>Ga0307503_10000163_pt1 | contig 23211 bp, 20 predicted proteins | sample 17_S_MG_FD_194514 | JGI IMG/M metagenome (GOLD analysis project Ga0307503, IMG submission 194514) | Soil microbial communities from Populus trichocarpa stands in riparian zone in the Pacific Northwest, United States - 17_S | ecosystem: Environmental > Terrestrial > Soil > Riparian zone > Trees... | reverse complement strand
CCGTGGTCGATCTCAGGCTGCCGGCCTATGATTACGTCAACCTCAGCGCCGGCATCGACTGGACCAACGGCCTCGGGGTGATGCTCTACGTCACCAATTTGTTCGACGAGAACGCCCTCCTCTCCTTCGACCGCGAGCGCGGCGGCAGGGCGCGGCTCGGCTTCAACGTCGGCCAGCCCCGGCAGATCGGAATCACGGTGCGCAAGCGCTTCGGCGGCTGACCGGGTTGGGGACAGTCCCTCGGCCTCTTCGCTGAGGCATGAACGGGGACAGTTGCTGGCAACTGTCCCCTGCTTGCGTCGGAGATCGCATGATCAAGTTCACCCGCCGATCCTTCCTGCTGGCGGGCGGCGGCGTTGCGGCGGCGGCGTCGCTCCCCCGCGCGCTCGGCGCCCAGACCCGGCGCGCTTCCCCGGACGTGATCGTCGTCGGCGCGGGCGTGTTCGGCGTCTGGACCGCCAAAAAGCTCCAGGAAGCGGGCAAGTCCGTGCTCCTGATCGACGCCTGGGGGCCGGCCCATGCCCGCGCTTCCTCGGGCGGGGAATCGCGGATGACCCGCGGCTCCTACGGCGCCGACGAGGTCTATACCCGCATGGCGCTCGATTCGCTGACCGACTGGCGCGCGCTGTCGCGGCGCGCCGGGCTGCCGATCTTCCACGAAACCGGCGTCCTCTTCTTCTTTCCGCGGGCCGAGCCTTTCCTCGAGGAGACGATGCGGGTCCACCGCCGGCTCGGCCTGCCCACCCGATTGCTCGACCGGGCCGAGATGGGGCGGCGCTTCCCGCAGATCGATTTCACCGGCGTCACGGCCGGCCTTTACGAGCCCGGCTTCGGCGCGCTGATGGCGCGGCGCGCGGTGCAGACCCTGTTCGCCGAATTCCTCCGCGACGGCGGGACCTACCGGCAGGAGCAGATCCGCCCGGTCGAGGCGACGGGCGCCGCGCTGCCCGCAGTCACCGCCGTCGACGGCACGAGCCACCGGGCCGAGCGCTTCGTCTTCGCCTGCGGGCCCTGGCTCGGCCGGGTCTTCCCCGCTTTGCTCGGCCCGCGCATCTTCCCCACACGTCAGGAGGTGTTCTTCTTCGCGCCCCGGCCCGGGGACGAAAGGTTCGAGCCGGGCCGGCTCCCCGGCTGGGCCGATTTCAACGGCGGCGACATCTATTACGGCTTTCCCAACCTCGAAGGCCGCGGCTTCAAGATCGCCCATGACGCGCACGGGCCGGCCATGGACCCCGACACGGGCGACCGCATTCCTTCGGCGGGCGCGCTCGCCGACGTCCGCGCCTTCATGGCGCGGCGCTTCCCGAGCCTCGCGGACCGGCCGCTGAGCGAGGCGCGCGTCTGCCAATATGAGAACAGCTCGAACGGCGACCTGCTGATCGACCGCCATTCCGGCCTCGAAAACGTCTGGCTGGTCGGCGCCGGCTCGGGCCACGGCTTCAAGCACGGCCCCGCCGTCGGCCGCTATGCGGCGGACCTGGTCATGGGCCGGCTCGCGGCTCCCGAACCCCGCTTCTCCCTCGCCACCAAGGCCGAGCGCGAGGCCCGCGCGGTCCATTAAAGAGGAACAGTCCCTCTTTCACTATTGAGGCTGGCGGCGCTCCGCGGCGGGCCGGGGCGCGAAATTGACCCGGCCGATCTCCCGGATCGTGCGGCCCCCCATCTCTCCTTCGACCAGCTCATAGCCAAGCAAGGCGAAGGTCCGATCGCCGAGGAAGATCGGCCGGGCATTGCCGTACCAGTCGGTGCAGGACGCCTGGCAATCATCGTCGACGACGCCTTGCGTCTGCGCGGCGAGCTCGCCGGCGGGCGCGAAACGGCGGTCGTCGAGGCGCAGGAACAGCATCGCCGCGGCGCTGCCGAAGAAGCGCTGCATCGCCGGCTCCGCCGCGCGCGCGATCGGCAGGCCGATGATCCCGGAGGCGCCGTCCGCCGTCGTCGGCCGGAAGAAGAAAGCGTGGCTGCGGGTTTCGCCCTCCGAGGCGGCGGGCAAGGTGAAGACGTCGCCGCGCCGCGGCCGGGCGCCGGGCGCCAGGTTGATGCTGCTGAAGCCGAGGCTGTCGTCGGCGCCGTCGCCGACGACGAGCGCATCGCGGCCGAGCACCTCGATCCGGTCGACCGCATGGCCGAGCGCGATCTCGGCCACCGCGCCGCCCCGCACCGGCGCGACGACGACCATCCCGGTCTTGTCCTCAGGCCCGCTGCCCAGCGCTCCGGCGCCGTAGAGGACATGGTCGCCGACGAAGCGGTTGCGGAACGAATATTCGTCCCCGCGCGGGCTCGGCAGCCAGCGATAGCGCGACGCCGGGGCGGGGCGCCAGCCGTCGCCGAACGAGGCGATCGGCACGCGCAGCAAGGCGACCCGGCCGCCGCTGACCTCCGGCCCGCCCATCGCGTCGCCATTGCCCTCGTCGCGCACCAGCACGTTCAGCATGCCCTCGGCGCGGTCCTCGCGGAACGAGAATTGATCGACCGGCGCCCCGCGCGCGCCGATCGCCGAGGGCCGCTCGCGCCCGAACGGCAGCCGGTAGACGAGGGCCTCCGGCTCGCCCCGGCGCCGCTCGTCGCGGAAATCGGCGACCCACAGATAGACGGCATTGCCCGAGACGTAGAAGGTGCGCGAGGCGGGGCCGAGCACGCCGGTCGCCGTACAGGTCAAGGTCGGCGCGACGAGGTCGCAATTGGTCACCGAATGGAGCGCCTCGATCTCGTCGCCCGTGGCGTTGCGCATGAGCGGCGCGATGTAGATCTGGCGGGCGCCGGCGATCGGCCGGAACGGCCGATCCTGATTGCCGCGCTCCCATTTGCGGATGCCCGGCAGCACTTCGAGCGGATCCTCGTCCCAATCGAGATAGAGCGGGGTGTAGAAGACCAGCCGGCTGCCGATCAGCCGCGAGGCATAATTGCGCGAGGAATAATAATCGTTCGAGCGCAGATGATAGGCGTCCTCGAAGCGCAGCCGGCCGGCCGCGTCGAGGCGGAAGCGGTTGATCTCGGTCCCGCCCCTTGCATAGGAATAGCCGACGACGATCACCCGGTCGCCATGGACCAGCATCTCGTCATACCAGTCGCCCCGCCCCGAAACGCCGGGCGGGAAGGCGTCGATCGAATCGACGGGGCGCATGCCGCCGCCCGCCAGCGAAACCGTGAACAGCCGGCCGCGCCGCAGGATGACCAAGATGTTGCCGCGCACCTTGACGATGCCGCCTTCATCGACGTCCGCCTCCTGGTTGTTGGTGATGCCCGCGCTTGGGGTGGAGATTCGCGAGCCGGTGACCGCGACGGCCATCTCCTGCGCCGAGTCGGCCGCAGCGGCGGGCGGCGACGGCATCGGCACCGGCACCGGCCGTTGCTCGCCGCGCAGCCGGCGCAGGAACCGCCGGAGCTCGGCGTCCGAGCGGAACGCGGTGAGGCCGCCCGAGGCGTGGGGCGCGGCCACGGGGCGGGGCTGCGCCGGCGCGCGCCGCTGGGCCGCCGCGCCCTGCGCCGCCAGCATGAGGACCGCGCCGAGAGCGGCGATCCAGCCTATCCGTCTACCGCTCGTCCGCATGCCACTCTCCCCGCAAGATGTTGCACGTTATCGTTCGCAAGCAGCCCAGCAAGTGGGAATCGGGCGCGACCGCGGTCAATGCCGCCGGCCCGCTGAACGCTCCCTGACCGCTCGGTCCACTGCAAATCGAACGGGGGACCATGCCCGGCGCGGCGGCGCGATTGACATATCGGATAAACCCGATGTATTACCTGCCCATGTCCAGGCCCGCCGCCGCTGCCTCGCCCTTCAGCGCGATCGCCCATCCTACGCGCCGCGCCGTGCTGGACCTCCTGCTGAACGGCGAGCGGAGCGCCAGCGAGCTGCGGCTGGCGCTGGCCCCCCGCATAAAGGGCGCGAGCCAGCCGGCCTTTTCGGAGCATCTGTCGGTTCTCTCGCGCGCCGGCCTCGTCGATGCCCGGCCGCAGGGGCGCGAGCGCATCTATTCCCTGAACGCCCGGCCGCTGGCCGAAGCCTTCGACTGGCTGAAGCCGTACGAAGCCTTCTGGGACGAGCGGCTGGCCAGGCTCGGCGATTATCTGGACCGGAAAGCGAGGCCGCAATGAAGTCGTTTAGACGGGTCGCGACCTATAAGCACAGCATCGAGGACGTGTGGGCCGCGCTCACCGATCCTTATGCGCTCGCCGAATGGCTGATGCCGACGACCTTCTTCGAGCCGAAGGTCGGCAGCAAATTCCGCTTTCAATATGATCCGGAAAGGCTCTCCCCGACCGGGATCGTGGACTGCGAGGTCATCGAGAGCGAGCCGCCGCGCCGCCTCGCCTGGTCGTTCCAGAACCGGGCGCCCGACGGCGCCAGGCAGCCGCCGCCGATGCGCGTCGAATGGACGCTGATCCCGGTCGAAGGCGGGACCCGGGTCGAGCTCGTCCAGTCCTACGAGAACCAGCCGTGGAAGATCGTCTTCGCGATGGGCATGGGCTGGCGCTTCTATCTGCGCTGGTTCCTCCCCAAGGCGCTGAAGAATGTCAGCGACGGCGCCTTCCGGCGCGGCGCGATCCCGCTGAAGAAGCGCGCCTATAAGGCGACCAACCTGCCGGACGACGTGATCATTTAAGGGGGAGACGATGAAGCGGCGCGATCTTCTGCTCATTCCAGCGGCGGCGCTGACCGTGATGATCGCGAACGTCGCGATCAGCTTCGGCATCGTCTGGGTCTATTCGACCTTTATCAGCCCGGGCCAGCCGCTCTCTCATTATCAGAGCTTCGCGGCGACCGCCGCGCCGATCGGCAGCGTCGTGGCGGGCATCCCGCTCATGCTGCTCGCCGGCTTCCTGCTGGCCAGGGGACGGCAAAGGCGCGCCGCTTTGCTCGCGGCGGGCGCGGCCGCCTTGCTCTATATCCTTCTCGATCTGGCGATCCTGCTCGGCGCGCATGCCGGCGGCTCGGTCTGGGGCTGGGCGGCGCTCTCCCAGGCGACCAAGCTGGCCGCCGCGCTGGCCGGCGCGGCGCTCGCCATCCGCCGGACTCCAGCCGGCTAGCGCCGCCGCCCCGCCGATTGCTCGCGGACCGCGCGGAACTCCGAGCCCTGCCGCCATTGCGGCCAGTCCCGCGAGAAAGCCAGCTCGCGCCCGATCGCGTAGGCCAGCGCCACGTCCTGCGCGGCGCCGCGCAAATCCCAGTCGGGGCGCCATTCGTCGCAGGTCTGGTGGTAGCAGCGGGCGGTGAACTCGGCGACCCAGCGGTCGCCGGCCTCGCGGCCGCCGGTGACGAGGTCGGCGCCGCCGCCCAATGCCATCAGCAGCAGCACCGGCACGCCGCGCTTGGCGAGCGGGAAATGGTCGGCGCGGTAGAAGAGGCCGCGCTGGGGCTGCGCGTCGGGCGTGACCGCCCTGCCCTGAAGCGCGGCGAGGCGCGCCAGCCGGTCCTCGAGGTCGCTCTGGCCCTGGCCGATCAGCACGACGTCGCGCGCCGGCCCGGCGCTCTGCAGCGTGTCGAGGGTCAGGTTGGCGACCATCGTCTCGGCCGGATAGAGCGGGTGGGAGGCATAATATTCGGAGCCGAGCAGGCCGCGCTCCTCGGCAGTCCAGGCCGCGAACAGCAAGGTGCGCGGCGGCCGCGGCCCGGCGGCGAAGTGGCGGGCGATCTCCAGCACGCCGGCCAGCCCGAGCGCGTCGTCATGGGCGCCGTTGCGGATGCGGTCGCCATTCGCGTCGGCCGCGCCGGTGCCGTAGGCGTCCCAATGGCCGGAGACCATGATCGTCTCTTGCGCGCGCCGCGCGCCGGTCAGGCGGGCGATGACATTGTGGCTCTCGACCCGCTGGACCGTCACCGGAAGATCTGCCGACAAGGTCGCGCCCAGCGGGATCGGGCGGAAGCCGGCGACCCGCGCCTGGCGCTTCACCGCCTCGAAATCGAGCCCGGCGCGGCGGAACAGGCCGGCGGCGACGTCGCGCTGCAGCCAGCCCTGGAGCAGCACCGGCGCCCGCGCCCCTTCGCCAGGCACGACATTGTAATTCTCGCCCGCCGGCGCCTGGACGGTGTTCCAGCCATAGCCGGCGGCCTCGGTTTCGTGGATGACGAGCGCGCCGATCGCGCCGCGCCGCGCCGCCTCCTCGAACTTGTAGGTCCAGCGGCCGTAAAAGGTCATCGCCCGCCCGCCGAAGCGGCCCGCGACGGCATCGCCCGCCGCCGCCTCGAAATCGGGATCGTTGACCAGGAAGACCGCGATCCTGCCGGCCAGATCGACATCGCCGAAATCGTCCCAGCCGCGCTCGGGCGCGGTCACGCCATAGCCGACGAAGACCATCTCGGCATTGTCGATCCGGGCCCGTTCGGTTTCGCGTACCGTGCTGACATAGATGTCGCGCGGCGAGCGCAGGTTCACCGTCTCGCCGTGGCTGGAGACAGCGAATGCGGCCTCGGCCGGAACCTGGGTGCGGATCAGCGGCACGCGCTGCGTCCAGCCGCCATTCTCGCCGCCCGGCTCGAGGCCGAGCGCCTGGAACTGTGCGATCAGCCAGGCGACCGTGCGCGTCTCGCCCTCCGTGCCCGGGGCGCGGCCCTGCATCTCATCGGCCGCCAGGTCGCGGGTCCAGTCGGAAAGACGCTGCGTGTCGACGGGCGCGTAGGAGGCGGGCGAGGCGGGGTCGGCGACCCGCGTCGTCGTGGTCGCGCAAGCGGTGAGGGCCAGCGCGCACAGGGTCGGAATGAGCTTTCGCATGGCGGTCCTCTTTGGCGCTTTTCGCGGACGGCACAAGGCTGCTAGGTCGGCTGTCGCTCATACCGATCCGCTCATCCTGAGCAGCCGGTGAGCTTGTCGAACCGGCGTATCGAAGGACGCACGGTGCCGGTCCTTCGATACGGGCCTTCGCCAGGCTCAGGCCCTACTCAGGATGAGCGGACGGGGTATCCGTTCGGAAGGTCCACTTTCTATGCGTGTCTTGATCGCCCTCCTCTTCCTCCCCCTCGCCGCCGCCAGCGCCTCCTTCGCCCAGCCCTCCGCACCGCTCGCTTATCCCGGAACGGCGCGCGGCGACGTCGCCGAGGAGCAGTTCGGCGAGCGCGTCGCCGATCCCTATCGCTGGCTCGAGAACGACGTGCGGCAGGACCCTGAGGTGCGCGCCTGGGTGACCGCGCAGAACGCGCTCAGCAGCCGCTTCCTCGCCACCCTGCCCGGCCGCGACGCGATCCGCGCGAGAATGACCGAGCTCTACAATTACGAGCGGTTCGGCATCCCCGAAAAAGCCGGCAGCCGCTATTTCTACACCCGCAATGACGGACTCCAGAACCAGGCCGTCCTCTACGTCCGCGACGGCCTCGACGGAACGGCGCGAATCCTGATCGACCCCAACCCATGGGCGCGCGACGGCGCCACCGCGCTCGCCGAATGGCACCCCTCCCACGACGGCCGCCATCTCCTTTATTCGGTCCAGGACGGCGGCACCGATTGGCGGACCGTGCGCGTGCTCGACGTCGCCACCGGCCGGCCGACGAGCGACGAGGTCCGCTGGGTCAAATTCTCCAACCTCGATTGGGCCAGGGACGGGTCGGGCTTCTATTATTCGCGTTTCCCCGAGCCCACTGCGACGGCGCAATTCCAGTCGACCAACGAGAATCAGGCGATCTACTTCCATCGCCTCGGCACGCCGCAAAGCGAGGACCGGCTCGTCTTCGCAACGCCCGACCGGCCGCGGCTCAGCAACCGCGCCGAGGTGTCCGAGGACGGGCGCTGGCTGATCGTCTCGTCGTCCGAAGGCACCGACGCCCGCTACGAGATCACCCTGATCGACCTCGGCCGGCCGAACGCGCCGCCGCGGCGGCTGGTCACCGGCTTCGAGCATGGCTGGCACTATCTCGGCAACCGGGGCACAATCTTCTACTGGCGGACCAACAATGGCGCGCCGCGCCGGCGCATCGTCTCCACCGACATCGCCCGCCCCGGGCTCGTCATCCGCGAGCTCGTGCCCGAGGACAGGGCGACGCTCGACGACGCCTCGATCGTCGGCGGCTGGCTGATCGGCCAATATCTGGTCGACGCGAAGAGCGAGGTGCGCACCTTCACCCTCGCCGGCGCGCGCACCGGCGCGGTCGCCTTGCCGGGCATCGGCAGCGTCGGCGGCTTCGAGGGCGACCAATCGAGCGGCGAAACCTTTTTCTCCTATACCAGCTTCTCCCAGCCGGCCGCGATCTTCCGCTACGACAGCGCGAGCGGCCGCACCGCCCCCTTCGCCGAGCCGCGCCTGGCCTTCGATCCGGCGCGCTTCCAGGTCCGCCAGATCTTCTACCGGTCGAAGGACGGAACGCGGGTGCCGATGTTCCTGGTCCACCGTCGCGACCTCGACCTCACCCGGCCGCAGCCGACCCTGCTCTACGCTTATGGCGGCTTCAACGCGCCCGAGCTGCCGCGCTACCAGCCCAAATGGATGACCTGGGTCGACATGGGCGGCGTGCTCGCCGTCGCCAACATCCGCGGCGGCGGCGAATATGGCGAGGCCTGGCACGATGCCGGTCGGCGCGCCAACAAGCAGAACGGCTTCGACGATTTCATCGCCGCGGCCGAGCATCTGATCCGCGAGGGGCTGGCCTCGAACCGCACCCTGGCCATTGAGGGGCGCTCGAACGGCGGCCTCCTGGTCGGCGCCGTCCTCAACCAGCGGCCGGACCTGTTCGCCGCCGCTTTGCCCACCGTCGGCGTGATGGACATGCTGCGCTTCGACCGCTTCACCGCGGGGCGCTATTGGGTCGACGATTACGGCTATCCCGACCGCGAGCCCGACTTTCGGGTGCTCAGGGCCTATTCGCCCTATCACAACATCCGCCCGGGGGTGCGCTACCCGCCGCTGCTGGCGACCACCGCCGACACCGACGACCGCGTCGTCCCCGGCCACAGCTTCAAATATATCGCCGCCATCCAGCATGCCGACCCCAACGGCGCGCCCCACCTGATCCGCATCGAGACCCGGGCCGGCCACGGCTCGGGCAAGCCGACCGACAAGCAGATCGAGGAATATACCGACATGTACGCCTTCATCGCCCACTATACCGGGCTTCGGGTGCCGGCTGCCGAGCGCTAGGCTCCGCCTCGTCATGCCGGGCTTGACCCGGCATCCACCTGCTCTTTGCGCGGGTCGAAAAAAGATGGACCCCGGGTCAAGCCCGGGGTGACGATTCGGCCCTAGCGCGTCCCGTACGTCCGATCCCCGGCATCGCCGAGGCCGGGGACGATATAGCCGTGGTCGTTGAGCTCCTCGTCCATGGCGGCGGCCCAGATCGGCACGTCCGGATGGGCGGCGCGGACCGCCTCGGCGCCGGGCCGCGAGGCGAGCAGGCAGACGAAGCGCATCTCGGCGACGCCGGCCTCCTTGAGCCGGTCGATGGCGGCGATGGCGGTGTGGCCGGTCGCCATCATCGGATCGACGATGATGACCAGGCGCTCGGCGCAATCCTCCGGAGTCTTGAAATAATATTCGACGCACTGGAGCGAAACCGGCTCGCGGTAGAGGCCGATATGGGCGACGCGGGCCGAAGGGAGCAGGTCGAGCATTCCCTCGGCCATGGCAAGGCCCGCCCTTAGGATCGGCGCGATGACGAGCTTCTTGCCAGCGATCGCCGGCGCCTCCGTGACCGCGATCGGCGTTTCGATCTGGATCGGATTGGTCGGCAGGTCGCGAGTGACCTCGTAGCAGAGCAGGGTCGCGATCTCCCGCACGACGGTCCGGAACAGCTGGATGGAGCTGGTCCGGTCGCGCAGGATGGTGAGCTTGTGCTGCACCAGAGGGTGCGAAACGATCGTCAATCCGTCCATAAAGGTCTGCACTCGGGGCTGGAGGCGTCGGTCACGATGAATATTCATCGCTCCCTCCTATCTCCTAGCTGGACAACAAATGCCAGCCCGTCACGACCACCTCCAGCCCCGAGTGCAGACCCTAAAATACCGTTCCGTCGCTGATGATGTTGAAGGGCGGGCCGCCGCCGGCGCGGCGCTCGGCGGCGATGCGGCGGCCGGCGGTCCAGGTGCCGCCTTCGAGCATTCGCGCCAGAGGAAAATCCGCCTCGGAGACGCCGAGCCTGGCCCGCACCGGCGGCGCCAGCCGGTCGAGCAAAGCGACGGTCATCGCCCGCCAGGCCACGATCAGCGGATCGGAGACCCCATGGGACCGGCCGGCATCGGCGGGATCGGCGAGCTGCAGCACGCCGATGTCGACGAACAGGCCGCCATTGCGATATTCGGCAAGGCCGGTGAGCCCGTCCACGTCGACAACCTCGATGCCGGCCTCCTGCAGCGGCTCGATCAGCGAATAAGACAGCCATTGGGAAAGCTTGTGGAGCGGCACCAGGCCGTCGCTGGCGTCGCCGCGGCGGATCGCCGGGTGGCGCCAGCAATCGCCGAGGGGGACGCCGTTCATCTCGATCCGGTCCGCCCAGATCGGGCCGAGCGCCTCGAGCAGAAGCTCGAGGATCGCCGGCGCCGGCAGCCTGCCGCCTTGCGCCCGCGCGGCAAGCGTGTCGTAGAGGCCGCCGGGACGCCCGCCCGCGAACAGGTCCGGCCGCGCCAGCACCTGCATGCCGAGCCGGCGGAGCAGGGCGGTGCGGCCGTCGAGGCCGACGAGGGGATTGTCCTGCGATACCTGGAAGCCCCGCGCCAGCCTAGCCGTCTCCAGCCTGGGCAGGTCGTCGAGATCGCCAGCCTCGAACATGCGCTGGCTGGCGACCGCCAGGCCCTCCGAGCGCGTGAAGGTCTCGCCGCCGACCGGATCCGCGTAGCGCCAGCCCGGCCCGGTGCCGGCGTCGAGCAGGACCGAGAGGATGACGAGATCGAAGGCGGCGCGCGCACGCTCGGCCGGGTCGCCTTCCGGCAGCACCGGCGCGCCGGCGACGAAATGGCGGTTGCGGGCGTGGAAGGGAATATCGAGGTCGGGAAAGCGCTCGCGCGTCACCGACGCGACCAGCTCGGCGGCGGCGTCGAGCCGGCCGAGGTCGACCGTCCAGCCCGCCACCTCGCCGGCGACGGCGAGGTCGAGCATCTCATGCGCCCGCTCGCGCACGGCAGCCGCATTGAGCAGGCCCCGTATCGGGTCGGTCGCGCCGTGCATCCCGGAACCCTCAGCCGTCATTGCGTGGAGCGAAGCGACGCGGCAATCCAGCGGGCGTCAGACGCTGCACTGGGTTGCTTCGCTTCGCTCGCAATGACGATCTGGAGCCGCCCATGCCTCAGAACTTGCCGAGGCCGCGGCCGACGACCTTCTTCAGCGCATCCTCGCTCGGCGCCCCTTCCGGGGTGAAATAACCGGCCGCCTTCTTGGCCTCCATCTCGACGCTGGCATCCTCGGGCACCAGCCAGGTCGGGATCGGCACGCGCTCGCCAATCTCGACGCCGCCGGAGACGAGCGCGTCATATTTCATGTTCGACATCGACACGAACCGGTCGATGCGCCTTATGCCGAGCCAGTGGATGATGTCGGGCATGAGCTGCTGGAAGCGCGCGTCCTGGACGCCGGCGACGCATTCGGTCCGCTCGAAATAGGTCGCCGCCTGGTCGCCGCCCGGCTGGCGCTTGCGGGCATTGTAGACCAGGAACTTGGTCACCTCGCCGAGCGCGCGGCCCTCCTTGCGGTTGTACACGATGAGGCCGACGCCGCCGGCCTGGGCCGCCCTCGTCGCCTCCTCGATTCCGTGGGTGAGATAGGGGCGGCAGGTGCAGATGTCGGAGCCGAAGACGTCGGAGCCGTTGCATTCGTCATGGACGCGGCAGGTCAGCGTCTTGGTGCCGTCGCCGAGCGAGGCCGGATCGCCGAAGATGTAGAGCGTCATGCCGCCGATCGGGGGCAGGAAGACGCTGAGGTCGGGCCGGGTGACAAGCTCGGGATACATGCCGCCGGTCTGCTCGAACAGGCAGCGCCTGAGGCTCGATTCCTCGACCTCGAACCGTTCGGCCACGCCGGGCAGCCACCAGACCGGATCGACCGCGATCTTGGTCACCGAGACGTCGCCCGCTCCGTGGACAATCTCGCCGTCGACCTCGAGCCTGCCGGCGGCGATCGCGCCCTGGATCTCGCCCAGCGTCAGCCGCGCCTTGGTGATCGCGATCGAGGGCCTGATGTCGATGCCCTCGGCGATCAGATCGGCGAAATCCAGCGCCACCCTGTGCCCCCAGGGATCGAGCGAGACGATCTTCCTGGGATCGCCCCATTGCGGATGCGGGCCGATCTCGCAGACCGGCGAGGTGTCCTGGAAGTCCGGGCGCGCGTCGGGATCCATCGCGCCCGAGGAGATCGCGAGCGCGCGATAGACGGAATAGGAGCCGCCATGGGCGCCGATCGCGTTGCGGTCGGCGCGCGAATTGACCGTCGCGACCACCGGGCCGCGCTCGGCGGCGGGGCTCGCGCCCCAGGTCAGCGGGAACCGCACCGGCCCGCGCGAGCCGGGATGCGAGGTCAGCCTGATATGGCCGCTCTTTCCCTCCGGTGGCTTCATCTAACTCTCCACTCCTATCACCAAAGCTGTTCCGCCCCTGCCCCGACGCTACGACAGCGCGGGCACAGTGGCTAGGGGGAGCGCGCGGGGAGGGAAAATGGTGGGCGTGGCAAGGATTGAACTTGCGACCCCTGCGATGTCAACACAGTGCTCTACCACTGAGCTACACGCCCACGCGGCCCGCGATGTAGCGAGGCCGCGGGCGGGGCGCAACCCCGGCTGGGCCCGTTTGATACGCCGCGCGCGCGCTCACGCCGTCCTGGGCGAACTTCGGCTTTTCCGGGCCGCGCCGGCGCGCCGGTCGCGCTCGTCGCGGCGATTGTAGCGCGTGTAGAGCAGGGCCGCGACGAGCGCCGCGGAGCCGATGCCGAGCGCGGCGCCGAGCCCGGCGCGGTTCTCGCTTGCCCAGCCCGCGAGGCTGCCGGCCTCCTTCTCTTCGCCCGTATCGCCGGCATCTGCCGGGGCCGCCTCTTCGGCCTGGCTTCGCTCGGGCATGGGAGCGGGGTGCAACGGATAAGGCGACTGGGCGGCTTCGGGGATGGGCGGCTGATGAGTCATGACGGGTCCTTCCAAGACGAGCAGGGCTCTGCAACGCTCCAGTGAGGGCTCGGTTGCGCCCGTTTCGGCGTCCTCGCGGAATGGGGACAGTCACTTTCACACGCGGCGATTCGAAATCCCGTCACGGGCAGCCTGAAAGTGACTGTCCCCTTCGCCGCCCGCTAAAGCCGCCCGTGCTGGTCCTCGGTCATGAACATGCGCTCGACCTCGGCGATGAGGTCGCGCAGGTGGAAGGGCTTGGAGAGGACCTTGGCATCCGGGGTCTTGCGGCCGGCCTTGAGCGCGACCGCGGCGAAGCCGGTGATGAACATGACGCGGATGTCGGGCGCGATCTCGGCCGCCTTCTGGGCGAGCTCGATGCCGTCCATCTCGGGCATGACGATGTCGGTCAGCAGGAGGTCGAACGGCTCGCTTTCGAGGAGCGGCAAAGCGGCGAGGCCGTTGTCGACCGCGACCACCCTGTAGCCGGACCGCTCCAGCGCGCGGCCCAGATAATGCCGCATCGATTCGTCGTCTTCGGCGAGCAATATTCTCAGCATCACAGCTCCTCGCCGCTATATGCGCGAAGGAATCGCGATTTGCCAGCCGCCTGCGAACGCCCGATTGCACCCGTCCCAGACCGGGCCTAGTTGTGGTCCAGACATGACCGAGCTCTCCATTCCCCCCTTCTTCCGGATCGGGCCCGAGCGGCCGGCCTCGCCGGTCGTCCTGTCGGTGCCTCATGCCGGGCGCGATTATGGCCGCCATCTGCTCCAGGCCGCGCGGCTCTCGCAAGCCGTGCTGGAGACGCTCGAGGATCGGCTGGTCGACCGCCTGATCTGGCGCGCCACCGCCACCGGCATGACCGCCTTCGTCGCGCGGGCGCCGCGGCTCGAGATCGACCTCAACCGCGAGGAGCGCGAGATCGATCCGGCTTTGATCGCCCCGCCCTTGCCGGCCGGCAGCCTGGTCCAGTCGGCGCGCACCAGGGGCGGGCTCGGCCTGATCCCGTCGCGGATCACCGGCGCCGGCCCGATCTGGCGCGAGCGCATCCCCCGTCTCGAGCTGCAGCGGCGGATCGATCGCATTCACCAGCCCTATCACGCCGCGCTCGCGGCGGCGCTGGCGGCGGCGCGCGCCCGCTTCGGCGAAGCGGTGCTGCTCGATTGCCATTCGATGCCGCCGCGCCACCGCCCGGACAATGACGGATCGCGCACCGCGACGATCGTGTTCGGCGACCGCCACGGCACGACGATCAGCCCCGATCTGCTCGACGCGGCAACGGCGGCCTCGCGCGCGCTTGGCTACCGCACCGCCTGCAACGCGCCTTATGCGGGCGGCTATATCGTCGCCCGCCACGGCCGCCCCCAGCGCGGCATCCACGCCATCCAGATCGAAATCGACCGCTCCGCCTATCTCGACGCCGACCTGCGCACGCCGGGGCCGGGCTTCGAGGGCATGGCGCGGCTGATCGCCGGCGTCGCCCAGGCGATCGAGCAGCGGCTGCTGGCGGGGCAGGACGCGCTGGCGGCGGAGTAGAATATAAAAAGACCGCCTCACGTTTCCGTGAGGCGGCCCAGGTTCAGGGAGGTGCGCCCCCGCTTGCGAAGGGGCGCGGATTGCGCCGGCGTAAAGGGGGGATACGGCGGCGCTTACCTCAAGATAATAAGGCGATTTCCGGTTTCAAGAGGAAACCGGAACGGGGAGAGAGGGGAGAGAGGGGACAGAGGGGACAGTCACTTTCAGGCGGTCGGCGACGAGAGTTCGCGCCGCCGCGCGTGAAAGTGACTGTCCCCATTCCGCGCGTGAAAGTGACTGTCCCCCGCCTTACGCCGCGCCTTCGGGCGCCATCGCCTGGAGCTGCTCGGGCACCTTGCCGAGCTGCATCTGCCGGCCGAACACCTCGCGGATCAAAGGCAGCGAGAAGAGGTGGGCGTGGATCAGGGCCATGATGCCGTTCTGGTTGATCTTGCGCAGAACGTCGCCGTTGAGGTCGCGGAACTTCTCCTCGTCGACCATTCGGAAGCCGCGATAGAGGAAGGGCTGCGGCGCATCGCCCGGCTGGATGGTGACCTCGCCGTCGATCAGCAGGTCGAGATCCTGCAGCTCCTTGACGAAGGCGGTCGTGCGCTGGGCGGCGATCTCGAAATCCTCGCAGAATTTGAGGATGGCGTTGAGCGCCTCGGTCGGCTTTTCATTGTCGAACAAGGCGTCGCCCTCGACCGATTCGCCGATCAGGTCGCTGGTCGGATCGTAGCAGAGCGACAGCTCCTCCGCTTTCTGGTCGAGCCGCGCGAGCAGATAGGGATAGCGGCGGACATAGGCCGGGATGTAGACCGGATTGATCGGCTTGCCCTCGTCGTCGACGAAGACGTTGACGCCGTCATTGAGGCCCATCAGCGCCAGCGGCACCGGCAGGTCGCCCGACGAGAAGACGATCGGGAAATGGCGCTGGGCGGTCATGAACTCGTCGATCGTCAGCGGGATCGCATTGGCCTTGGCGAGATGCGGGGCGCGGTCGGACGAACGGATCTTGAACTTGGAATGGACCGAGCTCGAGAGCGGCGCCAGATTGTTGTAGAAGACCGGCAGATTGGGGGGCGGCGGCTGGGTCGCCATAAGTGATTCTCCAAAATTAGGGAGCGGCGCTCGCGCAGCCGCGGAATTTCCGCGCAACCGTCTATGAGCGAACGGTCTTTTGTGCAAGGCTCTCCTCACCGGGCCCGTCGGACCGCTGCCGGGCAGCGTCGAAAGGCTCTCCCGGGCTTAATCGAGGGGCGGCACCAGCTTGCCGGGATTCATGATGCCGCACGGGTCGAGCGCCCGCTTGATCGCGCGCATCGCATAGAGCCGCGCCGGCTCGCCCAGCCGGGCCAGCTCGGCGCGCTTCATCTGGCCGATGCCGTGCTCGGCCGAGATCGAGCCGCCGGCGGCGGTGACCAGATCATGGACATAGCGACTGACCGCCTCGCTTTCGCTTTCGAGCCAGTCCGGACCCGCGCCGACGGGTGCGCGGACGTTGAAATGGACGTTGCCGTCGCCGAGATGGCCGAAGGCGCTGACCCGCGTGCCGGCGAAGCGCGCCTCGACCGCGGCGGCCGCCTCGGTCATGAAGCCCGCCATCGCCTCGACCGCGACCGAAATGTCGTGCTTGGCGGCGGGCCCGTCCTTCTTCTCGGCCTCGGAGATGCTGTCCCTGAGGCGCCAGAAATCCTCGGCCTGGGCCTCGCTGGCGGCGATCGCGGCATCGCCGATCAGGCCGATTCCGAGCGCCGAATGGAGACCCTCGTAGAGCATCGGCTCAGGCCCGGGCGCAGCCATCGGCGCGACCGCCTCGACGAGGACGTTCCACGGCGCGGGCCGGGCCAAAGGCGGCCGCGTGCCGGGAATATGGTCGAGCACCAGGTCGAGCGCGCTCTTCGGAACCAGCTCGAAGCTTTCGACGGCGTCGCCCAATGTCGCCTGGAGGTGGCGCAGCAGCTTCATCGCGGCCGCGGCCGAAGCCACCCCGACCCAGGCGACCGCGCGCTCCCCGACCGCCGGCACCAATTTGAGGCTCGCCGCGGTGACGATGCCGAGCGTGCCCTCGGCGCCGATGAGGAGCTGGCGCAGGTCGTAGCCGCGATTGTCCTTCTTCAATGCAGCCAGCCCCTCGAACAGGCTGCCGTCGGGCAGCACGGCTTCGATCCCGAGCACCAGCGACCGCATCGGCCCGAAGCGCAGCACCTGGGTGCCGCCGGCATTGGTCGAGACGAGGCCGCCGATCGTCGCCGAGCCGCGCGCGCCCAAGGTGAGCGGGAAGCGGCGCCCCTTCTCCAACGCCCGCGCCTGCAGCTCGGCGAGGATCACCCCGGCCTCGCAGACCGCGATGCCGGCGCCGGCGTCGAGGCCGCGGATCCGGTTCAGCCGCCGCGTCGAGACCAGCAGCGAGGCGCCCGACGCGTCGGGCGTCGCCCCGCCGACCATCGACGTGTTGCCGCCCTGCGGCACCAGCGGCACCCCGGCCTCGGCGCAGGCGCGGACGATCGTGACGACCTCGGCGGTCGTCGCGGGCGACAGCAGGGCCGCGGCGGCGCCGTGATAGCGCCCGCGCCAGTCGCTCAGGCGCGGCGCCATTTCGTCGGCATCGCGGGTGAAGCCTTTGGGCCCGAGCGAGGCGGCAAGCTTGTCGAGCAGGGCTGTCGGAGGGTAGGCCATCGAGGCGGCGATAATATGGGTCCGCGGGAGGGGCAAATTAATCCCATGTTCAACCGCGCGCATGGATGCCGGGCGGCGATGGAGCTTTTGGCGTGATCCGGGTGGCGGCCGCCGCCCTTTTGGTGCTTGTCTCGTCGGGGAGCGAGGACATGCAGCCGCGCCCGCGCCCGCCCGGCGGCACGGTGACCATCCACCAGCAGATCATCATCCGCGTCTCGCCCGGGGGCGGCGGCCAGCCCGCCATGTCGCAGCTAGGCCAGAACGAGGGCCGCAGCCCGGTCACCTGGGAGGAGGAGCGCGGCCCGCGCTGCATCCCGGCCCGCCAGATCGCCCACGCCGCCTTGATGCGCCAGCAGAGCTTCGACCTCATCCTGCGCGACCGCACGCGCCTGCGCGCCCGGCTCGAGCGGCGCTGCCCCGCGCTCGATTATTATGTCAGCTTCTACATCAGCCCGACGCGCGACGGCCTGATCTGCGCCGACCGCGATTCGATCCGCTCGCGCGCCGGCGGCGAATGCAAGATCGACCGCTTCCGCACCTTGCGGCCCGCGCGGCCGTGATGCTTACGGAGAGCTACTCGTCCCGCTAATCACCGCGCCCTCGGCGAAGGGCAGTTTCGCGCTCTTTGCTAGCTAGCCATGCACTCGCGCGGACGCGATATGCCTCCATGGCAAAAAAGGGGACAGTCACAGTGACTGTCCCCACTCAATAGCGCCGCCGTCCCCGCCGGCCGCAACGCATCGCGCCGCAGCGCGGCGAGACAGGCTTGGGCGAAGGTGAGCTCCCAAACTTGCTGCAAAAAAGGCGACAGTCACAGTGACTGTCCCCTTTCCTCCCTCACGCTGATAAGCGCACTAACTGCGGGACGTTTCCTGTGGCGACGTATTCCTCCAGCGGCAAAAAGGGGACAGTCACAGTGACTGTCCCCTTTTCCCAAGCGACAACCGCTCTCGCTGAGCAGACGCAGGATATCCTCGTCGGGCTGCAAAAAAGGGGACAGTCACAGTGACTGTCCCCTTTTCCCCGTCCCCTTTTCCCCGTGCCGGGCTCCCATTCCAGCCGTTCGCGCACATCCTTGGGGATGGCGAGGTCGCCGCTCGGCAGGACTTTGGCGCGTGCGTTCATCTGCGGAAAGATACGTCTCGGCCAGCCCAACGGCAAGGCTACAGCCACCCTCACCTTGACAACCCCGCCCTCATCGCACAAGCGGCTCGGCGAAGCGCCTGCGCGAAAAGCGACGGCCCAAACCCCGGACCTTCCATGACCTTTGCCGACCTCGGCCTTTCCGACGAATTGCTCCGCGCCGTGACGGAATCGGGCTATGACGAGCCCACCCCGATCCAGCGGCAGGCCATTCCCTCCGTCCTCATGATGCGCGACATCATCGGCATCGCCCAGACCGGCACCGGCAAGACGGCGAGCTTCGTCCTGCCGATGATCGACATATTGGCGCAAGGCCGCGCCCGCGCCCGCATGCCGCGCTCCTTGATCCTCGAGCCGACCCGCGAGCTCGCCGCCCAGGTCGCCGAGAATTTCGAAAAATACGGCAAGCATCACAAGCTCTCCATGGCGCTGCTCATCGGCGGCGTGCAGATGGGCGACCAGGTCAAGGCGCTCGAAAAGGGCGTCGACGTCCTCATCGCAACGCCCGGCCGCCTGATGGACCTGTTCGGGCGCGGCAAGATCATGCTCAACGACTGCAGCCTGCTCGTCATCGACGAGGCGGACCGCATGCTCGACATGGGCTTCATCCCGGACATCGAGGAAATCTGCACCAAGCTGCCCAGGACCCGGCAGACCCTGCTCTTCTCGGCGACCATGCCGGCGCCGATCAAGAAGCTCGCCGACCGCTTCCTCTCCAATCCCAAGACGATCGAGGTCGCCCGCCCGGCCTCCTCCAACCTTTTGATCGACCAGAGGATGATCCGGGTCGACGCGCGCAAGAAGCGCGACGTGCTCGCCGATTTCCTGCGCAACGGCGATGTCCGCAGCGCGCTCGTCTTCTGCAACCGCAAGACGACGGTGCGCGAGCTCGCCACCAGCCTCAAGCGCGGCCATTTGAATGTCGGCCAGATCCAGGGCGACATGGCCCAGGCCGACCGCATCCGCGAGCTCGACCGGTTCAAGAATGACGAGATCAACGTCCTCGTCGCCTCCGACGTCGCCGCGCGCGGGCTCGACATCAAGGGGGTCAGCCACGTCTTCAACTATGACGTGCCCTGGCATCCGGACGATTATGTCCACCGCATCGGCCGGACCGGGCGCGCCGGCAAGACCGGCATCGCGATCACCCTGGTGACCGGCGCCGACGCCGAATCGATCGACAATATCCAGAAGCTGACCGGCACCAGGCTGCTCGAAATGGGCGACGCTCCCGCTTCGGCGCCAGCGGCCGGGGAGGAGGCGCGCGAGCCGCGCGAATCCCGCCAGCCGCGCCAATCCCGCGAGCCGAGAGAGCCGCGGCAACGCGCCGCCAGGCCGCCCCGGACCCCGCGCGCGCCACGCTCCGAAGCGGCCGCGCCGGAAGCCCGGGCGCCGCGTCCCGAGCCCGAGACCCGCAAGCCCGAGCGCGCCCCGCGCCGCGAGCGCCAGAGCGAGCCCGAAGCCGCCGACGAAGGCTGGAACGGCCCGGTGCCGAGCTTCCTCGGCAAGGGCTTCGGCGGCTGAGCGAAGGCCGGGGCGGCCGGAACATCCGCCACCGTCATTCCAGCGAAAGCTGGAATCTCACTCGCTTCTTGATCGCCGCCGGAAGGAAAGGAGATTCCAGCTCCACCGAAGGTGGGTTCATCCTGAGCTACGCCGAAGGACTGGAATGACGGCTTGGAGATGTGGCATCGAAACGCGATGACCCTTCGCCGCGCCCTCCTCGCCTTTCTCGTCCTCGCCTTCGCCTGCCCGGCCGCCGCCGCCCAGCCATCGCGCGACCAGTCCCTGCGCACCTTCCTCCAGGCCAGCTTCGCGGAGGCCCGCGCGGATCATGCCGATACCTCTTATGTCAGCGCCTTCGCCGATTTGAACGGCGACGGCCGCGACGAAGCCTTGGTGTCGCTCCGCTCGGGCTTTTTCTGCGGCTCGGGCGGCTGCGCGCTCTACATCTACACCCCGGCCGGCAGCTCGTGGCGCGAGGTCGCCGAGCTCACCATCGTCAATCCGCCCGTGCGGCTGCTGAGCACGCGCAACCGCGGCTGGCACGACCTTGCCGTCCAGGTCCGCGGCGGCGGCGCAACACCGCGCGAGGCGCGAATCCGCTTCGACGGGCGCAGCTATGCGTCCAACCCTTCGCTGGCCCCGCGCCTTCGCGGACGCCCGCGGGGTCGCCTGCTGATCGGCGACGGCAGCGAGAGCCGCCCGCTCTTTTGAGCCGGCGCTCGCCGACGTCCCGCCGCCGCTTATCCCAGATTGATGCCCATCGCTTCGGCATAAGCGAACATCTCGTGGTCGGGCTGGGAAGGCGCCGCCGGCGGGATGTACAGCGTCGATGCGGCGGTGAGCTCGACGGTCGCCAGCCCCGCCATCGGGATCCAGCTGATCCGCGGCAGGCAGCCCACCTGAACGGCGGCTTCGTAGACGGCGACGCGATGATCCTGACCGTAATGCCGCCCGAGCTTGTGGATCAGCAGCGGCATCAGCGGGGTTTCGTAGCGGCCCCCCGGATTGTAGCCGTCATTGCCGAGGATACCGATCTGCCACAGCACCATGGCGCTGGCGGGATCGGTGGGGCGCTGGTGGAAGAGATAGTCGGTCGCTTCGTAGGAGCTGCAGCCGGTCTCCGCCGGGTCGATGCCGATGTCGGCGAACAGACAGTCCTCCGCGGAGACGCCCGGTAGCATGACCGCGGGATAGCCCTCCGCGCGCGCGCGCTGGATCGCCGCGTGCGAGGGGTAAACGAACACGCCCGGATGGCCGTAGAAGACGGCGCAGGTGGTGCTGTTGCCGCGGACGCTTTCGAGGACCCGCTCAACCATCATCTCATAGGTGTCGATGCGCTTCGAATCCGTCGAGTAGAGCGTCTGAAGGGATATGGCGTCCGGCTTCAGGCGCAGGATCATCTCCTCCGCCACCGGGTCGCCCACGACATAGAGCACCGAGTCGGCCGCCTTGATCCAGGCGATCGCCTCGGTCGTCATTTGGCCGACCGTGCGCAGGCCGGTGCCGACGACGATCAGGCGTCCGCGCGACTCCGTCATGATTGCGCCGCTCGGCGGTACAGGCCGTGCGCGATCTGCTCGGGCCTCCGGCTCTTCAGCGCCGCCTGAAAAGCGGGGTCCAGACCGGCTCTCGTCATCTCCGCGTCCGGATCCGAATAGAAAGCGAAGAGCCGGTCGGGATCGACGGCGAGGTCGGCGAGAAAGCCGCAGAGCGGCGACCGTTCCGGCTCCGGCGGCGGAGCGGCGTCCTTGGCCGGCGCGCCGGTGTCATGCTCCTCCCAGGCGCCGCCGTCGACGCGCACCGCCCAGCGGAACATCAAAGGCCCAGGCCCCACCACCCGTGCCGAAACGCGGACGTCGAGGCGGGCGCCGCGCGCCAGCTCCATCTCGCGATCCAGCGGCAGCATCAGCTGCCCCCAATGGGTTTCCGGAGCGTCCGGCGCATTGGTGAGGACGACGCCGCCGCCGAGATCGCTGCGGAACCAGGCGGCGAGCGCCGACACCTTGGCCCGCTTCCGGAGCACGAAGCCGAGCGTCGCCTCGTAAGGCTGCCGCACGACGGTGGGAGGGTCGTTGCGCGTGTCGGTTACCCACAGGCGCTGCGGAGGCGCGGCGATGTCCTTGGCGCGAATCTGGCGCCGCAGCATGAACAGCTCGTTCACGACGTCCTCGGCGAGCGGACCGAGCTCGAGATCGTAAGGCCGGCGATGGAAAAAGCCGCTGTCCGGCCTGAGCGAGGTCGCCACCGGCGCCAGCACGGCTTCGACGGTCGCCGGAATCATCCGTCCTCCCGGCTTGAGCAGATGGTCGCGCGCCCAGAGCACGGCCCCGAGCATGTTTTCGTCTACGCCGATCGTCCCCATCCACTCCGACACCAGCACGTCGGCCTTTTCGGCGAGCTGCAGCGAGCGCACGTCACCCTGGAATATGGTGACGCGATCGGCGAGGCCGTTCCAACCGACAAGCTGCGCGGCCAGCGAAGCGATCGGCTCCAGCTCGACGCCGATGACCTGCCTGGCGCCCGCCTTGGCCGCGAACATCGAGAGGATTCCGCTGCCGGCGCCGACGTCGAGGACGACGTCGCCAGGCCGCACCACGGCGGCGATGGCCTCCTGGAAGGCAGCCGTCCTGACCTGATCCCGCAGCATCCAGCGATGCGCGGGCAATTGCGCATAATCCATCCTGGTCCCCTTTTTGGCGAGACGCGGACGCCGGACGGCGTGCGACGCCCGGCGCCCTTGGCAAGTCGCCTCGCCCGAACCCGTTTTCGCTCAGCGGAAAAGGGGCGGACGAATCAGCGGCGGACGGATTATCGGCCCCCAGATCGGCTGGCGGATCACCGGGCCCCAGATCGGCTGGCGGATCACCGGGCCCCAGATCGGCTGGCGGATCACCGGGCCCCAGACCGGCTGGCGGATCACCGGCTCCCAGATCGGCTGGCGGATCACCGGGCCCCAGATCGGCTGGCGGATCACCGGCTCCCAGATCGGCTGGCGGATCACCGGGCCCCAGATGGGCGGCCGGATCAGCGGCGGCCGGATCAGCGGCGGCCGGATCAGCGGCGGCCGGACCAGCGGCGGTATGGCGCCCGGATCCCCCCCGCCCATTCCACTGGGATCATAGCCTCCGTAGGATTCCCCGCCGCCCTGCCCGCCATAGGGATCGTAACCGCCATAGGGATCGTAGCCGCCATAGCCGCCCGAGGGATCGTAGCCGCCATAGCCGCCCGAGGGATCGTATCCGCCATAGCCGCCCGAGGGATCGTAGCCGCCATAGCCGCCCGAGGGATCGTAGCCGCCGCCATAGGGATCATAGCCACCATAGGGGTCGTAACCGCTCATGCTAACCTCCTTGCGTTCGCCGGTC
>Ga0307503_10000162_pt1 | contig 23328 bp, 24 predicted proteins | sample 17_S_MG_FD_194514 | JGI IMG/M metagenome (GOLD analysis project Ga0307503, IMG submission 194514) | Soil microbial communities from Populus trichocarpa stands in riparian zone in the Pacific Northwest, United States - 17_S | ecosystem: Environmental > Terrestrial > Soil > Riparian zone > Trees... | reverse complement strand
GCGGCCAAGCTCATCGGCGTGACCGCGCGCGCCCTGCGCTCGGAGCGGGCGGCGGGGCGGATCGGGTATAGACGAGTCGCCGGCCGCATCATGTATCGTGCCGACGATCTCGCTGCATGGCAGGAGGCGATTGCGTGTCCCGTCCACCCGAAGGCCCGAAGCTCCGGCCAAACCAAAAGCGCGGCGGCACTTTCTACATCTACTGGACCGACGAACAAACCGGCCGAAGTCGGGAGCGTTCAACGGGCACTCGCGATCTCGCGGAGGCTCATCAAGCGATCGCCGAATGGCTCGAAAAGCGAGACCCCGGCCCGGTCCGATGGGATGGCCCCCGTCGTTCATCTCAGGCAAGCATAGCCGACGTGCTCGCGATCTATGCCGATGAACATGCGGCCGAGCACACCTCGGCGCCGGCGACGGTTCATTACGCCATCAAGGCGCTGCTGTCGTGGTGGGGCGACCGGCCCTGCGATTACGTGAAACCGGAGACGTGCCGGGCCTACGTGAAGGCCCGCACCTTCAGCGTGGCATCCTCAACCGCCGCCCGCGAATTGAGCGTGCTGCGTGCCGCGCTCGGCTACGCGCACCGCAACGGCAAGCTGGTCGACAGACCGTTTGTCGAGTTGCCGGGACGATCGCCGGGGCGTGACCGATGGTTGAGCCGCAGCGAGGCGGCTCGGCTGCTGTGGGAAAGCCGCCGATGGCCGGAAGCGCGCGATCACTTACCGCTATTCATACTGCTCGGGCTCGCCACTGGCGCCCGAAGCGGCGCGCTATTCGATCTCCGCTGGACACAGATTGATTTCGACCGCGACCGCATCGACTTCAACCCGCCCGGCCGCCGGCAGACGGCGAAGCGACGGCCCATCATCTCCATGCCGCGCCGGTTGCGCTGGTTCCTGCTGCGAGCGCACGCACGGGCCACGTCGCCGTATGTGCTGGCCTACAAGGGCCAGAAGCTCGCCAGCGTCAAGCGGGCCTTCCGCAACGCCTGTGCGCGGGCTGCGCTCGTGGGCGTAATCCCGAACACGCTTCGTCATACTGCCGGGACTTGGCTCGCGCAGGCCGGCGTCGATCTCCGCATTGTCGGCGGCTGGCTCGGGCACAGCACGCAGCGGACGACTGAGTTGTATGCGCACCACTCGCCCGAGTTTTTGAGAGCGGCCAGGAAGGTAATGGACTGATGACCAAAGAGACGGCAAGGGTACTGAGTGAGACTCTCATTAGCCCAAACGAAAGCGATCGAAACGGGGAAGCTGCCAATGTTGTCGATGGGTTATTCGCGATATCTCGCGCGCTCAATCGGATCGCGGTGGCCTTAGAAGATCATGAACCATGGAATGTCCGGATAACGCCCGCAGAATAGCCGAAAATAGGCGGAATTTACTGGCAACAGACGCGGGAGGCGTCAATGAAATCAACGGCATTGGTGGTAGAGCGCTCCCTTGGTAAGGGAGAGGTCGTCAGTTCAATCCTGACCGGCAGCACCACTAAATCAACTACTTACGAGATTTTCAGCCAGGCTGTCCGGATAATGCGTCCGGATAATGACTGGATACGCAACGGTGCTGCGGCCGCCCTGTGCCTCGCCGCCCTCGCCGGCTGCGCCCCCACCTACGAGCGCGTATTCGCCAAGGCCGGCGTGCCGTTCGACCAGGCCTCAGCCGAGACCGCACAATGCCGGCTGGTGTCGCGGGGCATGGTGCCGAGCGGCGGGGTTATCGCCGGCACGCCCTACGCCTTCGCCGTCGCGAGCCTCATCCAGTCCGAGGCGACGGACCAGAGCCGCGAGGATGTCCTGATCGAGTGCATGCAGGCGCGCGGCTACCACATCGAAAAGAGGCCGTTGCGATGAGCGCCACAATCGTCGCCCGGATAAGCCGCCCAAATGATGAGCCGCCCCCGAAACTGTGCCCACGTTGCGGCCTCGGGCTAGCCGGCATCTGGCGGCTTTGCCCAAAGCACGATTGGCAGTCGCAATATCAATGCAATCAGATAGACCCCGAACCGGCGCCCCCGATATCCAAGCGAGGCTTTGGTCAATAATGGGAAAGGCCGGCTGAGTTTCCCCAACCGGCCCTCTGATCATCTGCGGATCGCGTCGTAACTCGCGATATTGGCGGCCTTCAGCTTACGCCAGGCAGCCGCAACCCCTACACCGATCTTAGCGCCACCGCCCTGACGCCGCGCTGTTGGAGGGCGCTTTGCCAGGGTACCGCCCACACCGGAGAAGCATAGCGGTGCGATGAGCGTGATTGGGCCTCGGTTCCCGCTCCCGAGCGCCGCAGATGGTCCGGTTTATCGCGCGCCGCTACCGCACGCCAGCGGCCCGCACCTCGGCTATACGGCCCGGGCGCGAATAACAGGCCATCGCCGGGCGCGCTTTCGTCAGAGGCGGGCGTTCGCGATCAGCCCGTTGACCCATTGGAGCGATGTCGGATCGAGCGCCAGCTTGGCGATCGCGGCTTCCGTGCCGCAGCCGGCGATGATCCACGGCCCTACAGCCGGCACCAGCGGCGCGACCAGCATCGCGGTATTGCAGGCGGCGGCGATCTTCGCCTGATAGCCGGCAGCCGTAGCGGCGGTATCGGCAACCTGTCCCGGCGCGCACCCGCCGAGAGACACGGCAGCGGCCACGGCCAAGACGGCCGCGTAAAGCGACTTCTTCATGCTGATACTCCTGGAAATGGGCCGCGGGATTGCGGCCGTGGTTAAGGATCGGCGCGGCGCAACATTTGCCGGATCTCGGCCTGCGACTGCGCCACGTCGATCAGCAGCTTTTGGTTCGAGGCTTCGAGACGCTCGATCCGCACAAGGAGCGCGGTAATCACCCGGTCGTTGATGTCGAGCCGGGTATCCATGCGGGCGGCCCACCAGATCGTGCCGCCGAGTTGCACGACGAGCGCCACGAGTATGGCCGCGGGGATGTTGCGTACGAGGCCATCGCCCTTATCGTCGCCGTCTGCCACATGGATTACGGCGGCGGGGCCGGTGTTGTTGCCGGCGAGCTGGTGGCGAGAGCCGCGCCCTGAGTGGCGATCGTCTCGTCCTTCTTCCGCGAGCTGGACGACGAGCCGAAGTGGTACTGCATTACGGCAACGAACTGGCCGATGATGGCTCCGACCATGAGGTTCATGTTCTCCTTGTCGCCGGCCCACCACAGCGCCGTGAATGCCCCGGCAAAGATGAGCACCGTCATCGCGCTTAGGGCCGGCTGAATGTATTGCTCCTGCATATGGTCTATTCCTCGTGCGGAATGATGGGCGCCTGACCGGCGGCGCTGTTGTCCAAGGCGCGGGCCGGGAATGCCGGCTTGAGCTGCGGCGCCGGCTCAAGCTTATGCCGCTTGTCGAGGCCGATAGCGTCGCCTATCTGCTTGTAGACATCGGGCGCGGTGCCGTCGGCGGCCATGCGGGGCAGAGGGCCTTGATCGTCGGGCTGCACTCGCCAGCCTTCCACGACGAATTCGACCGGGTTATCCGCATCAGGCAGAAGCGTGAACCGCGCGAAAGTTGCCCCGCGCGTGCGGATTGATTCAGCCATCTCGCGCTGAACAGCATGAAATTCGTCGCGATCTAGGCCTGCGACATTCCGGCGATCTGTCCAATCGGCGGCCATCAGGCTTGCTCCTCTCACGCGGAAAAGCGGCGCGCGCCGGCGAGGCGTGGCAGCCGCAACAGTGGCCGCCCTTCAGCGTGCGCTTGAAGCGGCTGGCGTGGAATTCATCGACGGCGGCGTGAAGCTGCGGGATTAGCCCTTCGCCATACGCCACGCCTGCATCGCCGCGGCGGAGCTGTTCGGCCCGAACGCCCCGTCAATCTCGCCGTCGTAGAGGCCCGCATCGCGCAGCTGGAGCTGCAGCGCCTCGGCCGTCCGGATGATCGCGGTGTAGTCGTAGTCGTCGGGCTGCTCTTGCTCGGGATCATCCGAACCCGGCAGCGCCGCGGGGGCGTCTGCTTTCGGCGCACCGATGATGATCGGCGGCTTGCCCCCGGCAAGCCCCTGTTGCGCGTAGTTAAGCCGGCCATCGTAGCCGGGCAGATGCGTTTCGGTCGTACCTCCTGGCGCTTCGTACAGCCTCCCGAAGACGAAGACGCAGCGGCCAAGTTCCGTCTCTTTGCGCAGCGCGGCCATCACGTATTTGTGCGAGCTTTGAAGCTCGACACAGAGGTATCGGTAATTCGCTTCGTCACTTGATGCAGCCAGGCCCTGATTGCGGCACCATGCCTCGTAGGCAAGCCGGCGCGGGCCGGTCCACTGAGCCCACCCATAGCCGCCGCGACCGCCACCTACCGGCGCGATCTCTTGCATGATCTTCAGCCCGCCGCTCTCGAAACCGAGGTTGCCGACGATCGCCGCCGCTTGATTCAACGTGAGATCGAACTTGTCTTTCAGCGCGTTGATCAGCCACCATCCGCGCTCGGCGAAGGGTACCGGCAAGGGCGGCATCGTGATCGGCATCTGTGTGAATCCTTTTTAGTTTCACGAAACCGGGGTTTCAGGAAACCCGGGGTTAGAGCGTCGTATCCGCCGCGCGCTCAAGGGTGGTAAGGCGCCCCTCGACGATGATCAATCGGTGCCGAAGCGCGCCGTTTTCGTTTTCAAGTCGGGTGCTGTCGGCGCGGCACTGCCGAAGCTCTTCGCGGACCTCGCCGAGCTCCTTGGCCACGCTCTCGACAAGTTCTTTCCAGCCCGTGATTTGCGCGCCCAAACCGGCAGCGATCGGGTCAACCCGATCCAGGCGCCATTTCATCCTGATGCCGTATAGGGCGCCGAGCGCCGCGACGATTGCTGCGCCTATCGTTGGGATGAAATTCGGGTTTGCGACCAGATCCCCGGCGGTCACAGGCCCATCGCTCCCGGTGCACCGGGCCGCGGCAGTCCCGCCAGAGCCAGTCCCATGATCCGCATGCTGAACAGCGCGGACATAATGCAGAACGGCGTCCCCATCGCCGCCGGGGCGCCGAGCAGGAGAAGCTTCGCCGCGTACCAGGTCCAGATCATGCAGCCGACGAACGCCCCAGAAAACCGCAGGGCACGGGAATAAGGAAGCCCGTGGATATTGAAAATCAGGCCCGACCCGGAAAGGGTAGCCTTAACCAGAAACGGCAGGGCGAGCCATTGCCCATAGCCCCACCACGCCAGATCGACGGTAGCCTTGCTGTCATAGGCGGCAGTCGTATCGAACAGCAATATAAGGCCCTGCATCGCCGCGACGCACGTCAGGAAACATTCGACCGCTCGCCCGTGCCCGAGCCATGGCGCGGCAAGGATCGAGACATCGCCTTTGAGTGCCATGCCGCCACCAAAGACTAGAGTAACGATCGCGATCCCGAGAACGGCGACAACTATGTATCCGCCGCTCATGAGCAGCGGCGTCGACTGAGCGAGATCGCGGCGACCGTATGCGTCGCCAGGATGACAAAGAGGGGAAGCTGATCGGCAAGGATGAACCCGCGCGAGCGCAAGACCCCATCGGCGTAACTGCTGTCGATTATCGCCCCCACGGCTCCGGTAGCGGCAATGGTGAGCAACGCTTGCTGTGGCAGCATCAGCGTCAAAGCGATCAGGGGATGCCCCAATCTTACGGTCAACGCCAATACGGTGCAGCCGGCAAAGCCGAGCATCAGGATCCCCAGCGAATGCGCCCCGCCTAGCCGGAGCCATCTTGCTGTATCGAGCATCGTCGACAGGGCGATCCCGCCGGTGGCGTGCGTGTCAACCAGCAGGATGGCCGCCTGGGCGATATGCATCGCCAGCACTACAACGATCACCGCCACGCCGTTACCCCGGAGGATCAGGGCGGTACCGGCGCCGCACATGCCCGCTCATACCTCTGATTCGATCTGGAAGGTTTGGGAATATAGCCCCAAAAACGGATTGGAGATTTTGCCGTCCTGGGTCGATCTGCCGTAGATCGAAAGCCGTTCGAGGCTCGCGGCTGTATCCGGGAAGGGGACCACAACAACCGGGTGAGATCGTCCGTGAACAAGGGAAAAAAGGAACCCTTTTCCGGTGGCGTCATCTTCCGGGAGGGCATCGAAACCCAAGTCAACCCGCCGCCGCTTCTGGCGCTCGTTGACGTAGACAGTGCCGCCAGGGATGCGCTGCACGTCGCTGTCATCGACAGTTGACCAAGACGCGCCATAGACGAAATTGTGATCCGGCTCCCACACGTCGCACGCGCAGAAGCAGCCGATCTGCGTCAACGTAGACGCCAGATGATTATCGATCGCCACATTGATGTACCGCGCCCCAATGACGGCCGGCGGCACAAAAATCCGTTGTCTGCCAAGAGCCTCGTAGGCCCCGGGAATGTAATTGCTGCCGGCGGGGATGATGTCAGACGGCCAAGCGCTGACTGAGGTGCTGTCATACAGATTGGTCGCAAAGGTGGGATCGTTGCCGGCTTTAAGCCGGATCGTTGCGGCTGACTCAACCACTAGATTCTGGAAGTGGAACACACCGATACGCTTAGCGGAGCCGAAGTCCACCGAGAACCTAGTGTCCGATGTGCCGTTGGTGACAGAAGTTGCGGTAAACTGAGGGCGCGGGTCGGTGACGTTCCCCAACGAGCTTCCCCAATCGCCGCCAGAGAAGGCGCCGCCACCACTGAGGCACCAATCCCTGATACCGAAGTGCGCATTTCGGGCCATTTTATATACGTCTTCCTTTTTACGGCCAGGAAGCTGGCGCTGGTGGCGCAGGAGGGACCGGCCAAGTTCCAATCCCGCCGGGGTCGAAGTTCGTAAACCCTACTACTACCGTATCATCAAAGATGCCTGTGCCACCCGCCCGTGTCGGTATGATGGTTGGTCGAATGCTGTCCCCCTGATAGAACTCTAAGATGGGATCAATGAATACAAACTTATGGTCTGGATCTGAATCCAACATCCATATCGCTGTGTCGAACCTGTTTATCCTCAATGTACAATCGGTAAATACAGGGTCTGCGTATGTGTGCTCAAGACCCTCGTTAGCGTAAGCGAGGTAGTTGCCGTTGCAATCCGTGCGCTGATCAAGAATTGTATCGCTAACATTAAGGGCGCCGCCATCAGGATAGTCGATACACCGGCCACTTACTGCCCGTATATAGGAGTTGGTGATCGTCAAATTTGGAGAGCGGCATTTGACCTGATTGCCAAATTCGCACCCATAGAAATTGCAGTGATCTATGAAAACATAATTGCACTGAAGGTATACGTCGTGAGAGAATCCGTCCCTAGCTTGTGCATTAGATACTTCGTAACCAAAGTCACAATAATTCAGATACACGCTAACGTGCAGACCTAAGCCGCCCCCTCCAATAAACGGCGCAAATACACCCTGTTCATTTCCGTCGAAGGCGCACCTATTGACCGTCAGGTTGCCGTCGACAAGGAACGCTTCCGGGTAAATAGCCGCCTCGCCATCGCCAACCCCATCAGCGCCGCCGCAGTTGATGAACTGGATATCGTTAAACGTGACCGGCGCCCGACAATACACAAACGCCTTCCCGAATGTAAGCCGGTGACCATTGCCAACGCCGCCCTGGCCGTTAAAGATGGTTCGCGTCCCTTCCGCCCCTAACGTCCCAGCGCCGCTGATGGTTATTCCGGTCGAGAACCTTGCCGCGCCCGCTGGTAGTTGGGCGGTGTTTGACCCGAAGTTACGGAACTCCGCGAAGGACGTATCGCCGGTATTTGCTACCCCAAACACGCGGTAGTATCTCCCGGCATCAACGTGCATCGTTCCGCCATCAGCAATCGCCGACATGGCATACATCGGCTCCGTGTACTGGTCTCCCGTGTTGGCAGTTCTGGTGGGGCCAACGTACACGTCGTCAAATAGCGGCCCAGAATACGGATCTGGATCTTCATACCCAGCCACCAGTTCTGCACCAAGAGCGTCGAACTTGCTGTAGACAGCCTGGATGTTGAAGATCGTAGGGTCTCCAGATTGGTTCAAAAATTGAATGTACCAATTGTTCGACCCAGCAAAAGAAAACGGTAAAAACAGGCTCTTCCCTAGAATAAACCTAACTGATTGGATGTAGTTATTGGCAATAAATCCCGACGATCCGGTATCAGTGCTGAATTTATATATGGGAGTAGAGCCATGTGGGTCTTCTAAGGTTCCGCAGTAAATTTCAAAATCGTAATACCCTCCCGCCAGCGCGGCCACCCCGATCTCCAGGTGTTCGAGAAACACATCGGCCGGGTCCGCATCATCGGGAGTAATCAACGGTGAGAGCGCAAAACTATCTCCCAGCAGCGTTATCCCATTGTGCGTCTCGACGTAAAGCTGAGTGCCGGCAGTTGCGCCCGACACAAGATCGGGTGTGCTGATCTTTACATTCTGGTGCCCAACAGAACGTGTCAAATCGATCCCGGTGACGTACAAGTTTTCCGGGTCTGTGATGGTGTCTAGGGATGAGATTCGAGTATTAGCCATCGCTATCTACCTAAGCCGCATCTTCAAGTAGAAGTCCGCCGGACTCGTCCTCTAGTCCGATTGGGCTCCCCGTTTCTGTAATAATGTAACCGAGGTCGGGGGCCAGGGTTACGTTACCCTCCCCCCAAAGTAGGAGCCTTGTACTGTCACCATCTAGCGTTCGCAAAACGGAATGGACCCGAAAGTTCTGCGGGCCGATCATTAGGTAATCAACTTCCACGGTGTCATACAGGGCGACCGTGACTCCGCGCGCCACCACTTCATACAACCGGCGTTCCGCACCCCAAGCTACCGCCAGCCGATCCCTGATCTCATTTGCATCCGCCTCGGTCAACACCAGTGATCGGATCAGGGGAACGTCAAGCGACGTCGGATCGGACGCGTGTAGCCCGAGGTTTTCATACGGCAACGTCACCTTGCCGCCCACCGTCATCGCCTGTTGATCAACGAGTGGCACAGCATCGTAGAATTGTGTATTGGGTTGCCAATTGCGAGCATACTCCACCCGAATTCGCCATGCCGCGATCAGCGTCTGCTTCATGCTGAAGTCTTCTACGACGAAATCGGTGAGCGTCTGACTGGCTACGGTGTCAGGCTCCTCGTAGACTGTAGCCTTTATCTTGCCGTCATTGGTTGGCCCCCACCACGCGCCCACACCAAGCGTGATCTCGTCCAACACGTCGAGGCGGTTGACCGGATCTTTAGCGTAGTAGCCGATCAGAAATGTGGCGTCCGCGCTGAAGTCGGCTATGTCAGCGTCACCGCCGGACTCAGTAACGATTTGCCTGATAAGTTCCGCCGCCGTCATACTGCCGGCATCGGACGATTCCGCGTCGCACCGCACCTGACCGCTCAACGGGTCGGATGACAGCGTGAAGGTGCCGGCGCCCAGCTGCCGCGAGTAAGTGCCAGGTGCCGGCGAGACGGTCTCATCCCGAGGCCAATCTATGCCGCCCACTCGGACAGCGCTCACATCCCCCAGAGCCGTCGTGGAGACGCGGTATACCTGATTGGCCGCATCCTCCAGCACCGGTTCGATCTGCACGCCGGCGCCCCATAGGCGCGGCTTTGGCTTGCCCAGGAGCGTGTCGGGAACGCCATCGTCCTCGGTATACAGTTCGGTTAGGAGAGGCCCATCCAGCAGCGCTACCGCGCCTGCTGTAGTCACGGTGATCGAGGGATTCCGGCTCGTGGTGTAGCTCATGCCGGTGACCTTGCCGACCTCCACGGGACCGGCAATGGTAACAACGTCAGTGTAAGTATTACCCACCTCACCTACGTAAATCCGGTATTCTCTGCCGGTCCACCGATAGTTCAAATAGGGCCACAGCTCCGGGTCCATCGCGATGTTGACTGCGCCGGCATTGGGTGCCGATCGCGCCGTCTGGCCGTAGTTCTCGGCCGAAATGGACAATCCAGAATCAACCGGCGACAGCAGCCTTGGTTGGTAGGTTATGACATTGGAGCCATCAACTCCGCTAAACGGCCCTTCGTTGCACAGGTAGAGGGTATGCACCTCGTCGGTGAACACGTCGAGGAGGTCAATTTCGACCGCGACAAGAGGGCGGGCCACTTTACGCCACCTTCTTCCGAGGCGGAGCTTCGATAATCTTTGGCGGTGCGGACAATGCGTCCGTCACCTTCTCGAACCCACGCTCGCTGACGGCGCCATGTTCCCGGTTGATCGCGTTGTTGCCCTTGAGCAGTCCAATCACCTCGCGCAGCAAGCCAGCGACCTCCATCGAGGACGATCCGCCCACTGAAGTGCCATTCGGGAGAACCATTGACCCGCCCGGTAGATGCAGCCATTCGGGGCCACGCTCGCCGACGAGGTTCCAACCTGGGTCAGGGTCGCCACCCTCGGCAAAGCCCTTGCCCTTCAGAACGCTATCAACACCCTGCACGATCGAGGCGCGTAGCTGAGCCGTCTTTGCGGAGTTGCCATAAGCCTGCTGGGAGAGAGTCACGGCGTTCTGCCCGGCCGTGGCGAGGTTGCCTGTCTCATCCAGGTTTCCGCCCCTCACCAGGGACAGCTCCCGCTGGAAGTTGTCGTTCGCGGCGTTCACCTGCGCAGCGATAGTAAGGCCGGATGACTTGCCGGTAGTCAGTTCCGCGACCAAATCTTGCAACGGCTTCATTTGCTGGGCGAGTTGAGTCCCAGCGTCGGCTATGGCTTTAGCCGCCGCTACCTGCTCGTCGGCCGCCTTTTGGGCCGCGTCGGCGACGTATTGGGCGCCACCCCCAGCGGCGATCAGGGCCTTGGTCATCTCATCCAGGCCGGAATTCAAACCCCCAAACCGCGCCTGTACTTCCCTCAATTGATCCGGCCCAAGAGTGCTGAGTGCGGCACCCGCCTGCCCAAGGAAGGTGTTGCCTAACCTGTCACCCGTAGCTTTGTCGGTAGCCCCGACAGCGGACGCCTCACGCGTAATCGCCTTATAGTTGTCGAGGATAGTCTTGATGGCGTTGGTCGTATCGTTGCCGGTGTAGAGATCAACCGCATCGCTAAAATCTTGGCGCAGTCGTTTAGTTGCCTCGTCCTGCGCCGCGATTACCGGATCAAGCGAAAGTCCATATTGGGTTGCCCCATCTTTTAGAGCTTGGAATTGCGCGTTGATTTGGCTCATCGCGGTTTCGAAGGGGCCGATAGTGTTGGTGCCCTTCTCGACCTCCGAGAAGGCAGAGGCGGCGGCATCCTTTAGCCGATCATAGGTATCCGCAAACGCTAGAGCGGCCTCGACTTGCGCGGGATCGCCAATCGAGTGCAGCACTTTTTGCACGGTGTCACTGACGCCCGTGAGGTTATCGCGGAGCGCGTTGAGGCCGAACGCAATAGCGCTTGTGGCGTCTTTGAATGTTTGCTCTTGCCCGCCGAAGCTGAGCTTGATGCCGTCCCTAGTGCCCGCCTGAATGCCAACAGCGCCACCCGGCAGCTGTGCGCCGGGGATTTGGAGCGCCCTCGTAACGGTGGCGGCGAGAGCGGTGCCGATCTGGCTGGCGGTTTGGTCGTTCTGCGGGTTGCCGCCGGACTGCACGTTCGAGATGCCGCCAGTGGCGAGATTGATGACGCCTCCGCTGGCGTTGTCTGGCTTCCGGTTGCCACCGAAGAGGCCGCCCAGAGGCCCGCCCAGGACGCCACCGAGGAGACCGCCGATCAGCGGGCCGCCGAAGAGAGAACCTATGCCTGCGCCCGCCAGAGAACCTAGACCGCTGCCGATCGTGCCGCCGACAGAATTGCCGCCTATCAGTCTGTTGAGCAGCGAGCCTGCACCAAAGCCGGCCCCTACTCCGCCCGCAAACCCACCAAGTGTGGTGTTTCCGAACAGGGAGCCGGGGATGTCAACGCCAGTTGCGGTATTGGGGCCGGTGGCAAAGCCAAGCTTCGCCCCGAATGAGTTAAACGCCCCCCCGATGCCGCCGCTACCCAGGTCTATGCCGAACAGGTCTTTCAACAGACCGCCGCCCTGGAGCACGTTGCCGATACCGCCACTACTGCCGCTTGCCCCGGTACCCGAAGAACCGCCGCCGCCGATATTGCTGATTGCGTTAAACGTGCCGCCAAGCGTGCCGAAATTCTGCGCGGCCGCACCTAAACCAAGACCCGAGAGGACCGATCCGATCGCCGGCCTGACGAGACCTCCACTGATTAGCTGGCTCGCCAACCCCGAGACGACGGTCTTAATCTGGGTGCCCCAGTCCACGACCTTTTTCTTGTCGAACAGACCGGTAATCGCGTCCGTTATGCTTGTGGCGATGGTCTCTCCGATCGAACGGAACACGTCATTCAGGGCTTGAGCCGAACGCTGGGTTTCTGCGAGTGCGATCTTCGCTCGCTCCAACTGGTCGGTGCTGGCCAGATATTGCTTGGCCTCGTCGCTCGCGAGGTCGACGTTCTTGCTCTGCAACAGCTGCTTCGCCTGAAGCAGCGCAACCTGCCGCGAGATTTCCTCGGTGGTCTGCCCCTGAAGTGACGTCTCCAGTTTCAGGATTTCGATCTGATTGTTGTTCGAGTTGATACCTTGCTGAAGCAGCAACGCCGTCTGCGCCGCGTCGTTCTTTTTGATCTGCGCAAGAGTGGATTCGGTAAGCGCCTTGGCCTGCGCGATCAGCGCCCCGTTGCCAGTTGCCTCCGCAGCCGCCAGGGCGTTGTGTGTAGCGGCAGTAGCTTGGTTCTGTAGCTCTGCCTCGTGCTGCGCACCGGTACCGTTCTTAGCTGCAGCAGCAAGCTTCTCCGAAGCCTCGGCCTGTTTAGCTAACTCTGGGATAGCCTTGGCGGCGGAGTCGATCGCCGCCGCCGCGCTCGCCTTCAATAATTGCTGAGTGCGCGCACCCACATCGGTGGCATTACCGAGACGCACGTCAAGCTTGGCCTGTTCCTCTGCCGCTGACTTTAGGCCGGGGACTAAACCTTGTTGGTACGCTGCGGCGGTCTTTATGATGCCTTGGGTGGTGAGGTCTTGTGTGTCGGATGCCTTTTTCAGTTCGATACGGAACTTCTCTACCGCATCCGAAGCGCGAAGCTGCGCCTCCCATTCTTTCTCGTTACCAGATAGAGCTGAACTCGCCAGAGAGTCTGCGTAGGTCTTTGCGTAGATCGCGCGTTCGCCGGTTTCTGCTAGAGCCTTATTGATCTTCTCTTGCGACTCACGCCACTTGTCTAGGTTGGCTAGGTTTTCGTTGCTAGCCTCAGCGGGGACCGGAGAATTTGCATCGACCGAAACCCTCGGCAGGACGTTGCCACCGCCACCCGGGATGTTACGGAAGGTGCCGCTGCCGAATGAGACCCCGGCGCCCGCGAGAACGTTGGGAACGTATTTCTGCGTCTCCAACGGCATCGGCTTTATGCCGTCGAGAAACTTCTGATAGTTCCCCGGCCCCATGTTGTAGGCAGCTAGACCGCCCTCTAGCCCGAACTTCTGAACAAGCTCGGTGATGTATTTGATTCCAGCATTCACGTTCTCAGTGGGGTTGAACACGTCACTGACGCCAAGACTGCGAGCGGTGCCGGGCCTCAAACCCATCAACCCAGACGCGCCTGCGGGAGAGGTTAAGTTAGGATTGCCGCCGCTCTCCACCCGGATCATTGAGCGGATCAATTCCGGTGTAATTGGCCCGGTCAGGGCGCCACCAATTGCCAGGTCCGGTGCCATGCCGGCTTCCGGCTGATTGAAATCCCGAATCAACCTGCCGGTCACGTCTCGTTTAAACCCGGCCGGCGCTGGTGATTGTGGCGTCCCGTCGGGCCTGACGGTCGCAGCAGTGGCGGTGCTTCCGCCGCCGGCCGCAGCCTTGGCGATCCCGTTCAGCATCCCGATCACAGCGTCCCTGGCGAAGCCCACGGCCTTGGTGTCAGACAGCTTGTCGAGCATGTTCGACCAAGCCGCGCCGATGCTATTTATCGATTTCGCGCTGTCGGAGAGCGAATTCTGAAAGCTGCCGTCGAACCGTTTCTTTAGGGCGTCGATGATGACGATTGCCGCCGCCGCTCGATTGCCCTGCGCATCGAAGGCGCGGGCGCTCGCGGCCTGCGCAACCGACAGGCCATTCGGCCCGGCCAGTTCAAAAGCGAGTTTAATGGCAGCATCAGTTCCCTGAGCAAAGGCCGTCGCCATTCTGGTACCAAGGGTGGCGATGTCCTGCCCGTTCACCGCGCCGATATCGCGAGCCAGGGGCAATAATGTAGCCGCAGAACCTCGATTGATGCCCGGCACTCGTGCAAAAGCTTGTACCGCCTTCAGGGCGTCCTCTGCGGCGGTGCCGGTATTCCGTAGTCCTTTTACGACCTGATCCAGACCCTCAGCCGTTGCATCGCCGCTATCGCCCATGCCTTTCAGGATGACATTGAATGTGCGAAGCCGCGCTTCGGTTTCGCTGGCTCGGCCGCCCAAGAGCAAAACCCCGCCGGCCAGCGCGACCACGCCGGCGACGGCGGCGGTCGTCGGGGTGATCAGAGATGCGATCGACGAGCCAAACCCGCGCAGCACGGCACTTGGCCCGCCGCCCTGTTGGAACGCCTGCTGGACCTGCCCGGCCTGCTGCGCCAGGACGCGCATCGGGCTGCCGCCGCTCGCAAGCGATGTCGCGATGTCGTTGAGCTGGAAGCCAAGGTTCTGGACCGCGAAGCGCAGTTGCCCGGCAGAAACGACGGCGGCGCCAGCTGCCTTGCTATTGTCGTTGACGGCGGTCGTGTGCTTGCCGAGCGTGGCGACCTGCTCATTGTATCTCTGCGTCGCCAGGAGAGCGGCCTGCCCCCGCTTTTCCTCGGTGCTGATGCCCTCTTGCTCGTATCTTGCCAGTGTCTCCAGACTTTTGATCAGGTCATTCTCGGCCCTCGCCTGGGCGCTGTACCGTGCAATGAGGCGATCGACGCCGTCGGCGTGCGTCCGGGTGCCTTGTGTGACCCTCTCTTCGGAGACAGCAAGCTTCGCCAGCAACGCGTCAGCGTTCTGGATATCCTGCAATCCCTTGACTGCGATGTTGTAAACCGCAGTCTCGACGACCTCTGTCAAATTACCGCTTTCGTCTAGGAGATGAACCAGATTGCTCGGAGCCGCTTATCCGCCGCTCGCTTTCGGCTTTCTGAGATTGGATCGATGCCCGGAGCACGCCGAGATGAACCAGCGCCGTAGCCTCCCAAGGCGCGAGCGGCCCGATATCCATCAGGATCTGCCAGGCGCGAATGGCTTCCCATGTCACCACCGGTGGGGCAAACCCGGTCGGCGTGAGCCCAAATGAAATCTGGGTGAACCATCGCCAGAGGTAGGCGAGTTCAGTGGGAAAGCGCGGCCGGTCGTCCGGCTCTACAATCTCGGATTTACGTGCCTTGGGCCGAAGGACTGCGGAAAACGCCTCTAATTGCCGCCTCCCGCTATCGTCGTGATCCCGCTCCGTCGCCCCGTCGCCCGTCCTACGATTGGACCGAAACTCGTATTCGGCCCACTCGATCAGCTCTGCGACGAGGCCTTGGTGAAATTTTGCGGCTGGGTGAAGAAGAGGACGAGCTGTCGACGGATCCAGGGGAAATCGGTGTAAAGCCGGATGGCAGTTTCCCGGCTGAAGTTCAGCGGAATCACTTTGCCGCGATCCACAACCGGGTTGACGTCATTCCCCTGCGGAACGGTGACCAGATGCCAGCCGACCGTGGCGGCCGCAAGCATATTGATCGTGTCGAGATCGTTCTGATTTTCGGCTTTCCGCACGGTCCGGCCTGAAGACCGCATTCTCTCGATGTCCCGGTTGTAATCGGTCACCACCTTCGCCTCGATCGAATAAAGCTCGATCCACGCCTCGTTGCCGTCCTCATCTTTCAGCGGAACGTCGGTTCCCGGCCAGCACAGCGGCATCCGCTGCGGCGTATCGAACGGGAATTTCAAAGTGGAAAGCAGGCTATCGACGTCATCCATCGTTGACTTCATTTTATCCTCATGGCGGCAAGGAAAGAGGCGCGTCACCCGCCAGCGACGCGCCTCCCGGTCGCGACCGATCCGCCGAAGCGGACGGGCAATCCCGTGGCGGCGGGATCGGGATTTTTATACGGCTTCGGTGTCAACCATGCGCATCGTGGTGCTTTCAAACCCGGCAGTCGAACCGACGAATCTCAGGGCCTGAAACGGCAGGGTGACGGTTTGCGCCCCCTGGCCCTGGATCGCGACATTCGCAGCGCCAAACTTCACCCGCGGCAAATGGATAGACACCGCCGGCGAGCCGACCGCGTTGGTGGTTTTTAGGTAAACAAGAACGCTGACTTCATCCTCGTTCACAAAATTGTCCACCAGCGTGCCGCTTTCAAACATTGCGGTGATCTGGCCGGTGACGTTGCCCGTGCCGGTGAAAACTTCCGGCGCAAAGTTCTGGCCGACAACCGCGTCCGAGCTTGGGCTGCGGTTGAGGGTCACGGTAATACCAGTCACGACCCCAACGGCCGTCCCGTCGACAACCAGGAGACCATTGACCGCCTCGAACACGTCCGTCGTGGTCGATGCCGTAGGCGAGACGAAAAACGGGCAAGCGGCGTCCTCAAAATCGACCTGGTTGCGGCCCAAGACCGGGATTTGGATCGTCGACATGCCGGTGGCCGGCAACGAGAGGGTGAACCCACCGATCCGGCACTCGGTGAAAAGTCGAGAAAAATCGGTGTCCTGATGATGGACCTCAAAGGCAAATTTGCGCTTCACCAAGCCGGTCGATGGCAAGATGATCGCCTTGCCGGTCGCGCCATTACTGGTCAACGTAAATGCCGTGTCAGCGCTCATCGTATCGGGCGCCGGATAGACGGTTAACTCCCGATTAGAGGTGCCGCCAAACGACAACACAAGGAAGTTCTTGCCGTTGTTGTCACTGTCCGAGAGGCTACCGTAACGAATGATATCGCCGACCCGTAATCCGAGCGTGGTCGGGCTGCCCGAGGCGAAGGTGAATTTGCTGGTCGTATTGTCAGCTGCGCAACTAGTCAGATCGGCCTCGGTTAGGCTGATTGCTGCTGATTTTGTGCCGCGCGTAGCCGCCTCGATTAGCGGAAAATAGCTGCGAGGTGAAAATTCGCCCGCGATCTCGCCCGTTGCCCGCCGCAGGCCGTGACGAAACGTGACGAGCTGCTGATCTTCGCGCAACTCGTTCGACTGATAGGTATCTTTGGCAAGCGATAAGGTGGTGGAGACGCGCCGCAGAACCTCGCCGCCACTGCTGCCTACCGGATCAACGGTGGGGTCCGGCTCGGCGTTAGTCGTAATAACGCCGGTCGCATAGGCCTTGTAAACGATCCGGGCAAAGACGCCTTCCGCGAGGACTCCCGTCGTCATAGCTGCGCGCTCCTAGTCAAGGGAAAGCGGCGTCTCCAGGACGCTGCCCTATGGTGTTAAAATCGGGCTCCCCTTACGGGGAAAGCGGTGTTCTCCGACGCTGCATTCAGCACTTGCCCAAGGCGCGGATCCCTAACCGATCTGGTAGAAATGCAGATCGACCTCGACGGCGGCGAAGATGTAATTATCGACCTCGGAGGCGAGCCCGGGCGGCCGCAACTGGCTACCATCGCCGCCAGGCCGCACAGTCGCCGAAGCGACCGAAATGTGCGCATCGCGATAAGATCGAAACAAAGCGGCGGCGGTTTCCGCATATCCAAGCGCGACAGGCAAGCCCACTCCGCTGGGGACAAAGACGAAAAGCTCAACCCTAATCGGGTTCAAATAGAGATTGGCACCCTGGCCGCCGCCATAAGCGATAATCTCGCCCGGATCACTATCAACGTCGGCATACGCAAACGGTGCCGGCGTATCCGGCAGCGGCACGTTTCCTTCGGAATCCGCGTCCTCGCCATACCACCGCAGCGGGATTGACATTCCACCTTCCAGCCTCGTGCGCAGGGCCGCATAAGCATCAGCGATCGAACTCACGAGATCATCTCGATGAAAATCGCCGGAGACGGAGCCTCGCTTCCCTTACGCTGCCGCCGTTGCCGGCGCCGGCCACCGGCCGAATAGCTGGCTCCAAGCCCGCCTTTGATGACATGCGCCCCCGGCAAAGTGACAAAGCCGAATGTAATCTTCGCCACATTCCGGTACCGCGCCTGCAGTTGCTTGGCGGTTCGCTCATACAGCCGATTGGGCTTGCTGATCAGGAAATTGCGGCCCGACTCGGTTTTGCCGATTTCTAAGCGTCGCGCGTAGGGAACCGGGTTTGAAATCAAGATGGAAACCCCCGGACGCATCGGGGCATTCCAAGATGTGGGCTGACGATCGTCGTATCTGGCGTGACTCCGCTTATAGGCCCCGGAATCGACCGGCGATCCCTTTTCAAGAAGCTCCTTCGCTGCCAGCATGACCTCGCGCCGATATCGGTACCGGTAAACGATCGGGCCGGGTAGCCGGACGCTATCGAGATTGTCATTCCCGGGGTTATTCGCGTAGGCGTCGAATTCCGGGATCACACCGGCGCGGGCAGTTTGCTCTCGCATGATCCGCGCATGCCCCTCGCGTGCGGCGCGCAGCAGCAGGGCCTTCCCGTCGGTCTGAATCTGCTGGGGCCAGTCGATAGTGACTTTCCTTCGCAGCGCTTGAAGGGCGGAGCTCGGCATCAGCCCTTAATCTTCAAATCGTATCCGACCGTCACACCACCGTCGCGCAGAGTTGCGACCGCGAGGATCGCCGTCTCTCGCCCCTCGTCAACGAGCTTGTCCGCCATTGTTATCGGCAACGGGAATTGTCCGTTCACCAGATCCTCGGCATTCACACGCACGGTTTTTGTTTGCTCGACTATGCCGCCGATAAGCTCATTGGCCTGAGCCGTCGGCATAACCCTGCTTCCACAGGGCCAATCGAAGGACGGCCTATTCTGCCCCGTACCGGTGTAGCGGCGGATTGCTATCTGCCAGGTTAGGGTCCTCCTGTAGAGCGATCGGGTCTGCTCGACCGGCATCTCAGCGCACCGCGGCGCGGGTCGAAATGGCAGTGTTCCCGGAGTAGGTACCGGTGCTTGTGATCCGCACACGTAGGCGATCGCCGAGCACGCCGTCTGTGCACGCATCGTCGGATGGCACCGACAGGGCGGCCGCGGTCGTCTTTGGGGTCAACCCGCTGACCGTCGCGACCTTCTCGGCGCTGGCAGTCGTGAATGCGATCCGGCAGATCGGAAGCCACGAGGTCCCTTGGTCGATCGACGTTTCCAGGTCGACCTTCAAATTTGTGCCCGCGCTGCCATACGTGAAATTGGCCTGGAACGTGACCGCAGACATGCCGTCCAGCCGGTCGACATAGGCGATGGCCACGCTCTGCGCCGACACGCCGCTCGTGATAACCTGATTGGTGACGGCCGCGGATATGCTGGCGTCGCCCAGATTGTAGACGCGCCCGTTGACCGCCAGCGCCGACGACGCGAGCAGCAGCAGCGCGGCGAGCGCGCCCAGAAGCCGCACCATCATGCACGCTCCCATTGTGGAAAACCTGTTGCAATTATCCCTAAAACGGCCCGCACTGTTCCGGAAGTCGGCCCGCAGGGCGCCCCCAGCAGCCTGCCGGGCTCATAAGCGCATTCGGAGGCCCCCCGAAATGAAACGTATCCCACGGAGCTACATAATTTCTTTCGCTTTAACCCTTATCGGGCTCGCGATCCCAACCCCCAGCCGCGCCGATCCGATAACATGGAGTTTCTACGAAACCGGATTCACCTCGTGCAGTGCGCGGCCATGTCCTCCATCACCGGAGCAACCAATTGTACTGATGAGTCTAACTTTATCCGACTCTACAACCACGGGTCATGCTGAGTGGAACCCAACCTTCCAACCTGGGATCGGCTTGAGCGGCTTTATCACAACTACCGATCCTGGATTTTTGTTTCGCATACTTGGGGTGCAAGGCGGGCAGATTGTCAACGCCCTCGGTATACTTAATGCTATATTACCGGTGGCATACTTACATTTGTCTTGGAATGAAGTTGAAGCACAACTTTTATCAGTTGGTGTTGACTATGCCGATGGATTTTTAACGGTCAATTCTGGTATTGGACCATTCGCTGACATCAGTAGTGATGCAGGTTGGGGCGGATGCCCCGCTACTTCATGCCGCATCACCGGCTATTGGGCCAGCGATCTAATACCAGTCCCCGAGCCATCATCCCTTGCGCTCTTGGGATCATCGGTGTCGCTGTTGGCAATCCTGGTTCGACGTCGGCAGCGGATTGCCTAGCCTGAAACGCCGCCACGCCGGCAAACTTTGATGTCGCGTCGCCACGACAGCACGACTGGCAATCGCAGTATAAATGCAACGGCGTTAGACGAAGCCACGGCCCCGCTATCTAAGCGAGGGTCTGGCGCGCCTAAAAGGCCGCGACGACGCAGTATTTACTCGTATCGTTACCGTTAAAAGTGACGCCAGCGTTGTTGAAGTACCCCTCCATGTCGGCCAGTATGCCGCCGCTTAGGGTCGCTCCCACTGCGGTAGCGAACCGGAACGCGCAGCGTGCGTTAGCGACATGACCGCCGATATCGTCGAAATTAAGTCCTGTCGGCGAGGCGGGTACTGTCTGAAACCGAATACCTATAAACCCGCCAGAATCAGCACCCATCGCTATAGCAGAACCGCCACTTGGAGCCGTAAAAATTTGACAAGTTTTGCCAGAGTTAATTCCAGGGTCACTGACGTTTCTAGCGTAGTAGCTCGTCATAAGCGCAGGACCAGTTGGTGGTGCTCCCCCGTGCGAAATGTCCCACCATTGAATGCGGTCACCATCTGTAAGCGTAAATGGTGAGCCACTATTATTCCCGATACTTAGAGTGGTACTACCATCCGTAGACCAGCCACCAGCTATTGTACCACCGGGCGCATAGTGGATCTCGTCCATAGAAGACACAACGGGATCACCCGGTGCGCCGCCAGACCGACACGAGAATTGATAGGAGGTATAGGAAAACAATGATCCGGTATTGGACTTGATGCCAGACGGAAACTTCATCAGGTGATTCAAGAACGTAAGCGCGTTGGCGTACTCGCTAACCCCGTAAGCAAACGCAACGCTCTCCATCAGATAGCTTAATTGCCACGTCTGCGCCCCGCAGTTAGCCTGCGCAATGGTGAAGAAGTAAAAGCCATTATCCTTCCAAATGGTGGTCTCGGTGGCATTATAAGCGACAATGGAATCAAAGCTTGCTTTGGCACAATCGGTAAAATATTGCTTGGTTTCGCCGTCCCAATAGGCATCCGGCAACGCATACGCAGCCAGAGTAAGTTCTCGGATCGACCACGCATCGACACGAGTCTGGCCCTCATCCCGAAGAACCGTCCCGTAATACACGTTGGCGCCAACATCAGTGCGCTGAACCGAGCGAGACATCTGAAGATAGCTGGCGCCGTCAGTTACCATATCGGCATACTGCGGCTCGCCGGTAAGCATCCACTCAAGATAATGATAATTTGGGTAATGGTTCGTCGTCAGGTTTATGAACTGAGCCTCTATGCCGGCTGGAGTAGTAAATCCGCCGGTCTGACCAGAACTCCCATTCCAGAAAAATTGAAATCCAGTAAAACTATCATTCGTTGCCGGAAACAACGAACCTCCCATATTAGGATATGGCGTACCGGCGCCATCGCTGCCGTTGTTCAGCACAGGAACGGTATTAGTCCCAGAGTAGCGTATATTTTGCCACATCTCTCCCATACTAAGAGCGGTAACACGATTTATTTGCTCTGCCGCAGCGGTGTCCAAAATAAATCGAGTTGCGCTGGATGAAGTAAGGGGGCCGATATATTCGTGATCGCCACCAGAAGTAGTGTTGACCGGATCCAGATAGCCATGACCATTTGGGTAGTATGAACCTGAGCCACCGGCAGGGACCGACAAAGTAATGGGAGTTGCAGCGATATCATAAGGCGGAAATTGACGTGTCGAGCGGAGATAGGTCTTGTTCTGCACTACCCGAACAGTTGGCTCTGTCGAAGCAGAACCGCCGCCCTGGATCGACAGATAGGTAGCGTCGGCATTAGCGCCAAAATGCTTGGTAAACTGGCTGGAATAAAGAATAAAGGTAGCCGTAGTTGTAGTGGTGCTACCCGCCGTAATTGAGTCCAAGCTTATTTCTGGATCATATAGCCCGATATGATTAGCATCGAGATAATTGACCCCGTAACTATGCCCAGTTGAAAATCCTGAAGGTGCAGCAGTAAGTCGAACACCCATTCCTTGTTCAAAGGGATGGGCTGTAGCCGTTATGCTAGCACTACCGGATGCTGTAGTGATAGATTGAGGGGATGGTCCCATTGTTTGGAGTACGGTCGCCCCATCCTGCACCGTTGCCGTACAAACGCGGTAAGCCTTCGTCGTTGGCGAGTTGATGTCGTACCAGGGTTGGGCAATCGCCGGCATCAGCCGGATGCGGTAGAGTCCGCCGACCGAGTTCTGCACCGCGTAGACGTAGAAGTAACATTCAAGTTGCCCGTGCGCCGAACCGCTTTGCTTGAAGTGGCACATGATGCGCCAGCACATTCCGGCCGGACCACTGCCGATCGTTTTGACCTCGAACTGATCGTTCAGGGACGCCGTCCATGTCCCCGACAAATTGGTGAGCCCGGCCAAAACAACTTTGAGATCACGAGCGGTGATATTGGAGATCGAAAGAGCCGTTGCAGCGGGTGCGCTGCCGTTGTTCAGCACATTTAGGGTCAGCGAACCAGGACCGGCAAGCGAGGTATTTGGAACCACAATTCCTGGCGACGTGCAGTGCTTCATGTACCCGCTTGCGTACCGGGTAATCATGTCAACGTTCATCGGGCACGGTGTGCCACCGGTAAGCTGCACCTGTGGGTAGGTGCCGGGAGCGATATCGCCATCCTTGAACGTCAGCCCGATCGGCTGGGTGACGAAGTCGCCCGTGATGGCTGACCCCGAGGTGTTCTGAACGGTCAGGGTTGTTATAACAAGGCTTGGTCTAAGGGAAAACCCTGGACTAAATCCAGCCGCTGCGGGGCGAGGAGCAACCGCCGCTGCGGCGGCAAGTTGAAGCAGGCGCCGGCGACGCATCAGCATTGGCCGAACCCGCTTGGTGGAGAATAGCTCCAACCAGAAGATGAAAAAGCCGCCGTCCAAACGGCGCTTGTCTCTCCGTTTGCCCCAATGGCGATATAGTAGGGTCCAGCATTACCCGAGATATCTAATGAACCTGTACCGGCTGCCGGATCGCCCATATTATCTGTGCCATTCCACGGCCCCAAGCCGCCGAAGTCAGATCGGAACCAAACTTTCTGAGCGGTTGCGTCCAAAGCAATGCCAACAATGGTTCCGCTAGATGTTACTGGAACAAATGCGATCTGCGGAACGCCATACACATTTATTTGAGAATTATAGACCGGGAGTATGATACCTGCGGTTCCAGAACTAAATATATTCTCTGAGGTGATATCCCAAGTTGTTCTA
>Ga0307503_10000161_pt1 | contig 23403 bp, 38 predicted proteins | sample 17_S_MG_FD_194514 | JGI IMG/M metagenome (GOLD analysis project Ga0307503, IMG submission 194514) | Soil microbial communities from Populus trichocarpa stands in riparian zone in the Pacific Northwest, United States - 17_S | ecosystem: Environmental > Terrestrial > Soil > Riparian zone > Trees... | reverse complement strand
CAAGTTCGATGAGCTGACCGCCGGGCCAGCGCACATGTTCGGACCGTGGTACTTCTCGATTGGCACATCAGAGTACCAGCCCGGTTTTGAGATCGGCTTGCCGTCCCACTTGTTTATCTTCATAACCTTTGCTCCTTTGAAGTCGGGGCGGACAGGACCCACCGACCAGTCTGTCCGCCCCGTGATCAAACCTATCCAAAAGCGTACTTGTCAGACGCGGCGTGACCCGGTCCAACCTAGGACCTGGATATCACCTTTGCAACGTCTTATTGTATGGTTGCGTTAAAAACCCAGAGGAAAAGACAAGCAAATGAGCATGCCATCAGCCCACAGCTTCGTGCCACGTAAACGTAAGCGAGGTGATACCCGGAGCGCGAATCGCAACGACCGGCGCGACGCGATCATGAGATCGATCTTCGCCAAGGACGGGTTCGCCACCGAGATCGCCAAGCACCTCGGCGTCACTCACCAGAACGTATCGGCGTGGAATCGAGTCCCGGCCCACCATGTGCTTGAGGTGGCAGAGATGCTCGACATGACCCCCGAGCAGATACGACCCGACGTGTTCAGCCGACGCAGGCGCTGATGGTGGAGCTTATCCGGTGGACCGATGAAGCGGACGCGTTATTGATCCAGCTCTGGGATGAGGGCGGATCGTTTAACTACGTCATGCAGGGAATGCGCGCGGCGGGCTACGAGGTCACGCGCAACGCCATCGCTGGCCGTAAGAACCGGCTCGGTGAAGGCCGCTTCAGCCGCAAGACCGCGAAGCCGACACAGCGAACCTGGAAGATGCCGACTGAACCGCCGAAGCAGCGACCAGCTGCAGCAAGGCCGCCGCCGCCACGCCGCGAGGTCAGCGCAGCCGAACTCGAAATGCTGTTTCTGAATGCCGGTGTGAACTATCTCGATCTATCGAAGGGCCGGTGCAAGGCGATTCTGGACAAGCGCGACCCGCACACCAAGCTGCCGCTGTGCTGCGGCAGGCCCTGCGGCCTCGACTACCATGGCGCTGACAGCGTCTATTGTCCGACGCACTTCCGGCTCTACCACACAACCATCCCCAAGAGATCGAGCGGCTGATTGCGCATCGCAAACTTCGCTTGTATAGATTCTGGGATGGACTCAGCTCTCGACAAGCAGCGGCTGCGCCGACTTCGTGAGCGCACGCTGGCCAAGAAGATCAGAGCGCTGCCGCGCAAGAAGTACGGCGTGATCCTGGCCGATCCCGAATGGCGGTTCGAGCCGTACTCGCGCAAGACCGGCATGGACCGAGCCGCCGACAATCACTACCCGACATCGTTGCTGGCGGTGATCAAGGCGCGGTCCGTGGAAAGCATCGCGGCGAAGCACTGCGCGCTGTTTCTGTGGGCGACGCAGCCGATGCTGCCGCAGGCGCTTGAGGTCATGGACGCGTGGGGCTTCAAGTACAAGTCGCACATGGTCTGGGCGAAGGACCGCAATGGCACCGGCTACTGGTTTCGTAACAAGCACGAGCTGCTCCTGGTCGGCACGCGCGGCAGAATTCCGGCACCGGCACCAGGGACGCAGTGGTCGTCGGTGATCGAAGCTGTGCGCGGCAGGCACAGCGTCAAGCCTGACGTGTTCTACCGGATCATCGAGGAGTACTACCCAAGCCTGCCGAAGATCGAACTCAATGCGCGCAGGCCGCGCAAGGGCTGGAGTAGGTGGGGCAACGAAGCATGATCGAGTGGGTTACGATGGAGGCGCTGCACATCGACTTCGCCGACAAGATCGCGGTGAAGCGCAGACGGAATGCGGCGGATAACAACTGGCGCGGGTCGCAGGGCGCTCCGGAGGATGATGAGCGCGCGCTGCCGCTGGACATACTCGGTGCCAGAGCCGAGGCCGCCGGGAAACTCTACATGAACCCCGTGACATGGAACGCGTTTTCATTGCGCCACACCGATGCTGACCTGGATGATTTTATCGACGTAAAGGGCGTCGCGGATTCGTATCGCCGACTCTTGATCTCGCCGAAGAAGCCCGATCACTGGGCGTACCTGCTTGTCGATGTTTCGGCACATCCACAGTACCAGATCGTCGCATGGTGCTGGGGCTACGAGGGCAAGCAACAGAAATACTGGGAGGTGAAGCGGACCGATGGCGGCGGCTACTTCATCCCGCGCAACGATCCGATCATGAAGCCACCGCAGGAATTAAGAGAAGAGCTTCGCAGACGACAGAACACGCGCAAGGGTCTGGCTGGCTTCGTTGGCTTCGACGAGCAGGGCCGCTTTGTTGCCTACTGTCAGTGCGGGGCGTACGCGACACAGAGCTTTTCTACAGGCACCATCCGCAATGGTGAATTCGGCACTTGGTTTTGCAGTCAACACCTACCAACCAGAGGAGACTCGAATGGCAGTAAAGAAAGTGGGACCGCGCGAGCAGCAGCTTCGGGAGATGCGTGAGGCGCGCGCAACGACCAAGCGGCAGCCTGCCAAGCGCAGCGTGAAGAAGACCAAACGCAGTACGCGAAGCAGGTGAGCAAGCGGATCGACGACGAAGAGCGGATCGTGTTGCTGTCCATTCTTCGGGCCATCTCCAGGCAGGTCGAAACCCGCCGACAGCGGGAGCTGGACGCGGCCAATGCGCCGCTCGCCGACTTCATGCGGCGGAGGAAGCGCCGGAAACGGCGATCCAATGTTTGAGGGGCGGGTCCTCGCGCTCGACTTGGCGACGACAACCGGGTACGCCTATGGCGCACCCGGTTCGATCCCACAGTTCGGGCATCTGCGCTTCGCCAAGCCGGGGTCACCGCGCGCCCTGGTCTACCGCAACTTCCGCAACTGGCTCGATCAGAAGTGGGGCGGTCGTATCGACGACGACAACGCGATACCCGACGTGATCGTCTACGAGAGTCCAGCGGTGCCGTCGATCATGGCAGGCAAGACCAACATCGACACCATCAAGCTGCTGATGGGCCTCGCTGAGCATCTTGAGGAATGGTGCCACGGCAAGGCCGAGCTGCACGAGGCACGCGTCGCTGCGGTCCGCGTTCACTTCATCGGCCAGAACATGAAGAGCGCGATGGCCAAGCAGAAGACATTCGATCAGTGTCGCATGCTGGGCTGGGAGGTTGCGGACTTCGACGAGGCCGACGCCTGCGCGTTGTGGGACTTCCAATGCGCGTGGCTCAACCCGAAGCTGGCTGCGTACTCGACGCCGCTGTTTCGCCGTTAGTGAACCCGGTTTATTTTCTCGGCGAATATCTTGCCGACCTCTTCCTGGTTTAGGTACGACTCCTTCTCGTCCATCCAATGCTCGTCGATGATGCCGACATCGAGTTCATCGAAGTTGGTATGGTCGTAGCCTGGAACGGTGATCTTCACGTCGTAGTCGGCCCACGTGAACTCGCGCTCGCCACGGAAGTGCAGCGGCACCTCGGCCCCATCCTTGCGGGTGTGCGCTCGCACCATGTGGAATATCTTTTTGCGCGCGCCCGTCTCGCCAATGTGGATGTCGCGATCCTGAAAGAAGTATCCCATCTTCTCGTGGTTGACTGAGAACACGGCGGTCATGTCGTCCTTGTGAACCGCGATCCGCACCATGCCACGCTGCGCGTTGGCGTGCCGCTGCACCGATGACAGAAACAGCCGTGTCAGAAACGCCTGCGCGTCCTCGCCGTTGTCCTTCGCCCAGCTCTCGAACTCGCTCGGGTATTGCCAGCCACGCTGCGGGATGTGGACCGTATAGCCGCGATACGCTCCGCGCTTGGCCTTGATCGGACGCATGTTGGTCCGCAGCGAACGCAGCGCCACGATCCGCTGGCCGTCGTCGCTGACGAAGATGCCAAACTCCTGCGGCGTACCGTACTTGCGCTTGTACTTGGGGTCGTGTGGCCGGTCCCACCAGACCGTCATGGTGTAGATGTCGCCGCCCTTCATCATCTGTAGGTTGGGCGAAGGCTTGTCCAGCTTGGTGAAGTACATGAACTTCGGCACCCACAGCGTCGCCTTGTTCGTCTTACCCTTCGCCGTCAGCTCATACTTCTCCGTCTCCGGATCGGTGCCGTAAGCGTAGCAACCGAACGATGGCCGGTTCAGGTGAAACCACTCCGCCAGGAACGGCTTCCACTCATCAGGCTTGTCGTCGTTGAGGTGGCGGTCGTGTGCGCCCACGTTGACGTAGGGCAGGAGCTGCGCTCCGTACTGCCGATAGAAACCATACGAGTCGCTGTCGTACTTCTTCATGCGCGCGAGGTAGACGAAGTAGCGTTCGAGCTGCTGCAGGATCGTGTCCCTGAAGTTGAACATGCCGTAGAATTCGGACTCGTGGTAATAGACATCCTGCGTGTCCTCGTGATGCTTGCCGAACACGTGCATCCTGGTGATGTGGCCGTCCGGCTCTCCCTCCGGCTCCCCCTCCGGCACCGGCTCGGGCTTCGGCTTCGGCGGCGCTGGCTCGCGCTCGACCTTCGGTGGCCTCTCGCCCTTCGGCGTTACGAACTTGTCGTGCTTGAGCCGCCGCCGTTCGAGCCGTCGCAGCTCAGCGCTCTTGGTCGGCCTGCCGGGCGGGTCTTCCGCCAATTGCGCATCGTCGAAGAGTACGTCCTTGGGTGGCTCGGGCGGCGCTGGTTTTGGCGCTGGTCCCGGCGCTGGCTTCGGTGTCGGCTCGGGCTTAGGCTTCTTGAACCGCGCCACTACCGCGAGCATCTTTTGGCGCAACCATTCCACGATCCGCATGGTCGGCTCCTGTGCCGCGCGCCGCCACCGCGCGCTGGTTATCGTAAACGACCCAAGCCTGTCGGCGTTGCTCCGCAGTCATCCGTAGGAATGTGGGGATTTCGGTGTAATCAACCTGCTCCGCGCGAATGCGAAGCAGGTCGATTATTCGGCGCTGTACGTCAAGCATTACAGCGCGTCAGCACTTGCGCGAACTTCCGCAGCTCGCCGCGCAAACGAGCGGCACTCTGCGGCAAACTCACGTAGATCGTCGGCGGCCTTTTTATTACCCAAGGCCTCTAGGCAGTTGGTGAGGAACGACACGCCGTTTGCGGTGGTGCCGATCATGCTTGCCTGAGTGTGCAACGCCGACTTAATGCCGCTGATGGCGAACAGGAGATCGTCGTCGTCAAGCAGGAACGTCTCGAACCCCTCGTCATCAACATCGGTTAGGATCGGGACGAAACCACGATTCCATCCGACGCTGCCTTTCTCTACGTTCATCAACATCCAACCGTAGAACTGACAGCGCCGCCGACAATCAACGATCACCATGTTAGCAGTGCTGGTGGTGATGTTGATCTGGCGGCCCTCGATGCGCTTGCTGAGCTTCGTCATCCGCTCCGCGATCATCTCAACGCCGGTCGCGCGGCTCGGATAGTAGGCACGCGAGGTTGCGTACCAGAGCAACTTGTTGAGCGGGTTGGGGCGGCGCTTTTTTTTCTTACCGCCACCCCCTCCCGTGGGCGGGCTACCGTTGCCGCCGCGTATCTTACCGCCGCGTATAATGTGCAACTTCGCCCGCTTGGTCATGACGCCTTCCCTCCCTGAATTGCCGCAAGCTTCCGCACCGGGCGTTTCACCGACTCGTTGATGCCCTCCAAGAGCGCGATGATCTCGTTGCAGCCGTCAGCGACGGACTGCTTTTCATCCTCGGTGAGCGATGCCGCTATCTTGCCGATAGCCTTGAGCATCTTCTTCGCCTCACGCTTCATGGCGAGTGTGTGAGCATAGATGCCAAGCATGACCGCCCAACGCTCCAGTGCGCTGACATCGCTGGTGTCAACATCCAGATCAGAATTGAACGGCGGCGGTCCACCAAGTTCTTTGATCGTCGCTTCGGCTTCCTTGATTTCTTGCTGGGCCTCTGCACGTGCCGCATCAGCCTGTGCGTGGACGGCCTTGTCCTTGGTTGCCAGCCTTTCCTCTGCCGCCTTCTTCTTCTTATTCGTGGCCGCGTCCTTTTTGGCCTTGGCTGTCGCCACCTCGGCCCGGCGCTTGGCGTCGGCCTCTTCGGTCCAATGCTTGATCAGCGCCCGCACGTTGTCCTTGTTGATGGACTTACTAATCTTGCGCAACGCGGTTACCGCATTCTTCAGGTTGTCTGGCGTGCCAGCCTCGACGTGAACACTCCACGAGTATTTGTCGTTGCGGTCAGCGCGCGGGAAGACATACGCCGTGCGGAACAGGTTGCGGATATGCAGCACAGAGTAGGGCTTGCCTTCACGTTCGACGCCACGCTCGGCCAGCTTGCCTGCGCATTCCTCAAAGACATCGCCTTCGATCTCGGGAATTGTCTCGTCATTTCGCGACGCGAAATATCCCTCCTCCTTCAGGTCTTTGATGATGGCGTCGCCGATCCGCCACTGGCCCTTGCTGCCAGCTTGTTCGACCTCGATGACCGTATCTACGGTATTATTCCAGCGCATTGTCTTCTCCATGTGTGTTGGCCCATTGCCGCTGCTCCTTTTTTGTAAAGCACGCAATAGGTATTTGAGAAGCTAGGCCAACGAGCATGCGTCTGTCAAACGACAGCGAGCCGTGCGTGAAGTTTATTTATCCGGCGGTTTGTTTTTATTTATTCAGGCGGTTTATTTTTATGGACCGCGAAACTGGTGTCAGAGGTGTCAGAGCTGTCAGAGGTGGACAGCACGAGCCAGCACCAGACAGCACAAGACAGCACGAGCCAGCACCAGCCAGGGTGCGCCAGGGTTAGCCAGTGTTATCTCGGGGGGGGTGGAAGGCGGGACCGGCCTGTCAGGGGCTGGGGGGCTATGGTCGGGTCGGCCCCGCTTCCTTCTCAGGTTGTGCCGCGCCTGAGATCAGCACAACGCGCGTCGGGTGATTCGGTTTCGCCGCCGGAGTTATCCCCGCTGCTCACAGACCATCGTACGACACGACGCTGTCACACGATGCATCGCAAGATGTCGCGTTGATGCAGCGCACGCGGCACAACATCACGCGCCGACGGATTTATTTCTGGAGGGTGCTGGACTCTTCCGGGGAATCAGCGGAGCTTCAAAAAGTTGGGGCGGGCCGCGATCAACGGCACCGCCCCCTGATCCGAAGCCTTTGATGTCGGTCAAAGGGCGGACTGCTTGCAGCGATAAATACCAACCATCGCCGCCAGCATCAAGCCCCTTCCTGCCACAACGGTTCCGGTCGGTTTCGATCTGGCTGTTGGTGTGCGCTCGGTGGTCCCGCCCCATAGAAGCAGATCGGTGCCGTGCTGCCCCCCGGCTGGGAAAGCGGCTGCGTGGCCGTGTGCTTGTCCACTTTGTACGCCGGTTAAAACCAGAGAAGACTAACGAGTATTCCGCCGGGCCGCGCCCGGTCCCGCCAGCAGGCAGGAAGAGAGCAGCCCTCGGGGCTATCTCTGGAAGAAAGTGGCGGCGTATCGACTCGATGGAGGAGGGTGAGGTGGCTGGAGGCAAGAGAGACTGGCGCAGGGCGAAGCGGTTCGCGGCGACCGAAGAGAAATACGAACCAGGGAAGGTGTTGGATAGCGGGCGCGTCGTGTCCAGCAAACCGCGCGACTCACTTGAGGCGAGAGCGCGCGCGGCGGAGCAGCGGTGGCTGCAGCAACAGGGGCTGAAGAAGTTATAAACAAAAGGAGCAAACGGTGGACGACGATCACAAGGAGTACATGCTGGCGACGCTGCGCGTCGCGTCATCGCGCTGCAAGCTGTGGGACAACGAGATCAACAGCATCGGCGTTGCGCTGCGCACTGATATGATCTGCCCAGACATGGCGGTGAAGTGGATCGGTGACGCCGGGTTGATGTGGCTCATCGAGCCGCTGCCGTTCACGACCGTGGTGCCAACGGTGGAGGCAGCCAGTGGCAAATGATGAATTCGACCGGCTGCGGCATCACCTCGAACGGATCGCCGCGCACGCCGCCGACGTTGGGCCGGACTGGCCGGAGGCGACCATCAACCTGATCGATGCGCTGCGCGCGTACATCAAGGTCGATCAGCATTTGGGCCGCGACCTGTTTCAGGACGGATCGATCACGCGCGTGCAGTACGATGAAGGAATGGCTGCGCTTGAACCGATGATCGTGATGCTGCGCACGCTAGAGACATGGGAGCTTGATCCGACACTAGATGGGTTGCTCGAATGAAAGTCGGCACCGATCATTTGATGCCGGGCTGCAATTGTCTGAACTGCGGGAAGCATCTGGATGGGGCGTCGGCGATCAATGACGATGGGATGCCGAGTCCTGGTGACATTACGTTGTGCATTTACTGCGGACACATCATGGCCTTTGCGGACGACCTGTCGTTCCGTGAATTGAACGACGAGGAAATGCACGAGGTGGCTGGCGACAAGCGCATCATTGCGGTGCAATGGGCAAGAGCAGAGGTTGAGAAAAGGAGCAAAGCGAATGACGGTAGTACTACGCGAAGACCAACAAGGCGATCTCGACGCGCTACGTGAGGCGACGAGGGATGGCTGTAAGCGCATCTGCATGCAGGCAGCGACCGGCTACGGCAAGACCGTGCTGGCCGCAGCCCTGGTCAACGGTGCGCTGGCCAAGGGCAAGAAGGTTCTGTTCACCGTGCCAGCCATCGACCTGATAGAGCAGACGCTCGACATGTTCGCACGCCAAGGCATCACCGAAGTCGGCGTGATCCAGGCTGACAACCCGTTGTACGACTGGAATCAACCGGTGCAGATCGCCAGCGTACAGACGTTGATGAAGCGCACGATCCCGCTGGCGGATGTTGTGCTTATCGACGAGTGCCACATCTGGTTCACGTTCTACGAGAAGTGGCTGGGGACGATGAAGCATCCAGACCCGAGCAAGAGGCACCCATCGGAGCCAGCGCACTTCACCAATGTGCCAGTCATCGGGTTGAGCGCGACGCCGTGGACCAAGGGGCTTGGCTCCTGGTTCGATCACTTCCACAAGGCAGCGACGATCCAGCAGATGATCGACGATGGCCACCTGTCGCCGTTCAAGGTGTTCGCGCCATCGCATCCTGACCTGTCTGGGGTTCGCACGATGGCTGGGGACTACCACGAGGGTCAGCTGTCCGAGGTGATGCAGGACGGCAAGCTCGTGGCCGACATCGTGGAGACATGGCTCAAGCATGCGGAGTATCGACCGACGCTGTGCTACGCGGTGGACCGCGCGCACGCCAAGAAGCTGCAGCTGAAATTCCAAGCGGCTGGTGTGCCGTGCGGCTACCAGGACGCGTTCACGCCAGACAACGATAAGATAAAAAAGAAGACCAAGGAGTTCGTCGAGGGCCGCAAGACCATCAAGCGCAAGTTTCACGATGGTGAATACAAGGTGGTCTGCAACGTCGGCACGTTGACCATGGGGATCGATTGGGATGTGCGTTGTATCAGCATGTGCAGACCAACCAAGTCGGACATGTTGTTCACGCAGATCGTTGGCCGTGGGTTGCGCACAGCCGATGGCAAGGATCACTGCCTGATCCTCGACCACTCGGACAACCACTTGCGGCTGGGCTTCGTCACCGACATTGATGAGAGCTACACCGGCCTGCACGATGGCCAGACGCCGGTACACGACAACCGCACCGAGGGCATCCGGCTGCCGAAGGAATGTCCGAAGTGCGGCTACCTCAAGCTGCCGAAGATGGCGCAGTGTCCGGCGTGTGGGTTCGTCGCCAAGGTGGTCAGCAAGATCGAGCCGGAGCCGGGCGAGTTGCGCGAGCTGAAGCCCAAGCCGAAGCCGGTGAAGGAGGCGGCACCCGAGCGCTGGGGTTATATCAACGAGGCGCACTTCTTTGGCGAGCTGAAGATGTACGCACGGCAGCACGGCTATCAGAGCGGCTGGGCGTCGAACCAGTTCAGGGAGCGGTTCGGGGTGTGGCCGAACGCGTACAAGGATTCGCCGCTGCAGTCGGTGTCGCCAGTGACAGCGAGCTGGATCAAGTCGCGGCAGATCGCCTACGCGAAGTCGAAGCGGCGAACGATGGAAACGGCGCGATGATGGAGGAGGAGGATCGTCCACAGTTTTCTGTCGCCGTGTTCTTGGACAACGGCAAGCATGCGTACATTGTGCGTTGGGTTCACGACAAGGCAGCCGTGGCCTGCTTCCGCAGGGCCATTGCCGTTGGCGAGCGATCCGAGAATCCGCCGCTGCGCATTATCATAACCGACGGCGGCGACTGCACTGTTTCAGAGTGGAAGAGGGGGGAGGGGATCACATGGCCGGAGAGGATGTGATCGCGCGGGTGACGCTGGGCGAGCAGATCGAGGAGGTCAAGCGCGAGGTGAGGATGCGGCAGAAGGTCTACGCCCGGCTGGTTGGCGAGAAGAAGATGACGACGGCTGAGGCTACGGCACGCACGTGTGCTATGGCTGCGGTCCAGCGGACGCTTGAAAAGGTCCGCGACGCACCCTAATGTCCTGGCTCCTTCCGAGCGTGCTTGAGCGAGGTTTGCTCCTTTGCCTTTGGCTCGCCCCGGATAGACCGGAGAGGTGGTCAGCGAAAGTTGGCCGCCTCTTCGTGTTTCTGGACATAAAAAAAGCCCCAGCCATCTTGCGATGACCGGGGCCATTTTCATTTGCGCGTCCCCATGATGATGGCGACGCCGTTCGGTGTCAGGTGGTATCGCTCCATCAGCCGCAGCACTATTTCAACGGAGCGTGGTATTTCGTGCTGCTTGGTGATCCAGCGCCTGACCGTGCTGTCGTTGACCTCGAAGAAGCGCGAGGCCTCGGCGTACGACGCGAAGCCCACCTTGTCGATGGCCTGCTCCAGTTCAGTGCCGGTCATTTGCGCACCGTGCCGGTGGTGCGGCCCATGTTGTCGCGGAACGTGGTCGTGCCGTTGGCGTCAGTGGTCGAGCGCCCCGTCTCGCGGCTCATGTTGTCGCGGTACGTGGTGTTGCCTTTGCTGTCGGTGGTGGATCGCCCGACCTCCTGGCCCATCTCGTTGCGGTAGGTTCGCTCGACGCTTCCCGGCCAGCCCTGCGCATGCCCCGCTGCTGTTACCATCAGCAGCAAGGCGATCACCGCAGTGCCGAACACCGTCAGCGCAACCATGACCGACAGCATCTTGGCGAGATGCCGCTGTCTGCGCTGCCGGTCGTCAATGTCCCAGCTCATGCTGTCCTCCTCTGCTTGGCTCTCTTAACCTTGAACGGCTGATCGAGCAGCCACTTTTGTCCGGCCTCCAGGCCCAGCTCGTACAGCTTGGGCGCAGTCTGATCGGCGAACACGATGTCGAGCAGACCATAGATACCGTTGCGGGCGACCGCTCGGGCTGCGTACTTGGTGAGGAACGGGACGCCGAAGTATTCGGTGACCTGTCCTTTGTACACGATGGTGGGATCGACGACGAAGCCGTCGGCATCGACGCACCACGCGTGATCTATCGGCACGCCGTGGACTAGCACCTTGCCTTCGACGTAGGTCAGGCCCTTGTCCATGGCAGTGTGCAGTGCGTTGCCGTAGCAGTTGTTTGCTTCCTGCCGTGGCCCCTTGAACGTGTGCGGACCGAAGTTGTACGCGTGACCGTGCGTCAGCATGAAGTCGTTGTAGGCGTTCTTGCCGAACGCTTTCTGGCAGTTCTCAAAGAACTTTCGTATGTCGCTCATTGTCATTGCTCCTTTGGGAGGAAAGCCCCGGCAGCGGGATGCTGCCGGGGTAGTGTCAGCCGTTCTTGATCGCGTCGAGTGCGGCGCGTCCTGTTAGCGGCATCTTCTTCAGGTCGCCAGCCTGCTTGGCTTTCATCTTGGCGATGCGACCGCGCGCCTTTTCTTTCTTGCGCTCGGCCTGCTCCGCTTTGATCTCCGCCGCTCGCGCGGCGTCCTTCGCCTTGGCCGCGTCGATGTCCGCTTTGAACTCGGCGCGGTTGCGTTGCAGGAAGGCAGGGATGCCCTGGTCATCGTCGTTCGGCACGTCGGTGACGATGCCCATGGACTGGGTCTTGCCGTGCAGCATTGCCGACTCGATGTTGGCCGGATGCACCGGGCGCGTTAGCTCCGTGACAGCCTGCGCGAGGGCTGGCGTCATGGGTGGCGGCGTCTTCGAGTAGGTGACGACCGGCTTGTGCGCGACGAGGTCAGCGAGGTGTGCCTTCCTCGCCAGCCGCTTGCGCTGCACGCGCAGCTTCTCAAGCGTAGTCAGGGCGCGCTTTGCCCTGGTCTGCCATCGGGCGATGGCCGCATCGATCTCTTCGATAGTCTTTAGCTTCTTCGGCATGGTAGGCTCCTTTTGTTTGTAAGGGTCTGGCTCTACCCCGCGCCGGTTTCGCCCCGGCGCGGGGTACTTAGAAGCGGCCCATGACAAGCATGGCCCACGCGACCAACGCGAACGAGAACGTCAGCACCACGAATATCGCGATGGCGTCCTCGCTACGCATCAGTCTTCCTCGGTGCTGCCGGTGTAGATGAAATTCCTGGCGGTAAGCCAGCCGTTCATGAACTCCCGAGCATACAACATTTTCTGGCGTCGCTGGTGATCGGTGTCGTAAGTCCAGCCGCGAATCTCTTCGCCATTCAGCTCGACAGTGATGCAGCCTTCATCGTTGTCGATGAGCTTCGGCAGTTGCCGACGCTCGGGTAGTACGGGGACAGTCATTCGTCTGCTCCTTTTGTCAGATAATAAAATCGGCTTCCGTCTGAGCGGTGCTGAACCAGCCACGCTCAAGCAGATAGTCGCGGGCGATCTCCTCGGCCTCGGAGTCTTCAAGCTCAATGCCGGGGAGGTAGGACCACACGGCCACGAACAACGGTTCGAAGCCGCATTGCCAGCCGACGAGCCGCGCGTTGTCGGGCATCTCGTCGATAGATCGAACGGCCAGCGCGTCGTCAACGCAGGCCGTCACGTAGGGAAGCGCTTGCTCCCGTGTCACGATGTTGCTCCTTTGGGTATGCTCGCGTGCGAGCTTGAGATATTTAGCGTGCAGATCAGTCATCAGCTTCCTCCTCTGGCCAGACGAACCAGTCGTCCTTGTCGCTCCAGTCCATCCCGACTGGGATGAGCCAGCAGTCGCTGTCCTGGTAGATCGTGAAGGCGTTGCCGTCGCTATCGGTGATGCGTGCCTTCTGCTCGACCTCTTGCCATGCGTCCCAGTAGTGTTCGTGATCGGGGCCTGCTTCGAGGATCGTCCAGTCTTCATCGCTCACGCCGGTCACGTACTTGGCGCGGTCAGCAAACGAGCTGGCGAAGTCGCGGGGGATGTATTGCCCCCGCGCATCGCTGAGCCACAGCATCGGCTGCGGTTTGTTAGCCATCGTTACCTCCGCTCACTGTTGCGGAGATAGTCGAGCAGCGGCTCGATGCCGTTGTCGCGAATCTCCACTGCGCGGCCATACGCTTGCCGGAACGGTTGCTTGTAATCGGCATCGTCGTTCGGCATCACCATGCCGGTCTTGGCGTAGAGCAACCGCCAAAGCTCCTGCAGCTTCGCCGTCTGGTCTTGCTCGGCCTTTTCCTTTGCTGCCTTCTCTACGTTGGCGCGAGCGACAAGCTCGACGTGTTCGTCGTAGAAGCCGAGCAGGGCATCGGGGCCGACCGTGATCTCCTTGCCGCCGCTACCGAAGCCGATGTTCACCACCGAGTTGTTGCCCTCGCGGACGCGGCCCAGCACGTGGGACTTGAAGTCGTGCGGGTTGCCATGTGCGCTGACGCGCCGGGTGACCACTTCGGAAACCTCGAAGCGGACGAGTTCGTCCTCCAGCCGGATGGCATAGAGGCCGCCGATCTTGATCTTAGATGCTTGCATGTTGTTTGCTCCTTTGAGCAGTTGGGGGTTAAACGGGCGTTGCTGTTTCCAGCTTGGCCCGCAGTTCTTGAGCGAGATCGCGTCGCTCGTTCGCGTCGATCTTGGTGCCGTCGTTGAAACGCTCGGCGATCTTGAACAGCCGCGCGAGGATGCGGCCTTCGATGACGTAGTCCTTGTCGGCGTCGATGATCATGTTTGCTCCTTTGAATTGATGCGTGCGTCGGTGACCTTGAACGGTAGTTACCCATGACCCCGTGAAGGCCGCAGGTCACCTTTCTGAAAGCCGAGCCGCACGCTACCCGACCGAGTTACCCCTCACGGGGTGTCGGGAACGCGTCTGTTAGTTCGCTGTTCGCTGTGCGTCGCCCAGCGACAGTTGCTTGGAAGTGTAGTTACCGTTTGGGTTCTTGCGGTCGAGCGTCTTTCCTTCAGGACGCTCGCCCATGTCAGCGAGGAAGTTCTCGAACTTCTTCCACCGCTTGCAGACGGTGATGCCGCGACCGCCGTACCATCTCTTGTAGTCGTTGGAGTTGGCGTTCATGCATCGCGTCATCATGGACAGCCACGTGCGGTAAGTTGGCGTTCTCTTCTTTCTGGGAGAGTAGCCGTGCTTGGTGTTACCGAGACTCATCGTTCCTCCTCTTCGATGTTGTACTGCATGCCGCTCTCGTCTGGCTCGGTCATCCGGATCGGGTGAGCGCCTTCGCGGTTGATCAAGACGCGGTTGGTTGACTTCGGCGTGCCTAGAACAACGGACATGCCGCCGCCGACCAACGACTCGATCAGTTGGCGCACGCCCTTACGGTCGAGCGCGTTCGGTGTGTTCGGCAGGATGGTGCCTGCCATGACCCGCTCGTTGGTGCTTGGTGAGAACACGATGCGGCAGCGGTCAGGCCGAAGCTCCGGCGGTAGGTGTGGCCGACCCTCTTCCTGGCTCAACAAATACAGGCAGGAAAAGTCCTGGCACATCGTTGGTCGCTGTTCGTAAATCTTGCAGCCAACACCAACACTGCAATGTTGGCACCACTTGCCAGCATCTTTGTCCAACGCGGGGACGTTAAACACGAGGCAGCACGCGGTGCAGCTGCCGCAGTGGTTGGTCATGGCTTCACCTCGTAGGTCGGCAACGGGATGCCCATCACGGCGAGCCGCTGCGTTGCAGTGATGTGTTCGCCGCGCCAGAACAGGAAGTCCTCGTGCTTGTACGGCTTGGCGTACAGCGCATTGTGGATCATCTCGCTGGCGAGGCAGCGGGTGTTGACAGCGCTGGCGATAGCAGCGCCGAGTGCAGGGTGAACCTGGACGTTGGTCATGTGGCTTGCTCCTTTGTGGTTTGGAATGTTGGGCTGGGCGGATCGCCCAGTGTTGTTTGTTAGAACGCGATCCACTCGGACCGCGCTCCATCGAAGCGGAGCTGGACCGTACGGTCGGCCCAGTACTGGGCGATGCACACCACCACCGAGTTGGCGGGGCGCGCAGCCTCTGACGCGCGGACGAAGATCGCTTCGCCGTCGAAGTAAACGGTGAAGCACGCACCCTTGTCGCGGAACGCGCGGTCGGCAGCCGAGCGCAGGCTGTCGTCGTAGGCGCGATGTGTCAGCGCCTTCTGTTGTAGCTCGTAGACACTAGCCATGTTTGCTCCTTTGAGAATCCCCGGCGGCACCATTGCCGCCGGGTTAGTTATCAATGCGCTCCTACGTCCACCGCCTTCGCGCCCCAAGGTGCGTTCGCGATCATGCGACGAACCTCATCGGGGTAGCCGGTGAACGCCCACAGCACGGGGCAAGCAGGCTCCGGGCTGTCGTTGTTGATGTCGGTGTAGCCGTCGGTGAAGCACACGATCAGCGAAGCGTCCTGGTGCTGTTCGCTGATGTGATCGAACATCGGCTGCAGCCTTGTGCCGCCGCCGCCCTTCGGGTCGAACTCGATCTCGTCCCCGGTGCTGTACAGGTCTTCACGAGTAACTCGTGTGTCGCAGTACAGCACGGCAACCTGATCGATGACGCCGTCATCAAGCAGCGCCTGCGCCTCGTTACGTACGCAAGCCAAGGCGACCGCATCCATCGAACCAGAGGTATCAATGGCGAAGATCGCTTTGTTCACGCCGTCCCGCTGCGTGCCGGGCAGGATCAGACCGCGACCGACGAACCGCCGGTTCGGGCGATTCCAAGTCTCGATGCTGAGCGCGCCTTGCTCGCAGAACTCCCGCAGCTCGTCGCGCCAGTCCCTGGTCGGGTTGTTGGCGCGGTCGATCTCGCGGGTGATGTAGCCGGGCAGCTGGCCGTGCTTCTTGGCCATGCTGACCGCCTGCCGGACGGCCTTCTCGACCTCGATGTCTTCCTCGACCAGATCGGTGCCTTCGGGCGCGTCCAGCACCTCGCCGCACCGGCCCGGATCGCCCTGGCCGGAGGTCGGTTTGCCCTTGGCAGGCTCGCCAGCCTCGGAGCCAGCCTCACCGGCTTGATTCCCTGGGGTCGGGCTACCTTCGCCCTCGCCCTGGTCGTCCGGCTCACCAGCGCCCGTCCCCTGGGCTGGCTTGCCCTGGCCGGGTTCCGGTTTGCCCTGGTCGTCGCCTTGGTCGCCGTCCTGGTCGTCGCCCTGGTCGCCATCATCGCCTGACACGTTCGTGTCCTGCGATGCATCGTCCTGGTCGTCGTCCTGGTCGTCGTCCTGGTTGCCCTGGCCGGGGTTGGTGTCGGCTTGGTCGGGGGCGTCGCCGTCCTCGTCCTGCTCCTCGGGTTCGGGCTGCGGCTGCTTTTTGGCCCGCTCCCGATCCAGCTCGCGGCTGCGGAAGATGTCTTCCGCGCTCATGCCGCGATATTTCGGATCGATCAACGCGCCCTTGGGCAGCTTCACGCCGTCGTCTACGAGGTCAATGTTGATCGCGTAGTCGCAACAGATATTCCACTCCAGCGGATCGCGACCGCAGCGACGCGTGCTGTGATGGCGCGCGTCGTGTTCGTTCTCGTGCATCTGCACGCCGAACAGTTCGTCGTCGCTCAGCTCCGCGACGAATGTCGGATTCCAAAAGTGGTTCTTGCCGTTGGTCGCCGCAGTCTCGACCTTGTCGTCGATCACTGCTTCGACGCGACCGATCAGCGCCGCGTAGAAACGCTTCTCAAGCTGCAGCCGAACGCGAGCGCGTTCGACGCGAGCCATCGTGTTGAGTGTATTGAGGTCGTCATTGGTAAACATCGTTTGCTCCTCTGTGTGGATGATAGTGCCTCAGCACTGTGAGGCGGCGCGCCTGAGCGCCGCCCTGCAGTGATGATCAGCCGAACAATTCGGAAACCGCGTTGACGATTTCCTCGGCAGACTTAGCGACGACGGCGCGTGCGCCATCGTTCTTACGCAACGCCTTGGCGTCCTCGACGCACAGCTCGCGTTTGATGCGCTCTGTGATCTCGGTCAGCTTCGGGTCGTTGGTCAGGTTGAAGGCTGGCAGCACCTCGGCCAGCTCGCGGACGTTCTCCACGAGCGTGTCCTTGAAGGTGTTCTCAGCCGGGTCGCCCTTGCCGCCCGAGGGTTTGAACTCGGCCAGCTTGGTCGCCATCTTGCCGACGCGCTCGACGATCTGCGCGATGGTGTGCTTCATCGCGTTATCGACCACGTTGACCGACTTGGCTTCGAGGTCGGCGCGAATCTCGGCGACGATGTCGTCGTCGAGGTCTGACCGCCAGTCGGCAGCTTCGAGGAACGGCGTCACCTCGTAGTCCAGGTCGAACTTGGACCTGATCTCGTCGGGGCTGGGGTAGTCCGACTCGTTGAACATGCCGTTCAGCGCGCGCTTGCGCTGCTCGATGTACACCGGGTAGGCCGCACAGAAGCGGTCGGCGGCATCCGCAAACTCACGCTTGAGCGTGCGGAATTCGTCGGCGAACTTGCTGTACATCACGTTCGCCAGGATGCGGGGGCCTTCATCGACCCACGGCTGCGTCAGTGCGTAGTGCGTCTTGCGCGCCTTACTGACCAGGGAGGTCAGCTCGGCGAGATGCTCCGGGTCGATCAACAATTTGTTGTACCGGCCTGCATCCTTCTGCGCGTGGTGCCGGTCGTTCGTGTCCTCGGTCACCTTCTTGTCCAGCTTGCGAGCTGTCCATTGGCTGATGTTGACCGAGACAAGCACGGCCTTGCGGGAGAGCGGGGTCTTGATATCTGCGTTCATGGTAGAGGCTCCTTTGAAGGATGATCGGGCGACGCGGGATCGCGCCGCCCGTAGTGATCACTGAAGGATGAGGTCTTGGTTCTTCACCGCCCAGTCGCCGTAGACTGAGGTGTTCTTCAGCGTCTCGTCGCGATGCGTCGCATCGTGGACGACGAGTATCTGTGACTCGCGGGGCAAGCGCTCCGCGTAGGTGACGATGTTGGCGAACGTCTTCTTGTTCGCGAGCCGGGCAAGCCCGGTGCAGACCGCGTAACGTATCGAGGACTCGCTCGGCAGCTTCGCCGTGGTCGGGTGCTTCACGATCTCTTCCAGCGAGCCGATGCTGTGATAGAGGTCGATGAAGCCGTCCAGCTCCGCAGCGTAGGTGTCGCCGACGTGCGCCGCGAACAGCCGCAGGCGATGTGCCTTCGGCGCGTTCACGTACTTGCTGCAGCGCGTCCAGGACCGTGGGGTCGCAAACGCGTTCTCGTCGCCTTTCGGCATGACGTGCAACAGGCCTTCGCCGTTGTTCTCACCGCGACGGAAGCGGTGAAACGCAACCAGCTCGGGCGCGATGCCGGTCTTGGTCGCCCAGTCGCACCACGGGTCGATGGCGGAATGGACGTGAACGTGAGCGAACCTGTTACGCAGCGCGGTTGGCATCCGCTGCGCTGCCGCGCGATCACCGACGCGGTTGCCCGCAGCGACGATCACCCAGCCATCGGGGAGGACGTACTCACCGACCTTGCGGTCCAGCACGAGGCCGAACATCACGGCCATCATCTGCAAAGAGCCAGAGTTGATCTCGTCGATGAAGAGGATGCCACGCTCGCCGTCGCGCTTGACGTTCGGCAGCTCGTCCGGGACGTACCAGCGCGTGGTGCCGGTGTTCGGATCGGGGACCGGCACCCCGCGCACGTCAACTGGTTCGCGGATGTTGGTACGAAACTCGATCACCTTGCGGTCAGTCTCGACACCGAGCTGATGCACGATGTCCGACTTGCCGACGCCAGGAGGACCCCACAGCATGACGGGGTCGTTGGCGTCGGTGAGTAGCCGAAGCAGGATCGCGGCCTCGGCAATGGTGCAGCTGTGTTCTTTGAAGCTAGTGAGGGGTGCCATCGTAAATGCTCCTTCGTGATGGTCGGGTTGATGATGTCTGCTCCAGTCCGTAACAGTGGTCGTTCGCCTGCAGAGGCTGCCACGCTACGTTCGCCCTTATTCCCCGCGTCGGGCATCGCCCGATATTCGCTTCAAGTTCGCGCGTCTCTTGGGGGCGGCTCTTACGCCGGACTGGATAGTGATGATCAGGCACGCAGCGCGCGTGCCAGCTTGATGGTGTCGGGGTTGTCGGTGAACTCCTCGGGGAAATCCATCGAAGACGATGCATAGACCGGCACGTCCTCGATCTTCTCGCCGGTCGCCGCCGCGATGCCCGCGACGTACTGGTGAAACATTGCGACGCTACTGACGACGACGAGCGCGTCGCCGTGGTTGCGGGTGATGACGACGTTGTCGTCCTTGATGCTCAGGAAGAAAGACATTGTTAGCTCCCTTGGTGATGAAGCGTTGGTGCTTCGAGACGCGCCGCACGAAGCGGCGCGCTTGCGAAACATCTCAGTCGCCGAGATAGATCGAGCGATGGCGGCGGTGTTCGTAGCCAACCGTCAGATCGTACGCGCGCTGGCGGGCCGTCTGCTCTTTGTTGAACCGCTGACTTAGCGGCACGCGCTCGCCGTCTTCGACGCGCACGATGCGCCAGCCGTTCTTGCGGCTCGGGTCTTGCTCTGCCTGGAATTTGTCGTTGGTCGTCATGGTAGCTCCTTGTTGGTTAGGGTTCGTTGATGTGGCCAAGCTCGTTCGCCAGCTCGCGGGTGACGATGTCGAGCGCCGCCTGCTTCGCTTCGCGGACCGTGTTGTAGGTCTGCTTGTTGTCGATGCTGTTGCGGTCATCCAGCATGTAGCTGTCGGGATAGACCGTGTGGCGGTAGCGCGGACTGATGCTGAAGCGCCGCTCCGTTGACATCCAGTAGCCGCGCTCGTCCGGCGTCGCGCCGGGGTTCTCGTTGAGCCAGTTGATTTTGATTTTCATGGGTTGGTAACTCCGGTTGTGTGTTCGGAATGAACACTGCGATGCGGTGAGGCGACCATGTCGCGTCGAAGATCACGTTGCTCTGTGTGTCATCGATCTTGACGGAGAGAAGCTCGCTCGCACCGCATCGCAGTGTTCGTCTTGCTGTTGCGTCACGACGCGACCGGACTGATCAGCCCCGTCGTGTGAGGATTTGCACCGTGACATGCGCCGAAGAAACGCTAGAGCGGCTGCATCTATCCGAGATGCCGCGCCGTGACGTAACAGCAAGAGAGAGAGAAGAGCGCCGCGCGATGCAGGCTGACTGTGCAAACTGCGTTGTCCTGGTTACGCGCAGCGCTTTCTCGAATTGATAGACCCAGTTGCCGCGCCGCCGTCCTGACCTCCTCAACATCGTCATCGCCACTGGCTCAGATGTTCGAGATCGACTTGCGTCGTGTTGGGTGACTGCAGCTTTCCCTGGCGCGTGACTTGTACTTTGCGCGTTTGCCAGGATGTGGCTGCAGCTTCCTTTCCGTTCGGCGGGCAACGTGTCCGCTGGCGGGGAAGGTCCGTTCGACTCGGCCATTCTATTGGCCCCCCACCGATCCCCTGGCTTGGCTGGCTCCGCGTCGATCAGGTGACGGGGCCGGTGGCTGGGGCTTTTAGGTGGCTCCCGGAGGCGATGACCGCCTCAAACTCGCTAGCGGAAGGGTCGAAAGAGAAACAACGAAACAGCCCATAATATGCGCTCGAAACGCCTGGGTCGCAATAGGTGTTTGTAAATTAAGTTCGCCTGTAATATCAATCACTTAGGCCATGCACCCAGGCGAATAGCGCGGTTCGCAGCTGGTATCTGCACGTTCGTGCCAGCTGATTGGCCTACGCAAACTGAGCAATTGACGGCGCGCGAAAATCACCCCCAAGGTTCGCAAGCCGACTCAGTGCGCCAGGGGAGAGCCGCTTGTTTTGGGCCGTCGTTCAGTCGCACCCAGCTGCCGAGCGTCGCGCGCTCTGGCACATGCAATTCCAGGGCTTCGAAACCTACGCACCACGCGAGCAGTTCGTGCGCCGCATACGCGGACACCGCGTGAAGCTGTCGCGATGGTTATTCCCGCGCTACATCTTTGTCTGGGTCACGCATCAGTGGCACCAACTGTTCAACACCATCGGCGTCTCGCGCGTCCTGCTCAACGGTGAGCTGCCAGCGCGCTTGCCAGACCACTTCGTGCCAACAATGCGCACACAAGAGCGCAATGGATTCATCGTGCTGCCGAAGCACCGCTTCAAGATCGGTCAAGAGGTACACGTGGCCAGCGGTCTATTTCGCGGCGCGAAAGGACTCTACCAAGGCATGACACAGCACCAACGCGAGATCGTTCTGATCGGATCGCTGGGCCGCGTCGAATTAGCGTCAGGCTTGCTCCAGTAGAGCTGAGCATGTGCGCAGCTGAGCGTGGTCGCGTTTTGCACGCGCACCTCGTGGCCATCCGGTAGTTTGAGCTGCGAGTCCCCATTCTATAATAGAGCGAATTAGACAAATGGCCGACAACGTCACACAATTCCCCGCACTGCCACGGCCACCCGGCTTTGGTAAGGGCAAACAGAAAACCGGAGGCCGCAGCAAGGGACGGGGCAACAAGATGCCCCGCATGCTGAAGGAAGCGATCATCATGGCGGTCGAGCTGGAAGGCTCCGACGGTGAAGGCAAAGGCAAAATGGTTGGCTTCATGCGCAGGCTGGCCAGGGAAGACATCCGCACCTTCGCCACCCTGGTGCGCGCCGTCATCCCGCTGCAGGTCGAGAGCCAGCACGACGATGTGGTGGAGGTGACCTACAAGACCGTGACCGAGGTGCGCCGCGAGCTGGAGAGCCGGGGCATCACCATGGAGCTGGTCGCCAATGTGCTGAACGGCTCCATTGAAGAGGCCGATATGGTAGAGATCGACGATGAGCCAGCACCCAATGATGAGCCAGCCAAAGAGTGAGCGGCACCCACTCGCCAGTCAGCTGGCCGAGGCTGACCGCACCATCCTGCGCTACAAGCTGGGCAGGATCACCAGGGAGCAGGCCACCACCATCCTGGTCCGGGACTGCGCCATCCCCGAGGACGTGATCGACAAGGCCTTTGAAGAGGCCGACGCCACACCATTGCCGGACCCACCCGATGGTGCAGCTCGCGCCTGAGAAGACCACCCTCAAGAAGGGGACCGAGGTCGTCGCGCTCGACGCGCTAGCCGAGGCGTACGCGCGCGAAAGCTTCATGGCGTTTCGCCGGATAATTCGTCCGAATTTGATCGATGCATGGTGGCAGCGTGACGTGGCCCGGCAGCTGCAGCGCTTCTGGCTCGACCTCAACGCAGGCAAGCGACCCGCCCTGGTGCTGCAGGCCCCACCGCAGCACGGCAAGACCGAGCAGATGATCGACTTCGTCGCGTGGGTGGCCGGGCTGAACCCGAACCTGAAGACGATCTTCGGTAGCTTCTCGGAAGAGCTGGGCGTGCGCGTCAACCTCACGCTGCAGCGGCTGTTCGAGAACCCGCGCTACCGCCGGGTGTTCGAAGGCACCAAGATCAACGAGACGAACGTCTCGACCGATCATGGCCGCTGGATACGCAACAGCTCGCTCCTGGAGTACGTCGGCTGTGAAGGCAGCTTCCGCAACACCACCGTCATGGGCCAGATCAACGGCCAGGGCCTCGACCTCGGGGTGATCGACGATCCGATCAAGGGCCGCGCCGAGGCGCAGAGCAAAACCGTACGGGACAAGACGTGGTCGTGGCTCACCGATGACTTCTTCGGGCGCTTCAGCGACCACGCGGGCCTCGTGATGATCATGACGCGTTGGCACCTGGACGATCCTACCGGGCGCTGGCTCGAACACTTCCCCAACACGCGCGTGCTGCGCTATCCGGCCATCGCCGAGCATGACGAGCGGCACCGCAAGAAGGGCGAGCCGCTGTTTCCAGAGTTGAAGTCGCTCGAATTCCTCAACGCGCGCCGCAAGACGCTGACCGTGTCCGGGTGGGAGAGCATCTACCAGCAGCATCCCATCGCTGCCGGTGGCGACATGTTTCCCATCGAGCGCATCGGTGTGGTCACCAGCATCAACCGCAAGGAAGTCCGCCGCAGCGTGCGCTACGTTGACAAGGCAGGCACCGAGGACGGCGGCGCATACACCGCAGCGGTCCTGGCGCACGACATGAAGGACGGCACCACCATCATCGAGGACGTGGTGCGTGGCCAGTGGGCATCGCTCGAACGCGAGCGCCGCATCATGCAGGCCGCCGAGATCGACAAGCAGCTGTGTCGCAGCTACCAGCTCTGGATCGAGCAGGAGCCGGGGAGCGGCGGGAAGGAAAGCGCCGAAGCCTCAGCCCGCCGCTTCAAGGGCTACTCGGTCTTCCTCGACAAGGTGACCGGCTCGAAGGAAGCGCGCGCCGAGCCGTATGCCGCGCAGGTGCAGGCCGGTCAGGTGTACATCAAGGCCGCTGATTGGAATCGCGAGTG
>Ga0307503_10000160_pt1:0-22500 | contig 23523 bp, 20 predicted proteins | sample 17_S_MG_FD_194514 | JGI IMG/M metagenome (GOLD analysis project Ga0307503, IMG submission 194514) | Soil microbial communities from Populus trichocarpa stands in riparian zone in the Pacific Northwest, United States - 17_S | ecosystem: Environmental > Terrestrial > Soil > Riparian zone... | reverse complement strand
TGAGCCTTTACCTCACCAACAAGCTAATCCTACGCGGGTTCATCCCTAGGCGATAAATCTTTGGACCGAAGTCATTATACGGTATTAGCTCAAGTTTCCCTGAGTTATTCCGTACCTAAGGGCAGATCCCCACGCGTTACGCACCCGTGCGCCACTAGACGCGCCAACCGAAGTCAGCGGTCTCGTTCGACTTGCATGTGTTAGGCATGCCGCCAGCGTTCGTTCTGAGCCAGAATCAAACTCTCAAGTTTATGACCGACCCAGGCGCCCCGAGGGAAAACCCGGAGCAATTAGGGCCGGCTTTCAAGGAGCCGTTCCTGCACTTCACATATACTGTGGATATGTAACGAGACATGGAACGACTTAGCTTTAACCGATCCTCCAGCGCCTTGAAGCCGCTGGTGACCGGAGCCGCCGCCCACATGTCCCTTCATCTAAACCGACAATGTCAAAGAGCCGACGCGTTTCCCTTCCCAGTTTTATCCGGGACACCGGTGATCGGTTAAGAGAGACGCAAACGAGGCTAGGCAGACCGCCCTGCCCCGTCGGTGAAGGCGCATATATGTAGGACTTCCCCAACCGTCAACCGGCTTTTTCGGAAAAGTTTACCGGGGCTTCACCCGGCGCGCCGAGACGCCACCCTCAACGCGCGCTTAACCCCTTTGCGCTAAGCGGACGCCAGATGGAAGCCCACGCCCCGCAACCGGCCCCCCCGGCCGACGATCCCCTCTCGCCCGCAAGGGGCGAACCGGCCCCCTCGACGGCGCTCGGGACAGGCCCCTCGACGGCGCTCGGGACAGGCCCCTCGACGGCGCTCGGGACAGGCTTCGCCAGGCAGGTGAAGGCGGGCGTGATGTGGCGCTCGGGCAGCCAGATATTGGGCCAGCTCATCGCCTGGACTTCGACCTTCCTCGTCATCCGCATGCTCGAGCCCGCCGATTACGGCCTGGTCGCGATGACCGGCGTGGTGCTGACCTTCCTCGCTCTGTTCAACGGCTGGGGCTTTGCGAGCTCGCTGGTCCGCGACGACAAGACCGACAAGCACAAGATTGGTCAGGCTTTCGGGATGCTGATCCTGATGAACGGCGCTCTTGCCGCTCTGCAACTCGCCGCCGCGCCTTATGCGGCAGCCTATTTCCACCAGCCGCTGGTCGCCGATCTGCTCCGGGTCCAGGCCGTCTTCTTCCTCGCCAATCCGTTCATCGCTTTGGGCCATGCGCTGCTGGTCCGCCGGCTCGACTTCAAGCGCCAGTCGCGAATCGATCTCGCCGCGGCCGCGATCAGCGCGGTGACGGCGCTCTCCTGCGCTTATGCCGGGCTTGGCGTGTGGACCCTGGTGGCGGCGCCGGGCGCGCTCTGGTTCTCGCGCGCCGCCGGCTATGTCGTCGCCGCCAGGCTCTGGCAGATCAGGCCGCGCTTCCGCTTCGAGGGGGCCGGAGTCATGCTGCGCTACGGCATGGCGATGGTGGCGGTGCAATTCTGCTGGTTCGTGCAGAGCCAGTCGGACGTGTTCATCGGCGGCCGCGTGCTCGACGCGCATCTGCTCGGCATCTACACGACCGCTTTGTTCCTGACCCAGATCCTCGCCTCCAAGTTCGTGCCGCCGCTGAACGAGGTCGCCTTCGCCGCTTATTCCAGGATCCAGGCGCGGCCCGACATGATCCAGTCGGCCTTCCTGAAGTCGATCCGGCTGATCATGCTGGTCGCCATGCCCTTCTATTTCGGCCTGGCGGTGACCGCCGTGCCGCTGGTGACGACCTTCCTCGGCGCCAAATGGAGCGAGACGATGCCGCTCGTCCCCATATTGTGCGCGGCGATGCCGCTGATGACGCTTCAGATCCTGTTCGCGCCGGCGACCAACGCGCTCGGCCGGCCCGGGCTCGCGGTGAGGACCGGCCTCGTCGGCGTGGTCATGATGCCGGCCGCGTTCGCGACCGGCATCCTTTGGGGGCCGCAGGGTCTCGCCTGGGCCTGGCTCGGCGGCATGGGCGCCCTTCTCGCGGTCACCGTCGAGATGTCGCGCCCCGTGATCGGGATCAGCCGGCGCGGCCTGTTCGCCGCGGTGGCCCCGGGCCTGTTCGCCGGCGCCGCGATGGCGGCCGTCGTCGCCGCGCTCGACGCGCTCCTGCCCGACATCGGCACCGGGAAAAGGCTGGCCCTTCTGGTCGGCGCGGGAGCGGCGGCCTATGCCGGCTTCCTCATCGCCTTCGCCCGGCCCATCGTCGACGAGGTCGTCGGCCTCCTCAGAAAATAGGGATTGTCCCTTTTTTCAGACGCTCTGGATGTAGGTGAGCATGGCGGCGGCTTCGGCCTCGATCTTGTCCATCCGATATTTGACGAGGTCGCCGATCGAGACCAGGCCGATCAGCGCCTCGCCCTCGACCACCGGCAGATGGCGGATGCGGCGCCGGGTCATCAGCGACAAGGCGCTCATGATCTCCGAGCCGGGCGTCACCGTGATCGCGGGCGCGGTCATGATCCGCTCGACCGTCCAGTCGAGCACCGCGGCGCCGTCGCTGCGCAGGCAATAGATGACGTCGCGCTCCGACATGATGCCGGCGACGCCGCCCGCCCGAAGCACCGGCAGCGCCCCGATCTTGTGCTCCGCGAGCAGGGCGACCGCGTCGCGCACCGGCGTGTCGCAGTCGATGGTGAGGACCTCGCTCCCCTTGGACTGGAGGATGGCGGCGATGGTCATGAGCCTCTCCCTTCGCTGGTCAACGCAGAGTCGTTTAACGCGATCTGGGGCCTTGATGATCCCATAGCCCGGGGCCAAATGGAAGCCATGCCGCATCACGATCCCGTGCCCCATAAAAGGGCCCCCGACTTCGAGCGCGCGGCCGTCGCCTGGGCGCGCTACAAGAGAATGATGAAATGGATGGCGCTGGCGGCCGTGGTCACCGTCCTGCTCGCCTTGATCTATCTCAAGAGCTTCGGCGAGCCAGTGCCGATCCACATGATGATCGCCACGATCGCCGGCGTCGGCCTCACCGTCCTCGTCGGCACCGGGCTGATGGGCCTCATCTTCCTCTCCAACCGCACCGGCCATGACGAAGCCGCCCACCGCAGCGATGCGTCGATGGGGACCCGCCCGGACGCCGGCCGCGCGCCGGACGAGGAGGGATGAGCGCCGGCCGGCCCGAGGGTCGGGGCGAGGCGGTCCTCAGGGTGGTGCCGGGGCCCTCCGACATCAACGCCAACGGCCATATTTTCGGCGGCTGGGTGCTCAGCCAGATGGACATCGCCGCCGGCATCGTCGCCTCCCGCGAGGCGGACGGGCCGGTGGCGACGGTGGCGATCGACGCGATGGAGTTCATCGCCCCGATCCTCCTGCGGGACCTCGTCTCGGTCTATGCCCGGGTCGAGCGGATCGGCCGCACCTCGATCTCGATCCGGATCGAGGTCGTCGCCAGCCGCGACCGCGGCCGGCGCGAGGTCAAGGTCACCGAAGGCCTGTTCACCTTCGTCGCCCTCGACGCTGCCCACCAGCCGCGGCCGGTCAAGGCGGATTAGGAGCCGAATTTCGTCATGCCGGACTCGATCCGGCATCCACCTTCTTCCCCATGTCGTCGGAAGAAGGTGGACCCCGGGTCAAGCCGGGGTGACGGTTCAAGCTGATCATCCCGCTCGGACGGGCCGGCCTCAGCCCTGCGTATAGGCGCCCTTATACCAGCCGCCGCCGCCCGTATCCCAGCACCATTCGGTGGCATTGTCCTCATAGCAGCAATAAACCCGGATCGAAGGGCCGCCATTCTGCTGCCAAATCGTGGCCGAGATCTCGCTTCCCTTCTGGGCGAAGCCTCCGGTGGTCCAGGCGCCCTGATCGTAGCAGCGCTCGGTCACATTATAGCCGTCCGACTGGTAGACGCGAAGATGTACGCCCTGATTGTCGGTCCAGCTGACCGAAGCCGTAACAATGGCATTCGTCATATTCCCCTCCCTTGCGCTCGCGGACCGAGCCATCGACTCGGCCACGGCCGATCAGAATGGACCGGCCACGGCCGCTTGCAAGGCGTTTTTCATCGGGCTTGTCCCGTGCCGCTCCCGCTATGGACGGCTATTCGGGTTGCGTCAGTTTCGCGGGCGCTCGCGCTTCACGCGATAATCGAGCGTGACGCTGCTGTTGGCGGGGATGGTGACCGCCCACATCGGCGAGTAGCCCCGCCGCCCGAGCCGCTCCGCAAAACGCATATTCCCGGGATCTTCGTAGAAGGTCGCCTGGTAGGCGACGGGCACATTGCGGTCGTTGGTGGCGGTGAGGCGATAAAGCCGCCAGCGCGGCTCCTCGCCGAGAAGGACGATCTGGCTGGTGATGCCGGGCGCCTCGCCGAGCTCGATCTCGACGTCCTGGCCGATGGCATGGTCGTAGACCGAACCCTCGCCGAGCAGCAGCGGCCGCCCGGCGCGCTCGCCGAACATGGCCAGGCGCCCCGCCGGCAGCGGCAGGCCGAGCCCGTCCTCCGCGCGGTTGCGCGCGGTCAGCACCAGGGTCGCCGGCCTGGGGGGTTCCGCCGCCTGAACGGGAGAGAGACCCTGCCGATAGACCAGGGCCACCCGCACGTCCGGCCGGGTCAGCAGGGCGACCTGCTTCTGGCTGTTCGCAGCCACCGTCACCGGCTCGGGAATGCGGTAGAGCTTGAGGTCGCCGAGATTCTCCTGGCTGGCATTGATCACCGTGATCGGCGAGGCCGATTCGAGGTTCGCGCGGCGCATCCGGCTGCCGCTGACGACGATGTCCTCGCCGCCGCCGGCAAATCCGCGCCGGCGCGCGATCTGCTGGAACTGCTCGAGGGGAATGTCGCTGGTCGTGGCCTGGGGCCAGCATTGCAGATTGAGCGGGCCGCCCTCGCGTGGCTGGACGTCGGCATCCTCACGGTTGAGCCGGCCCGCCACCGCCTGGGTGTCGGCGTTGACGAAGCTGGTCTCGTCGGTGCTTGCCAGGGTCATCCAGGCGAACAGCTCGACACGAGCGCCGTCCGGCGACAGGCTGGCGACATAATTGGCCTGCCAGTCGAAGCCGCTGGCGAGATAGGAGAGGGTGATTGTCGCGGTGACCGGCGCGCCCGAGCGGGTCCGCACCGACAGGGTCGGGCGCGCCGAAAGCCCGGGCGGCACGCCGTCATAGACGAGGCCTTCGGGAAGCCCGGTGCAGCGCAGCGCCTCGACTCCGGCCGCCGTCTCCACGACGATGCCGCCATTGGCCGAGCTGCGGATCACCGCCTCGGTCTCGACGACCGCGCCGGTGGCGTGCGAGGTACGGCGGATCGCCACCCGCCGGCCCAGCGAGCGATCGAGCAAGGTGGCGGGCGAGAGCAGGTAAGCGTCGCGGTTGCGCTCGACGATGCCGTCGGGAAAGCCGGCGACGATCGCGCTCTGCGGCAAGATGCCGCCCGCCACGCCCTCGAACCGCACCTCCGCTTCGCCGGCGGGCAAGGTGATCGAGCGGGTCTCGCTGACCAAGGCATAGCCATTCAGCCAGCCGAGATTGGGCGCCTGCGAGGGCGAGCGCCCCGGATCGCGATAGATGGTGACCGCGACCCGCTCTGGCCCGGCGGAGGTGACGATCGTCTGCGCGCCGGCGGGGACGCCCGTCAAAGCGAGGAGGCAGGGGAGGAAGCGCCCGGCTTTCATCGGCTCAGCCGGTAGCGCAGGGTCGCGCTGCCGTTGGCGGGGACGGTGACCTGCCACAAGGGCAGGCCGTTGCGGGTCGAGAGCGGCGTCGGCGAGCTGATCCGCCACGCCTGCGGCACGATCTCGGCCTCGAAGGCGACGGGCCGAGGGCCGTCATTGGTCACGACGAGCTCATAATCGGTGGCGGCGGCGGTCCGCACGAGCGGGGTGAGCGCGAAGCGGACGCCCTGGGCAACGTCGCGCGCGAGCTCGACATCCTCGCCGACCGCATGGTCGCGAAGCGTGAATTCCCCGAACAGGAAAGGGGTGCCGGCGCGGCTGCCGAAAAGCATCAGCCGGCCTGCCGGCAGCGGGACGCCGAGGCCCTCCTGATCGCGGTTGCGGGTGACGATGTACCGTTCGGTCGGACCCTCATGGGCCGTGGCGCCGGCGAAGAAGCGCATGCGATGGACGGTGCGGACCTGAACGCCGGCGCGATGCAGCAGGGCGACCTGCTTCTGGCTGCGCGCGGCGACGGTGACGGGCTCGGGGATGCGGTAGAGCTTGAGGTCGCCAAGCTGCTCCTGCTGCGCCATCATGATCGCGACCGGCGACGGCGGCGGCGCCGGCGCCATCACCCGCATGGTCACCACGCCGCTCATGGCGTCGTCGCCATACACTTCCACGTCCTCCGGCGGCTCCATCCGCTGATATTCCTCGAGCGGGATATCGCTGGTCGTCTGCTGGGGCCAGCAGGTGATCCTGAGCGGACCGCCCTCGGAGGGCTGGGCGCGGACATCCTGGCGGTTGAGCCGGCCGGCGACCGCCTGGGTGTCGGCATTAACGAAGCTGGTCTCGTCGGTGCTCGCGAGGGTGAGCCAGGCAAACAAGTCGATCCGCGACCCGTCTTCGGACAAAGTGGCGACATAATCGGCCTGCCAGTCGAAGCCGCTCGCCAGATAGGACAGGGTCACAATGGCACTGACCGCCCGCCCCGACCGCGCCCGCACCGACAGGGTCGGCCGCGCCGACAGGCCCTGCGGCACGCCGTCATGGACGAGCGTTTCGGGCAGGCCGGTACAGCGCAGGGATTCGAAGCCGCCTTCGGTTTCGATGATCACCGCGCCGCCGGCGCCCGAGCGGACGATGGCGTCCTGCTCGCGCACCCGCCCGGTCGCGCGCGCGGTGCGGCGCAGGTGGACGCGCCGGCCGAGCGAGCGGTCGAGCAGGGTCGCCGGCGAGAGCAGATAGGCGTCGCGATTGCGCTCGACGATCCCTTCCGGCAGCCCGGTCACGATCGCGCTCTGCGGCAATATGCCGCCGGCGACGCCCTCGAAGCGCAGCTCCGTCTCCCCGGCGGGGAGCGTGACCCGCCGGGTCTCGCTGATCAGCGCGAAACCGTTCAGCCATTGCAGATTGGGGCGTTGGTCGGGCGGCCGCTGCGGGTTGCGGTAGACGGTGACCGCGACCCGGTCCGGCCGGGCCGAGGTCGCGATGCCCTGCGCCGCCGCCGGAAGCGGCGCCAGGCACAGAAAGAAAGCGGCGAGGCGACGCATCGCTCAGTCCTCCCGACGCAGGCGATAGCGCAGGGTCGCCCTGCCGTTCGCGGGGACGGTTGCCGCCCAGGCCGGGAGACCGTTGCGCCGCCCGAGCTCGACATCCCGGGCGCGCATGTTTCCGGGCAGCGTGCGGAAGGTCGCTTCGAAGCGGACGGGATAGGATTGATCGTTGGTGACGGTGAGCAGATATTCGCGCCGCCGTCCGCCCGGCACCGCGGTGACGCGACTGATCACGCCCGGGGCTTCGCCGATGTCGATCTCGACCTCCTGGCCGACCGCATGGTCGCGGACCTCGCCTTCTCCGATCAGCAGCGAACGGCCGCCCTCGTCGCGGAACAGCTGCACCCGGCCCCCGGGCAGAGCGACGCCGAGCTGCTCCTCGGGGCGGTTGCGGGTGAGCAGAAAGATATGCGAGGCATCCGCATCGTCATCGCCGGGATCGATGTCGCGCCGATGCACGATCTGGACCGGCACGCCGCTGCGCTCGAGAAAGGCGACCTGCTTCAGGCTGCGCGCGGCGACGGTGACCGGCTCCGGAATTCGGTAGAGCTTGAGGTCGCCCAGATTCTCCTGGCGGGCCATCATCTCGGGGAGGCTGTTGATCAGGTCCTCGGTGCGGGTCTGGCCCTGCAGCCTGATTTCCGCGGAGTTGAGGACGGTCACCGGCGAGACCGCCATGAATCCGCCCTCGTCGGCGCGGCGGCGGGCGAGCTCCTCGAGCGGAATGTCGCTGGTGGTGGCCTGGGGCCAGCAGCGGAGCTGAAGCGCCCGCTGCGCCGGGGCGTCCCGCTCGACATGCTCGCGATTGAGCCGGCCGGCGACCGCCTGGGTCTCGGCATCGGCGAAGCTGGTCTCGTCGCCCGAGGCGAGCACCAGCCAGGCGAACAGATCGACATGGGCGCCGTCGGGCGACAGCCTGGCGACATAATTGGCCTGCCAGTCGAAGCCGGTCGACAGATAGGAGAGCGTGACCGTGGCGCTGACCGGGTGGCTGGAGCGCGTCCGCACCGACAGGGTCGGCCGCGCCGCCAGGCCCGGCGGGACACCGTCATAGACGGCCATTTCGGGCAGGCCGGTGCAGCGCAGCGCCTCATAGCCCGCCGCCGTCTGCACGACGACCGCGCCGTCGGCGCCGGTCCGGATCACCGCGTCCTGCTCGGTCACGGCTCCATTTGCCCGCGACGTCCGGCGCAGATGGACAAGGCGACCGAGCGAGCGATCGAGCAGGCTTTCGGGCGAGAGCAGATAGGCGTCGCGATTGCGCTCGACGACGCCGTCGGGCAGCCCGGTGACGATCGCGCTCTGCGGGACTATGCCGCCCGCCACCCCCTCGAAGCGAAGCTCCGTCTCGCCGGCCGGAAGCGTGACCCGCCGCGTTTCGCTGAGCAGCGCGAAGCCGTTCAGCCAACGCGGGTCCACGGCATCGCCGACGGCGCGATCCGGATCGCGATAGAGCGTGACCGCCACGCGATCCGGCCCGGCCGAGGTCACGATCGTCTGGGCATCCGCCGCCGCGGACGTGAAAGCCAGGCAAAGGAAGAGGAGCGGGCTGCGACCGGGCATTGGTCAGCTCTCGTCCTCGATCTGCCGGTAGCGCAGGGTGACGCTGCCGTTGGCGGGCACGGTCACCGCCCAGAGCGGGCGGCCGTTGCGGCTGGCGAGGCGGGCGCGCGGCCGGAAGCGGGCGCCTTCTTCGACCTCGAACTCGGCTTCGTAGCGGACCGGCACGGCCTGGTCGTTGCTCACGGTCAGGACATGGTCTTCCCAGTCGCGGCCTGAACCGGTCTCCTCGTCGAGGACATTGACGCCGGTCGCCTCGCCGATCTCGATCTCGACGTCCTCATTGACCGCGCGGTCGGGGATCGAGCCCTCGCCGATCAGGATCGGCCGGCCGTCGGCGGCCGCGTCGAACAGCTGGATCGTCCCCGCGGGCAGCGGCATGCCGAGGCCCTCGGCGGTGCGGTTGCGGGTCACCAGCAGCCTTTTGGGCGCGTCCCACCTGCCGTCGGCACCGGCCTCGAGCCGGCTGCGGTAGACGAGCTGGACGCGCACCGCCGGCTGCTCGAGGAAGGCGACCTGCTTCTGGCTGTTGGCGGCGACGGTCACCGGCTCGGGAATGCGGTAGAGCTTGAGATCGCCCAGATTCTCCTGCCTGGCGCGCATCGCGGTGACGACGATGTCTTCGTCCTGGCCCTGGGCGAATGTCGCGCGCAGTTGCGGGAGGCCGTTGACGCTGTCCCCGACATTGGTCGTCCCATTGGTCAGGCCCAATGTGGGCAGCGGCGCGGGCGAGCCTGTGGTGCCGGCGGGCCAGCAGCGCAGCTCGAGCCAGTCTTCATCCTCGTCGTCGCGATCCTCGTTTTCGCCCGCGGTCCGGTTGAGACGGCCGGCGACGGCCTGGGTGTCGGCATTGGGGAAGCTGGTCTCGTCCATGCTGGCGAGGGTGAGCCAGGCGAACAGGTTGATGCTGGCGCCGTCGGGCGAGAGCCGGGCGACATAATTGGCCTGCCAGTCGAAGCCGCTCGACAAATAAGAAAGGGTGATTGTGGCGGTGACGGGCCGAGCCGAACGGGTCCGCACCGACAAAGTCGGCCGGGCGGAGAGGCCGGGCGGGACCTCGTCGTAGCTCAGCGCCTCGGTGAGACCGCTGCATTGCAGCGCCTCATAGCCGCCGGGCGTGCGCAGCACGACGGCGCCGTCGGCGCCGCTCATGACGATCGCGTCCTGCTCGGTCACCGCGCCGGTCGCGCGCGACGTGCGGCGCAGGTGGACGCGGCGGCCGAGCGAGCGGTCGAGCAGCGTCGATTCGGAAAGCAAAAGCGCGTCCCGGTTGCGCTCGACGATGCCGTCGGGAATGCCGGTGACGATCGCGCTTTGCGGCAAGATGCCGCCGGCGACGCCCTCGAAGCGGATGTCCGACGTGCCGGCCGGGATCGTCACCTGGCGCGTCTCGCTGATCAGGGCATAGCCTTCGAGCCAGTCGAGGTCGAACGGATCGTCGGCATCGCGGTTCGGCGCCCGGTAGATGGTGACGGCCACCCGGTCCGGCCGCGGCGAGGAGACGAGGGTCTGGCCCTGCGCGGCCCCGCCCGCCAGCGCCAAAGCGAGGAGCAGCAAACGGGGAGCGACCATCGCCTCAGTCATCCGCGGCATTGGGTGGATCGGGTGGATCGGGCCGGTCGTCGACGCGATAGCGTAAGGTGGCGGTGCCGTTGGCCGGGACGGTCACCGTCCAGAGCGGCATGCCGTCGCGTCTCCGCAAGCGGCGCCGGGGGGTGAGGACATCTTCCTCATCGACCTGGAATTCCGCCTCGAAGCGGACCGGGACGGCCCGATCGTTGGACACCGTGAGGACATAATGCTCGCCCTCTTCGTCCGTCTCGTCGTCCAACTCGGCCGCGACCAGGACCCCGGTCGCCTCCCCGACGAGGATTTCGACATCCTCGCCGACCGCGCGGTCGCGGATCGAACCTTCGCCGACCAGGATCGGTCGCTCGCGCGGCCCGTCGAACAGCACCACCGCGCCCGCGGGCAGCGGCAGGCCGAGCCCCTCCTCGCGGCGGTTGCGGGTGACGAGCACGCGGTTCGCGGGCTCGAACTCGAAATCATCGCGCGGCGAGATGCGCCTCCGGTAGACCGTATCGACCTGGACCCGGGGCTGCTCGAGCAGCGCGACCTGCTTCTGGCTGTTCGCGGCTACCGTGACCGGCTCGGGCACCCGGTAGAGCTTCAGATCCCCCAATTCCTCCCGATAGACGATCCGGGAGCCGGTCACCACGATCGACTCCTCGCCGTCCCCGCCGCCCCCGCCATAGCCGATACCGTCGGAGCGGACGCGGATTCTCCGCTGGGCGACCGAATCCTGCTGGCCCTGCGAATCGCTGGTCGAGCTTTGCGGCCAGCAGCGCAGGTTGAGCGACGTCTCCTCTTCTTCGACATAGCCGCGCTGCTGCTCGCGATTGACCTGGCCGGCGACCGCCTGCGTCTCGGCATCGGGGAAGCTGGTCTCGTCGCCGTTGACCAGGGTCAGCCAGGCGAACAGGTCGACATGGCGGCCGTCGGGCGCGAGCCGGGCGATATAATTGGCCTGCCAGTCGAAACCGGTGGCGAGATAGGACAAGGTGACGGTCGCGGTCGCGGCCTGCGCCGCGCGGGCGCGCACCGACAGGGTCGGGCTCGCGGCGAGACCCGCCGGGACGCCGTCATGGACCAGGGTCTCATTCTGGCCGGCGCAGCGCAGCGCCTCGTAGCCTTCGGGAGTCTGCAGCACGACCGCGCCGTCCGCCGAGCTGCGGATCACCGCCTCCTGCTCGCGCACCGCGCCGGTCGCGCGCGACGTGCGGCGCAGGTGCACGCGCCGGCCCAGATTGTTATCGACCAGGCTGGCCGGCGAGAGCAGGCTGGCATCGCGGTTGCGCTCGATGAAGCCCTCCGGAAAGCCGGTGACGATGGCCGATTCGGGCACGATGCCGCCGGCCACGCCCGCGAACCTTATCGTCGATTCGCCGGCCGGGACCGAGATCCGCCGGGTCTCGCTGATCAGGGCATAGCCGTTCAGCCATTCGGGGTTGGGCGGCAAATGGGGGAAGCGCTGCGGATCGCGGTAGATGGTGACGGCCACTCGATCCGGCGCGGCCGAGGTCACGATCGTCTGCGCCCCGGCCGGCGCGGCGGCCAGCACGAGGAGCAGGATCGGAATCCGGGCGCGCGGCCGGCGCATCGCCGGGCCTCAGTAACGCGTGTCGAAGGTCGCGGTGACCACCGCCTCGCCATTGGCCGGAACCGGCACGCGCCAGAGGACGTCGTCGGCCGAGCTGCGCGTGCCGGGCATGCTTTCGCTCGTGATCCTGGTGTCGCCCCACAGGCCCGATTGCCTGAGGTCGACGGTGACCGCGACGGGACGGGCGTTGGTGAGCGTGTAGCGCATCGTCGTGCGCCAGCGGTCGGTGCCGAGCCGCTCGCGCCGCTCGACCACCGGCTTCACCTTGACGTCGAACGCCTGGCCGGTGACGAGGCCCAATTCAGAGCCCATCGGCGTGTGGCCGATCGCGCTTTCGCCGACGAATTGCGGATTGCCGCGGGCGTCGCGCTGATAGACGCGGACGGTACCGGCCGGAAGCGCGTCGCCGAGGCCCTGGTCGCGCGACGAGGAGAAACGCAGCACCGTGTTGGCGCTTTGCGGCTGCTCGGCGGTGCCGAGCCAGGCGTTGCGATATTCATAAGCGCGCTGGGCCGGCGTGTTGTGGACGTCGAGGAAGCTGACCTGCTTGGTCTGGCGGTTGGCGATCGTGGTCCGTTCGGGCAACGGATAGAGGTAGAAATCGCCGAGCCGCTCGCGGCCGGCGGTCTCGGTGCCGGCCTGGCGGAGCTGCTCCTCCTGCTGACGGCGATAGGCGGCCTGCTGGCCCTGGCCGACGGCGCCGGCGACGAGCAATGTGTCGGCGTTCACATAAGGCGTGCCGCTATTGTTGGTGAGCGTGATCCAGCCCTGGACGTCCATCCGCCCCGCGCTCTCGTCGAACAGGGCGACATAATCGGCCGACCAGCCGAGGCCCGGCGTCAGATAGGTGAGCGTGACCGGGCGCCGGCCGGCGGCCTGGGCCTGGATCGTGACCGACAGCGTCGGCCGGGCGCGCAGATTTTCGGGCACGCGGTCGAAGATGACGCGCACCGGCAGGCCGTCGTCGCGCAGCACCTCGATGCGCGGGCCGATCTGGAGGACGACGCCGCCATTGGCGGCGAGCACGCGGGCCCGCTCGCGCGTCTCGGCGCCGGTGGCGGGGTTGGTGCGGACCAAGGTGATCGTCTCGCCGACCGCCTTTTGCATCAGCGCCTGGGGCGAGAGCAGGTCGAAATCGAAATTCTGCTCGACGATGCCGACGTCGTCGCCGGTGAGCGTCACCGTCTCGGGCCGGATCTGGGCGGAGACGTCGGGGAATTCCTGGCGCGAGCGGCCCTGGGGGATGGCGAGCTGGCGCCGGTCCTGCACCAGAGCGAGGTCGTTATTGTAGATGGTGACTGCGACCTCGCCCTGGGCGCTTACCGAAGGCGGCGGGATTTCCACCGAAACCTGGGCGAGCGCCGGCGCGGCGATGATGGTCGATAACAGCAGCAATGCGCGCATGAGACATCCCCTTTTGTTACCGGAGGGAGCGTTCCACAGCGTGGCTGTCTGGTCAATGAACGAATGATACTTTGTTACATGAAAATCGAAGAATGGGGACAGTCACTTTCCCAAAGTGGAGGGATGGGGACAGTCACTTTTCCAAAGGCCCTCGCCATGTCGATTATGGCGTGCGGAAAAGTGACTGTCCCCTTTTCGACCCCTGAAGAGTGGCTGTCCCCTAAGCTCAGGCCGCCGGCGCGATATCCTCGTCGTCGCGCGGACGGCGGGGGCGGCGGGCGCGCGTCGGCCGGGCCGGCTCCTCCTCGTTGGCGGCGGAGATTGCGGGCGGCAGCACGTCCAATGAAATGCGCTCGCTCTCGCCTTCCGCTTCCGCCGCGACCGGGCGCGGCGCGCGCGGGCGACGCGCGGGTGCAGGCGTGGGCGTGGCGCGATAGTCGCCGTTGCGGTCGTCGCGGTCGGGGCGGGCCTCGCGTTCGGCGCGCGGCTCGCGATCCTGGCGCGGCTCGCGCTCGCGGCGCGGCGGCTCGGCCTCGCGGACGTCGCTCTCGTCGTAGCGGTCGCCGGACTCGCGGTCGCCGGCGTCGCGGCCATCCTGGTCCTGATAATCGTCGTCGCCGTCATAATCGTCGCGCTGACGGGGCCGCTGCTCCTCGAAGCGGGCGCGGCTCTCATTGAGGACGCGGAAATAATGGTCCGCATATTGGAGATAGGTTTCGGTCTGGACGCGGTCGCCCTGCATCTGGGCGTCGCGGGCCAGGCCCTTATACTTTTCCAGAAGCTGGGCGGCATTGCCGCGCTGCCGATTGTCCTGGCGGTTGCCGGGTCCCGGATTGTTGCTGCGCGGCGGTCCACCACCGCCGCCGCCGCGACCGCGCCTGCGGCCGCCCTGACGATTGTTGATCAAACGAAAATCCTCACCAAGGGTGGTACACTCTGCCCCTATTGGCCGGGCCCTTCCCGGCCTCCATTCCTGCGCGACCCAGCCGGCGAGGGCCGCAACCTGCGGCTCCAGCCACCGCTCCGAAAAAACCGCTCCTTCTCAAGCGATAAGCAATCGGGGGTCGGCACGTCGGGCCCTCACGCATCCTCTGCTGTGGCTGGCCCCGTCCCTGACCCCTATGTAGACAGGCCCGCCGCCAAATCCAAGTGAAAAAGCATTATTCTCGATCAACGCTGAGAAGAAGGCACCGCTCTATCCCTTTAAGGTCTCTTCGCGACTCTATGATGAACCCCTGCGCGGCGAAAAAAGATGTTGCGGAAATTGACTGCCCGGCGCCGATCTCCACGCAAACCACGCCCCCGGGCGCCACCAAGGATGCCAGTCGCGGCGCCAGCGCGCGATAGGCGTCGAGCCCGTCGGCGCCGGCATAGAGCGCTGCCGCCGGCTCCCAGCGCGCGACATGCGGCGACAGCGCGGCGCGGGCTTCGACATAAGGCGGGTTGCACAGGATGAGGTCGAAGCGCTCGTCTATTCCCTCCGCCCAATCGCCGAGGCGGAATTCCGCGCGGGACACCGCGTTGCGGCGGGCGTAGGCGAGCGCTTCGACCGAAGCATCGACGCCGAGCCCGGTCGCGTCCGGCCACTGATCGAGCGCGGCAAGCAGCAAGGTGCCCGGCCCGGTGCCGAGATCGAGGATGCGCCGCGGCGCCCGGTCGCCGAAATAAGCGACCGCCGCCTCGATCAGGGTCTCGCTGTCCGGCCGCGGGATCAGGGCGCCGGGGCCGACCTCCAGCTCGATCGTCCAGAAAGCGCGGCGGCCGGTGATATAGGCGATTGGCTCGTGCGCGAGGCGGCGGGCTAGGAGGGCGTCGAAGGCGGCGGGCGCGGGGCCGTCCAGATGGTTGAGCAGCAGTTCCTCGCGGGAGATGCCGAGAGCATGCGCCATCAGCAATTCGGCGTCGAGGCGCGCGGTCCCGGATTTTCCCACCAGATCGACGACAGCGCGCCTGATGGCTTCCCGGGCTGTCACCAAAGCCCGTTCGTCCCGAGCCCTTCGACTGCCTGCCAGGGCAGGCGCTCAGGGTAAACGTCGTCCCGAAGGGCCGAAGTCGAGGGGCGCTGGCACGGATTCATCACGGGCGCCCCTCGACCACGCTCGGGACGAACGAGGTTTCCCGTTTTCGCATCAGCTCTCATCCAGGCTCGCCAGGCGTTCGGCCTCGTCCTCGGAGGTCAGCGCGCCGACCAGCTCGTCGAGCTGGCCCTCGAGGATTTCGGGGAGGCGGTGGAGGGTCAGGTTGATGCGGTGGTCGGTGACCCGGCCTTGCGGGAAATTGTAGGTGCGGATGCGCTCCGAGCGGTCGCCCGAGCCGACCATCGACTTGCGCGCGCCCGCCCGTTCGGAAGCCAGCCGCTCGCGCTCGAGCTCGTAGAGCCGCGTACGCAGAACCTTCAAGGCCTTGGCCTTGTTCTTGTGCTGCGACTTCTCGTCCTGCTGGATGACGACGAGGCCGGTCGGCAAATGGGTGATGCGGACGGCGCTGTCGGTGGTGTTGACCGACTGGCCGCCGGGGCCGGACGAGCGGTAGACGTCGATGCGAAGGTCGGCATCGTTGATCTGGACGTCGACATCCTCGGCCTCGGGCAGCACCGCGACGGTCGCCGCCGAGGTGTGGATGCGCCCGCCGCTCTCGGTCACCGGCACGCGCTGGACGCGGTGGACGCCGCTTTCGAACTTCAGCTTGGCGAACACGCCGGTCCCAGCGACCGAGGCGATCGCCTCCTTGAAGCCGCCCACTTCGGACTGGCTCGCCGAGATCATCTCGAAGCGCCAGCCCTTCGCCTCGGCATAGCGCTGGTACATGCGCAAGAGGTCGCCGGCGAAGAGCGCCGCTTCGTCGCCGCCGGTGCCGGCGCGAATCTCGAGCATGGCCGGGCGCTCGTCGGCGGCGTCGCGCGGGAGCAGCTTGAGCGCCAGCGCGCGCTCCGCCTCGGCAAGGCTGGCCGCATTCTCCGCCAGCTCCTCGACCGCCATCTGGCGAAGCTCCTCGTCCGCCTCATGCGTCATCTGCTCGAGCGAGGCGGCCTCGTCGCGCAGCCGCCGGACCTCCCTGGCCGCCGCCGCCACCGGCTCGACCTCGGCATAATCCTTGGACAGGCGCACGAACGCCTCGGGCGCGAGATCCTGCGCCGACATCGCCTGCTGCAATTCCTCGCGCCGCGCCTCGATGGCGGCGATCCGTTCGGCGGAGATGCGGGTCATGACCTTTTCAGCGCTTCCACGAGGCCCGCAAGCGGCAGGTTGCGCTGCTCGCCGCTGGCGAGGTCCTTCACCGCCGCCTCGCCGCGGGCAAGCTCGTCGTCGCCGAGGATCACGGCGAAACGGGCGCCGCTGGCCGACGCCTTTTGCATGCGCCGCTTCATGTTGCCGCGAAAGGCCATGTCGGCGGCGAGGCCGGCGCGGCGCAGGGCGGCGATGAGCCGCACCGCCTCGGCTTCCGCTTTCTCGCCCAGCGGCACGATGGCGGCGTCGATTCCGCGCCCCGCCGGCGTGTCGAGCAGCATCGCCAGCCGCTCGATGCCGCAGGCCCAGCCGACCGCCGGCATGGCGGGGCCGCCCATCGTCTCGATCAGCCCATCATAGCGGCCGCCGCCGACCACCTGGCTCTGCGCGCCCAGATCCTCGGTGACATATTCGAAGGTGGTGTGGCGATAATAATCGAGGCCGCGCACGAGCCGGGCGTCGCGGGTCCAGGGGATGCCGATGCGGTCGAGCCCGGCCGTCACCTGGGCGAAGAAATCGGCGGCCTCGGCGGTCAGGAAGTCGTCGATCACCGGCGCCGAATCGACCACCGGGAAATCCTGGTGCTGCTTGGAATCGAGGATCCGGAGCGGGTTCTTCTCAAGCCGCTCGCGGCTTTCGTCCGACAGGTCCGCCTGGCGCGCGCTGAAATGCTCGACCAGCGTCGCGCGCCACGCCTCGCGGGTGGCGGGATCGCCGAGCGTGTTGAGCTTGAGCGCGACGCGATCGCCAAGGCCGAGCTCGGCGAGCAGCTGCGCCGCCATCGCGATCAGCTCGATGTCGGCCGCCGCCTCGGGCGCGCCGATAATCTCGGCGTCCAATTGGTGGAACTGGCGGAAGCGCCCCTTCTGGGGGCGCTCGTAGCGGAAGGCGGCGCCCCAGGTGGCGACCTTCATCGGCACATATTGCTGCCAGCCGTCGGAGATGAAGGCGCGGCAGATGCCGGCGGTGAATTCCGGGCGCAGGGTCAGACTCTCGCCGCCGCGGTCGAGGAAGGAATACATCTCCTTGGAGACGACGTCGGTGCTCTCGCCGAGCGTGCGGGCGAACACCTCGGTCGCCTCGAACACCGGCACCTCGATATGCTGGAAGGCATAGAGCCGGCGCACGCGATCGAAGGCGTCGACCACCGCGTGGAAGCGATCGGCCTCCTCGCCGATCATGTCCTGGGTGCCCCGGACCTTTTGCGGACCCTTGCTCATCGCCGGGCCCTTAGCAGTTTTGGTCGGCGCGGGAATGGGGACAGTTGCTTTTCCGCACGGCGGCGAAAGGGGACAGTCACTTTTCCGACCGGCGTCGCCCATTTTCGCACCTTCGCGGGGAAAAGTGACTGTCCCCGGTGCTCGCGCCGCCGTGCGAAAAGTAACTGTCCCCGTTCGGAAGGCGGGTGTAAGCCCCCGCGCCATCATGAACATCGATCTCATCCCCGCCGGCGACGATCCGCCCCGCCGGATCAACGTCATCATCGAGGTGCCGCTGGGCGGCGAGCCGGTGAAATATGAGTATGACAAGAAATCGGGCGCGATCTTCGTCGACCGCATCCTCCACACCTCGATGCGCTATCCGGCCAATTACGGCTTCGTGCCGCACAGCCTGGGCGAGGACGGCGACCCGCTCGACGCGCTCGTCATCGCGCGCTCCCCGATCATTCCGGGCGCGGTGATCCGGGTGCGCCCCGTGGGCGTGCTGCTGATGGACGACGACAAAGGCGGCGACGAGAAACTGATCACCGTGCCGGTCGATTCGACCTTCCCTTATTATAGCGACATCGCCGACAGCGCCGATCTGCCGCCGATCGTCACCCAGCAGATCGAGCATTTCTTCACCCATTATAAGGATCTCGAGCCCGGCAAATGGGTGAAGATGAAGGGCTGGGGCGGCCGCGCCGTGGCCGAACGGCTGATCCTCGAGGCGATCGAGCGAGCGAAGGGGCACGCGGCTTAGAATCGTCCGGGATTAACTTTGAGTCGTCACCCCGGGCTTGACCCGGGGTCCACCTTCTTCAGGCGACATCGGAAGAAGGTGGATGCCGGATCAAGTCCGGCATGACGAAAAGCTGGTCAATGTTGCTTCAATTAACCCCTCAGCGCCGGCGCCTGCTCCAGGCCTGGATCTGCGCCGCGACGAGGCGGATCAGGTCGCCCTGGGCGAGGTTGACGTCGACGGGGTGGATGCCCCAGCCCGGCGCGGGAATGCCGAAGATGGAGACGTCGCCCGGAATCCGGTCGGTGCGGGCGTCGGCGGGATCGGCGTTGACGGTCACCGCGAGATAGCCGGCCAGCCCGGCATGGACGCAGGCGCCCGAGACCAGGCCCCGCGTGCGCAGGAAGGGCGTCGGCGCGGGCCCGGTCGAGGACCAGACGATGTCGCCGCGCGTCGACGCCGCGAACCAATAGGAATCGAGCGGCGTCCGGGCGTCGCTGCCAAGGGCGGCCGGATTGGTGCAGGCGACCGTGTTGCCCGGCGCCGTGGCGCGGCCGAACAGGGCGGCGTCGGGCGGCGGCGCCTCGGCGCGGAACGAGACATAGGTGATTATGCAGCCGAGCTGGCCGGCCCGCGTGCACAAGGGCAAGGTGCGGAAGGTGCCGCCGGTCACCCGGCCCTGCGGCACCTCGACGTTGAAGCCGATGATCAGCGCCGAGACCAGGCGGGAGGCGACCGGCTGGCCCTCGATTTCGGACTTGAGCAGCTCGATCAGGTGGATCGAGCCCTGGCTGTGGCCGATCAGGACGACCGGCCGGCCATTGTTGTGATGGGCGAGGTAATGACGCCAAGCGGCGCGGACGTCGCCATAGGCCAGAGCGAAGATCGGCGCCGGATCCTGGCCGCGCACGATCGCACCGATCGCCGTCGTCGTCGCCGAGCGGTAGACCGGCGCGAAGGTCCGGCAGATTTCCGAAAAGCGCGCGAGCTGGACCGTCGCGGCGGTCTGCTCCTCCGTGCCGGGCGATAGGTCGCTGTTGAGGCCGGGGTCGCGCGAGACGGTCGGATAGACGTAGAAGCAGTCGGCCGGCGGATTGGCGGCGACGGCGTGCGGGACGCTCGCGCCATAGCCGCCCGGATCGAGCATCGTGGTCGGCAGCGGCCGCGCGCAGACATCGTCGCGGCCGGGCAGGCAGAGCCAGTTGGCGCCATCGGCATAATCGGGAGGCGCGGCCGGGGCGGGAGCGGCCGGGGCCGGGGCCGGGGCGGCCGCCGGCGCGGGCGCCGAGGATTGCGTGGGCTGGCCCGGCGCTGCACCGCATAGCGCCAGCATCAGCAAGATCGTCGTCTTGTTCATGTCACCCCCGCTCATTCGCCGTCGAACAGCCCGCTTTGGCCTCGGGGTTGCGGCAGGCCCAGATGTGCCCAAGCCGGGCCGTTAAGGCAACGGCCGCGTGCGGTGCGCGCGACCAGGCCCAATTGGATGAGATAGGGCTCGATCACCTCCTCGATCGTGTCGCGCGGCTCCGAAAGGCCGGCGGCCAGCGTCTCGACGCCGACCGGCCCGCCTTTGTAAATGTCGGCGATCATCGTGAGGTAGCGCCGGTCCATCGCGTCGAGGCCGAGATGATCGACCTCCATCCGGGTCAAGGCGGCGTCGGCGACTTTGGCGTCGACCTCGGCATCGCCCGCGGCCTGCGCGAAGTCGCGGACCCGGCGCAGCAGGCGGCCGGCGACGCGCGGCGTTCCGCGCGCACGGCGGGCGACCTCCGTGGCGCCGTCCCCGGTCAGCGCGAGGCCGAGCAGACGGGCGGCGCGGCGCACCACCTGCTCGAGCTCCCCGACCGAATAGAAAGTGAGCCTGACCGGGATTCCGAAGCGGTCCCTGAGCGGCGTCGTGATCAGCCCCTGCCGCGTGGTCGCGCCGACCAGGGTGAACTTGGGCAGATCGATCCGGACCGAGCGCGCCGAGGGCCCCTCGCCGATCATCAGATCGAGCATCCGGTCCTCCATCGCCGGATAAAGGATCTCCTCGACCGCGGGCGCGAGCCGGTGGATCTCGTCGATGAAGAGGACGTCGCCATCCTCGAGATTGGTGAGCAGAGCGGCGAGATCGCCCGATTTGGCGATCACCGGCCCCGACGTGGCGCGAAAGCCGACGCCGAGCTCGCGCGCGATGATCTGCGCCAGCGTAGTCTTGCCCAGCCCCGGCGGCCCGTAAAAGAGGACATGGTCGAGCGCGTCGCCGCGCCCCTTGGCGGCGTCGATGAACACCCGCAGATTCTCGCGCGCCGCCTGCTGCCCGACGAACTCGTCGAGCGTCTTGGGGCGCAGCGCTGCGTCCACGTCCTCGGGCTTGCGCTCGGGTGTGGTGAGGCGATCGGGATCGCTCATTGCCCGATCCCGAAACGAGCGCGCACCCACCGGCCCTGAAGCCTGCCCCGTGCGAACCGGTCGTACTGACGCCGGTCTCGACCGGGGGATGCCACGCTGGCAAAAGCGCCCGAAGGCTCTCGCGCCAATTCCAGGTCCACATAACCTTCGAGCGCGCCGTCGCCGGTGATCGCGGACGAATCGTAGAAGTCGAAATAATAGCAGTTTTCCGGCATGCCGGTGGGAACGACGATGACGATCCTTTCTCCTCGGCGGGCCATGGCCGAGTCCTCGAGAACGGTTCCGCGCACGGCCAGAGGTGAACGTCCCTCCGCGATCGACAGCACGCGCTCTACCCTGACCTTGACCGCGTTCGCTCTACCCTGCTCCGCAGTGAAAACCGGCCGGGAGTAGCGACATGCCATCGCCGGCGTCGCGAGGCCCGCAATCGCGAACAGCGCCGCGGAGATGCAAAGGACCATGCGCCTCATTTCGCCGCCCTCTTGAGCGCGGTGCGGACGAGCAGGTCGAGCGTCGCATCGGGACCGACCTCCGCCGCTGCCTTGGCGACGGCGGCGGCCGCCTCGGAGGGTCGGAAGCCGAGATTGGCGAGGGCGGAGATGGCGTCCTGGGCGTTGCCGCCGACGGGCGCCGCCGCGCCGCCGGAGCCGAGCGCGATGGCGCCGGCCTTGTCCTTCAGTTCGTTGACGATGCGCTGGGCAAGCTTGGGGCCGACGCCTTGGGCGCGGGCGATCATCGCATTGTCGCCGCTCGCCACGGCGCGGTGGAGCTCGTCGACCGGGAGCGCCGAGAGGATGCCGAGCGCGACCCGGGCGCCGACGCCCTGGACCGAGGTCAAGAGGCGGAACCAGTCGCGCTCGGCGGCGGTGGTGAAGCCGACGAGGCGGATCGAATCCTCGGCGACCAGCATCTCGGTGTGGAGCACGACCTCCTCGCCGATCGCGCCCAGCGCCGACAGGGTGCGCGACGAGGCCGAGACGAGATAGCCGATTCCGGCGACGTCGATCACCGCGAAATCGGCGCCGAAGCCGTCCAGGAGCCCCCTCAATTTCGCGATCATATCTGCAACCCTAACCGTTCGGGCTGAGCTTGTCGAAGCCCTCTCCTTCTTCTCGCCGCCCAGACAAGAAGGAAAGCCCTTCGACAGGCTCAGGGCGAACGGTGCGGGGCTCGGACGTTCAGGCCATCCTGCGGGCGGTCGCCAGATGGTGGGCGTGGGTGATCGCGACCGCGAGCGCGTCGGCGGCGTCGGCGCCGGCGATCTTCGCGCCGGGCAGCAGCCGCTGGACCATCGCGTGGACCTGGACCTTCTCGGCCGCGCCAGTGCCGACCAGCGCCTTCTTGACCAGCCGCGGCGCATATTCGCCGACCTGGAGCCCGCGCCGGGCGGCCGCGAGCAGCACAACGCCGCGCGCCTGGCCGAGCTTCAGCGTCGATTGCGGATTGTCGTTGAGGAACACCTCCTCGCACGCCGCGGCCGCCGGCGCGTGCGCCTCGATCACCAGGCCGAGCGCCTCTTCGAGCCGGACGAGACGGTCCGGCAGGGAGGCCTTGGGGTCGGTCCGCACCTGGCCGTTGGCGACGTGGCTCAGCCGGTTGCCCTCGGCGGCGATCACCCCCCAGCCGGTGCAGGCAAGGCCCGGAT
>Ga0307503_10000159_pt1 | contig 23823 bp, 32 predicted proteins | sample 17_S_MG_FD_194514 | JGI IMG/M metagenome (GOLD analysis project Ga0307503, IMG submission 194514) | Soil microbial communities from Populus trichocarpa stands in riparian zone in the Pacific Northwest, United States - 17_S | ecosystem: Environmental > Terrestrial > Soil > Riparian zone > Trees... | reverse complement strand
ATGCTGCGGAACTGGCTTCTTGCTGTTGGACGTGCGCGAAAGTCTCAGTAATCGTCAGTCTCAAGACCAGCCATGAAGCGCGCCTCGTTTTCCGCGTCAACATCGCGCTTGTCAAGCCGATCGCCGATGCGTTGTTCTTCGTCAATCTCCTTCATGAGTACGTACCAAGTCACGGTTGCGTTCTGAACCAGCTTGCCGTGCGTGTTCCGCGCGAAGTAGACAAGCCCGGCGCTGTTGGCGCTGAGCACTTCGGCGAACTCGACAAACATGCAAGCAAGGTATTCGTAACGGTCCGCAGGCAGCTCGACACTAGGCGCGAAACCGCCGCCGGCAAGCCAGCTCCGTAGCGCTTCAATGTGTTCGTGTGGCATGTGCCCGCGAAGAATGGCGTTCAGTGCTGCGTTCGGATCCATTATTTCGACTCCTTGACACGTACGATTTGTTTCTGAAGCTCCGCGATAGTCCCGCGGGACAAGTCCGACCACGAGCCGTCCAGCTGCAACGCCTGAACGACAAGCTGAATAGAGCCTTCGGACACGAAGCAAGCCGCCCGATTGATCGAGAAGATGCCGGGATACCGCCGAAGCCCGAACGTCGCTGGAAAGGAAGACACGGCCAAATCAAGCGCTTTGTCGGCTTCTTCGCCGTAGTCCGAAGCCAAGCCCGAAGCGGCCCGTTGCTTCGCAACCCGCGCGCTAGCGCAGTCGCGACATTCCCCGTAGCCGTTGCATTCCGACCAGCCCTTGCGCTCATGGCAGCCGGTACAAATCATTGTCTGAACTTCTTTCACTGCTTTTTCTCCTCTGATCCGCTCCGGCTTCCCGCCGGCCGTCACACGATACACCTTACCATCGGGCCAAGCCTCAACAATCGTAGCTGCGTGGGAAAAGCTACGCAGCCTAGTAGCCGCGGCCAACCTAGCCGCCGCAGAAGTCTCGAAACGCACGTCAGCCGCGCTAGGATCGCTGCGATCGCCCACGATGCTAAGCCGGTAGAAATGCTTTCGCGAGCCGCTCCGCGACTCGCCGATAAAGCGGTTGATTTCTGCTTTGACCATTGACAATGCTCCAAACGCGAAAACGGCCGCTTGACTTGCGGTCAAGCGGCCGTCTGTTTGCGCCGTATCAGGTCAGACGTCAAACTCAGTCACGTCTAGGTTTTCGACGGGCACGAAAAAGGCGCCCTCGCCGCGGTAGCGCGCGCGGTAGTGCTTGCCGCGGATCTTGTACGTTCCCATCTTGCCGTTCATGCCGGCGACCAGTGCCCGCACGGCAACGTTTCGGCGCTTGCCGGCTTCTTCAATGGCGAGTTCAGCCGCCGCGATGGCGTCCAGCTCCGCGAAAACAGCCGCGAACAGTGCCTTCTGCTCGTCTACGGTGAGCGGCTTCTTCGCCAGCTCTTTCTTCAGTTCAGCGGCGGGATCTGGATCTGCGAGCCGTGGCGGCTCCGCAGGAAGCGGCCCAGCTGGGTCTGTGAACACGCGCTTCACGTCAACGACAACTTCAGGCTTCGCGTCTTGCTTGGCCTCCGCCGGCTTGGCCTCCGCCGGCTTGGCCTCCTCCGGCTTGGCGTCGTGCTTGGCGTCGTGCTTGGGCTCCGCGTGCTTGGCGTCAGTCAGTACGCGCGGTGCTGGCGGCGGCGGCGGATTGTTCTTGCTCGTGGTTGGGGCTGTCGGCTGCACGTTCTTTGTCGCTTTCTCGTTTGCCATTGTCTAGCTCCGTAACTTCTCGTTGGACGCGGCTCACAACCGCATTCGCAGAGTAGCTAGCTGGACTAGGAAGCGCAACAAGTCTGGCAACGTAGGGAAGCCAAAGTTGCCGGCGGTCAGGTTTGGCAAGCGGCAACGGCTGCGTCCCTATTTGGATACGGCCCGCTGAGTCGGACTCTGACTCCTTCTCGATCGGAAAAGGCTTGCGCACGGCGGAGCGCGCTCTCGTGGGAGCCCTTGCCGATGGCACATAGCGCCCGCCCTCGGAGCCGATACTTGACTCGCCACCATTGCGTCGGGTTGCTGACAGTGACGACCACACGCGTCTTGCGCTTACGTACGGCCTTACGTTTGCGCGCGGTTCTAGGCTTCTTAGCTTTCGTCGCTAGGCCGCGCTTGTATCGCTTCAATCCGGCTTGTAGTGCCTTGAGATGCGCCGCCGACAGCTTGCGCTTTGTTTTGCGTTTCTTCTTCGCGGCCATGGTTGCGATCCTTCAAGGTGTGAGCGCTGCGATCTGGGCTTGGAGCGTTGCGACGGTTGCCTGTAGCTCTGCGACTTGTGTCTGTAGCGTGGTGACTTCCGCAGTGGTCGCTTGCATCTTGCCGTTTTGGCGCGGATGCCATGTGTTGTTATTGTGATTGTAAAACCACTCGTAATAGGAGCCGGCTGTCAGTGTCAGATACGTAGGCCATGCGACAGTACCAGTCAGGTTAGGCCGTTCTAGGAACGTGCTTTGCGCCGGCCGTACTTGCGTAGCTACGTCTGCATAGATGCCGATGCAATCGCCGTGTTCCACCTGAATAGGTAGCTCGAAGTTTGGGAACTGGCTTCCCATGAGCCACATATTCATGGGCGCGTACGTTTGGCCCGGTGTGTAGTTCTCTAGGATCGGCTTGTTAGAACTGCCGGAGCCGCCCACGGGTATCCACCGCAGTTCGCCGAAGACGTACAAAGAAACCCATTCGTACCAGCTGCCGTGATGGCACGTAATGTGGTCGCCTGCGGCCCATAGAGTGCGGTCAATCATGACGGGCGTTCCGGCGCATTGGAACTCCACGTCTCGATCGTTTTCCTTGACGTAAATGCCGATTCGCTGGCCTTGAGTGATGGCGGTAGGAATGAACGTCGTTGTTGCTTCGGCGGCTAGTACCCACGTACCGGCGCTGAGATCGTAATCTGTGAAGACTAGATCGCCGGTCCCGCTATCGCCGCGCGGTATCCACGAGCTATCGATGTAGGACCATTCAACGTATACGTTCGATGGAATAACTACGACGTCAGGATCTACGTACCAACGCCCCGCATAGACGAAGTCCGCATTCGCTGGCCCGGTCAGGTTGCACGGCTCGTCGTAGGTGAAGAATCCGATTCTGTCGCCTTGAGCTGGGCCGGTAGGAAAGACGACAGTTCCACCTTCTACGATGGCCCACGTGTTGAGCGTAGGAACACCGTAGATCGCAGGAATAATAGGCAACGAATCGCCGCCGCCGCCGCCGCCGCCAGAGACAATCGCGGAACTAGAACCGCGCTGGAACCAGGTCGTCGTGTCGTTGAATGGTGATTGCTGATAGGACCATTCTGTATACGTGAAGGCTGGTATTGCCGCGGTTGCTGGCGCGTCGTACTTCACGCCGTTGTATGTGAACTCGCGGCCCAAGCTTGCGGCCGTGACATTCGTGGGTGTGAGCGTGAAGACGCCGATTCGCGAGCCGAACGGCACACCCTCCGGCAACACTAAGTTTCCCAACGCAACACCGTCATACAGCGCCCAAGTGTCGAGCGTTGGCGTTCCTTCGTTGCCTGGAATGATCGGGAGCGAATCACCACCGCCGCCGCCGCCACCGCCGCCAGTCATGAGCATGTTTTGGCGCGGATGCCAAGTGTTGTCACCCGCGGTGTAAATCCACTCGTAGTAAGTGCCCGCTATCAGATTGATAGTATCTGGCGGTGACACAACAGTGGATAAGTCCGGTGCTTCGATGTTGGCGCCGGGCTCGAAGCAAAAGACGGTGCACCCTACGTCTGCATAGATGCCGTACGAATCACCGTCAAGCGGGTTGTACGGGAGCGGAACCGCAGTGTCTCGGCTCGCGAGCGACCACATGTTAGGGAAGGCCGGCCGCTGAACTGCATGTTCTGCGGACTCTAGCGGAGCCTTGGAAGTGTCGCCGGTTGCGAGCGAATACCACCTAAAGCCTTCTCCTTCGTCTCTAGAAACGAACTCATACCAGCCGCCGCTGTGCAGCGGGATAGTAGAGCCGCCGTTGTAGAGTCCACGCCCGAAGTTGAAACTGTCCGACGCTGTAAGTTCTAGCGGACCGTTACTAACAGTGATGTAGAAGCCGACATGATGGCCTCCGGCTGAGATCGCCGGCAAGGATACTGGCGATGCACTTGCGAAGATCCACTCGCCGAGTTCTGGCTGATTTCCTGACGAGAAGCTAAGCCAGCCGGCGCCGGCCGCTCCTTCGTTGGACGATCCGACTGCGAACCACGCGTTAAAGGCTGCGTTGAATATCCACTCAGTATATGAGCCTTGCGGGACGCTCACCCAGTTTGCGTCATCAATGATGTTATCAGCGCCGACCCACTGAATAGCCTGACCGGCCGCCGGAGAGATACGGCCTACGGGGTTGACGCCGGTTCCGAAGAAAATACCAACGCGCTGATTAGGGGTTGTGCCGATTGGAAGCGTGATCAGCTGCGATGTAGACGCATAGATGATGCTTCCGAACTCAGGAACGTCTTGTATGCCCCGAATCGTAAGTAAGCCGGCTTCGTTCGCCGCGCCCGCCGGGAACCAGTACAAGTCGCCGCCTATATCGACTGACACCCATTCAGCATACGTATACGGACGCAGCGAGATAGGCGCTGCTGAACTATGCCCGCCGTCAATCCAATAGATGTTTTGTGGATCTACTGGAACTATGTCGACGGGTGCTAGGGCCACGACGCCAACGCGCTGATTTGGAGCGGTGGCAAGCGGGAAGGTAACCGGCCCGCCCGCAGTGAGAAGCCCAAACGTGTCGATGCTCAGCGTTTCAAAAGTTCCGTTGTAGGGTAGCCCTATCTGCGCGCCGCCGCCGCTGCTTGGCGCCGCTTCGTTCGAGAAGCCGCGCGGAACCCAAGTCAAGCCACCTTCGGCGAAGTTGAAAGCGTACCATTCAGCGTATACGTTCTGCCCGACTTCTACGATCGTACCTACGCCCGAATAGAACGTATTGCCGAAGTAGAGGTTCGTCCCGTCTTGGAGCGTGAAGGTTGACGGCTCCGGGTTGAAGAAGCCGATTCGCTGGCCCGCAGCTGTTGGCGGCGGAAAGAAAAAGTTGCCTGAGCTGCCATAGATGGCCCATTTGCCTATCGTGATAGGCTGTTCGTGAAACGCGCTGTACGGGGGAAAGTCCACCGTTGCGTTGCTCGAAGCTCCGCCGGGATACCACACGCGGGTTGTGCCATCGGCGGCTAGCACCCATTCGCCGTATGTGCCCGCCGGCATGACGAACGTGGTCCCGCCGGGAAAGGTCTGCGTGCCGAAGACAATGCTTTCGCCAATGGGAGCTGTAACGTCCGTGTCGTTTTCGGCATAGATGCCGACGCGATCGCCGGGAACCGAATCGTCAGGCATGACGATCACAGAGCTACCGTCCGCAATCACGAACTCGCCAGCCTGCGGAGTTGGCGAGCGTGGCGGGTCTGCCGGAGCAACGCCGGCACCCGTTCCGATGATAGGCGTTGACGTGCCGCCGCCGGATGTCGGGACGGTACCGTCAATCACGACGATTAGCCGGCCGAACTCGTCACATAGCGGAGCCTTGGCTTGTGCGGTGAGCGCCGGATCGCCGCCCGCGCCGCCGGGAACGCCCACACGCGCGAAGTTGCCGTTTTCTGGGCTTTTGAATGTCATAGGTATTCCAGCGTGTAGAAGAACGTAGGCAAAATGATGGTTTGCGGACGCGTGGTGATAACCCAAGTCACATAGTCAGCAAGTGTCATCGGACAATCAGACGGCGCTAGCTCAGCTTGGAAGCCCATAGGGATCAAGCCGTACGACGTGGCATAGGCAAGCTCTACACGTGACAGATACTTCTTGCCGGTAGGATCAACGGACGTGTATGCCGCCGGGACTTTGCCGGACCAGCTATGCTGTTTATTGATCCCGTAGAAGGTAACCGTTGTGGTCGGGCCGGTCTCGGAAGCCATGATCATATGGCAGCCGAGATACGCGCGCTTAGCTCCGCGGCAGTCGCACGGAAAGATAGGCCGGATCTGAAGCTGCGATTCGTATTCCGGCGCCTCTTGCGGCAAGTCTACCTGGATAGGTATCGAGATACGGCCCGGCTTGTTCTGCGTGTCTTGCCCGCTCTGAATCTGAATGTCACCCGCCATGTAAGAAGCGGATTCAACCTGCACGTTCTGTCCGGGAAGAACTTCTACGGTTTCACCCCATGTGAACTCTTTTTGCGTTCCGCCGGAGCCTTGCAGCCGCACGAACGGGACCGTCGATTGATTGCCAAGCGAGTAGTAATAGGGCCGGTCAACTCCGCCGCTTAGAATGATCGATGACTTTTGGAACGGCTCGACATTCTGTTGGAAGAATGTGTTGAGCGGCTGCCGTGTGTTCTTGATGTCGCGCCCGCCGGTCATAGGAACCTCCCAAGAAGAAAGCGAATCAGCAATCCAGCGCCGCTAGCGATCGCAAACGTCTTGGCAGCGCTTCCCGGTGTTGGCGTGGACTGGCCGCTAGTGACTTGAACGCCGCGCATTGCAGGCTCGCCATAGAACCAGTTGTCTGTGAGGATGTTGCCGACTGCTACGACGTCGTAGCTGCGTTTGGCCGCGAAGTCTGCGCGGGCTTTCTTCGCGGCATCGACACTGCTGCGCGTGATAGGCGCCGCGTAGTGACTCGCGAGCGGGACGGGACTAGCAGCGCCCGCGAAGATCGAGTCAACAACGTTCTGCGTGTCTTGCGAAATGCTCGTGAGCGGAGTCTTCGCCCACCCTTCCCGCTGCGATGCCTGCGTATTCTCGCGCGCTACCAAAAGCGAATCTTTCAAGCGCTTGACTTCTGCCAAGTGTCTAGCGCCCGTACTGAACCATTGCGGGTTGATCGGCTGCGCGTACGCCTTTACGAACGTGCTCAAGTTGTCATACAGCGGATACAAGAGCCCGAAGCGTTGGAGCAAGCACCATGCAACGGCAAGCTTCGGCGGCCCTTCTCGTTCGACTGCGCGGCATAGGTCCGTGTAGTCAGCCGCAGTCAACGTGTAAGACGTGACTCCGCCAGCTTTGCTGATCTGAATAGTCGGCTGCTTACTTTCCAGCTGGTTTAGCTGCATTGGTCTGCGGCGTTTGTTTGAGGATGAGAATCACGGTGTACGCCATCGTTGCCATGACAACGATGTTCCCGAGCATTCCTAGAGACTCGAGCGCACGCTTCTTGCTCATTCTAGCGGGAACTCCCAACAATGAATGTTGAAGGCTAAGTTCGCCGTGCCCGGCCGCGAGTTCAGAACCGGATCGGCCCGCGTAGGAACGTCCGCCAAGCCGTACATGGCGCGGCCCTTGATGGACAGTGTTTGATTTGGGTCAAGCACAATGTTCGGCTCGAAGATGTGCGGCGCGGCTGAGTCCATGCCGAAGACGTGTTGCGAGCTGAACCCTACGGTGTTGACCGGGACGCCGCTGATCGTCGCAAGCGCTCCGTTCGTGAAGTTGATGCTACGAAAGTCCGGCACGTTCCCAAGCACGAGCAAAGAAGCCGGGATGAATCCCATTGTGTATTGCTCGCCCGCACTGTCAAAGATACTGATTTCGATGTTGTGGACATCGCCGGCACACGTGAGCCCGAAGACTCTAGCGCGCCTAGAAATCTGCATGTTCTCAGTGTCTTCTTTGTTCGTGGTGCTGAGCTGGATTTCACCCGCATACACACGATACAGAACTTGCTTCTCTTTTTTGTCCGGCGCGGAGTAGACGCACCAACGCTTAGCTTCTGACTTAGTGAGACGAAATCTTGGCCAGTACATTGATCACTTCCCCATTCCGGGGAACTCCCACGTGAAGAAGCAAATGTTCAAGATTTGCTTGAGCCTAACCTGCACGTCGCCGGTTCCGTTGTCGTAGAGATACGTGGCCGATGCGTCTAGGCCCTCGAAGATCAGCGTTTCGTTCGGCTGCAAAACCCAGTTCGGTTCAATCAGCCACGGGAAGTTCATTCGCGATTGTCCGACTGCGCTAGGCGCGCTCTGCGCGTCAACCGGCCCGAGTGCGGCGCCGTAGGACTTCGTGACATAGGTTTCGTCGTATGAACCCGTGGAGTAGGGCACTCCGATTACGCCTTTTGGCGTGCCCGCAGGGTCAACACCGTACGAAGCAACGCTGTGCACGTTGCCCGCGATGAGACTGGACACGATCGGCGCTTTGTTCGTGCGCGGCGTCGGGTTCGTGTAGACGGTCCCGTTCGAGTTCTTGACGGTCAAGCGCCATGCGTCCAGGTTGCCGCCGAACGTCATCGCGAAGACGCGCGAACGCCTAGCAATCTGGATCTTCGCAACGGTGCTAACAGACGGGATGTTCTGGTCAGGCTGCGCGATGTTCGCGAGCTGCAAAGGGTACATCCGACGCAGAACGCCCGGCTTCTTACCGTCTTTATACGTGCTGCAAAACTTACGTTCGTAGTCAGTCAACGTCAAACTAGGCCAAAACCACATTTTTGTCTCCTACGGTTCTAGAGCTGACACGTAGTGTTGTTAGCTGTTCACGTACCTAACAGCTTCGGCCAACGATCGAAGCTTGATTTTGTGCTCTTTGCGGTAAACCCAAGCCATCGCTTCCCACGTCACGCCGAAGACGAGAAGCAGCAAGCCCGCACGCTTCAATGCCGACATTTCGTCAATCGCCATAGTGCCCCCAAAAACGCCGCGCCGCGATTGCACGAAGCGCCGCCCATGCCGACTTCAGGAGTTCTAAGAGCTGCGTGGAGCGGGTCATCGCCGGTACCGCTTGTCAAGCCAGCGAGCTGTTGAGACGAGTGAGATCCCGACAATCAGAAACTGGACGTAACGCCAACGCATGGCGGCGTCTTTCCATAGCTCCGCGGCTGACATGTTCTTCGCGGTTGCATCCGCGTACAGCTCCGCGGCTCCTTGGCCTAGCTCGTGATTCATGTCTTCGCCTTACGAGCTAGGAAAACTAGCCCCGCTATGACCGCTAGCCCGATACCAAGCCGAACGGCCGTGTTCGTGTGCCGCTGAGCCGCTAGCGTCGCATTGATGTTGTCGAGCGTGATCGGCCCTTGCAACTGGTCGCCGGGCTGCACTTCCCCTAGTTCGTAATCGCGCATGGTCGTAACCTCGTTGTATTCTCTCGAGACTACAGGTGTACGCTCCGGAGCTCCGGAGCTCCAGAGCATACACTTGTATGCTGTTACGACTTCTCGACGAAGGACTCAGTCGCGTAGAAGTCCACGCGAACCAGGAACGGCGCCGCAGTGGCCACGGCTCCCACGCCATCGCCCACGAACGTGTTGCGCGGGACTTGGATCGTGAAGTTGAAGCTTTCGCCGTGCTGCAAGAGGATAGGGATCTTGAACTTGCGCCGCAGCGCGGGAGCTGCGAAGCCGTTCGTGAATGACATGTTCTGCGGGGAAGGTAGCGTCACGTCATCGGCGACTAGGCCCGGAGCTGGCCCAATGCCAACGCCCAACGCTGGCCCGCCGGCTTGCGCGAAGTCCGACAAGAGCCCGAGCGGGACGCTGTTCGTCAAGTACGTGATGGACAGAACCGCGGAGTTGAAGAAGTTGGCCATCGCGCTAGGCGTTGGGTACCGCAGCTGATAGTCGTTCGCGAGGTTGCTCCCGAAGTCGGCCGCGAGCACAGAGCAACCGAGTTCTGTCACCTCGAAGTTCTGATTGTCCGGAATGCGGTTCTGTGACTTCCAGTTGCTTTCACGGTCCGTGATCACTTGGCCGCTTGGGAAGCCTTGGCCGTTGCTTCCTACGGGCGTAGTAAACAACGTGTACGTGCCCGCTGTGACGTAGTCCTGCATGGCTGGCGTGTCGAAATAGTAGCTTGACCAGAAGTAGCGCTGCCGGATCTGATCGAACTTGTCGAAACGCTGGCCCGTACGAAGTACGCGCTGAGCTTGTGACTTGACTCCGGCGCCAATGCTGCCGGGACGTCTGCGGACTTTGCGCCGCTGTTGCTGCTGCTGCGCGCCCGGTCGCCGTGCTAGTTGGTGTCTGCGTGCCATGATTTTGTCCTTTGCCTTACGTTCTAGCTAGTAGCGTTGTGTGGTTCGTAAGGTCCTTACGATTTCTCGACAAAGGACTCGATAGCCCACCAATCAATACGAACTTCGGCCCAGCCCGTGCCGCCGCCGCCTTGCGTGTTGGCGGTCTTGACTGCCGGACTGTTCAGCGTGATAGGACGCGCGAAGTTGATCCGCATGCCCATATTTTCGCCGTGCTGAAGCAGGATAGGAATGTCCAGCTTGCGCCGGAACGCAGCCGCCGGGATGCCGTTGGACATGTTCGTATTGAACAGGACGCCCGGCGCCGCAGACACGTCGTTAGTCGAGTAGTTCGACGGCGCGAAGATGCCGGCGGACTGAGTGAAGTCCGCGAGTAAGCCCAGCGGGACGTTGTTCGTCAAGAACGACATCTCGAGCACGCCGCCGTAGGCAATCGAACTCATGTCTTGCGCCGACAACGGCCGCGCCGCGCCAGCTCGCGTGATGTACGTCTGTTGAGCTGTCGTCAACGCGTTGTAGATCCCGCTACCGTCGACCGCACCTTGCGCCGCGATGCGTTCCAGCGGCGGATTGCGAATCGTCGCGCCGATTTCCATAATCGCGAAGTTCTGATTGTCGGGAACGCGGCCCGCGTTCAGCCAGTTAGTTTCCCTGACTGTCAGATTCAAGTTAGTCGGGTAGCCTTGGCCCGAAGCGCCCGGAATGGTCTTGAACAAGTCGTATGTGCCCGCGCTGATCTTGTTCGTGTTGGGATCTGCCACGAACAAGTACGTTGACCAGAAGTGCCGTTGCCGGATCTGGTCAAAGTTCGCCATCCGCGCGCCGCGCTTCAGAACTTTTTGGACTTGCTTGTCTACGATTGCATTTAGTGTCACTGGCATAGTTATCGCCTTGTTATGTGAACTTTGGTTGAGTTGTTAGGTTCTGGCGTATAGCTACCAGCGCATTGATGCGATGTCTTCCAAGTCGTCGTCGATCAAGTCGTCGTCGATCAAGTCGTCTGACAAGTCGGCTTCGAGCTGATCGTCTGACAAGTCGTCGTCGGACAAGTCGCCATCGTCTGACAAGTCGGCTTCGAGCAACGCGCTCAGCTCTGCCGCGAGTTCTTGCGGGTTAGCTTTTGCCGGCGCGGTGTGAGAGATCAACGTTTCGATCTCAGCCAGAATCGGGGCAAGCGTTGCGCCCGCAGCCGCCGCCGTGAGCGTGTTGCGTCCGCCGATGTACGCTAGCAATGCAGCCGAAGCTACGCGCGCACCGTTGCGAACGTAGAAGTTGCCGATTGCTCCAAAAGCTAAGCGGTTGAGTGCCGCTCCGCCGATGGTCCCGCCGAAGATGTAAGCCAAGTCGGCCAACACGTGCGCTCCGGGATTGCGACGACGGCGACGGCGGCGCGGGTTGCTCAAGATCTGCGGGTTCTGAACAAACGGCGCGATGCCCGAGTTACGGCGCCGCCGATGCCGACGTCGGCGCGGATTCGACAACTGAACGGCGCTGTTGCGTCGTGCGGCACGACGACGACGGCGCGGGTTGCTACGCTTGCGACGACGACGACGTCTAGTAGGATTCACGAAAACGGTACGCATGATAGGTTCCTTGGTGGTGTGACGTGAATCGCTAACCGCGCGGGATGTCCTCCCGCGGAAGCGCAACAAAACTCAGCCGACGATACCTTCCTTACCTACTGCGTAAGACGGTCCGCCGTTGTATCGGGCCGGCCGCAAGTAGCCGACACCCGACTTGTGAACGTACAGGGTAGGGTAGGGCTGCTCGTGGTCGTGATAGTAGTAGTGCTCAGTCCGGCCGCCTTTGCTGGCCCAGTAGTCAGTGCGGCGGACTTTGCCGATCTTTTCGAGCTTGGAAGCTTGGAACTTGGGAACGTCTGCCGGCTTGTTGTGCTTGCGCGGTACGACGTACAGCGTGTTAGACGTATGGCCCAAAGCTAAGAACGCTTCGCCTTTGCGAAATGTTAGCGTTCTTGTGTCTGCGTAGAACTTGGCCATCATTCCCAACATCACTAGCGGCTCCGGAGCTTCAATCTCCGTTGCCCGCTCGAACTCGTTTCCCCAATGCAGTAACGAGAAAGTCTTTTGTACGTCGTTGTTAGCGAACGGGTTGCCCCCGAACAAATGCGCGTAGCGTTCACGTTCAGGCATAGCGACGGCCGCTGCGCGACGCGAGCGCGAACAAGCCGGCCGCCGCTATGCCTAACCCAGCGATCGCAAGCTTCCGAAGATCGAAGCGGACAGTTCCTATGGAACTAGGCCCGCGATCGGCGCCCGCAGGCACGACGAACGCGCCCTTGTTGCTGAGCACGGATGCCCCGGACTTGCGGAGCGCGCCCAGGGTGATCGGCCCTAGCTTGCCGTCCACCGCGACAGCAAGCCGGCGCTGCAAAGCGGAGATCGTGACCGGCCCTAGCTTGCCGTCCACCTTCACGCCAAGGCGCGCTTGCAGCTCGCGCAGTGTGACCGGCCCTAGCTTGCCATCGGCAGTCACGCCGATAGCTTTCTGAATCAACAGGACGTCGTTCTTTGTAAACGTTGCCATGTCTAGCCCCTTACGATCTTGGCGATCGCTACCAAGCTTATCGTGGCGAAGCTTGCAGCTAGGCCGTATTTCACGATGTTGTGAGTTTCGGCCGCCGCGGCTGCCGGCGGAATGAGCAAGTCAGTTCCAGGCCCGCTAGCTTGTACGCGTGACCTAGCGTTGTATAGATCGCGGTAGTATTGCAGCTGCTTCGCGAAACTCTTGGCGACGTCCATGTTAGACGTGTTGATGAATGACAAGAAGTTTAGCGCGTTGTACCAGGCATAGAACCGCTTTTGCATCGCGATGAAAAGCGTGCGCTCTGCTTCTGTAAGGCCGCTAGGATTTTTGGTGATGTCGGCGCCGAATGTGCCGAACGCCTCGTTCAAGCCGTCCGCGAATAGCTTGATTTCCACGGGCCAATCGTAGTCAAACCAGCTCACGGGTGAACTCCATAGATCTTGAACACGCGCTTCGTGCTCTCGTTGCTGCCCTTGAGCGCGCTCTCGAGTTGCGCGAACTTAGCCATGATTTGCGCGTGCGCTTGCTCGTTAGCTTTCCAGCGTTCTTCCTCTTTGACCTTGCGGTTATGCTCCGCGGTCACTTTTTGCTTCAACGCAGCTTGCTCGACATCGGCCTGCATCTTGGCAACACCGGGCTTGACGACGGCCGCTAGCTTCTTGACTAGCGCTGCGTGCGTTTGCTCCGTTGCTTTGTTGCCTTGCTGGTATGTCTTGAGAGCCGCCAGCGCTTCGGCTTTCACGTCCTTACTAGGGCCTAAGCTCGCCGATAGCTGCGTAGTTTTGGAAGCCTTGGCCTTTGTCCCGCCGGCACTCGCGCCCGAGCTGGCCGCCGCAGCTGCTGGCGGTGGCGGCGCTGCTGGCTTCTTCTTTTTCTTCTTACCGAAGATCGAGCCGATACCCTTGATGATGCCGCCGCCGATCTTGCCCGCGGTGCCAAGCACTGCCGGAGCCGCAGCTAGCAGCGGCACGAAGCCCAGCTCGTCGTGCACTTCGGGGTTGATGCGATAACCAGACGGCATCACGCACACCGTTTCTGTTGAATGCGTTTCAGCAACACTAAGACTTCTTTGCGCCAAGCTTTGTCTTGCTTCTTGCGCTTGTGCTCGGCCGTTGCTTTGTGGTTCAGCTCCATCTTCCCAAGAAGCGTCTGAATCCTTTTCATCTCAGGAACAACACGGGTTGTAAGATCCTTGGACAGCGCCAAGTCCGGCTTGCATGGCGAACAATGCGCCTTGATCGTGGGCGTCGGGAGCTTCAAGCCCGCCGGAAACTTCGGTAAGCCCAGTTGCGCGCCAGCTCGCGCAACTAGCTTTTGCGGTGCGTGTATCGCTCCGCGCACATCCTTCACGGTGTTCTTGCCTTTGCGAAGAAGCGTCTTGAGCCCCATCGGATCGGCCGCGGCTTTCAACGCCCCCTTGAAGTCACCCGTTGCGACTTTGCCAACGATGCGCATCGGCGCCGTAATGCCCTTGCCTAGACTCTTGAACGCTCCGCCGATCGTGAACTTTCCTAGCTCGTCGGGATTGTTCCGAATGTGCCGCGCCAGCGCCCGCTTGCGTCTTCGCAAGATGATTGCTTTGTTCTGCGCGTCCGCTTCGATCTGGGCCGGCGCTACGTCGTCGCCTAAGTCGTCTAGGAAGTCGCCCAAGTCTTCGCCAAGCATGGCCGTCAAGTCGTCTGACATGCTGTCCCCCTTAGCGAATCTGCGTCCCTACGCCCGTAGCTTTTTTGAGAGCGTTCCAACGCGCGAAGTAGTTTCCGCTGGCATCGCCTGCACACTGCTTTTCGATCTTGCGCAACAGGTCCATCACGGAACCCTTGAAGCCTTCGTTCGACATCTTGCGCGTGTGCTCTGCGCTGAGCTTTTTCTTCGTAGCTAGCAAGTTGACGATCTTGCCTTGCCGTTTCAGCTCCGCGTAAATCTGCGACAAGTTCGCCGCCGGCAACTGCTCCGGCTTCTTGCGCGCAATCACAACGGGCTTCTTCTTCGCCTTGATCACTTTCTTGACGGCCGCGCGCACCGGAGCCTTGGCCGTTGGCGCGCTTGCCGGCCGCAATGGTGTGTACTTGCCTTTGCCGACCGTGAACGACAGCTTCGGGAGTGTGAGCTTAGGAGCCTTGAAGCTGAGACTCAGCGCGCCCAGCTCGTGACGGTTCGTGATTTCGTACTGGCCTAGCCCGAAGTCGAAATCGTCGGACAACTCGCCCACAAGCGAATCAAGCTCAGCAAGCGGAACCATCACGGGCCGGTGTGTACGGCCGTCCGCTTCCATCTCGACCACGGGAACCAGCTCGCGCCGCGGGTTGGCGATCGGCTCGCCGCGCCAGTCCAGGTTGAGCCCGCCAGTTGCCGCCGTGATAGGCGCCGGAGCTGGCGCGGGTGTCAGCACGTAGCCCGGCGGAATGGGAACGGCCGTGTTTACCGTCGCCGGGACCAAGTCTCCGATGTAGTAGCCGCTTCTACTCATGGCGTTATGTAGAGCTTTCTGCCGTTCGCGAAGTGAACGACGATTCGGACGACATCGGCGCCGCCCGCTAGCTTCTTCTCGAGTTTGTGATCAGACGCGACAGTTCCTAAGATCGTAGCTTCGTGCATCGCCGCGCCACGGTCCGCGCTGCGCGCTCGCACGCCTTGATCTGACACGGCATAGTCGGCCGCGATTTCGTCGTCTGAAAGTTGCTCGTCGTCGCCGATGATTTCGTCACCGCCGTCATCAAGCGTCATGTCTTCTACGTCGTCGTCTAAGTATTCGACGTCTTCCAAGTCGTCGTCTAAATCGTCGCTGATCTCATTGTCCCAAGGATTTGACATGTCAGATATCCACCTTGAACGAAGTAAACGGCATGCCCTTGCGCGTTAGCATTTCGATCGGGTCTTTCCCGAGTGGCCACGGCTGCACGCTTTCGACGGGAAGCCAACGCCCGTCAAGCTGTACCTCCGGGTATACGTGGCTGACACGCATTCCGGCCTTTTTGATGAAAGTCACGAACACTAGGCGCACCGGGATTCTGAACGACTTGACTACAGCCGCAATCATACGGCTCTTGTCGTCGCAATCTCCGATGCCCCACTGATCAGTCACCCAAGGCGCCGCGATGATTTCGGGAAACTCCCGAAAGAACTTGATCGCTTGCGCGTGTAACTGAACGGCCCGCACCAATGCACGTTGGTCACGGGCCGTAACGTTGTACTTACGCACTATGCGCGCGCCTAAGTCGCGCGTGCGGGCGTCTTCAACGTCAGTCAGTATTGCCGCACGAATCTCACGAGCTAGTGAAGATAGGTCCTTCGGATCGCTCGTCTTCGAGATCAGCTTCTGACTCGTCGTCCGTGCCGTTCGGTTCGGCTGCGTCTGCGCGTGGTGCACCACTTTCGAGCATATCAAGAAGCCTGTCCGCGTCTATTCCACGCTTGCGCATGGCCGCGGCTATCTTCGCTAGCTTTCCGATGTTTGCTGGCCTCTTAGCCTTTGAGGGGCTCCCGCCGGGGGAAAGTTCGGCGGGATTCATCGCTGCTAGTTGCTTCTCGCGTGTGGCACCTAGTACGCCGATACCGCCGCGAATGATCTCTTGCCAGAACGGTTGCTCCTCACCGCCGCCGTCAAACTGTCGGCCCATTTGCATACCCTGCATGAAGATCGCCATGAGCCGTTCGGCGGCGTCACCACTGTCACCACTGTCACCACTCTTGCGGAGCACTCCGAGCGCTTCGATCATTTGGTTGTGTGAGGCTTGCTGCTGGGCCATTTGCTGGCTGAACGCTTGCGTCAAGAAAGCTTGCTGTTGAGCTGCGTTCTGTGCTGCGTGCTGCGCTTGCTGTGCTGCGCTCTGCGATTGCTGCGCGAGCACGCCCGCCATGAACTCGCGCTCACGCGCAGCCGATGCCGTGGTTGTGGCCACTACCAGGTCACGGAACGCGGTTGCCTGCTGCACGGACTCATTCGCGGAGAGCCGCGCGAGCCGTTCGATACGATCTACATCTGTAGTCGCACCGACTACATTTGTATGCTTTGGAGCTCCGGCGGACGCCCCCACGTCGTGCGGGTTGAAGCCCAGCGCGATTCGCTGGTTTTCGAGCGTCCGCAGCCGCACGCCCCGCTGGTTCACCGCCTCGATGTTGTACAGACCATCGCCGAACAACTGGCCGATGGTTTCGAGCGTGGAAGTCGTCGGGATCTCACCCTTGTAGCCCGCTCCGGGGTTGTCGAGCTTGACCAGTTTTAGCTTAGCGATGCTGCGATGATTAGCGAACCCAGAACCCGCAAACAAAGGCACGTCGCTAGCATTAGAGACCACATCTTCGGCGGGTTCATCAAGAGCCGCGCTAGCGTCTTCGCCGTCTTCAAAAGCGTCTTCAACATTCTTACGCCTTGCCATGTTTGAGCCCCCAAATGCTTTGAACGGTGCGAATGATCTCAAGGCTGAGCCGCGCTACCTTTTGAGCCTTTTCCAAAGTGTCTGCGGGCGTCTCTTTGCCGCCGGACTCTTGCGCGTCGATGTCTTCGACGTACAGCTCGTCAAGCAGCATCCAAACGAAAACAGCCGAGACCAGACGCAAATGTAGCGTCTTGCTCGGCTCCTCATTGTCGCACCACTCGTCTACTTCCGTTTGTATCCACTCCTCAGCGGCTTCTAGTTCGTCCTCCGTATCGATTTCTAGGCTTAGTTCGCCGTTGTCGATGCCGATCACGAAGCCGGACAGTAGCTCCGCGTTCTTCTCCGCCAACCGTTCCGCAAAAAGCTTGAGCGTTAGCTTTTGCGGAACGGTTGGCGGCGTAGTGTTTTGCTCACGCACCCTGGACATAACCAGTAGCCCCCTAGCTCGTTGACTTTCGCCATCGTAGCAACTGAGGCACCGTCAGTGCGGACTGTCAACGCGTGCGTACGTCTAGCGGCTGTACGCAAGGCAGTTGTCGATTTCTACGACGTTCCGCGAGATTTTCGCCAACAGCGCGCGAGTCTCTGCGGGCGTCAAGTTGTCACCTGAGACGCTCACGAGCGCGCGCATCTCCTTCACGGCTGCGTACATGCGTTTGCTGCGCCCGCGGTTTCGTAATATCCGCATGTAGCTCACGTATCGTCGGCTAGTCGGCTCGCTGGGTGGCATGCCCTCGGGCCATTGCAGCTTCGCTATCTTCAGCACCGGAATATCCAGATAGGCGGCCCATGTGCTCACGATGTCCGCCGGCATCTTCGAGCCACCGCGGCGGCCCATTTCTACATCGCACACGTAGGACTTGCTTCGATCGATGGCCCGCGCAACGTCGCCTATGCTCCGCTCGCGTGCTTCTCGAACAGTTCGCAGGTAGTCACCTAGCGCCAGCTTGCGCGCCGCTTCGTCAGGATCTTTCGGCATCACGTCACCTTCTCTTATGTCGTGCTTCCGCAGGAGGACTATCCTCCCGCGGAAGCGCGACAAAAATCACCTTTTCTTGTTCGACACCCAAATCAGCGGTTCCGAATCGCCATCTTCCAGGTGTTGGCGCTTCAGATCTCCGAACCTCATTTGACGCGCTAGCGGATCAGGCTTCGGAACGACTGTCCCGCGCTTGATGTCCTGCATGAAGCTGGACATGCTTTCGCGTATAGGCGACGGCCGTACGTATTCGCCTGACATGCCTGTCGTGTAGTTACGCCAGCGAATCTCGGCTTCGCGCGCCTTGAACTTGTCGTCATTCAGCGAGTTGTTCGCGATCGGCATGCCCTTAGCTTTGTAGATAATCTCACCGTCTTTACACGTCAGCTTGTAGACCTTGCTCGCGAAGATCTCCGCCGTGGCAATCTCTTTTTCCAAACCGAAATCTCCTAGTTCTTCGCCGCCCTTGCCGAAAACGGGCTTGTCTAGAATCAGACTGTCAGTGTCGCAATAGTAAACGTTCGCGCCTTGGCTTCTCGCGAAGTTCAAGCCGCGCAGCAACCGGAGCCGCGACAGTGCCGTGACGTATGCGCCCGCCGCTTCGTGCTTGAAAGGGCCGTCTTCTTCTTGCGTCAGGAAGTAGACGCCCGGACATGGCGTCTGTTGAATCGCGTTCAGTCCGAACTTCGCTTCGGCCGCTGCTAGGACTTCGCTACCGCTGATCACAGACCGCTTGATCGCCGTCTCGACAAGCTTTCCATACATGGAGTTCATCAAAATCTTCATCACGTACGAACCCATTTCATCGCTGGCCGCTTTCGCCTGTTTCCTCATGTTGTAGAACTGGCGAACGTACGGTTCTAGGAACGGAACCGCCTCAAACTCGGCTTGCGCGAGAATGTGGATCTTGACTCCGTGCTCTCTGCCCTGTTGCCAAAGCTCTAGCAGCTCGATGTTAGTCCAGCGCCCGTTTTCGCCCTCCGGCATGTACGGGTATATGACCTTGTGTTGCTTCTCATCCCGCCACGGCAGCACGGGAAAACGGAAGTGTTCTGGATCGTGCGGTATCGTAACCGTCGCATCTGAAATCCCGCACTTCTCGAGAAGTCGCTGCGTGTCTTGCCGATGAATCGCCGGCCGTCCAGGTAGGCTGACAATCGTTTCCTTCGGGATAGTAAAACCCTTGAAGTAAGCCGGGAGCGGCTCGCACATGCTAGACGGGTAGGAACTCCGGATGTCGTACAGATACAAGTCGCGGAACACTTCGCGCGGCTTCGTCTTGCGGTACACTTCGCAGCGCCCGCCGAAGTAGGCCGGAGCGCAGAACTCGTCGGCCGCGAGCATTTGCTTCGAGTACGTAAGGACGTTACGGCCTGTCTTCTTGTCTTTTGTCCTGTCGTAAAACTTGTGCCACTTGAGCGTATTCCCGCGCCTAACTAGCCGTGTCGCGACGCTCGCGAGCGTGAAACCGAAGTCACAACCGACCGCCATCAGCTTAGACCTGAGACCTTGCAAACCTTGAAGCACGATATCGCAGTCTCGATAGCAATATTCCTCGATCTCCGCCGCCGTGTACTTCTGCAAGTTACCGCGATCAAGCTCCAGCTTCGGAAGCCCTATCGTCTTACCTATCTTTGCAACCGAGTCCGGGAGCAACCGGCCCGAATCGCAAAACTTTACCTTCTGCCCGATATCGTTCGTGACAGTCAGAATGATGATCAGGCTTCCCGACATGGCCGCGTGCCAGCCCCACTTGCGATTCGCGGCTTCCATGATCACGAAACGGTTATCGTACCGGCCGCCCCAATGCGCCCACACGCAGTTACTTCCGAACTCCGGGCTAAACACGTAGTCAAGGTATTGAGAGAAGTCCGGAAACATCACGCGCCCGCCGAACTCGTCAACGTGGCAAACGGTGGTGATCTTCGTCCAGTCTTCGGCTTCGGCATCGAACACCGCGAACTGCGGCCATGTATTTTCGTCTGATAGTGGCTTCATAGCTAGTACCTACGAATCCTAGTAACCCGTCAATAATCCGTGATGTCATCGTCCCAATCCCATTCAGCAAACCACATAAAATCCTCAGCTGAATCGGAATAGTCGCGCATCTTGTCCATGGCGTCGTTGATAAAGTTGCTCTGCTTCTTCAGTGTCTTGATCGCTTGGCTTGCAAGCGTGTAGTCGTCGTACTTTCCGAAGTTCAGGTGAATCTTTAGCGCGTCGTCTTCTTTCACGATGTGCGCGCTAGCGTCCTTGGGAAGGTTCGTGTTCAGCCATTCGCGCATGCTCTTGATCGCGAAGTCTGCGTTGTTCACCTCCGGCACGCGGAACGACACGCCAAAGCGGCTAACCGGCGCGTCGTCCTTGTCGTCAAATGGCGTTGTCCGCAGGCTCGCGACGAATGCATTCTCGAAGACTTTCGCGAACTCCTTGTTCTTGCGGCTCGCGTTGCTCGACACCCGTACACGATCCTTGGCGGGAGCTGAGCCCTCAATAAACGCCACCGCGTCAGCCGTCTTGACCACGAACACACGATTCTTTGGCTTCTCAACCTTAGCCTTGGGCTCAGGCTTCTTACCCTTGGCCTCGCGGTCCTTGCGCGTAGCCCGTGACGCCCGCTCGGTTGCTAGTTGCTGCTCACGGCTGCGCCGTAGCTTCTCTAGAAGCTGGGCCGGTGTTTGGCGTGGTGCTGCTCGTTTGGGTTCGGGCTTCTTGCTGGGCTTGGCTTTTGCTGGCTTCTTAGCGGGCTTAGCTTTTGCCGGCTTCTTAGCGGGCTTGGCTGGCGGCGCTTTCTTGGCTGGTAGCTTCTTCGGCTCCGGCTTCTTGCTGCCCTTGGCGGGCTTGCTAGGGGGCTTAGGTGCTGGCTTCTTGCTGGGCTTGCTAGGCGGCTTAGGTGCCGGCTTCTTGCTGGGCTTTTTGCTCGGCTTGGCCGCTTCTCGTTTGGGCTCCGGCTTCTTGCTCGGCTTGGCTGGTAGCTTCTTCGGCTCCGGCTTCTTGCTGGGCTTCTTGCTGGCCCTAGCCGATATCGTCTTCGTCGTAGTTCGCGCGGGCGTACTCGTCGCGATCGTCTTCGGCGGCTTCTTCGTCGGCTTCGTCGATGCCGTAGTCTTCGCCGGCTTCTTCGTCGGCTTCTTCGTTGTCGCCGTTGTCGTTGCTTTCACGGGCTTCTTCGGCGGCAAGTCCCGCGACGATTTCGCGCCCGTTGTCTTCTTGGCTTTCTTGCTCGTTCCAGACCGTTTTGAGTCTGACGATCGTGTCGAGGTTTTCCGCGATTTGGCGGGCAAAATCTTTTTCTTGGCCATGGCACGACAACGCTAGCAAACACATTCGGAGCGCTACTGTGAGCGTCGCGCACTTGGCGCGAACCGCCGCGACGGGTTCCATCGCTTCCCGCGATAGGTCGTCTTCGGCACTGTCTAGCAGCTGATCCAACATCCCGAGGATTTCGCTGTACGGGTCTGTTTGTTGGGCTTCCGCCGGAGGATTTCGCTTGCGTACGCGCTTGGGTTTTTCGGGCTTCGGCTTCGCTACGCGCTTAGGCTTCTCGGTTGGCTTCTTCGCAGGCACGGCTAAACACTCCACGGCCGCGAGCTGGCGCTCGTAGCCTGAAAAAGAAAAGCCCGGCGCTGCGATAGCAGGGCCGGGCTTCTTGGGTTGTGGGCGTGAGCGGAGCGCGCTCACGTGACGCGGGTTAGAAGCCGGCGCTAGCTAGCGGGTTGCGTTTCTCGCAACCGTGCGGGCTCGCTCGTCGCGCTCGACACGTCCGCCGCGGTACACACCGCGCGTGTCTTGCTCAACTTCGCCGTGGTCTTGCTCGTCGTCCTGCTCGTAACCTTCAGCCGCGACTTGCGTGCCTTCCTCGGCTTCGATCTTGAAGTTCTTGGCGTTGCCTTGGCCAACCTTGATCGTTCCGAGATACGTCACGCGCACAAACGCGCCTTGCGGGATGCGCGACATCATGCGGTCAGCGATAGCGCCCGCATAGGAGATCACAACGCCCGTTTCTTCGTCTTGGAGCTGGTACGTAAGAAACGACGTCCCGCCGCTGAGCTTGAGCCGCTTCGCGCCCAGATAGATGCCCTCGATTGACTCGTCAATCGCTGGCTCCCATTTGGGCGGCAAATCGGACTTCACTTCAACGAACTTGCGCGTCTTCTTCTGACCTGTTGTCATGTCGTCGTCTTCCTTCTTGTGCTGCTGGATTAGTGACCAGCACAAGGGAAGGCTTCGGCCGCACGCGCTTGACCTTGCAGACAGCTCGGAAGAAGTCGAACGAGCTACGCGCGCTTGCGCGGCGGTCCCGAACGCTTGTCTCATCGTCGCCGTAGCAATCCATTGGGAGCGGGGGAACAACTGCCATAGTTCAGCCATTCTAGCATGGCTGCGGGCGTCGTTCGACGTACTCACTTTGGATAACAGGTCACTCACTGCGGTCTGTTCCTACCCTTGCGCATACTGCGAATGCGTCGCTGTACTCGAAACGCGTACGGTGTGACGAAAAGCAGTACACGTGCAAAATATAACTATACGCGATCACCGTCAACTAGTGCGTATGTAGTAATGTGGCGCGGTTGTGTGAGCGTGCTTACAACCCGGCTTTAGTGGCTGCGTGGGCTCCTCAGTGGACGCTATCGCGCTCGAACGATGCGCGCGGCCCGCGCGAGCTGCCGGCCGCTTGTCCGATCGTCGGACGTGCGCGCGACGCGCACCCACGAGCACACCGCGAGCCGTGCGCGTGCTGGACTGTTCGGCCCTTGCGTGGGAAACTCGAGACTGAGCCGCCGTCTTGTCAGGCCGGCTCCTTCTCTGTTGGATAGAACCCGTCACGCGCTAGTACCGCGTGACGGGTTTTGCTATTTTCGCCGGCATGACTGAGAAGAAGCCGCCGCTCACGCAACAAGAGCAAATCGAACGGATGGAAAGCCTAGCCCGTACGATTCACGACGTTGTTACGCAGTTTAGAAGCGACGGCATCCTAAGCGATATGATGCTGATTGACGTGCTGCTCCGGCATCTAGCGAACGCTATCGTCAAGCCGAACGAAAACACCAATCCACTCAAGAAGCTTATGATTGCGCAAGAAGCACTTGCCGAATACGTCGGTGCTTACTTGAAGCGCGATGCCGCGCCGAAGAACTGACATGCCAGAAGAACCAAAAGCAGAACACAAAAAGCTAGTCAGCTGGCTTGTAACCGCCACGACGTGCGTGCGGAACTCTTGGACGCCCAGCCTTGAGCACAAATGGGCTAACCTCTTGGAAGCCAAGGAGGAGATAGACAAAGCAATGGTGGTGATTAACAGGCAACTTGACGAAGTTTGTGCGGCTCTCGGGGATGCGCCGTTATGAGCAGCATTCCAGGCAAAGCGGCGCGTTTTGAAGTCCGCAGCATTCAAGACCCACGGACCTACGAGCAAGAGCTGCTTGGCGTATTCGATACGTACGAGCAATCAATGCAGTTCGTGTATGCCCTCGGGATAGGGCCGGAAATGTGCGAAATCATCGATCAGGAACTGCGCGTGCGGCTTACCATTCGGAAAGTACGCGCGAACTACAAGAAGTTGGAAGCTAAGGCCGTGCTATGAGCAAGAAGAAGTTTCCGCTCAACATGCTTGGCGAGCCGTACGATCCTGCTAAGCGCTTCGAGCTGAGATATGTCAAGAGCGTAGCCGCTGCGAAAGCTACAGCTTCACGCGCCGAACGCCGCTACAACACTGATCACGGCACGGACTCGAAAGCCGTGCGTGTAGTGATCGGCTTCTTCCCGACTTACGAGCAAGCCGTTACAGCGCGGGACGTTGACGATCGCGCGACGAAGTTCTACGAGCTGATCGATCACAAGCGGTGCGATCGAATCAAGTTCAGCCGCGTCAATGATTTGTATGTCAGGATTCAAGAGGACAACTCAAGCCACTAGCTTTCCCCGCATATCCAACAGCAAGAAGCCAGTACCGTAGCAA
>Ga0307503_10000158_pt1 | contig 23866 bp, 24 predicted proteins | sample 17_S_MG_FD_194514 | JGI IMG/M metagenome (GOLD analysis project Ga0307503, IMG submission 194514) | Soil microbial communities from Populus trichocarpa stands in riparian zone in the Pacific Northwest, United States - 17_S | ecosystem: Environmental > Terrestrial > Soil > Riparian zone > Trees... | reverse complement strand
GCCACCGCGTAGGTGATCGAGGTCCCGGTGACAGCGGTCAGCGTGACCTCACCGTCGAGGATCGGGTCCACACCGGAGATGATGATGTTCTGGCCAACGACCCACGGGTGCGCGGCGGTCAGGTCCAACGTCGCCACCCCGGAGGTCAGTGCCATGTTTGACACGTCACGCTCTGTGGTAGAGAAGGCATCCACGATGTGCTCGCCGTCGAACGGAGCACCGAGCCCCAGGACAACGATGAACTCGCCGACGTCCATCGTCATGCCCGCATCGCCAACCCGGAGCGCGGCCACACCACTCTGGAGTTCGGCTTGCAGGATCGCCCACGCCGTACCCCGCGCCAACGAGCCATCGGCGTTCGTGACGTAGTACGACACGTCATCGGCGGTCGGGTCGTAGTCGCTGAACGACACGCGACCGTCAGCGGTCGAGGCGAGGCTGCGGGCGTTGTCGGCAGTCGCGCTCGCACCGATCGCCACTACGCCGATCGCGCCGACGGTAGTGTCCCCGACAGGTGCCTGAGACAAGTCGTCGAGGAGATCCAACTTCGGGTCGGACGCATCCACCCAGATCAGCCGGTCAAGGTCCCAGATGAACGGAACTATCGCGTCCGGGTCCTGGGTGTTGTACCAGATCGCGTCCGGATGACCGGCCTCGCCGTCAGGCCACGGCGGCGTCGGCCCAGAGTAGACTTCCTGTGAACCGGCTGGCAGGCTGTCCGGCGGGATGTAGATGCCGTCGACGACCGGCAGCGATCCAGGCAGGTTCTCCACCCGCTCAAGATCGTCCGTCAGGACAATGACGACGGGCGGGTCGTAGTGGCCCTCGGGCATGACCGAGAGGTCGTGGATGGTGAGCGGAACCTCGATGGGCACGTCAGCGTCAGCAAGGATAACCTCGCACACCCACGCCCGACCCGGCTGGCCGCCGACATCGTTCGCCACCTCGGTCCCGATGTCTATATCGATTTCGAGTCCGGGCGTGATGGTGAAGGTGGACGCATCCACGTCCGCGTCGACGATCTCGTAGGGGCCGGTCCCCGCGATCCAGACGTTCTCCTCCTCCGTGATAGACTCAGGGTCGAGAACAGGAAGAACGGTCGTGCCGGCGACGAGGTCCGCGGTGACCTCGGTGCCCGTCCACTCCCAGCGGACGTCAGTGAGTAGGCCGTTGACGCCCATCAGTTCTTCTTCCCGCCCTTCTTCTTGTCGCGCTTCACGGTGGTCTTCGATCGGATCTTCTTGACCTTCGACGGCTTACTGACCCACTTGTGCTCGCCGATGGTCATGTTGCCGCCCGTCCCGAACGGGATGGAGGCACCGTCGGCAAGGCGAATGCTACCCACCCCCTCGGGCAACTTCACGTAGTCGAAGGGCTCCAGGTGGAACAGCGGGATGATCTCGTAGGTCTTGCTCGCGTCCAGACCCGAGTCCGCCTTCAACTGATTGGTCGCCGACGTCAGGGTGTCCTTGAGCGTCTTGAGGTCATCGTTGACAACCACAAGAGGCATCGTCCGCGGAACACCGTTGCGGTTGAGACTCTGCTCGGAGAGTTCGTTGCTGCTCAGCAACTGGACGATGCTGTCGTAGGTGTAGTGAACGCGGGACTCGTCCACCTTCTTCGTGCTCTTCTTGTTGACCGGAGTGCGGTGGCTGGTGACCCGCACGTAGTTCGAGAAGTCGGTGAAGGAAGTGGCCGCCGAGGGAAGAGCCAGCAGCGAATGGACATCGACCGGATTCTTGGCGTTCGAGACCGAGTCAGCCACGGCCCAGCCAAGTCCGTCGTAGTAGGCCCGCCAGCCCATCTCCTGATCGGCGATGCGCTTGAACGCCTGCCACGGGGTCAGCGAGTTCTCGCCCATCCCGACCACGTAGGTACGACTCAACTTCTTCTTGGTTGAGGGGATCCGCATGAACTTCTCGCCCGTGCAGTCCTCCAGGATCGAGCGCAGAACGGCGTCTACCTGATGGCCCTTCTTGTAGGTGCGCGGGCGGACACCGTGGTCGGCGAGCAGCGACTTGTCCCCCAACTCAAGGGAGACCTCCGCGCCTGAGCGGGCGACCGCCGTGGGCAGTCCCACGATGCAAGACGTGGTGAAGTCGCCGTAGCCCGGGACAGTGACCTCATGCCAAACCTGGATCAGCCGGTTGATCCAGAGCACGCCCTTCGGGTCGCGCATGTAGTCGGTCCCGAAGTTCAACGCGCCCTCAGGATCGGACACCACGACAGACCCCGTGCGAACCGGCCCGTCGACTCCGTTCGAGTAGTTCATCTGCCCGTCGAGCATCTCCAGTGTCCCGACGTACTTCTGCTCGATCGTGAGGATGTCGACCCACACTCGAAAGTCATGGTCGGACTGAAGGTGTTCGTGGTAGGCAGTCCGAGCCTCCAACGTTCGGCCGGAGTGCTGCATGACTAGTCGTCCAGCCTTTCCCACCAGTTGAGCAGGACGAGGACGAGGGTGTCGTCACACTTGGGATCGGGGTGGGGGTAGAAGACGTCAGTCGGGCTGTAGTCGCCGAAGATGATGGGCCAGTTGACCTTGCCGAAGATCAGCCGGTACTTCAGCCCCGAGTCGGCGAGCGCCCATGCGTTGAGCCTGCCCTCGTGTTCGTTGAGGACGAGACCCTCAATGCCGCCTGAACGAGTGGTCCGCATCAGCCTACGGCGCACCGGCTCGACCACGAGATTGCCGTGGACCGGAGTGTGCAGGATCGACCCTTCCTCCGTGACCTGCGCCACGACGGGCAGGTCGTTGTTCCCGAGGATTTCGACCTTGTTCCCGGTCCTCGGGTTCACGATCCACACGCTGGCGGTGGTGAGGGTGTCCTTGACCGAAGGACCCATCGCCGAGGTCACGCCGTCGATCCGGGTCAGCACGTTCCAGGTGTGCTCCACACGGAGATCCGCGGTGAGGTCTCGGAGGCTGAAGTGCGTGCCGGTGAAGAAGTCGGTGGCGGGAGCCCACTTCTTGGGGTTGCCGTCCGCGTCCCAGATCGTGACCGCCACCCCATCGCGCCAGAGCGAGATCTCGTCGGGGATGCCAAGTGCACGGTCACCAGAGATGACGGGGAAGGGGTCGCTGAACGTGACCGCGAGATTCGTGACCGCCGGACCCGTGCCAGTGTGGACGGTGTCGAACACCTTCTCCACGTACGACCAGACCGGCGCTCCCTCTGCTGCCACACGCGGGGTGATGGAGTCGGTAGTCCGCAAGACCATCTTGCCGTGACCACCCGGCACGGGCACGCCCTTGGACGGGAACCAGTCGCGGGTCGCCGAGTCCACGTCCCACGTCGACCTCGCGATGATGTCAGAACCTTGGTGGAGTTCGGCCTGCCACGACACCTGATCGGCCACCGTCCAATTCAGGACAGGGCTGCCGTCGTCAGTCACCGAGGGCGGGTTGACGATGACAGGGTTGACGATGGGCCGGTAAGAGTACCGCACCCACGGGCTCCACGGGCTCGTGCCGCCCCCTCCAGTGGTCATAGCGCGCCAGTAGGTAGCCGCCCCCGACGCCAGCACCGGAGCGCCCACACCGGGCTCGTAGCGGCCCGACGAGGCCGGGATCGAGCCGGTGTCAAAGGTGATGCCGGCGACCGTGCCGTCCGAGGAGTACTGGATCTGCTGGTGATCCATGTCCTCGTCGCCGTTGTAGGACAAGATGGGGGTGGGCACCGAGACCGCCCCGCCCTGCGGAGTCAGGCTGGTGGGCACGGAGTTCGGCGTGTAGTAGTCCACGACCATGACCGGCTTGTTCAGCGCCGCCGACGAGCCCCTGAGACTGATGGTCGTGCTGATGGTGGTGTCGAGAGCCAGACCGAGCCGACTCCGGGTGTTGGCCCACGCCGTGACAGAGAAAGCGTAGAGGGCGTCCACGACCGGAGCGGTGATCGAGGTCGTGGTGATGACCGCGCCGAGCGCGGGTCGGTTGGACCACGTGACCGAAGACTTCCAGGCCGCGGTGATCGGGAGGATGCGAACGGGCACCGCGCCCGACTTGGCCGCAGCCGTCCAGAACTCCACCACCGCCGATGTGACGACGGCCCCCACGGGAATCTGGTCGATGGGGACACGGATCAAAACCCGCTGGATGGCGTTGCTGGGGTTCTGGACGGCCAGAGTGCCCGGCGACCCGATGGGGTACGCGGCTCGGTTCTGCTTGATCTGGTAGGTCGTCAGCGGGATGATGATCTGCGGCATCTCAGGCTCCCTGCCATGCGAGGTTGTCCGAGGCGTTGATCCGGTTGTCCGCCAACTCTTCGACGTACGCCTCGAAGTCACGGGAACCGATACGGAGCAGCACCCGCTTCGGGAAGCCGTTGTTCATCATCTTCTTGCTGTCCGCATTCGAGTGGACCCGCGAGTTACGGGGGAGGCTCACGAGTTCAGGGCCACCCTCGCCGACCGCGACAAGACCGCCCGGAGTGAGACCGCCCTTCTCAAAGCCGGGGATGGTGAATCCGATGTGCTTGCCCAGCACCGAGAACTCCAGCGACTTGGGCAGCCCGATCGCGTTGTTGATGCCAGCCTTCAGGTCGGCAGCGACGCTCCCGGCCATATCGCCGATCGCGGTGATGCCGCTCCGGATGCCCTCAAGAATCTTACCGCCCAGCGACTTCCCGGCCGAGAGGAGTGACGCACCGAGGGCGAGCATCTTCCCAGGAAGACCCTTGATGATGTCCACGACCGTGTTGACGATGGTGTTGGCGATATCTCTCAGGACACCGAGTCCCGCTCGAATGGCGCTCCCCAACTTGGAAACGGCCTGCTGGCCCAGCGTAAGCAGGCGACCGGGCAACTTCGCAATCCACTCGATGACAGTCGTGGCGATCCGGCCAGCCGCCGCCGCTACCTTCGGGGCACCCTTGGCGATAGCGTTGCCCAACGCCTTGACAGCCGAGATGCCGAGGCGGAGCAACTTTCCGGGGAGGCTGATGTACCACTTGAGGAAGTCGACGATGAAACGGGCCACTATCTTCAGCACGGTCGGCGCGTACTTGACGAAAGCCTTGCCCAACGCCAGGATCGCGTCGCCGCCAAGTTTCAGCAACTTGGGGACCAACTCCAGGAAGCCCTTGCCGATGAAGACGAGGAATCGGCCAATCCCAGACAGGATCGCTGGCATGGCTGCCTTCATCCCACCGCCCAGAGCCTTGAACGCAAGGAGACCCAACTTCGCCAGACGGGCCGGAGCGAAGAACAGGACGAACAGGCCGAGCACCCCCTTCAGCAGCGGCCAGATACCGCTCGCCATCTGCTTCAATCCGTCCAGCATCATCCCGAAGTCCAGGGTGAACAGGCCCGCCAGTATGGTGATGAATCCGGCGATGATATGGCCCACGCCCTCGATCACGAGCCCCAACGACTTGAAGCCAAGGACGATCCCGTCCAGGACCACGCCGATAGCGAGTGTGGCGATCTTGTCAATAATGTCGAAGATGAAGCCGAACGCCTTGCCCGCAGCCTTCGCAGCCGGGGCGAAAGGCTTGAGCGCGGTGCCGATCTCAGCGAACGTCTCACCGAGTTGGCTGAACACACCCTTGATCGAATCCCAGACTTCACCCAACTTGGCCTGGAGATCCTTCGACTTCGCGATGAGAATGCCGATCCAGACCACGATGCCCGCTATGCCAGCGAACTTCGCGATCCCCTCGAGGAGAGGCGCGAACTTTGAGAAGGCAGAAGTGAGCCTGCCCACCTTGGATGCCACCCCAGCCGATTCCCCACCGGTCTTCCCGAAGAAGCCGAGGATCTTGGTGAACGCGCCTTTCAACTTGTTGAAGATGTTGAGGAGCAGTTCCCACGCCCGCCGCAGAAGGCCGGTCTTCTTCGCCGCCTCTCCGGCGGGGCCACCCATGTTCTTGAGGATATTGCTGATGATCTTGAACTTGACGATCTTGGCGAGGATGCTGAACAAGCCGCCCATCTGGCCGATGAGGCTACCGATCATGATGTTGAAGGCAGCACCGGCGATGATGACGGCGAGGAAGAAACTGCTGACCGGCTGGAGTGCGTCCGAGACCTTGAGGAAGGCGTTGACCATCTGCTCCAGCGGCAGTTTGTTGAGGAGTTTGAACGCCCCCTCCACCGTCTTCAGGAACGACCCCATCACACGGGGGTCAGCGAGTTTCACGAAAACCGGCCAGACGGCCTCGAGGGTGTGGCCGACCTGCACCATCATCTGGTTCGCGGCGTCGGCCCACTTCGCGATGGTGTTCTGCCCACCGACACTCGCCGTCCAGTCCTCGAACTTCTGGGTGATGTCGATGATCATGTCGAGGAAGTTGTTCGTGGACGGGTTCGCCGCGTTGAACACGTTCATGAGCGCCGAGGAGAGGTTGCCCAGGATCTTCCAGAGTTTGCCCGCCGTCTCGGCCGCACCCTTCATCGCGGTGTCGATCCGCTTGTTGAAGCCCTCGCCCTTCGTCCAGCCCTGGAATTGCTCGGCGACCTTCTGGATGGACCCGGCGAGTCGAATGGCTGCGGGGGTCAGCGCGTTGACAAGGCGAAGGAATCCATCGAGGAACGGAACGGCGATCTTGGACAACGCTGCGAAGACGTCCGCGTTGTTCTTGAAGAACCTGTTGAGGGTCTTGGTCCCCTCCGCCGAGTTGGCGTAGTTGAGGACGGACTTCGCCAGCCCGTTCAGCGACTCCGCCATGAGGCCGAGGCCGCGCTGGATCACTCCCGTGTTGCGGAGTTTCTCGATGCCGTCGGACAGCCCCTTGAACAGCACCGGCCAGACAGCGGCCCGCATCTCGTTGGAAAGTTTGCGGGTCGCCAGGACCGCGTTCTGCATGGACTTCGGCATGTCCTTGAGCAGGAGTTCCAGTTTCTTCGGGTCAACCTCAGACACGGCCTCAGCGAAGTTCCGCATCCCGATCTTCAGGGTGAGGCCCGCGATACCGAGACTGGTGAAGATGGGGAGCAGGGCACCAGACTCCTGGCCTACGGAGTAGAGCGCTCCAGCCAACTCAGTCGCGACAGCAGAAATCCCGCTGATCGCGCCGCCGATGAGCGGGGCACCCGTGATAGCCGCGCCGACCGCTGCTCGCCACGCGGTGACCGCGTTTTGACCGATCCCACGATAGACCTTCGTGTTCTGCTCGCCAACCTTGACGAGATCCTTGTTCAGTTTGCTCAGTTGCCGCTTGATGTCCTTGCCAACGGTGTCGATGGACTTGTCGTCGAACTTGAGGTTGACCTCGACGTGGGCTGAGCCGACCCGCACGCTCGCCGAAGGCATCTCAGATCACCATCGCCACGAGTGCGTCTCGGAGGAACGGCACGGCAGGGGTTCCAGGGTGCATAACGAAATCACGGTAAGGGACAGGTGGGCGGGACCCGTGCCACTTCATCACCTTTCGGCTGTCGGGCCAGCGGGGGGATGGACCCGTGCCCTCGTGGACGTAAAGAGCATACGAGGTTCCAGCGGAGACGTTATGACCGAAGGTGTAGAACCCTCGCTCGTTCCGGTTCTGCTCGGCCCTGATGGTGGACTTCAACCGCCCGGAACTGATGGGGGCGAGCGCCATAGCCAAGATCGCCACGGCTTCAGCCTGTCGCTTGTTCATACGGTCTGGACCAGAACCGGGATGGAAACTCTTCAGGTAGACAACAGGAGCCGGGTCCATGATGACGACTACGTCACGATCAGCCATGAACCCACCTCCCGTCTACTTGTCCTTGGAGTCCTTCATCTGGGACTTATCCCACTCACGAAGAGCAGTGTAGTCCTTGGTCTTGGTGAGGTACATGCGGACCTGATTCGGCTTGTCTTCCTTCAACCGTTCGATGGTCGAAAGATGTACCATCCAGAGCATTTCCGCGAATGAGAACTCCTTCCACCGCACACCGTTGAGGTTCCACGATGTGACCAGACTTATCCAGTTGCTTTCGATGCCTTCCCAGACGGCGATTGCCGCGTCGTAGGGAAACCCGTCCAGATCCCCATGAGCGCCTCGGAGATCGCCTGCTGGGGGCCGAGCCCGTAGCCCTTCTTGAGCCACTCCCTCTGCTGTTCCTTGCGAACCAGCATCTCAGACATCGCCTTCGTGAAGCCGGCGAGAGCGGACTTGAAGGCGTCCCCTCCGAAGTCGGCGTCCTCGAACTTCGTGAACTCCTTCAGTGCATCCACAAGGGTGGACCACTGCTCAGGGGAAGGGTCCGGGTGGAACTCCCACTCGACCCCGTCGCCCAGATCGACCGGGATAGCCCGGAAGTCCAGGCCCAACTTGACTACGTCACGGCGTACTTCGTCGGTCATCGCTGTTCTCCTTTGTTCTAGCGATTTGGCCGTGGGCCGGGGAGAACTAGAGGAGAACCCCCGGCCCACGGTGACCGTAGCGTAGCAATCACCGAACGATGATGGTTTCGCAGTTCCGTACCACGTCGATCGCGTCCACAACGCAGCGGTCTCGACCACGTCCGCCGTTGACCACGTCACGCTCGCCGTCCACGGCTCGGAGCACGTCGTGGCCACGCATCCCGTAGAGGCGGTCGCGACCAGCGTGACCGATCAGTACGTCGCGAAGACCACCGAAGGCGAAGATCGCATCCCGACCATCCGTGCCCGGGAGGCGGTCACTGTGCCCCGAGCCGATGATGATGTTGAACCCGGTGGGCACCGGAACGGGCGGCGGCGGTGGCGGCGGAGTCGGGCAGTCATCGCCGTGACCTCTGTCATTGTCTGGGCAACAGAACGGAGGCTGACCGTGGCCGTGGTGGTCACAGGGATCCGCGTTGGCCGAGGGAGCCGCGAACAGCCCGAGGGTGAGCGCGGCAGCGAGCCCTGTCATGAGGGCGATGAAACGTGCGAGCATGGTGAATCACTTTCTCTTTCTTGCAATCAAGCGGAGCCGAGGTCCGGCAACGCAGGGATCAACGCTTGGACCGTCACGTCCGCGAACACGATCGAACACATGCCGGGTTCGCTGAGGTCAGCGGAGACATCGTCGATCCGGATGTCCACCCCACAGCAGGCGAGACTCTGCCAGAGCAACTCCACGTCACGGAGTTGGTCCTCGGTGTGCTCGGTCAGGGTCTCGGGCGGTGGTATCTCGCCCTCCGCGTTGATGATGGGGCGGCACCGAGCCAGCACCAGCCGAAACTGAGCGGCTGTCACCCCGCCGTGGCACGGACGGATGCGACGCACCTCGTCGAGCGTGGCAGGGTCCGCGTCCATGAGACGGCGGAAGTGGATGCTGAGTTCACCGTTGGCCTCATCGCCCAGATCCGGATCTTCGCACTCACAGCACTGGAAGATCACCGGAACGCCGTGAGTCTGGTAGACCTTGCACACCGGGCGCAGATCGGCAGCCAGAGCGTCCGCTACACACTGAAGAATCGTGTCAGCCGTTGCGTACAGCCGCTCAGCCATGCCAGCCACCGCCCCAGGATGCCCTCAGACGCCCCTCAGAGCCGTTCTGAGCGTCGCGCAGCCTGCTAGCGGTACAACTACGCACAACAGGCCCCCGGAGCGCTCAGAGCGCCCCTACGGGCCGCAGAGAGGTCCGGAGAGAACACTGCACCGGGCAGATGAGCGCCGTGGGGGTTCACAGCGTTGATCCACGCACCGAGTTCCGGGATAAAGGTGTTGACCTCGTCATCCCGGAGCCGAACAGTGATGCCTTGCGCCGTAACCGTGGTGACGTTGGAAGGAAGACGGCACTTCGCGCCCGTGCAGGACAAGTAGAGTTCCTTGACCAGCCGAGCGGCCACGTCCAACGCCCACGCGTCCGGCGGGGTGCCGATCTCGGCGTCCACGACGAACGCCTCGCCCTCACCGGGGGCAGACCACTTCTCGTCCTTGGTCGGCCAGACATCTGGGGGCACTCGGTAAAGCATCCGCGAGTCCCTGTCGAATCGCCAGGAGATTTCCGGGTACTCGTCCGCACCCAGCCGTACGCGGGTGACGTCCCAGACAGAGATACTGAACGGACCCTTGAGGGGAATCGCATCGGCACCACCGCAGCACCACGTCCGGCACTCCTTGCAGAGGTTCAGTGGGCGGATCTCGGCCTCGCACAACCCCACCGTGTACCCCGACAGCCTCGTCATGATGGACGAGGCTGTCGCGACGGAAGAGATGAAGAGCGGAGCGTCAGGGTCCAGGTCGGCCAGCCCGCAACTCTCTGCGTCCACTTCCCACGGACACGAGGCCTCGCTCAAGAGAGTCATCGTGCCCTACCGCTCAGGCCGAGCCGGGGTCGGTCGTGGCCATGGAGCCGCAACCGTCGGGGGCCACGCCGCCGATGAACCGGAAACGGTGGGTGGCATCCGCCAGTTCGTCGGACAGCCACTCGGTGTCGCCGGTCGTGGTGTCCAACGCCAACGGGATCGGGCCGAAGCCGATGTTGTGGCTGTCGGAGGTCATGCCGGTGATGCGGACGTAGTTGTCCTCGGAACCCGGCGTACCCTCCTCGGTGACCGTCGCGCCCTTGACCGGGTAGATCCGGACGAAGTCGCCGGTGACCCCACCACCGCACTCGCCGAGGATCTCCTGCCACACGATCACGACCACGTTGAAACGGTCGGCCTTGCCGTCCGCCCAGCCGATGACCTCGCTGTCGTGCTCGATCGCGGTGGCACCGCCAGCCGCAGCGATCCACTCGGGGTCGAGCCAGTGGAGGTCTACGTTCACCTCGATGGACTGGAGGCTCTTGACGCCGGGGATGTACCGCTTGATCGACCCGTCGGCGCAGCGGCGAGTGAACTCCTCGCCGTCGTCCACGTTGTCGCTGGTCTCGAAGGCTGCGGGACAGTCGTCGAGGTAGCCCATGTCAGCCCCGTAGAGCGGAGTGAGGCACTCATCGGCCAGGAAGAGCCCGACCTTCTTGATACGCCCCAGATCGGGCGTCGTGCAGATTCCCATTGCGTTCTCTCTTCCTACGGAGTCGGGCTGGCCGGGACAGTGACATCGATGTAGAGATTGATACAGGGGTCGAACGCAACGATGGCGCTGCGATTGGCGAAGGCCTCGTCCGTGTTGCTACGACGGTCCAGGTCGTTGAGGACGAAGGCTTCGTCCACCCCTGCCCACACCGAGCCGGTGGCCCAGAGGCGGACAGTGGTGGATCCCTGAACCGGATAGCCGACGCTGATGACCCACGGTGCGCCAGACGGAGACCACTTCCCGTTCAGCAGGCGGGCTTCCGCGAGGTACGCCGCCGCCTTGACCGGAGCGTGGAGCCACCACTGAGTGCCGAAGCCAGCATCGGCCGCAGCCTGCTCCAGCGTCCCCACGGCCAGGACGAAGTCCCCGCCTGCGACGGTGCCGAGGCTGGTCCCGTCTTCGAAGGACGGAGTGCCAAGGCCGACGTCATCCGTCGCCAGTTGACGGGCGACGGCCCACTCGGTCGTCGAGTCGAGCCGCCCCGTCGCGTGCTTCTTCTGGTCGAGTTTGGACAGGCTGCTGCACGCCGCGTTCTGCGTGATGCCGAACGGCATGAACTCCGCGACAGCAGGCTTGTTGAGAGGAGTGGTGTCATCGGCAGTGACGCACCGATTCACGAGCACCGGCTCGCCACACCCGTAGAACGGGATGGAGAGGCCCTGCATCCAACCCTGCGGGACGGGGAGCGAGACATCGAGGATGCCACCGGATCGAGTGTCAACCTCGACCTCCACGCCCTCCATGAGAGTCTGAGACATCAGAGCCTCTCCTTCCTAGTAGAGCCGGCGATTCAGGACGGGCAGGCGACGTTGTCGCAGATCTCGACGGGGATGTCCAGGCCGAGGGCGTTGCACCCACGGGCCAGGATACCCTCGTAGGACTCGGCGAACGCCGCGACCTTGTTCTGGCGGTTGAGGTTGTGGTCCCGGATCTCGGTGCCGAGGTCCAGCGTGCCGCCGTCGAGGTAGGTGAAGAACCCGTTGGGGGCGAGCACCGAACCGAGGGTGGTCGGGAACTGCGGGTTGTCGCCGCCGCTGCCGAAGGTCACCGGGTCCAGGTCCTGCGAGTAGACCGCGTTGACACCCTCGTTGGAGAGCGCCGTGTTGAGCAGGCTCGCCGCCACGTTGGGGTCGTCGACCGCCGAGGAGTAGACCCGACGGTTGATCAGGTCCTGGCGAACCGCGGTGAGCAGCGTCTCGCTGACGAAGAAGTCCATCTGGACATCCCCGAGGCGCTGGTCCTGGCGAAGCGCGGCGGCAGCGGTGCCGACGCCGTTGACCACGTTGGCGAAGATCGACCCGAGGGCGTCCACGGTGTAGGTCGAGATGACCTGATCCCGCATCTGCTCGAAGAGGAGGACCTCACCGCGACGGGCGTTCTGGATCGCCAGCGCGGACAGGTAGCCCTGCCACTGCTCGGGGGCGAACCGAGCCTGGTAGTTGCCCACCGTGACGCAGGAGTAGACGGCGTAGACGTCGACCTCGTCGGCGTCGTCGCAGTCGACATCGGCGCACACCTTCCAGGTGTCCGGGTCGCTCTCGTCGACGGCCTCGTCGTCGTCACAGGTCCAGACCCCGAAGCCGTCCACCGGGAGGCAGATGGCCGGGAAGAACGAGAACTTGCCCCGCGTCGCACCCAGCGTCGGCAGCGCGCCCTTGATCGGGCGATCGGTGCTGCCGTTGACCGGGTTGCTGTAGATCGGCTGCGGGAGTGAGCAGCAGCCGCCCGCCGCCACCACGGCCTCCGGGCTGACGAACGCGTCCACCATGCGGGTGTCGGCGTTGATCTTGCCGGAGAGGGTGCGCTCGTCGGCGTACGTGGTCTCGATGCGGGCGACCCGCTCCTTGCCCGCCTTGAGGCTGCGGCTCGAGGAGTCGTGGAACGCCTCGGCCAGTGAACGGATGTCGGCGCTCTGGACCACGTCGCCGCCGATCAGCACGCGGGTATCGGTGGCCGCAAGATCCGGCTCGTTGACCTGAGTGCTGGCGGTGCCGGGGGTGCCGCTGAGGCCGAGCCGCTTGACCGCCTCCTGGACGGAGAGCATCTTGCCCTTCTTGACGGACTTCGAGTCGTCCTCGGGGTCCTTGTCGTCCTCGGGGTCGGCCTCGGGGTCCTCGTCCTCGGGATCTCCCTCGGCCTCGGCGTCCGGGTCGGGGATGTCGGAGAGCGCGGCGTCCACGTCGGCGATCGCTGCCTCCTGCTGCTCGGTGACAGCCTTGACGGCGGCGTCAGCAGCGAAGTAGGACTCGCGAAGGGTGGTCAGCGCGTCGAGGTCCGGCGAGCCGGAACCACGGAGGGAGTGGAGTTGGCGGGCGATGACGTCACGGGCCTGAGTGAGTTCGGACAGCGAGAGAGTCTCTCCCGCGCCAACCCGACCCAGAATGCTGAGAGCCTGCTGGAGATCCATGGTGGACTTCTTTCGCGTCTGGTTGTGAATCCGGGACGCGGTGCCCACCGCCAGTTCGCTCTACACAGAGCCGATTAGACCGAAGGGTAGCCCCACCGAGAGGTTTCCGCTACTCTTTGGGAGAATCTTCTGGAAGAGGAACATCCGTGAGCAGGTCTTCGGCGAGCATGGCGACCGCCTTCTCGATCCGCTTCAGGCTCGCCATGACCTCGTCCATGCTGGGCGACTTCTCATCCGGCTTGTCGTCCTCAGGCGGGAAGTCGTCCTCGAAGTGCTCACCGCAGTCAGCGCAGAAACCGCCCTCGGGATTGATCACGTGGACGTGCCCGGACTGAGTCAGGGTCTGGGTATCGCCCGCGCTGGCCGCAACAGGCCACGCCGGAGTCGGGACGAGGTGGACACCGACCAACGTGCGGCCTCGGCCCGCAGGCCAGAGTTCCACGCTGGGGGCGAGGGTCAGCGCTCGCATCAGAGTGTCGCGGTCCACACCGGGCATCACGACACCCGAGATGGCGAGACCGAAGTTGGTCTCCCATGCACGGACCATCGCGAACACGGTGTTCGCGTCGTCGCGGTGCCGGTTCACCTCGCGGAAGTCCACGCCCTGCCGGGCGAGGTTGGCGTCGACGTGCTTCCCGCCGATGGTGAGAGCACCGACACGCACCTTGCTCCCGTCGGACAGGGTGATCTCCTGGCCGGTGTGGAAGCCCCGGTGCTTCGGGTCCACGTCACCGGGGTACTGGAAGCACGCGCCCATGTCACTTCGGTGGCACACGCCCTTCGGTGCGGCGATGCCGTACACGTGACGGAGGCCGTTCTCGTCCTCACCGCCGATCGTGAGGGGCACCGCCTTCTTCGGCTTGAAGTCGGCGAAGTACGCAGCGGGGAGGGCCGTCGTGCCAGCCGCAGCGGTGACTGCCTCGACGTCCTCCCCGCTGACGGCCTCCGGTCGAACGGCAGTGGTCATGCCGTCGACGCGCTCGAGGGCGCTGATGGAGCCGACCACCACGCCGTCATGGTCGTTGTTGTCCGGGTCCCAGATGATCGGGATGGGGAGCAGGTCCTCGTCCCAGCAGAGGCTGCCGTACTTCAGCGTCCGAACGTCGCCCGTGTAGATGCCCTCGAAGGTGACCGGGCCGGACACGCCGTAGCCGTCCTCGTCGAGGGTGAGGCGGGCGTTGCTGAACGCGGCGGTGTCGACGATGGCGACGTGACGCGGACGGATCTCCGCGTTCTCGAAGATCTCGTTGGCCTCCTTCATCTTCGCCATCATGGTCTCTTCGTCGTCGTCCGGGCTGGGCTCCAGCGCGGCCAGCCGCTCGGCCACCTCAGGCGTGAGGTCGTGCTTGATGGACACCGCCACCGCGCCCTCACGGAGGAGTTCCTGCACGCGGGCCACCAGAGCCTGAGTGCGGGGGTCCTCGGACTGGGACAGGGTGCCGGTGCCGATGATGCCCGCCGTCTGCTTGTCCGTGTCGCCGATCGCCGGCTCCTCTGCATCTTCGACGGCCCAGCCGTCCGGGAGGTCGACGTCGCACTTCAGGGCGCTCCGTCGCTTCTTGATGTGCGCCTTCGCCTTGGCCGGGTCGCTCGCCCGGCCGATGGCCTGGATCGCGTTCTTCAGGTCAGCGCAGTCGCCGATCGGGAACGACCCGTCCGGGAGCGCCCTGCCGTCCTTCGCCATCTGCTTCCGGGCCTCGGGTGAGTAGTCCTTGAAGCCGTCCTCGAAGTCCACGCCGTCCTCCTCCTTGTCGTTCCGGCGCTCCTTGCGCTCGGGGCGAGAGCCGTCCGCATCAAAGGGGCAGTCGGGCCAGTCCTCGTACTTGTCGACGATCCGCTCGTAGATCGCGCAGATCTTGCGCTTGATTGCCTGCTTCTCGGACGGGGACGCACCCGTCATCTTGTCGATGCCGTGTCCCCCCGACACAGCAGACATCCCCCGTGGGACGATATGGAGGCTGCCGTCGTTGACATCGGTGTAGGGGAGTTTGTACGCCTGTCGGGTGTTGAGGTCCTTCGATGTGTCGATGAAGAAGAACGCCTGACGGAGTTTGTCCTGATCGAGCGACCCGCCTTCCTCCGTGGCCCACTCGAACACTCGGTTCGTTGCAGCCTCACCGTCCCACGGCTCGTCACGCCCACCGATGGGAAGTTCGAGGCTACCGCCGACCTTGAACTCGGCTGCATCCATCTCCAGCCAGTCCATCAACGACCTCAGGGAGCGCGGGCCGGGGAGCCTGCCCTGCTTCAGACGGCTGAACGCAGCCTGATGGATCCCCACCTCCTCCGCAACCTCTGACCACGAGAGCGGAATGCCCGAACCCCGCGCCTCACGGGCATCCTCAAGGGCTGCAAGAAGTGCAAAGGCGTCCATATGACGCAGCGTAGGGGTCAGTCAGGGGTGTTTGCAAGCCCTTGCAGAAGATTTGCCAAATCTTCGTCCTTCAGGGGGACCGGATCGGCGCTGTCCAGCGTTGCCAGCACATGCTCGGTCAACCCATCCACAAGGTTGTCCCCTGCACAGGACCGTGGACCGAGGAACAGGAGACTGTCGGACACCACCGAGGCCACATCCAGCCCCGCGCTCTCGAGCGCCTGGAGTCCCAGGTGGGCGGGCACCGCGTCGTTGGTCATGTTGGACGGCAGGGCGTCTCTCAGGACCTTGTGCGTGCGAGCCTTGGCACCCACCCGGTCCCGTGCTCGGAACGTGGCGACGTCGATCTTGCCACGCCACTCCGCGATGACAGTGGGATCCAGATCCTTCTGATCGGCAGGAGCACCGCTGGGGTCCTCCCGGTCGGCGCGTGCTGCCCGCTGGCGGGGCGTCTCGGTGGTCGGGCTGTGACCGCCCTCCTCCGCATCGACGCCGATGGTCTGGCGGCGTGCCCGCTCCTCATCGGACGGGGCGGCGTGCGACGGGATGTCGAGCACCTCGCGGAGATAGTCACCGCTGACCTCACCCCGGTCGTAGGCGTCCTTGACGTCTTGGACCGTGGACCGCTTGGCGAGGAGGAGGGTCGGGTCCGGCTTGACCTCGACCTCCACGTCCTCGAAGAGAGTGTTCAGCACGTCAGTCGCTACCTGAGCGACGATGTTGGCTGGCGGCTCGATGTGCGCCCGGTACGAGTTCTCCTCGACCTGGAAGGCAGTGGCTCGGCTCTGCGCCGACAGCCCCAGCAGGATCTCGGGCGGGATGGGCAGGCCGTACGCCAGCCGGTGGATCATGGCCTCCATGCGGCCCTCGATGCGGGCGTCGTAGGGGAAGTCGGGCACAACCCAGGAGAGCCCGCCCATGCCCCGGCCACTCGCCATCGGCTCGACGAGTTCCTTCGCGCCTCGCAGGTGGACCGGCCCCACGTCAGTCGGGTCGAGCATCTTGGCCCGGAGCGACTTGTCCCACTCCTCCCAGAAGTCTCCGCCACCGGCGAAGTTCAGGCCGTCGGCCGAGCCCAAGATGCCGCGCATCCCCACCCGGTTCGCGGACTGAGCACGGCTCAAGCGGCCGAGCCAGTCCATGTCACAGAGGATCGCCAGCACGCCGAACAGCGGGGCGTCCGGCGTCGTCGGGTCGATGGGTGAGGGCCACAAACCCCGGACGACGTGCTCCGCCTCCTTGAAGATGGACGGCTGGTCGGGGTGGATGACCGACACCACCCGCCAGTCCTTGTCCATGTAGACGTAGAACAACTCGCCAGCGACGTACAGGTTCGTCGTGACAAGCCGGACCGTGCCGGTCGTCCAGCCGATGGACTTGAGCACCTCGGCCGACGCCTTCGAGTGTGGATGCTTCTTCTCGCCCTTGCCGCCGGACACGACGGTCTTGCCGTTGGAGAGTTCCAGTTCCCAGTCCGCGGACCCGTCGACGAAGACGTCCCACTGCATTCGGGACATCTGGTCTGAGGCCCACCCGACGATGTAGCGCACCTCACCGACGGCCTCAGTCCCCGGGATGACAGCACCGTAGACGGCGGTCTTCGGCGTGGCAGCAGCCGCCGCAGCCGCCGCTCCGTAGGCTCCGTAGTATCCCCACGCCTGAATCTGCTGATTCCTGACGAGGGTGGCGGGCGGTGTGTAGGCCATGAGTCAGTCTCCGAAGTACGAGCCGAGCAGGCCGGTGAGGGCAGCAGCGGCGAAGGCGGTGATCACGGCCACGTCTAGCGGATCGTGGAGCAAGATCAGGGAGGGGATGATGGCGAACCATGCACCGGAGCAGAACGGACAGATCATCCACTTCTTGGTGAACGAGTTCTTCTCGAGCAGCCTGTTCACCGGGGCTGCGATTCCGGTGTCGTCGTTGAGGACTGACCAGAACCAGAATCCGACCAGCCCAGAGATCACGGCAACAGAGATCACAGGAGTTCCTCAGCCGCCAGCATCTTCTCGAGGTCAGCGGTCAGGCCGACGCGCTGCTTCCCCTCTTGCTCGGCCTCCAGCGCGGCCTGCGCCCGGTCCACGTCGTTGCCGACCCACTCCAGCACCACGGCAGCGGAGCCGTCAGGCACGACGTCCATCTCCTGGGTGTCGTCGTCCTCAGGGAGTTCGACGGTCTCGGGCTCCGGTGACTCCACGAGGGAGGCCTCCCACCACGACGTCATGGTCGCGGTGTCCACCTTGCACTTCGCGAGTTTGTACTGACACGATGACCCGCGCCTGCGCCACGAGATCGGGCCTTCCTCGCTGACGCCGGTGCCTCGCCCGGTGGTGATGCTCTGCACGGCGAACGCGGCGTACGGCTCCTCGGAGCCGGCGATGAACACGACTCCCTCTTCCTCGTCGTTGATGAGGATGCGACTCAGCCCGAACTTCCAGCCGGGTCCGGTCACCGCCGCGATCAGGTCATGCGTTACGTTCATCTTCTCTCCTTCTCAGAACCGGCCCATACGCACGCTGCTCAGGGCCGAGGGGAGCCCGACCGGCCCCGGCACCGACACACTACTCCCTCGGACGACGGCTGTATGCCTTGACCTCAAGTACCAGCACGCCCAGACCATCGCGTCCAGCCGGTCGGGCGACGCCGGAGTCTCACCCGGCACCCACTCGCACAACTCGTCGATCAACTTCCCGCTCGTCGTCACCATGTGAACGATCTGCTCCTCGACCTCCCACAGAAGCGCAATCGGCTCCGCCCGCGTCTTCTTGTTCTTGGTCGCGTTCACCGTGTGAATCGGAAGCGCGTGTCCAGCGGAGTTGATCACCTCCTTCACCATCTGCCCGCCCTGATTGATCTCGGCGATCACGACGGCGTCGTAGGTGTCGGCGGCCTCCTTCACCCGCGCCGCCCAGACGTGCGGGCTGGCCTCCTCCACCGAGCGGTCGTCAAGGACATACATGTGACCGCTCGCGTCTTGGCCGACCACGACGATTCCGCAGGTCCCCTGCCCGGTCGGCGGGTCGACCCCCACCACGATCCGGTCGCAGATCGAAGCCACGGCGGAGGCTGGCCCCATGACCTTCGACCGCTCAATGTCGTTCGCCTTCCACAGCGCGCCCTCCACATCCTCGATGACCTCACCCAAGACCTCCTGGCGGTACAGCCTCGTTCCGTAGTACGTGGTGTTCAGGGTGTGCAGCCACTCCAGGGGGATGTACTTGTTGTCCATCGACGTGCCGTGACGCACGACGATCGAGTCGTCCTTCTCCCACTTCTTGATCAGGTCGTGAGGCCGGGGCGTGCTGGAGACCAGCCACCGCATCGCCCCGCGACGACGGGACAGTGACGCCTGCTGGAACGCCTGAGTGGCGCACGGGTTCGCGAAGAACTCCTCAAAGACGTCGAAGTCGATGTTCGTCAGAGCACGAAGCCGGTCCACGTCCTTCTCGGTGGGCGTGCCAACGATCCAGACTCTCGATCCGTTCGGGTAGCGGACGCACGCGCCACCGGGAGCAGACGGCAGCCACTTCGCGACTCCCTTCGACAGAGTCAGCAGCCCGTTCGGCCCGTCCACCGCAGCCGCGATGCCGTCACCCAACGTCGGCGCGATCACCCGCGCACGGACGTTCTTCGTCTCGCTCAGCGTCGTGTGGAGTTCCCACATCGCCGCGAACGACTTCCCGGCACCGCGCCCCGCCAGCATCGCGAACCCGAGCGCGTCGGCGTTCTCTCCCGGGTCGCGGGCAGAGCCGGGGGGTATCCTCCACGGGGGGACTTGATGGTGCTGGAGAATGACTCTGCCCGCTAGGCGCTCTCTCAGTCCATCGGCTAGCGCGGTGGACGAAAGGGAGGCCATAGCGGGCAGGGTACTACGGCGTCAGCAGATCCGCCTCTGTCGCATCGTCGATCAGGATCGTGACGTCCTTGCCGATCCGCTCCAGGAACCAGTCCGTCGCCGCAGGGTTCAGGCTACTGATCTGGAGAGTCCCACTTGGAGTGAACTGCGCCCACTCCTTGTACGGACCCTTCGCGGTCGCTTGGGCATTCAGGACACCGACACCGTTCGCTCGCTTCTCGACGCCTGAGATGTAGAACACGCACTTCACAGCCATGACTTCTCCTCTGTCGTTGTGGGGTTGTCAGGCTGCGAACTTCCACGGGAACGTCCGACCGGGGCTCAGCATACACCTGAGGGAATCTCCATGCGTGTGTCTCGGCTATGCGTGCGGAGAATGAGATTCCATGTGCGATCTCAAAACCCGGTGAGGGGGACCTCGGTCGTCTCCGCGGGGGGCGGCGGATTTGTGCGCGGTCACGCCGCGTGGTAGGCTAGCCGTAGGCAGCCCACAAGGGGCCGCCACTAGCAAAGGAAACCGCCATGCCCGCAAAGCCCGCCGCCCCCGCCGCCCCCGCCGCCCCCGTGGCCGCGCCCGGCCCCTACCGCACCGTGCCCGCGTGGCACGCCGCCCACGCCGCCGCCGTGGGCGCGCACCGTGGCAACCCCACGGCGCGCGCCGCGTGCACCGTGGCAACCCACCTTGCGTGGCGTGCCCCCGCCGCCGCCGTGGCGTGGCACAAGGGCACTAACGCGGCCATGCTGGCCCACGCCGCCACGCTGGGGATTTCCACCGGCCAGCCCGTGCACGCCGCTATGGCCCTTGTGGTGGCAAGCCTGCCCGCGCACCCCACCACAACCGCGCTGCGCAAGGAAACCGCCGCGCTGGCCCCCGCTGGCAAGTAGCCGCCGCCGCCCCCGCCGCCGCCAGCGGCGGGGGCACCCCCGGCAGGAGCGACAACCGCCCGGCAGGAGCGACAACCCCGGTTCGATTCCGGGGCGGGCACGAGGCCCCCGGCAAGCGGGAGCCACGAAGGAGGAACGATGACCAGCATGAAAAGCGTCCGCGGGAGCGGACGCGACACGGTGTCCGTACAGACGCACACCCAGACGATCCACTACGTGGACGTCAACCTCGCCGATCTGCTCGGGCAGTTCGACGTGACGGACCAGGTGGTCCTGATGATCCAGACCCCCAGCGGGCGCAGCAAGCGGGTCGCCCTCGGCGGCAACTTCCTGGCCCCGACCCGCAACGACGAGGGATGGGCCGTCTGATGACCATCCACATCCACGCGGGCGGCACCACTCGCACGCTCTGCGACCTGCCGCTCGTACTCGGTGACGTCGCATGGGAGGACGCCGCGAAGGCGGACTGCCACCGCTGCGCCTCCTACTTCGGGCGGCGGGTCCCGCAGTACGGACCGGAGTGGGTCTCCCACGTCCTGTCCGGCGGCACCGTCCTGAACGGGAACCTCCTGGTCGGCTGACGACCGGCAGGAGCGACAAGCCCCTCGGCCCTCGGGCCGGGGGGCTTTTCGGCGTGCCCGCCCCCCGATGATCCTCGTCGCGGAGCCGACGATGATCCTCGTCTCGGCGAAGCCGCCCGACGATCGTCGGCGACGATCCTCCGGCCCGCCCGGTTACGCGGACGATCCTCGTCCTCGGCGGGCCGGGTAGGGCGGCGTCTCGCCGGACGATCCTCGTCGGCGGGCGGCGTGACGAGGATCGTCCGGCGGCTCCGCGGCCGACGGCTGCGTCGGCGGGCCGCTGCCCGGACGATCGTCCTCGGCGCAGCGGCTTCGCCGCGGAGCCGCGGATCCCGGACAGGACGGCGTCCAGCCCGACGATCAGGCTCGGCGGCGGTGCCCGCGGACGGTTCGTCGCCCCCGAGGCGGACGTGACGTCGCCGCGCCGACTCGTAAGCCGACTCGTAAGCCGACTCGGGGGCGACTTCGTACGTCGTATGTCGCGTTCTGCAAGTCCAGAACAGGCTCTTGCAGAACGCCACGCGCTAGGCGCGTCGTAAGCCGACTTCAGTGCCGACTTTTGAGCCTAGCCGCACGTACCCGTGCGACGTCGGGCGGACTCGTACGGGTACGGGTACACGGGTACGATCGTCAGTTGTATTGTACCCTTACGTGACGCGAGGAGTAGGAGGATCGGTCTCCAGAACCGAATTCCTGAACAATGGCGTATCATTGGAATGTCTTAGAGTACCCCTCCGGCTAGCAAGAAGACTACTAGCCACGCGCTAGGCTACGACTTCTTTCATCCAGTACGGGTACAACCCAACTGACGTTCGTACCCTTGTACCCGTACCCATACGACGATCAGCCGCCATACGGGTACGCCCGAAAGACCCTCCTCCAACCCCTTGTCCAGTGATAGGCGGTGTGCTAGGATCAAGGCCCTTCAACTATTGCAAATCAGTGGAGCAAAACACCGTCAAAACCCTACCCGAGAGGGCTCAACCCTGCTAGGCTAGCCTCTAGGCAGCCCACCAAGGGGAGGCCGATACCAGAAGAGAAAGGTTGGTCCCATGACCACCAGCAGCACGAAGACCCAGAAGTCCACCCCGGCTCCGGCCAAGCGCACCGCCGCGAAGCCGAAGGCGGAGAAGCCCGAGGCGACCGAGCCCAAGGCGTCCGCGCCGAAGGTCCCGGCCAAGCCCGCCTACCGCGACGTGGAGGGCTTCGCCGAGGCCCTGAAGTCGGCCAAGGCGGCGGCCAAGGGCAACACGGACGTCACGCAGGCGCTCCAGTTGGTCACCCACCTCGCGTGGAAGACCCCCGGCGGAAACGTCGGCTGGGCCAAGGGCACCACGCCGAACGTCGTGGCCTACGCCGACGACATGGCGATCCCGGAGGGCACGTCCATTCCGGACGCGCTGGCCGCTGCGCTCGCGGCCGCGGACAAGGGTGCGGCCGACAAGCCGCAGAAGGACGCGCTTGCCGTCCTCACCAAGGTGGTCAAGGCGCACGCCTGATCCACCCGCCCGCGTGTCCCCGCTGGGGGGTGGGGACACGCGGGTAAGCCCGACTGGCAGACTCCTGGGTTCAAGTCCCGGGCGGGCGCTCCAGGCAGGGGATCAGCCCCAGCCACGCAGAGAAGAGGAACAGATGACGTACGACGAGTTCATCGCCGAGCAAGAGCGGATGTGCGGGTCCAGCGTGACCCTCGGCGGCAGCGACCCCTACGGCGCGACCTGCGAACTGGACGCGGGGCACCGCGGACCTCACGTCAGCGCCAACCCGCTCGGCGGGGACGGCACCTACGAGTGGACCGGCGGAGGGTACTGCGCCGGAGACCCGCTCCCCGTCCGCAACGCCCGATTCAACGACCGGCCCTGCGACCGGGAGTTCGGCCCTCACGAGCACGACGAGGCCGAGTGCGCCCGCATCCTCGACACGATGAGCGGGGTGGGGGTGGACGACGGCTCCTGGCTGGCCGACGCGCTGAACCGTGAGGCCGAGGAGGGTATGCTCGGTCGCCCGCTCTTCCCGAACGAGTACTAGGCATGGACGCCCGACCAGCAGACACCCCGGTGCGAGTCCGGGGCGGGCACGAGGCCGGGGATCAGCCCCAGCCAGCACAGAGGAGAAACGAGATGGAACAGCAGTTCAGCATCGGCGAGTGGGTCGAGCGCCGATACGACGGCAAGGTCGGCGTGGTGAAGAGGGTCCAGCCGGGGGTCGGAGACGCCGAGGGCGACTTCTACTTCTACGTGGACCTGGACCCGCACCGCAGGGTCAAGGCGGCAGAGGAAGACCTCTGGGCCGGGACCACCGGCGCGTGGCGAACCCACTTCCGCGTTCACGCGCACGTGGACACGAGCAGCCGCGACTGCGACGGGGACTACAGTGGAGGCCACGTCGACGACATGACCGTGCTGGAGCGATGCGACCAGTTCGGCGACCTGCACTTCAAGGAGCGGGTCATGGGGAACGTGGTCAGCCTCCACGGGGAGGGCACGCTGACGGTCTCCGCCACCGGCCTCCACTGGCACGAGCAGACGGAAGAGGGCTACCGAGCCGCCGAGGTCCGCTGGTGCGAGGACGAGTGCCCCGACGAGCGCCCGTGGCAGCGCGACCACCGCGCAGAGAGCATGGGGTACTGATCATGAGGACTCTAGCCGCCGCCGCGCTCACCGCCCTGCTGGTCGTCGCTGCCTCTGAGGGGGCCTCACAGCCCGCTGAGGCGTCCGCCAGGACCGCCCCGGCCCCTAGTGACCGCGTGTTCCCGCGAGGGCTCCCGTGGGCACCTACGGACAGCGAGTGCTACACGTATCGCTGCGTCTGGGACGCGAAGCATCAGGGGAACGGGCGTGGCCTGTCCCTCATCCTGACCCGGTTC
>Ga0307503_10000157_pt1 | contig 23959 bp, 45 predicted proteins | sample 17_S_MG_FD_194514 | JGI IMG/M metagenome (GOLD analysis project Ga0307503, IMG submission 194514) | Soil microbial communities from Populus trichocarpa stands in riparian zone in the Pacific Northwest, United States - 17_S | ecosystem: Environmental > Terrestrial > Soil > Riparian zone > Trees... | reverse complement strand
CCTAGAGTGCCGAGGAATTCACTAGCTTTTTCGAGTGTTCCTTGTTCCGTCGAATAGATATCTATTCGACGCTGAAATGAGTTTGGCCCCAACCTCGGTCTACTAAGGCATTGGGCATTCCCCTCGCTATCAAACAAGCCTCGCAGCCATGCGGCCCGCTCATCATCATCGGTTGGTTGATAATTACGCAAATGGTTGAACCTGCCGGTTTTGTTTCCCTTTCGGATAAGCCAATATCCGCGCTCATCGCGGCGAGGAATGAATTTCCCTTCAAATCCGGACGAGAGAGCAGCGGCGAATGCTTCTGCGAAGTCTTGATCTTTGCAGCGCAGTCCAATCGTTAGCGGCGAGCACCATCCGTCACCGTGTAAAACACCTGCCAGATAGGGTTGATGAAGCGAGATGGCCTTCATCAGTCGTAAGTCCCACTCCCGAACATGATCCACCACGGCCCGATGTGCACATGCAGCCAGCGGCCGAAATACCAGTCCCGCAAGCCGGCGCTGAACGACCATCCCGGCAGCCGGACAACGGTGATCGGCCACAGCTTCGATCGCAGGCCGGGCCAGCGCATATCGGTGATGTCGCCGCTCATGCTGCCTCCCCCATATCCGCAACCGGTTCGCATCCGGCCACGTAATCCTCGATCGCGTCGGCGATGATGTTGTCGATGACCTCTTCGGCCCGGATGCGGGCGCCGCCGCGGAGTTCGGCGAGCGCGGGGATCAGGTCGAAGGCTTCGCGGACACGCTCTGCGTAGGTCACGGTCGCGCTCCCGCCTTGTACTCAGCGACGTAGCGGGCGACCTCAACCTTGAACGCCTCCGGCTCGTCCCAGTCTGGCACCAGCGCCGCGACCTCAGCATCGGTGCCCATAATGTCCCACGCCTCAGCGCGATCGTCAGTATCATCGAGCGGATAGCCGTTCTCCTCGGCGTTGGCGCAGGCGCGCAGGACGAGGGTGCGGAGGTCGGTCATCTCATATCTCGACAATCAGTGTTGGATCGAACTGCGGGTTTAGCTCGACGCCGTCATAGCCGCGCGGGTTGCACAGCACGCGGGTGTAGCCGATTCGGTAATCTTGGCTGATGTGAGTGTGCCCATGGACCCAGAGCTCGGCCTCGGACTGCGCCACTAGACTGTCGAGGTCGGAGGCGTAGGCGGCGTTGTAATCGCTACCCGCGTAACGCCCGGCGATTGATCGCGCGGAGGGAAGATGGTGGGTCATCACGACGAGCGGGCGGTCTGCGTGTCGCCGCGGCAGGCGTTCCTCCAGGACGCCGCGGGAGAAGGCGTGCGCCGCGGCGGTGCCCTCCGGCGTCAGTCGCTCACCGTCGGTAACGTAGATCTTATAGTAGTCGTTCATGCTCTCACGAGCGCGGAACGCTGCCAGTAATGGGTCGCCATTTAGCGCGAAATCCGTCCAGAGTGTGCATCCGACGAAGGTGACACCGGCGACGGTCGCGATGTCATCCTCCAGGAATGTGAGGAGCGGCTCCTTCGCGGCCACTTTGCGGAGCGCGTCCAGCGTGCTCGCAACCGTATGCTTGTCATGCCGAGAGTTGCGGTAGAACTCGTGGTTGCCCGCGATCATTACCGCCGGGACAGATGCGCGTTGAGCGTACTCAATCGCCCAGGCCGCACCGTCGTCATAGATGCCGATGTCGCCCGCCAGCACGAGGATATCCTCGCCGATCGGATCGAGATCGAGCGGGCCAAACTCCAGGTGAAGATCCGACATAACCCTCAGTTTGGTCGCCATCACACCCTCTCCCCCGCCAACTCGCCGCGCCGCGCCTTGAACAGATCGGCGATCTCGTTCTGATCCGCCCGCGACAGCTGCTCGATCAGCTGCTTGTTATGGATGCCTCCCAGCGTGCCAAGCTCGGCGAGATCGCGCGCCTCGGCGATGCGTTGGCGGACGGTGTAGAGGTCGGCGGTGCGGTCTTTGGTGAAGGCGAAGTTGCGCTCGCCGGACCACCATTCTTCCGAGCGGGGGCGGGGCGCCGAGTCCGGGGCTTCAGCGGCCTCGGCGCCTCTGGGCTCGACAGGATGCCCGCCCGCCGCGCCGTTCGAATTACCCGGCTCGGCCGATCCTGCCAGGGTGACTTGTTCTGTCTTTAGCGGCGGGAGGCCGAAGGGGTCGCCGTCGCGCGCGGCTTCGTCTGGCGCCGTCGGCGCGTCGCCGAATGGCACGTCATCTTCTACAACGCCGGCTTCGGTCTGGTTTGCGACCACCTTCATCTCGTCGAGGAAAGTCGCTCCGAGCTGCTTTCTCTGAGCTGCGGTGAGTGTCGTTGCCCAGAAGGATTGAAGGGCGGACATACCGCCCTCGGCAGCCTCACGGACGCGCTCTGCGAGAGATGGTTCCGTCCGAGACTTCGGCGCCGCCCCGCCGGAAGCCCATGCTGCCAGCTGCTCGCCGTGCCGTTCGGACAGTTGCTCGCCGTCGCGGAAGATGTCGCGGTGCGGGCCCTCCATCTTCCATGATGCCGGGTCGCTGAGATCGATGATGCCCTTGCGTTCCGACGCAAGCCGGAACGAGACGGTGACCTCGAACAGGAACCCCTTATTGCAGACCGCCTTGAACAGCTTCGTGTTCGGCGGCACGAAGGTTTCTTCGCCCCGGATCGAGAAGATGATCGGCATGCGGCGCTCGAGGAACGAGTAGACCATTGCCTTGTGCGCCGACTTCGGCCGGATCCAGGTGGCGCCCTTGATGCGCTCCCGCTTGGCCTCATCGTTGCCGGCCATCCGGGTCGCCTCGTCATCCGCCCAGGACAGCACGCCGCCCACCCCCGCCCACTCCGCCGTGAAGCTATCGAAGACCAGCGCGTCATAGCCGGCCTGCTCGGCCTCCCGCGCCAAATCGGCGTAGCGGCTCGGCCGGTGCGGCGGATCCATCATTACGACGTCGAAGGCGAAATCGTTCTTGAGATGGAGCGTGCGGCCGCCCTCAGTATCTGCGACGGCGATCTTGCCCTTTGGCCCCGCGATACCGCGCGCAAGGCGCAGCGCTGAGAACGTTTTCCCCGAATTTGTGCCGCCAACCAGGGCCACAAACAGTCCGTGCCGCTCGGTGAAGCTGCTGGCAGGCCGGAATGAAAAGCTCATTCTGCGGCCTCCATCGGCGGCGCCAGCCAGTCGGCAGCGATTTTGAACATCGCCTCCTTCTCCGCAGGATTGAGCGCCACACGCTGCTTGAACTCCTCAGCCCGGATCCGCTCCCACGGCGGTGCGGTCACCCAGTTCGTGCGCTTTGGATAGCCCGGCCAAGCACGGTGCTTCAGGCACCATCGCCAGAGGTCGACGGCATAGGCCACCTTGTCGTCGGCCCCGGCCTGCGTCTCCGGTTCCAGGGTGTGGAACATGGAGCAATATGGCTCGTAATTCTCGGCGACCAGGAACACGAAAATCGGATTGGGGATACCGAAGACGGCCCGGATCCCGCGCCGGTACCACGCGTCCTGAATGTCGGCGCCGGTGTCGAACAGGGTGCGCTTCGGCCAGTCGGTGCCGGCACTGACGCCGGTCGTTTTTAGGTCGTGGAAGGCGTGGCTCCGGTTGTGGTAGTCCCAATCGAGGCGGGCCCGACAGGCGATGCGGTCGTCACCCTCGCCCTCGAACCAGACCAGCGTCCGCTCCGGCAGCCCTTGCTGAAACGCGCCGGGCCATTCCTCGTGGATGGCGATCTGCGCGCGGACGGCGCGTACCATATTCTCTACGGCATCCATCTTGTGCGCCAGGATAGGCGTCAGGCCGGCGGCTCGGGCATCGTCACGCATGGCCTTGGCTGCATCTTTCCGGTAGTCGTCGAATGGGATGACCCGGATCAGTTCCCGCTGGCCCAGGATTGCAGCGTGCATCGCTCGGCCGGCGTCGTAGATGTCTTTGTTGACCGGCTCGAAGCCCGGGTTCAGACGGGGGTGCGCCATCCAAGCGTGACGCGCCGTTTCGTCGACGAGCACCTTGCAGATGGAGCTCGACAGGCTCGGCGCGTCGCACAGCTGGTCGGCATGGTAGCGGGCATCGGGGATGTCATAGACGCCCGGCTCGGTAATGGGCGCAATGCCAGCGGGCAGGCGGTTGAACAGGTCAGGCATCAGTAAGAAATCCTCGTATGCGGGACCAATCCGCGCGCTATGGCGGAGACTATGGCTTCGGCGATGCCCTGATTGTCGGGGCTGGCCTCGGCAAGAGCGTCCGCGATCGCGTCCCGCGCCTCGCGGTGGATCCTCGCCTTGTGCTTGCGGTCGGCTTCGCGCTTAGCCGTCTGCTCTTGCGTTTGACGCTCGATCTCGGCGACGCGGGCGCGCTCGTCCTCGATGGCCTGCAGGCGGTCGCGCTCGGCCTTCTCGGCCGCAACGACGCGATTGCGTTCGGCCGTCTCCGCCTCAGCTTTTCGGGTTATCTCAGCCTGCCGGGCGCGCTCCTCCGCCGCCTCTGCTTCCTTTCGGGCGCGAGCCTCAACGGCTTCTCGGGCGAGCCGAGCATTCTCCGCCGCCTCGTGGGCTGCCACGGCAGCAGCGGCGGCCTCCTGGCGGGCCTTTTCCTCGATGGCCTCACGTTGCCGCCGCGCGCGTTCCGCTGCCGCAGCGGCTTCCTGCGCCGCCTTCCGCTCAGCCTCGCGCTTGGCTTCCTCAGCAGCACGCGCAGCTATCGCGGCCTCGCGCTCCTGCCGCTGGCGGGCGGCCTCTTCCTGCCGCTGGCGCGTGGCTTCCTCTTCGGCGGCCTCGCGAGCGATTGTCTCTTCGAGCAGAGCGGTGAGCGTGGCGGTTACTATTTCACGAGCCGCCGTCGCGCGAGCGGCGAACTCCTGCCAGTCGCGATTGTGATGGACTAGGCGGACGCGGTTAAGCTGAGCCGCAATTATGGCAGAGGTTGCCGGCACGAAATTGACGTGATCCTCGATCTCCTTCAGCGCCGCCTCGTGCGCCTCGACGCGCGTCTTCTCGGCGCTTTCGAAGGCCGTTAAGGGAGCCCGAAACTCGTCACGAAGCGCATCGAGTTCGGTCTCAATCCGCGCCCTCTCGGCGGTGATCTTCTTCCAAGCCTTGTAGCTCTCCTCGCCGAGCGACTTGCCCATCTGATTGAGGAGGCTCTTCGAGCGCTGGATCCGATAGGCGGTCGACCGAATGGCCTCCCGTCCAGCCGGCGTCGAGATATCGATGGGGGTCTTGGCGACCTCGGCGCGGATCTTGTCGAGGATGGCGTCGACGCCGCCCTTCTCGGTGAAGATCGCCGCCGGTGTCAGCGCGCCGACGACGACCAGCGCGCCGGATTGCTCCGCAATGGTGACGTCGTTCATGCGTGCGCCTCCGGCTCCAACATCAAAAAGACTAAGGGCACGCCGCGGTCGTCTTCCTTCTGTTCGGCCCAGCCGGCGATGTACGCCTCTTCGATAACCTCACCCGCGACCATCGTCCGCTCGATCGCGATGCCGCCCGGCCACGCTACTTCCAGCGCCGCCCGCAGCGCGTTGGACTGGTCGACAAACTCTGCTGACGACAGCACGCGAGCATCAACGGAGAGCACCTCTGCGACGGATGGCGCTTCTGGGTGCCGCCAATCACAGCCGGTTCGGGCACACCAGTAATTGCCGCTCCCATCCGTGCATGCTTCAAATGCGTGCTGCGGACAATCCGGCGTGACAGGGCCTTGCTCCGCCGCGCCCACGCCACTCTCGGTACCTTGCGGCAGCCGGTATTCGTCATCGCCGAAACGGACGAGCTTCCCGTCTCGCGCGGCCCGTAACAGGAATGAGTGGACCGATGCCGCGGGCAGGCCAGTGTGGGACACGATCCCTTTTTCGTTGATCGCGACAATTAGATGGCCAAACCCATCTCGCTCGGTGAACAGCGCCATCACCGCGCGCTGCACGTCGCGCCTGCGCTCGGGTTGCAGCGCCGGTTCGGTTGGCGGCGCGGGCGCTGGCTTTGCCGCCTCAATGGTCAGCAGCCGGCGAGCTTCCTCCATGCCGCCAATGCGTTCCAGCAATCCCCACCGCTGAGAATGCAGGCCGTCGATTTTGCCCTGCAATTCCGCGATCTCGTAGTCGATGCAATCGCATTGGCGCACCAACTCGGCGCGCGCGGTGTCGAAAGCGGTTTCAGTCATCCTCGGCGTCCTAAAATGGAACGTGGTCATCGATCTCGGGGAACGGCGTCCCGTTGGCGCGGCGAGCAGCAACCTCTGCCCGCTGCTCCGCTGTCAGCGGCACCCGCACCTCACCCCGCCCGCCGCAATTGTCACAGACCAACCACTCGCAGATCGGCGCGCCGGTCTCGCGCTCCCAAGACAGCACGTTGCCCTCGGAGCCGCCCTCGCCGTCGCAGGCGCGGCATTCGGTGTGGCCGGCGGTCATGGTTTGAAACGCCGCTCTGTCCGGCGAGCGCCGGCGCGTATCGACTCGCGGCGTTCGGCGATATCGTCGCGGATCTCTTCCTGATGGCGGTCAATGTTATTAAAAAAGCTGCCGAATTTCTTAGTGACATAAGCGACCGCAAACACCGCGGCGATCGCACAGGCCACGCCAACAATTGTGAAGGCTTCGGGCCAACTAAGATCGGTCACGACGCGCCTCCCATCCTGACCAGCAGCCAAACCACTGCGGCGGCCCACATCCCGACACCGGCGGCGATGCAGACGAGCGGCCCGACATGCCGCAGCCATGCGCGGGACCCGCGGCGGCTGGGCGCTTCTTCAAAAACGCAATTTGAGAATGATATTTGGCCCATATGTCACCTAAGCTTTCGGATTGCGTCAGCGATCTGAGCGATAGCCGGCTGAACATTGGTGCCGCTGTGCTGCCCAAGGGCAGCACAGGTGTCCGCGCATTCCTCGATCGCCTGTGCTCGGGCAGCCTCCGCTACCTCGCGAAGCTGTTGGAGCGCGCGGTCACGGATTTTGTTGTGAACGGTCCCGCCGGGGACTCCTCGAATAGATCGGGCGCAGGCGATGTATTCCGCCCGCTCCTCCAGCGTCATGATTTCCGGCTTGCCGGCGGCTCGCCAGCGAGCTTCGTCTGACGGATCGCCGCTGATGACTTCAGCGCCTTCCGCACTTCATCTGCCGTGGCGTTGCGGTCGCCCGCGGTCTCGATAGCGTCAACCGTCCGCGTACAGGCCGGGCACAGATGGTAGCCACCTTGTATTGAGGGCGTGCCACGCGGCCCTATGGTGCCACGCAAACCCCCCCTTATTGCGTCAATAGCGGCATCGAATAGCGACCAGCCTTTCGGTGGGTTATATGCCGCGTCCATTTCCACAGAAAACTCGCAGCCGCATCCGTCACAATGAATAACAGCTTCAATTCTGTGAACGCTCATGACTTCGCCGCCTCTTCTTCTGCCAGTATCCGCCGCAGCCGGCCAATCTCGTCTTGCAGTGCGATCCGCTGGTGCGGGTGCGTGGTGACGGCGAGCACGCGGAGCTTCTGGTCGATCACGTCGCGGATCGCCTCGGTGTAGGGCCGCGGCGTGCGATTGAGGGTTTCAACGGCGGTCATTTCGCAAGCCTCCTGATGATAAGCAAAAGCGGCACCGCCGCGGCGAAAAGCGCCAGCGAGGATGGCTCGGGAACTGGCGTTGGTTGCTGGTCTACCAGCGGCCCCACGCAACAGTTAGACGCAAATTGCCGATCCACAGCGTTCGAGAACGCCCCAGGCACCAGAGATAAGTCACCCGTCGCCCCAGGCGGATAAACGGTTCCGGCCCCGCCTGTTGTGCTCTCTCTTCCATAATTCTCTCCCCACCATCCCGAGCCCTGACCGACGCCATACCCGAGCGGCGCGGCGGTGACGGCGCAGACTAGCGTTGCAACGACCGCAGCCTTGTGATGCCGGATTGCGCGCCCAGCGCCATGCGCAACGTGACGGGCGCGATGCGCGATTGGGCGGAAGGTCCACCAACAGCGGATCATCGGGGATTCACCGGCTTATACGTGGGCCATGGTCGATCGGCGTTCGTGACGGATTTCGGTCTGATGCTCGGGGCGGCCTCGGTCGAGCAGGCCTCCTGCCCTGTGGTCGCGACTTCCGCAGACCCTCCGCATCCTCCTTGGTCGTCGTCGCGTTTGATGGTGTCTGTCATCGCCGGACCGGACAGTTCAGCCCGTGGATGCAGAAAGCGTCGTCAGCGAAGATCGAGCCGGGCACACACGTCACGCTCTCCGGCGGCTCATCGTGCCCCACGGGCATCCACTTGCCGGTGATCAGCGCCAGCGATGCCCGATCGCACATGATGCGGTTCGTCGCCGCCACCTGCTCAATCTCGCCACCGGGCCACTGGATCGTGAGGGTGTGCGGGTCGACCGCATCCATGTCGGCGGCGGCGAGCAGGAACATGCCGGTGGCGATGTGGCGGATCACGGCTGACGCTTCCAGCCGGCAATGCAATGCTCGACGAGATCCGCCACCAGCATGCCGAGCACAAACGCCCAGCAAAACGCGAGGGAGAACTGATCGAGGGCGGTCATGGCTGCAGCAACCGCACCAGCGCGAGCGTCTCGCCGACACTACGCCCGCCGGATGACGCAGCCTCACCGCAGCGCCGCGCCGCATCCGTCACGAACAGCCGGCAGCATCCGCTCGGCGCCAAGTGCCGCGCCTCGGACAGATCGTCGTGAGCGCTCCACAGACACCCGATCGCCACCATCGACGACCGCGCCTCGTCCGCGTACCGCAGGCTGCGCTCGGCGGCGGCGATCAGCGTTGCGAAGGTGTCGCCGGAGGTCTCGGCTTCGCTCGCGGCGAGTTGTTGGTTCCAGTCGAGCGGCATCACGCGCGCCCCGCCCGCTCGCGCTCCGGCGCGGTGACCGGATCGCCCCATGTCGGCGTCTGCCCCAGCGCGTCCTTCACCGCGCTAGAGAAAAGGTCCCGCATCAGCGCCATGAAGCCGTTTTTCGCGCGCCGGCTACCGGTGACCGTACTCAACCGGATCGAGCCGAGCGGCACTGCGCCATCCATGCTCTGCTGGCTTGGCGCCCAGTATGCGTTCCACATCTCGCCCTCAACGCGGAAGGCGAGGCGGCCGATTTCGGCTTTTCCGTTGGCGGCTGGCATCAGGCGGCCCGTCGCTCACGCAAGCGAGCCAGAACCGTCTGAGCCACAAAATCGTAGCCGTCCTCTGCTGGCTGGCTCTCTTTGCCCTCAACCCAAAGAGCGCGGCCGTGCGAAAGCCGGATAGTCGCCCGCTCGCCGTAAAGGGAGATTAAACAAGCCGCATCCTCGATGTGCTTGCAGGCGGCGACATAATCACCTTGCGGATCGTAAACTTTCCATTCTGGCGTGCCCGCCATCTTCGCTCCTCACCCCGCGCGGCCTCCGTAGGCTGTGGCGCGGTGTGGGGAGATACGTACGTTATGAGCGTATACGCGTCAAGTCCATTTATACGTGTTAAGTGTAATGCGACGTTCCCACCCGCTTTCCGCGCGCAGCAAAAACCCCGCCGGAGCGGGGCTGGTTGACGGCGGCGGGTTAGCTTTTTAGGGCGATATTATATTTGCCAAACCCACTGCCATATAATGGGTGCGGCAGCGAGCAGCCCGGAAATCCCATATAGCCCGGCGGCGTAGGCGCTCCACTTCGCCGCCCGCGCATTTCGTTCCGATGACTGTATAGTGCCTTGAAAATTCCCGCCGATTGCCAATGCAGCGCGGAAATTTCGTCCCCAGGCCCAGCGGACGGAAGGACGTACCCAACGCGACTAGCTTGTTGCCAATACCAAGCTGAAATCAGCGCCACTATCGATGCGCCAATCGCCACGGTGGCGCTAGCGAAGGTCATTATTTCTCGTCTTTGATGATCGGAGTGGCCTTCGCAATCCACCTTTAACGCTAGGTAGACACCTTAATGGCGATGAGTAGTGACGCGGCGATCACCAATGCATTGCCAAAAAGAAAATTGGTGTAAAGTTGCCTGCCTCTTTCTTGTTGATCACGCCATCGCCAGCTTGCGGCGGTCTTGACGCCAAGCCACCATCCAATTGCATCCAAATGGCCGCTTGATATTAATACTGGGTAAATCAGAAGTTCCAGAGTTCCGACAAATAATGGCACTCGATAATCGATATGCCAGATTGATTTCGTTTCTTCATTATTCAGTTTGGCCTGGGCAGAGCGTACATGGCGCATAATGACGGCGATCAACACCGTCGCGATCCCGGCGAAGATCAAATATTGGTAGGGGTGAGAAATTAGGATCGAGTCCCCGGCGATATGGAGTAACATACCATATCTACTTTTCGCAGTTAGGATGTTGCGGCTTCGCTTTCGCGATCCGCTTCAGCTTCGCCTCGAATATAATATCAGCCGGGCGTTTCGATCCTGGCGGAACCAGTTGACCGCGCTCCTCGATTACCGCCCGACGCCTTCGGCACGCAGGGCGGTTTCGATTGCCCGAATATACCCGAGATCGTTCGACAGGTCGGCCTGCGTGTCGTCGTCGAGAGGGCCGTTCAGCTGCTCGGCAATACGCCGGTCGTCCGCAGAAAGGGCGGCCAATGCGATCTCGGCGATCTCATAAGGCACGTTGGTGCGGATCTCGCTGGGGCCGGCGTGTTGAGCCCAAGCTTGCCAAATTTCGCGCGCCCTCATGTCTTGGAGCGCTTCGACGGCGCCGGCTATGCGGCGGCGGGCCTGAGGGGTGATCATCATGGCTGACTCGATTCTAGCCCATAATCCTTATCATACGGGAACGAATTCCGCGTTGATCCCCATGAGTGCGACGATGTATTCGGCGAGAGGCATGTCCTTCTGCGGCTCCCATGACCAATGGCCGGGATAATCGCTCCAGAGGAAAAACACCGCATCATCAAAAGTGGTCCCTTTCGGTAGCCGGTACCAGGTCCCGCTAAGAGCGGCCGGCGCATCGAACGTCGACATGCCTCCCGAACGGCCGACGACGAAATCAGTCCCCTTAAAGTCGTAGATCGCCACCTCGCCGGGCCGCACGTTATGGAAGCGGGCGCTCGTTTTGTTTCCGACGCGAAATAAATCGAGAGTGGTAGTCGCCATTATTGCGGCGCCGCCCTGGGCGGCTCGTCTGCCATGTGCGGGCTCCGGCGGTTAGCGAGGCAATGTGTTAATAGAGCCTCGGAGGCACAAGCGTCCGTGCTACCGTCCTGATCATCAGGTTTACCTCGGACCAGGGCGGCTCTTTAGCCTCGAAAAGACTCTCTACCTGGGCCACCGAGGTCGGGTACGGCTTCAATTCATCAGCTCGCGAAGAATACTCATCGTATATGGCGCCGACCACCTGGAGGAACGTCAGTCTCTCAACATCTGGAAAGTATTTCGATAGATAAGCATCGGCATAAGTCCCAAGTTCAAAAAATAACTGCTGATCGGCAATGGCGTGCGGGGCCATAATATTCATGCCATTCTCACGCAGCGATCTCAGTTTATTTTCGGACGGCATTTTTAACTCGATAACCGTCAATGTGCCGCTACCCGAAAGCATATAAAGATCCGCCATCTGAATTGGTGGGTCTCCGGTATTCACTAATGGCAACAACCCGCGGGCCTTTTCAATCGGCAAAAAGGGTTTCTTGAATTTCTCGGGGTCTTCATAGCGCTGATATCCCGAAGCGCCTCTTAGGCCTAACAGCTTCGCCATCTGCTCCATTGTCCGGCCGCTCCTTAGGCGCAGCTCCTTTATTTTCTGGGTTACAGGGGGGACGTCAGTCTCCATAGCCGCAGAATAGGGAACCCGCCATACGTTTTCCATGTTGCATCACGTACGACAAACACGTATATCGCGTATCGATGGATACGGTTTCTGAGATAATCGGCCGGTTCGGCGGTCTGCATGCGATGGCTCGGGCATTGGGGCATCGCTATCCAACGACGATCCAGGGCTGGAAACAACGAGGCGTAATCCCTGCCCGCCAGCAGCGCGCGGTTCTTGAGGCAGCGAAGGCGGCCGGTATCCATTTATCGGCGGCCGAGATCGTCGGATCATCGGAAGCCGCCTGATGGGCGCGCCTCCTGCTGCTTTTCATCAGATCGGCTTGCCCGCCGGTTGCGGCGGGACCGGTAGCGCTGCGGCTGCCGCGGCTTTTGCCCGACGCTGGACAATAGACGATAACATGCCGGACGTAAGGGTGGAGCGAACTGAAGCCGCCTGCCGCTGGGCTTCTTCAAAGCCCGCGGCCATTCGCCATTTCTGTGTGAAATCGACCTCATATTTTTGGCAGACCGCAAAAGCCGCGGCCGCCACGGATGTGGGCGGCTCGAAAGTAGCCAGATCAATTCGGGCTGCAGCATCACCGACGCATTTCCCCCAGGCGATTGCGGCCTCTCGCGTTCCCACCGCTTTTGCGATGACCGCTTCCGTTTGCGCCTGCATTGCTGCCGCGTCGCGATACATCCGCACGCTCTGTTCCTGTTCCTTCCGTTGGCGTTCAGGCTCCTCCGCCTTCCACTTGGCGTACTTGGCTTTCTCCCGGGCCTCGTGCTCCGCCCAAATGGCCTCTCCGATCTGGTCTGGTGTTTGCCGGGGCGCACAAGCTGCCGCAGTCACCAAAACTATAGCGGCGACAGCCGCGGCCAAGGTTCTCCTCTTCATCGGACGCTCTCCGTCAACGTGCATTTCGGCGCCGACAATATCGCGGTTTGTCGGGCGTGCCGTCCAGGCCGCTTCATCCTTTGGATTCCGCAGCCGCAGGTTGTGGGGCGCGGCGTGATGGCTGGCGAATTCGTCACCACCGCCGATCCGGCTGACGTGCTGGCCGCACACGCCGAGTGGCAATCGATTTTCGACGCCGTTCGGGAAGGGCGGGACCCGCCTACAAATCCTTTATTGCCGACGTATCGCGACGCGGAAGTGGCCGGCGATGATCCGGTCCTGCTCGGATTCACGGTGGTGACCCGATCAGCCGCGGCGGAGATTTCGGAGGCGCGCCGCCTCTCTGGCGAGGCTGAGGCAAGACGGGTTTTCGATCGCCTGCTCCCCAGCCAGCCGTTCGTTGATCTCGGCACATACAACTCCTTGATCGCTGGCTGGGCGAAGTCGCCATGACCCCGGCCCTATCTCTTCGATCGAGGCGAGCAGCCCGCACCGCGGGCATCGAAATGTCTGCATCCGTTTCCTCCATGGGGTTGTGTTGCGACGCCATCATGGAGGTAGCGGCCGGGTCGGGGTCAATCTCCGATCCGGCCAGCGCGGCCGCAGCATGATCGCCGGGCTCGTTTGCTTCTTCCTCGGCGCGTCGGTCGGCTTGGTTGTCGCCGCTCTTTGTTTCGCCGCTGGGCGGGGTGAGCCGCGGTGAGCGCTGCCGATCATCTCGCCCGCGCCCATCGGCTGCGCTCGATCGCGGACCGCATCGAGGGCGATGGCCTTGCGTCTGCCATCCGCGCTGAGTGCCGCGCCGACACCGCGCTGGCTGGGCTCATCGAGGATCATTTCGCGACAGACGCGCCGTTCATCGTGTCGCAGCTGCGGCGGCGCGCCGATGAGATCGCCGGCGGGGCCAGTCGCGCATGAGCAACAACCTCTTTCTCGCCTCGGCCGTCACCGTCATCGTCAACCCGGCCGGCGACATTCAACTCAGCCTGCACCACAGCGGCTGCTCGTGCTGTTCGACGGTGGCGTTGCCAGAGCCCGACCAGGCGGAGCAAATCGCCGATCGCCTGCGGTTCGCCGCCGGGCGATCGCGCGCGCAGAAGGCGCAGGCCGGCGTCATCGCCGAAGAAAGCCGGGCGTAATGGGCGCGGCTTCACTGACACACCAATTCCGCCAGCGGCGCACTTTGGGGCGTGTTGCTGGCGGTAGCCGGCAGCCGAAAACTCTGGGGGGAGTTGCGATCGTTCCTCGGGGGCGAGCGGACGATCGCTTCAGCTGCCGGCGTCTCTTGTCCCGGTCGCGCTGCCACGCGTGTAACCGGGTAAATCCGTTTCACAATCTGGTTCGTCACCGCGCCGAGGTGGCGCTGCTGCATCTGTCCTCCGTTGGTTCGCTCTCTCATGCCCCGAAACTAATGCGTGAGATTGCGCTGTGTCTTCACACAAACCGGGTGAATCGGAAGTGACGGACGAACTCGTCATCCGTCGGGTGTTGCCGCGCAACGGTCCGAAGCTGCTCGCGCTGCTTATGGACGTGCCGATCGACACCGCCAAATGGTGGTACTACCGGCATCTATCAGCCGCACGCCGAAAGGCCGTTGCGCTCGCGCTCCTAGAACAAATGGACGATGACGATCGGCGCCGCACGGAGCTGCGCACGTACTTAGTGAAGATGGCGGGGACCGATGAGGTGGGCAGCTCTGGTGGGGGCCTGGCTGATGCGGCGGCTGAGCGGCTGGATACGGCGGCGCGCGCGCTGACGAAGTGGGCGGCGAAATAACTTTTAGGTAACCGGGGATCGAATTGGCCAAGGGCAAAAAGAAGCAGCGACAAGCACGCGGCGTATCGCAGGAAGTCTTCAACGGCTTCATTGCGTCGGTGGCCAGCACCAAGCAGGACGTCGACGACGCCACCACGGCCAATGCCGGGGCCTGGAAGAAGGCGGACACTCTCGGCATTCATCCGGAAGCCGCCAAGCTATACCTGCGGCTGGACCGCATGGAGGATCTGAAGCGGGCCGATTTCCTGCGCTCGTTCGATATCTACCGCGGCTGGGCCGACTGGTCTGCGCAGGTCGATATGTTCGAGCAACAGGAGGATCGGGACCCCGCGCCATCCGCACCGCCGCTGCGCCTCGTCGATGCCGAGAGCGGCGAGCCGATCGAGGGCGGGGAGACCGGCGGCGAGTCCGGGCCGATCGTCACCTCGGAGGAGCTCCTCGAGCAGCAGAAACTCGATGCCGACGTCGGCGAGGAAAACCCGATCCAGTCGACCGAGGATCTGGAGAACGCCGGCTATACCTTCGGCGCCGGGAAACAGGCCGCCATCGAGGGTGAGCCAGTCGAGGCCAACCCTCATCCCGAGCACTCGCCCTCGCATGCGCTCTGGGCCCGCGGTCACGCGGTAGGTATGGCTCTGCCCGCCGAGGAGGAAGCCGAGAAAGAGCCGGCGCCGCCCACCGGTCGCGGGCGCCGTCGCGGTGCGGCCGAGTCGCTGCAGCCCGCCATTCACTAACGCAGGGCGAGGCCGATGGCCGTTCAGGGCGGGCTGCTGGCGTTGGATTTGGGAACTATCACCGGCTTTGCGATCGGCCGCGTGCCGCCGCGTCCGCTGACGCCGCTGGAAGCCAACGTCGCAAAACCACCGCAGCCCGAAAGCGGCATCTTCATCGTCGCCGAGAGCGGTACCGCGGCCGGACGCTACGGCTGCATCTATCGCGACTGGCTCTATCAGGTCATCAACGAGCGGCGGCCCGGCGGCATCATCTTCGAGGCGCCGATCCTGCACCGACTTACCAATCCGAACACCGTGCGTCGGCTGAACGGGCTGGTGTTCGTGACGCAGATGCTGGCGTTCGAACATCGCATCCACTGGATTCGCGAGGGCCAGCCTAGCACCGTCAAAAAGCATATTTCCGGCAATGGCGGGCCCGGCAAAGAGCACGTCAAGGCCGCGATCCTCGCCCGCGGTTGGCAGTTCGTTGATGACAATGCCGCAGATGCCCTCGCGCTTTGGTGTTACGGCTGCGACCTCTACGTCAACGAGCGCGCGGCGGCGGCAGCATGAGCAGCGCCAGCGTCGCCATCGCTGGCCAGGTCAACCTGCCGGACATCGTCGAGACGACCGCCGCGCCAACGCTGCGGCCCTACCAGCAGCGCGCGGTCAACGAAATCCTGGCCTGCGTTCAGCGTGGGCTGAACCCGCTTTATTGTCTCCCGACGGCTGGCGGCAAGGGGCCGATTATCGGCGAGGTTGCCGACGTCATTGAGGCCCAGGGCTGGGAAGTATGGATCTTCGCGCACCGCGTCGAACTGCTTGATCAACTCTCTGGGCATCTTTCGAACGTAGGCGTCGAGCACGGCGTCATCTCGCCGGTGACGCCGCTGACCGATCACCCAACGCAGATCTGCAGCGTCGACACCGTGCGATCCCGGATAGACCATTTGCGCAAACGCCTCGGCCGCGTGCGGCTGGTCGTGATCGATGAATGTTTTCCTGCCGGCACCCTGATCGATGGCCGTCGGATTGAGACGATCCGGCCCGGCGAATTTGTCACGTCCTTCGTCGAGGCAACCGGAGTCGTCGTTCACCGCCGCGTCACCGCCACGATGAAGCGTCTGGCCCACGTTATTTTGAGGATCCGGTTTGATGATGGTCGCGCCCTCGTCTGCACACCAAACCATCCCCTGTTCGCCGAATGCGGCTGGGTCACCGCAGGCACGATTACCCAAGGCTGCGGCGTCTTTGTCGATCCTCTGCACCGAGTGCGGGGGGCTAACGAGCTTCCGCAAGAAGTGGCAATACGACCACTGGAAGAAAACACAGCGCGCTTTCTGCGGGCCACATTGCACCAAGGTGTGGGTCTCAAGGAACAGCGCGGCCACCATGGCGCGAACCAATCGGCGTTTTGCTTCCGCGCGGATGAAGGCGCGCAATCCAATGCGCCTGGACGCCACGCGGGAGAAGATGATTGCGACCCTCGCTCGCATTGGTCACCGCCCCATTCTGCAAGGCGGCAATGGTCGCGGCCTGACGAAGCCGCAGGCCGCTCTTTTGGAAGCCCTCGGACCTGGCTGGATCCCAGAATTTGTAGTGAAGACCAAAATGGGGAGGGGCAGCGGTTGGCCCTATCACTACAAGATCGACATCGCAAATCCGGATCTGATGGTCGCAGTGGAAGTGGACGGGGCGAGCCACAGCGGCAAGCGTCGGGTGCTGGACGAGCGGAAGGATACCTTTCTGGCGTCGTGCGGGTGGCGAGTGTTGAGGTTCACGAACGCGGCGTGTCTGAAGACTTCGAGCGCCTGTGCCCTGGTGGCCTTGTCTACAATCTCGAAGTAGAAGGCACGCACACTTACTTTGCGAACGGACTCGCGGTCCATAACTGTCACCATTCGCCTGCCGGAAGCTATCAACTTATCAAGGCCATGTGCCCGAATGCCCAGTTCCTCGGAACAACGGCAACGGCCTTTCGACACGATGGCAAGCCGCTTGGGAACGATTTCAACGCCGAGCTGCGGGGACCGTCCATCCGCGATCTTGAAGCTACGGGCTTCATCTCGCCGGTCAAGCTGATCGCGCCGCCCACGAAGGTCGACCTGTCACGCGTAAAGCGCCGGATGGGCGACTTTGTGGTAGCTCAATTGGAGGCGGCGGTAAACACGGACCAAGTTACGCAGGCGGCCTTGCTGGCCTATGCGCAGCATGCCGGCGGCCTGCCGACGCTGGTGTTCTGCACTGGGGTCCAGCACGCCGTTGATGCCGCCACGGCTTTCGGCGCCGCTGGATGGTCGACCGAGGTCATGGAATCAACCATGACCCGTTGTCTTGACCCGCGCCCGGCCGAAACCAAGCGCGCTGCTCGGCGGCGTTGTGTGCGCGGCCTCGCTTCCGGACGTTATCAGCTCCTCTTCACCATCGGCATGGCCGGTGAAGGCGTCGACATACCAATCTGCTCGGCCGGCCTGGATCTCCGCCCGACACAATCCACGCAGCTCTGGTTACAGCATATCGGCCGGGTCAAGCGCCTATACGCCGGCAAAACTGAAGCCATTTGGATGGACCTCGTCGGGAATTGGACCCGACACGGGATGCCGAACGCCGACCGCACCTGGTCGCTAACAGGCGGTCTGAAGGGCATCGAGCGCGCCGTCGCCGCGGTCCGCCGCTGCGGCTCATGCCATTTCGTGACCGAGCGCGGTCCGGTCCGCTGCCCGAATTGCGATCGGAAATATCCAATCCGGATCACCAGGCCGGGCATGCCGTCAGAGAATGCCCTGGCCGTGATGCCCGGTCTCGGGGATCTGCCGGCGGTGAAGATCGCCGACATGCCGCTTAATGCGCTGCTGCCACTCGCACATACCCGCGGCCAGCTCGAGCGGATCGCGACGATTAAAGGCTACCATAGGGGGTGGATTGACCATGTCCTGCGGTCCCGCGGCGACGGGGCGATGCGATGAGCGCGAGCGCGCCGGTATCTCCGGAGTTCAGCCGCGGGATGGGCGACCGCAAGTCAGCCAGTCATGGCGAGGCGGGATACAAGCGTCGGCCGCATGATGCTTACTTTACCGAGCAGTGGGTTACGCGGGCTCTGCTCGCCGCATACGATTTCCATCTGCCCATCGTTGGCGCTTGTCACGACACCATTTGGGAGCCCGCCTGCGGCGACGGCAGAATGGCTTCGGTTATTGCCGAAGCCGGCTATCGAGTGGTCGCCAGCGATATCGCCGATTGGGGCTATGGCGCGACTGGTTGGGATTTTCTCGCCGCACCACCGCTGGGTTTGCCGGTCCCCGACTGCGCTGCAATCATCACCAATCCGCCGTTCGCCACTGCGACGCGGCATTTCATTCAGCGTGCGTTAGACCTCACCAAACTGCGGGGCGGCAAGGTGGCGATGCTGCAGCGGCACGAATTCGACGCGCCGGCGACAAACCATCCGCTGTTCCAGGCGCCGTTCGCCGCCAAGCTGGTACTGCCGCGGCGGCCGCGCTGGTCGGATGAGCCAGAGACCGCCAGCCCCCGATTCCCGTACGCCTGGTACCTCTGGGATTGGCGGCATTCCGGCCCGCCGATCCTGCGCTATTTGCCCTATCCCCGGTCGACGAAACCGGCGAACCTATTCGGCGCTGAGGCGGCAGAATGACCGACACCATTGTGCGGCACGATCCCGGGCCCCGCCCCGAGCTGACATGGCTGCCGGTCGACAGGCTCGACGTCGACGAGGCTTACCAGCGATCGCTCGACACGGCCGGCGGGAAGCGTCTGATCGCGCGGATCGCCGCGAATTTCCGGTGGTCGGCTTTCCAGGCGATATTGGCGGCACCGAACAGCCCGGACCGCTGGTCGATCATCGACGGGCAACACCGGGTCGCGGCAGCGCGGCGAGTCAACATTGCCTTGGTGCCGGCCGTAGTGATCCATGATGCCGACGCGGCCAGCCAGGCCGCTGCCTTTGTCGGCGCCAATCACAACCGCGTCGCCGTGCCGGCGCAGGCATTATTTCATGCCCGGGTCGCTGCCGGTGACGCTGATGCGGCGACTGTCGCTCGGCTATGCGCCAACGCGGGCATCGAGATCCTGCGATATCAGGTCGGCGGAAGCAAATTCCCGGCGTGGAAGACCTCCGCGGTGCAGGCGCTTCTCTACATCCATAAGACCTATGGCGAGCCGATAGCTCGCGAAGCAATCGCAGCCGTCGCCCATTGCTATGGCGACCAGCCGGGTGCGTTGCGTGCCGGGTTTTTCCGTGTTGCTGCGCGGTTCCTGAATGAGGGCGGCACATCGCTCGACCTCCGCGCGGCCCTAACCAGTCTCGGCTGGCGCAAACTTGACGCCGTGCAATATGGGCTGACATTCAACACGGCGCTCCCGGACATGCTTCAGGCTTTGCGGGAGGCTTTGGACGGCAACCTATCGCAAAAGCCGCCGGCGCCGATAATTCCGCCCGCCCCTCAGCCGCCGGCCGGGCAGATGACACAAGCACAAGGCTTTCAGGACGACCCTCGCGCCAAATCTGACCGCGGATCATCCGCGCCGCTTAATCGTGAGGCTGTTTTCGGCCGAAGCGCCGCCGGATCGAGTTTGGCCTGATGAGCATCCTCGACGACACCAAATACATCGCCGCCCGCGCCCGGTTGCTGCACAACTTCGACATGCTCTCCCTTCGCCTTACGCTGCCCGATCATCGCGAGAGCCATGCGCATCGCCATGCCAAGGAATTGATACTCCTATGGTTACGTATCGAGGCCGCCGCTGCAGGATATGACGGGCTTGCCGACTTTTGCGATGTGTCGTGGCGAGTGAACCGCCCCGGACCGCACTTCGGCGTCTGGACTGAATATCCGGTATTGTCGAATGGGCTCGGGATTGAACCCGTCTGGGATGAGCAAAACGAGGTCTGGCGTTCTCGTCCGCCAACCTTCGACGAGATCCGGGAGCGCGATGAATACCCGGCCGTAATCCTCGACATCGCGATCCAGCACAAAGGGCGCATCGCTTTCGGGATTGAGATCGCACACAAGCATCGGCGCGGCCCGAGCAAGATAGAGTTCCTTCGTGACCAGCTGACACTGATCGAAATCCCGGCGTATTGGGTGCTGGGCCAGGTCGATCGGCCGACTTCTATTCCCTCAGAGTTCTTCATTTAACAGTAGGTGAAGGTGTGAGCCGCATTCGCAGTCTTCACCCCGGGCTCTTCACCGACGATCGCTATATGGCGTTAAGCTTCCCGGCGCGCGAATTGATTAAGGGCATCTGGTGCGAAGCTGATGATCAGGGGGTCTTTGAGTGGCGCCCATTGACCTTAAAGGCCCGGATTATGCCAGCCGACTCAGTCGACGTCGGTGAACTACTGGACGAGCTTGTGGCCGGAAAGTTCGTCACTCGGTTTGAATACAACGAGCGCAGTTTCGGTGCGGTTCGGAACTTCCGCCAGTTTCAAAGGCCCAAAAAGCCGAACTCGGTCCACATATTGCCTGACAAATTGCGAACTTATGTCGGCTTAACGGCCGACGCGGAGGAACCAGAAGGCGCTAAACCGCCACCAGTTCCCCACCAGTTCCCCACCGAGGGGGGAAAACCTCCGCAGATGGAGGATGGAGGAGGTAAGGGAAGGAGGGAAAGAACAGAATCTCTCACTCCAACCTCACAGACTGAACCCTGCGCGCCTGCCGGCGCGGAGGTGTTTGATCTCGAATTTCAGCGATTTTGGCAGGTTTACCCGCGGCGTGACGACCGCGGCCATGCGTTGAAAGCCTACCGAACGGCCCGGAAAAAGGCCGAAGAGGAGGCTATTATCGGCGGTGCCAGGTGGTACGCCGACAGCCGCCGAGGACAAGATCACAAATTCACAGCGCTCGCGGCCACATGGCTCAACGGCGAGCGATGGCTTGATGAGCGGGGTACGGCGGCAAGGCTGCAGGATGGGATCATTCCCATGCACCCAGGCGCCGGCGGCTGAGCCATGGACGAGGTCTTGCGCAAACACGGCATCGTCGTGGGTCCCGGCTTTCACCCAGGGCGAGACCACAAAACCACCTGCCCGAAGTGCAGCGCAACCCGGGCGAAGAAAACGGCTCGTTGCCTCAGCGTGAAGCTGCAGGCCGGGACGCTTTACGCACATTGCTGGCATTGCGGCTGGGCAGTCGTCGACGGGGAAGAACATGGGACTGAGCAACAGGCACGCCGAGCTTTTGGAAGCGCGAGGGCTCGACGTGGAGCTGCTGGAGAGGCTTGGGCTCGAAAGCTGCGCTCGTCGTGGGCCTGAGTGGATCGCGATCCCCTACCTCGCCGGCGGCAATGTCGTCGGCACGAAATACCGAACCGTCTCCGGCGAGAAGCTGTTTAGCCAAGAGCAAGGATCGGCACAAATCCTCTACAACCGCGACTGTCTCGTCGACCCGACATTGATGAGCCAACCGGTCGTGATCACCGAGGGCGAAGTCGATTGCTGGACCGCGCTGCAATGCGGCTTTCCCAGATCGGTATCGGTTCCCGCGGGTGCCCCAAACACGGAAGTCGGCCAGAGAGCCAGCGCGAAGTACGGCTTCATCGACGACATGCCCGAGCTACCGGACGACACGGTGTTCATCCTGGCTGTCGACGGCGATTCATCTGGTGCCGCGCTCCGAGCCGACCTCGAGCTGCGTCTTCGGGCCAGGCGCTGCAAGTGGGTGCGATACCCAAAGGGCTGCAAAGACCTGAACGACGCTCTGCAGCGTTACGGCAATCGCGGCGTCGTCGAGACGCTGAACCGGGCACAGTGGATCGTCGGCAACGTTTATCGGATGTCCGACATCCCGCTCGTGCCCGAGGCTGAACCGCACGACAGCGGATTCCCTGGCCTGGCCGAGCATTACCGATTGCGGCTCGGCGACTTCTGCGTGGTGACAGGCATCCCTTCTCACGGCAAAACGACCGCGGTGCACGATCTCTGCTGCCGAATGGCGAGCCGACATAAATGGCCGGTGTGTTTGGCAAGCTTCGAGCAATCACAGCACGACATGCGGCGGAAACTGCGATCGTGGTACGGCGGCGGATTGGTCAATTCGCTCGACGAGGAAACGCTCGAAAAGGCCGATCGATGGGTTGAGCAGTATTTCAGCTTCGTGGTCCCGGACAACGACAGCTATCCGACGCTCGCCTGGATGATGGAACGTTTCGCCGTCGCCGCGCTTCGTTACGGCGCGCGGCTGTTTGTTCTCGATCCGTGGAACGAACTCGAACACGACCGGCCGGACGGAATGAGCCTAACCGAGTACGTCGGCAAGGCGCTGCGCGAGTTCAAAGCTTTTGCCAGGAAATACGAGGCACATCTGATAGTCGTTGCCCACCCAGCGAAGATGCGACGGGAGAACGACGGCCACTATCCCATCCCGAGCCTGTACGACATTTCGGACAGTGCCCACTGGTACAACAAGGCGGATATCGGCGTGGTCGTTCATCGTAAGAGCGAGGACGAGACGCTGATCCGGATCGCCAAGTCCCGTTACCACGACCAGATCGGGAAGCCCGGCGATGTCACCGTTCGCTACGTCTGGCAGCGCGCAACATTCGAACTCGCACCAACCACAGGAGCTCACCCATGACCGTCACCACGAAGTCAAACCTCGCCGCCACCATCGTCGACGAAACCCGCTGCAGCAAAGCGGCGGCCGATCGTGCGGTAGAGGCGATCATCGCGCAGATGATTGCAACGATTGCCGGCGGGTGGCGAAGTCCGCCTCGCCGGCTTCGGCCAGTTCACCTCGCATCGCAGGGCGCCCGCCCGGGCCGCAACCCGCGCACTGGCGAGGCGATGCAGATCGTGGCAAAGACAAAACCAAGTTTCAGGGCATCAAAGCCGTTCGTCGACGCGCTCAACGGGCGGTGAGCCGAATTGTGCCCGAACAGCCGCCGTGGGTCGTGGTCATCAGCAAGCCGTCGGCCGAGGAGGTCGCCGAGCGCTCGCTGCGGCAGGCCGGGTATCGCGTGTATCTGCCGCGGTATCGGAAGGTCATCCGGGGCACCAGGCTCGACGAACGTGGGCGCCGCGTCAGACCCCGCGGCGAGATCGTCATGCGGCCGCTGTTCCCGTCCTACCTGTTCGCCGAGGTCGACTGCCTGAGCCGATGGTCGTCGCTGAAGCGAGCGAACGGCATCGCCGATCTGATCTGGCGCGGTGAAGTAGCGGCGGAGATGAAGGCCATCGTCATCGATCAGCTTCGTGAGGCTGAGCAATCAGGCCTGTTCGACGAAGCGCGCCCCTCATCGAAGCGCATCAGGCGAAACGATTTGCCGATTGGCGCTGAGGTGCGGGTGCTCGACGGTCCATTCAGCAGCTTCATCGGCAAGCTGGCGTCGCTCGATGAGACCGGCCGAGCCAAGGCGTTGCTTGATATATTCGGCCGTGAGACGCCCATTGAGATCGACCAAGACGCGCTAGAATTAGTGGCCTCTTGACGCGAGCCACAACATCTGCCATTTGCCGGTTGCTCGGGTGCATCCGCCGCTACTCAAAGGTGGACTTCCGTCTGCCTGCATTGCAAAGGACCCTGAGCATGCCCCGCATCAAGACCGCGCCGCCGCGGCTGACGGCCGCTGATACGCGGCGGGTGAAGCCGCCGGCGAAGACCGCAGACCCGTTCTATCTGAGCCGCGAGTGGCGAGCGTTGATGGCGCGAATCATCGCGACACGCGGGCGCCGCTGCCAAGACCAGCACCATCGCGGCCCGCACGATCCTGCCGCTCGCATCTACGGGGACCACATCCGCGAGTTGCGGGACGGTGGCGCGCCCCTCGACGAGCGTAACGTGATGCTGCGATGCGCCTCGTGCCACACCCGCAAGACCATGGAGGCGAGGGCCGGTCGGGTGAAGCGGTAGGGGGTCTCAATCCCTATCGCGGCCTGGGGGCCGGAAC
>Ga0307503_10000156_pt1 | contig 24263 bp, 40 predicted proteins | sample 17_S_MG_FD_194514 | JGI IMG/M metagenome (GOLD analysis project Ga0307503, IMG submission 194514) | Soil microbial communities from Populus trichocarpa stands in riparian zone in the Pacific Northwest, United States - 17_S | ecosystem: Environmental > Terrestrial > Soil > Riparian zone > Trees... | reverse complement strand
CCACTGAACGACTCGGCATACGCCGCTTTGCCGGTGACCGCACCGGAGAAGGTGAGCGTGATGGTGCCGCCGCTGCCATAGCCAGAGGTGATCTTGGAGGCAAGCATGCCCCCGGCGCACCCGGCCGCAGCAGTGGCGTTGACCGCAGCCTGGCGAAGCACCGTCCAGGTGTTGCCGCCGTAGTCGGTGACTGTCACCGTTGGCGTGGTGGCGCTCAGGTTGTCAGAGGCCCACCGGACGACGACGAGATCACCAACACTGATGGCGTTGTTGTTGGTGATGACGAGCGTGGTGCCCGACGTGTTGTTGAAGTTGCTGCCGAGCGCCGTCTTGAAAGCAGCGACCATCAGTCAGTCCTTGCCGCCGTTGGCGGCTACTAGTTCAGGCCGACAGCAACGGAGACGTCGAGGGTGTCGGTGGCGGCGAGGGTACGGGTGGCCGACAGGGCCACGAAGGCGATGAGCTTGCCCGCCGTGCCGGTGGCAGCCGTGGCGAGGAACAACTGCACCGCCGCCGACCATCCACCCGCCCCAGCGGTGAACGTCTTGGTGGTCGAGGTCGTCGTCTGCGAACCGGCGACGTCGGCCGTCGCACCGAAGTCGGTGTTGCCGACCGTCCACGCACACTGCGTGGCCGGGGCGTAGCCGGTACCGGCTACCTCGGTCGCCACGGGAGCGGCCAGGGTGGAGGTCTCCAGCACCGACCCGGCGCCGTACAGCCGTCCGTACAGCGTGGTCTGCTTGGCCTGGGCACGGAAGTAGGTGTTGAGCAGTTCGTCCTCGCCCTCGTTGACGAGAGCGTTGTCCTGCCACCCACGATCACCGAGTGCCTCGGCGTAGTCGAGCGAGGTGACCGGGATCAGCAGTTCACCGATCCCGTTGCCCCAGATGAGGCAGCGCTCGCCATCGACAGTGCGATGGTGGGCGAACTTGTAGCTGGTTCCGAAGTGGCGCATGGCCTGGTGTCTCCTATCCGATGATCACGTAGAGCGTGTTGGGGTCTTTGGTGGGCAAGGCGTCGTACTCGGCCTGGGTCATCCGCGCCCACTGGGCGTCCTCCCCAGGGGGGCCGGGTGGCCCCTGCTTGCCGGTGGGCACTGTGACAAGAACCGGCTTGGTAGGCGCCGAGACGATCGGGATGGATTGAGGAGATGTCGAGACGGTGATGCTCATGGCACGAGTCCGTTCGGGCCGACGAAGAGCCACTGCTGCTGCGGCGTGACCGTGCCACCCCCGTCTCCGCTCTCCGGGAGGGCCGGGAGGACGTCGGTGGAGGTGACACGGGGCAGGATGGTGACCGCCCCGTAGAGCCAGGTGCGGATCTGGTCGGTGGGGGGCCACGGCTCGGGGGCGATGACGTCGGGAGGCTGGGGGAAGCCAGCGGCGTCGAAGGGGGAGAGGGAGAACAGATCCCAGCGGTAGCGCCCGACGAAGACGTTCTCCGTGCGGGGCAGGAACAGGGTGACCTCGGTGTAGCCCGCCGTGTCCCCGACCGGGGCCACGTAGTTGTCCTTGACGGCGAACGTGTTGACCAGGGTCGAGTGGTAGGTGTGGCAGACCCTGATCTGGGCGCTCCACTCCCACGTCGTGCTCATGTCGGGGGTGATGTCGCCCGGATCCTCGATGGTCAGCGGGATCGTGACGTCGTCGCCCTGGTAGAAGGTCAGGTCGCAGCGGCCGGGGTAGTTGGCCCATACCTGTGTATCGGTCGAGGCGCCAAGCTGCGCCCCTGAACCCGAGACGATGCTGGGATAGAACGGTATGGGTTGGTACGTCGGCTCTCCCGGCATCAGCGACTGAGCCTCGACCATCATCTGGGCCGTGGATGCGATGAGGGAGGGGTTGTCTCGCCCGAACCGGAAAGCGCCGTAAGCAGCCATGGGTGCAACATTAGGTTCGGATGTAGGTGCGGACGGTGAAGTAGGCCGGGGTGACGTCGAAGGGGGCGTTCTCGCCCACCAGTTCCTCACGCACGGTGTGGGTCAGGCCGGTGATCCTCGACACCTGCACGGTGTGGTTGTGGAGACCTCCGTTGGCTGGGATGGAGAGGCCACCGATGGCCGCTGGCTTGGCCACGATGTTGGCGTAGCCGGTCGCCGTCGTGGCAGCCACGTCCACCTGCCAGGTGTGCGAGCGGTCGTTGATCAGACCGTCGAGCATCGAGCCGCCTGAATCGTTGACGACGATGAAGTTCTTGTCGTGGGTATGGCCCTTGTCGTACACGTCGTGATCGTGCTTGCCGTCCCCGATGATGTCGTGGCCGTGGGCGCCGCTCATGCCCGACAACTGGGCGGTGGGCTGGATGTCGCCGTGGGTGTCCACACTGACGTTGTGGTCGTGCTTGGGGAGGTTCTGGCGGGTGATCGTCTTGGAGTTGGCGCCGCCGTACTTCGCCGTGTCGTTGGAGTCGGTGATGCGGAAGCGCCGCTCCAGGTTGGGCAGCGTCATCTGCCGGGTCGGTGCCGTGCCGCCCGAGATCCACGGCTGCATGGCGACGAGGCCGAACAGGTTGGGGTACTTGGTCTCGGTCACCACCCGACCGTCGAGGGCCACCCAGCCCTTGCCCTCCATGATCGTCTTCTCCTCGACGGAGTCGATGATCGTGCCCACCGGCATCGCCGTGTCACCGGTCGCCAGCGGCTCCCAGTCGATGACGTGGGTCACCGGGTCGGGCAGGGCGATGCTGAGCGTGCCCGTCGTGGTGTTCTGCCACAGGTCACCGAGGATCGGGCTGGTGGGAGCGGCGTTGGCGCGCCGCAGGTTGCGCCCCGAGAGCACCCCCTCGGAGTGGAACGCTCCGAGCACTTGCTCGTCACCGTGGACGGTGAGGTCGTTGCCGATGTGAAGGTTGTTGCTGATCAACAGCGTCCCGACGTCGGTGCGCCTCAGCATCGTGTCCTGCGACCACAAGATGTCGCCCAGGCCGTTGACGTGGAACCACTGGCTGGGGTCGCCCAGAGCCGGGTTGGGGCTGTTGTAGTTGACGATGAGGGTGCTGGTCGCCGGGAGGTTGGCGAACAGCGCCGGGGTCAGGAACTTGCGCTTGTCAACGACGAAGTCCTGGAGGCTGACGGCGTTCGACGTGGCGTGGATCGTCGCCAACAGCGTGTTGTCGGCGGGCACGTCGGGGAACACCGGGTCGGTGGCCGCTTCCCCGTCGATGGTGCGCACGACGCCGCCCGAGTCCACGACGACGTTGATGAAGCGCGAGCCAGTGGTGGGCTGGGTCAGGGTGACGGTGCCGCCACGCACCGGCACCATGGCCCCATTGACGACGGCTACGCCGGTACCGACAGTGAGCGCGAGCGGTCCCTGCTCCCCCAGGGCACAGCCGCTGACAACGCCCCAGCGGGCGTTGGCAACGGTGTTGAAGTCGATCTTGTCAGGTTCAGCCAGGACCGAGTTGGACACGTCCTGGGCGTTCGGGATCAGAAACCCGCTGTGCTGCACCGAGGGCCGTGCCACGGCGTCTCCTTAGCTCGTGACGTACAGCTTCCCCAGTGAGTAGAGATACTGCGCGATGTGGTTGGGAACGCGGTACATCTTCCCTGCCTTCAGTTCGACAGGACCGCGGTTGTTGCCGTACGTGAACTCATCGATGGTCACCGCCATGCGGATGACGGTGTAGCCCTCGTCGTCAGGCTTGGGGGCCGGGACGTTGACCGGCTCCACCTCGATCTCACGGCGGGCGCCGAAGCCGAGATCGGATGGTCGGGTGACCTCGTTCTCGTCGGCCTGCTCGGGCGCCTCTGGTTGCTGCGTTGTCCTTGTTGCCACGGTGTGTGCTCCTTTCGATAGGCCGGTATGCCTATGGCTGGAAGTCCTCCAGCCAGGTGATCAGCGTGACCCGAGCCTTGCCGGTCTCCTCGGCCGCGAGCACGTCGTCCACCATGTCGGGGTTGGCGGTGACGAACTCCTCGACCTCGGCCACGGTGTGCGCTCCGGGGTCAAAGGGGAGGACTTCCTCTAGCCAGTTGACGAGGGTGGCGCGGTTCTTGCCCACCACCTCGGCGTCGTAGATGTCCTGGGCCTCATCGGGGTGCTCGGTGACGAAGTCCTCGACCTCGGCCACGGTGTGGGCAGCCGGGTCGTAGCCGACCGCCACATCAGGGGTGCCCTCATCGCCGCCGCTCTCCTCGCCGCCGTCCTCCTGGGCCATCCGCAACTGCGGAGCGGCACCCGAGGCCACCGGGACGGTGTTCGGGTAGGAGCCAGCGACCGGGTACTGAGCCGGGTCGGAAGCCACCGTGCCGCCCGACGCCGCCGACGTGACATCGGCGTTGGTCTTGGCGTAGGTGAACGTGGTGCCCGAGGGCGTCGAAGCGATGGTGTAGGTGCCGTTGAAGACGGCGTCCACGCCCGTGATGACGACGGACTGGCCGACCTTGAAGCCGTGCGTGGCCGTCGTGGTGAGCGTGGCGACGTTGTTGGTCAGCGCCTTGTTGCTGACGGTGCGCGACACGTTGGTGACGGTCAGCGTGGCCGTCTTCGTCGGCTGGGTGGGCCTGAGGGGGTCACCGAAGGTCGAGCCGACCGCGGCGTAGGTGACCTCGGTCGGGTTGGCCAGCACCTGCGGCGTGGGGGTGCCGTCAGGTGGGAAGGCCCAGGAGAAGTCCTGGTCCGGTCGGGTGGTGCTCTGGTCGAGCCTGAAGTCCCACTTCAGCCCGGTGGACCCGACCACGGCCACGACCGGGCCTGTCTCCTGGACGCCCCGAGACCCGAACGTCTGTGGACCGTGAACGGCAACGATGCTCATGCTCATACCTCCGTATGCGCGCAGCGTGGGTGAGGGGTGTGTCCCCTCACCCACTGCATGGACTGCTCAGTTGGTGATGATCTTGACGACGCTGGACTCGGTCACGACGCCCCAGCCCCAGATCGAGTACCACGCCAGCGCGTGCTCACGACCGAAGTCGAGCACCCCGCCGTCGCGCAGTTCGACCGGGAGGGAGATGGCGTGGCCGAAGGCGTTGTCGCCCAGCAGCAGCGCTTCGAAGGAGGCAGGACCGGCGCCCGCGTACGGACCCCACGGCTCGCCCCAACTCGGGGTGGGCACTCCACCCTGCGGCGGGACGTCGAGCGTCGTTCCACCCGACGACGCCGGGTGACCCACGTCGATGTCGGCGTAGGGGTCGGCCTGCTCGTCGTAGTTGGTGAGGCTGGTCGTCCCTGCGGCGACCTGGACGAGGCGCTGGGCGTCGTCCATGCCGAGTGCGTTCGCACGCCAGTTGGGATCGGCGGGGGATGCCGAGGAGACGTTCCCACCGGGCAGCCCAGGCCAAAGGTCGGTCTGGGTGGTACCGCTGGGAGCACCGATCTGCGTGGTCTCGATGAACACGACGTCATCCAGCCTGCCGATTTCCCCGAGCATGAAGTTGCCGGGTGCGGCATACTTTGTGACCTCGATCCATTCCGGCGTATCCCTCAATCGACGGCTCTGGTGAGGGTGAACGAAGGCGACGTAGGTCTCACCAAGGCGAGGCACGTTCTTCGCTGCCAGTACCTCGACGGCGTCCTTGATGGCGTGGGGCACGAGGTAGTACTCGGACCCGGCAGCGGCACCGGTCACCTGGGCGACGGTCGTGGCCGGGGTTCCCGGCTCGTACACGCCGTAGCCGACGTTGATGGCGGCGGGCTTCTGGTAGCCGAACACGACCGACGTCGCACGAGAGAGCGTGTTGCGGGCCTGGGTGTCCATGTAGAGCGCCATGTTCCGACCCAGCAGTCGGGATGCGCTCGCCATGATGTCATCGAAGCTCGCATTGAGCAGAAGCTCCGAGACGGCGACGGCGAAGCCCTGCTCCTCGACGGTGATCGCGTACTGGTTCGCCGTGATCGCATGGGTCTTCATACGCACACCCTCAACCAGAGGCCCAGCGGGCACCGGCAGATTGTTGTAGCGCATGAAGTTCACCGTCAAACCGGGCATAGTTCCCAGTTCGGTCTTCTTCGCCGCGAACTGCTCGAACCGTAGAACGGGCATCGATTGGAACAGGATCTCCTTGCTCCAAATGGTCTGGATTGCCGGTCCCATCATCGTGGAACCTGTGGTCACACCTCCGGCGTAGCCGACACCTGTGTTGTCCAGGGTCGCGTTGCCGTAGTAACCGACAACCGGCGTGTAGTTGCTGTAGATGCCCCCTGGGGCTGCCCTGGTCGTGCCGGTGATGCCGGATACGATGGGAAGCTCACCACCAAGGCTGCCACCTGTGGCCATGTTGCTAACTCCTTGGGGCTAGCGCCCCCGTGGTCGTTGGTTTGGGTTCGTAGCTCGTAGGAGTTGCTCTCGATACCTCTTGTACGTGTCCATGTCCATCGTGCGGATGTCATCCGCTGTCAACGACTCTTGCTGCGGTAGTTGCTCCATTGGTCCTACTGGGGGAACTGACGGCATCGCCGCCCCCCTGAACGGCTGCGGCTGAGTGGCCGCGGCCATGTTGGTGAAGATCGCCTCGGAGCGACGCTTCATCTCTTCGATGCTGGCGTCGATGTCCTCCATGGTGTCCCCACCGATCAAGTCCCGGAGTTCCGGGAGGATGTACTCCTGCTCTTGCTCGATGCGAGCCATCCGGTAGGCGTACGCCTCCTGGAGTGCCCGCTCTCTGTCGAAGATCGCTCGGTCGGTGTCGTACCGGCTGCTGAGTTCGCTGATCTGACGGTTGAACTCGGCCTCGCGCTTCTCGAAGAGTTGACGGAGATCCATCTCCGACTCCTCCTTCTGACGGCGAGCCTCCTCGGCCTCCTGGGCCAGCCGCTCACGCTCGGCCGCTGCGGCCTCGCGCTCAGCCTGCAACTCCTTCAGTTGCTGCTGCATCTCATCGATACGCGGGTACAGCTTGTCCTTCTCCTGCTGCCGCGCCCGCTCGATGTCTTCGTCCGAGAACCGGGCGTTGGCATGGGCGGCACCGTTCGGCGGCGAGTCCACCAGTTGGATGGGACGCTGCGAGACCTCTTGGTCGGGCCTCGTCTGGCTCCAGTTGGCAGCGTTCTGGGGCTGTGCAGGCGTCACGCCTACTAGCAACCCTTGGCCGTCTTGGGTGATCTGGTTATCTGACATGGCCCCTGTTCCTAAGTCCACAGCGCGTTCAACGGTTGGTTCTACATAGTTCGGGAGACCCCAGTATTAGCACACTGCTCCTAGGAACGGGCACTATGTCAGTCCCTAAGAGCCGCATCATCGACTGTCATCGCTCTCGTAGTCCACCATCTGAGGCGGCATCATTCCGTAGGCGAGCGCCATCATCTCCTGAGCGAGCGCTGGGTCAACCGGAGGCGTAGCCGGGACCGGGTTGCCCATCGCATCGGCAGTCATCATCGGCTGACCGTCAGGCGTCATGCCCGTGCTCATCATCGTGAAGGCCGCGATCTGGCTACGGATGAGGTCGAGGGCACCCTGCTCCTTCGTGTCCTCCAGCACCTCTTCGAAGATTTCGCGGATCTTCTGATCGGGGAACTGGACCCCGAGGTCGCGCAGCGCACCGCGGCGGCTCTCCAACGACATCGCCATCTTGGCCTGGATCTCGTTGATCTTGATGAGGGTGTCCATCGGCATAGGCGACGGCCAGTCCACATACGTGCGGTATGACACCGGATCCAGCGGGTCCAACTGCGGCACCTGGTCGGGCTTGACGATCGTGGCCGACAGGCGCGGGTTGTAGACCGTCATCTCGGGGGCGAACAGGAAGGCGTGCTTGATGACAAGCTCGTTGATGTGCTGGAAGAGCGGGATGTACTGGATCTTCTTGCGGTCGTGCTTCAGCATCAGCGGCTGGTACTGGATGGCGAGGGCCACGCCGCTGGTGTTGGAGATGGGCTGCATCTGACCGAGGGCCGCGGCGGGGACGCCCATGAACTCGTGCATCGACTGCTTCAGCAACTCCATGTAGCCGAGGGGGCCGGTGAAGTTGGTCTGCAACTCCAGGTTCTGGACCTTGGCGTCCTTGGAGCCGATGGCCCAGACCTTGCGAGCGCCCTTCTCCAGGTTGCTCGCCTTGGCGCCTGTTATGACAGTGACCGGAGCGACGTGGTAGTTGATGATGTCTGAGAGTTCGGTGGCCTTCTCGTTGTACTCGCGGTTGAGGCTGATGATGTCGTTGGCGTCACCGAGACCCCAGGGGCTGGAGGAGACCGAGAAGTTGGGGCAGAAGGCCACCGGGATCTCGCCAAGCTGATTGGGGCGGGAGTCGATCAACTCGTCGTTGATGTACTCCTCGATCGTGTCCTCGGTCATGAGTTCCACATAGGTCATGACCTGACGAGAGCCGTCCTGGGCCGTCGCCCAGAACTTGTACTTCGTCTTGAAGCGGATCATCCGCGTGCGGTCGTGGGGGTGCCACTCGGGGAAGGCGAAGGCCGGATTCAGAGGGAGTATCCGAATCCGGCCCTCGTGCGGTACCCCTGCTGTGTCCACGTAGGGCGGCTCGTAGGCGACCTTGACGAAGACGTCACCGGAGACGGAGCCAAGCTGACCGATCTCCATGAGGATCGGCTGCTTGTCGTTGTGGTTCTCCCACACCTCCTTCAGGAGGTACGGGGTGATGGCGCCCGTGGCCTCGGGGGAGTGGAAGTTGATGCCCTTGCCAAAGCTGAAGTTCACGAGGAAGTCAATGAACGCCCGGACCCAGTTGAAGGTCAGTTGAGGTTCACCGATCTCCCGCTTGTACGCCCAGTGGTGGCCGAGGTACCAGGCCCAGTTGTTGGCGTAGCGGTTGAGCCGTGGTCCGTGGACTTCGAACTCCTCGTCGGCAAGCTCGACCAGGCCCAGGGGACTGATGGCGATGGTGAGGTCAGATGCTGCCGCCCGGTAGCTGGGTGAGTGGAAGGCGACGGTCATCTGATGTGCTCCCGAGGGATCGGCTTACGCACAGCGTAGGCCTGGGCGTCATGACCATAGGCGGTATGACGCTGCGCTGGCCATAGGTGGGTATGCGCGACTTGTTGTGGGAGGTGAACCTCGACCACATGTTTGCCATAACGCTCGGCCTGCTCCCGGCTGGTGGTGAGGGTTGGCCACTTCGCCGGGAACAGGATGTGGGAAGGGGTCGAGCGCATACCCTCGCTACGGATCGACTCGACGTCCTCGGGGCGGTGGGAGCCGTGGTACAGGATCGGGAACTGGCCCTCGCTCAGGTTCTCGTGCGCCGCCACTACATGCGCTGCTTCATGTAGGGGGTCTTGGCGCGCATGTACTTGCGGTAGGCGTTCTTGATCGGGCTGCGCTGGTAGAAGGCCGGGAACTGCTTGTTGGAGAGCGGCCCGAAGGGATCGTCCACCGTGTCGGTCTTGTGCTGTCCAGCGAACAACGAGATGTGGTGCCGCGACGGCTGACGCCGGGGCCGCACCTCACCTCGGTATTCGCTGGCCATCAGCGCCGCAGCAGGATGACGACGAGGATGATGACGAGCACCAGCAGGATGAACCCGCCGCCGATGTAGATGCCGTCTGCGAGAACGGCAGCCAGCATGGCCGGGGTCAAGCGCTGCCTCCTGTCGGTAGAGCCAGTAGCCCGAGGGCGACGCAGGCCAAGCCCGCCACCACCAGGATCCAGTGGAAGTCCCACGTCGCTCCCCGGCCCACGACGAGGCGCACGGCCTCGATGGTGAACAGGATGAAGGCGACCAGGAACATGATCTCGGCAAAGTCCGGGCTGTCCATGATCTCGGCGTACATGGTGGCAAGCATGGTCATTGTGATACCTCCGGTATCGGTTGGGGTTACTTCTTCGCCCTCGTTCGTGCCGCCTTCTTGGCCATGCGTGAGCGAGCCGCTGGCCCCTTCGCCGCCTCGTTGGAGATGGCAGCCGACTTCGACTTGGAGTAGCCCTCCTTCTTCAGGGCTTCGTACTCGTCGGGCTTCTTGATCGACGGCCCTGGGGACTTCCCTCCGGGCACGTCAGATCAGAGCGCCCAACTCGTCCAGGAACTGATCGAGGCGAGTGGCGAGTTCGGCCTTCAGGTTCTCCATGGCGGTCTGAACCTGCGCCTTGATCTGGTCACGACGAGCGGGGTCGTCGGCGGCGGTCGGCTCAGGGCTGACCGGTGCGGGGCCGCTGGCGGCGGGCTGCTGTGGGGCTGGGTCGGTGGTCATGGTTCTCCTTGTTGTGTTACTGAGGGCGGGCAGGTCCGTGCTCCTGCGGAGCGGCGGGCCACATGGCGTTCTTCGTCTTGCGGCCAGCGATGTCGTTGGCGATGCGCTCGGCGTTGGCCCGCTGGAACCACCCCGGCCGGGGGCGGTCGATGTCGGGACCGTGCGTCAACTGGTAGTCGCGGTAGGCGTCGTAGGCGTCCCCGGAGTAGGAACTGCGCTCAACCCGCCGACTGGGATGGTTCTCGGAGCGTTCCCCTCGTGCCACTACTTGGTCACCCGCTCTCGGTCTCCACCCTTGGACCGCTTGGCCTCACGGGTCTTGGCGGTGTCCTTGGGCTGGGTCACCGTCTTGCGCGGCGCCTCCTTCTTGCCATAGCTGAACTTCCCCTTGTCCTTGGGGTTGTTGTGCTTCGCCTGCTCGGCCATGAGTGCTCCTTCGGTTAGAACAGCGTCGGGTGGGGTGCGGCCTTGCGCCGCTTGGGCGTCGGCATCTTGGCCACAGGCTTAGTTGCCCAATCTGGGATCTCGTAAGGCTTGTTCTCGGGGAAGTTGCCCATGCGGATCAGCGCCGAGTTCTGCGCTCGTAGCTCGCTCGCCAGCGCTGGATGAGCGGCCTCGGGGAACATCGCTGCGTGGTGCTGGAAGGAAGCCGCCTCACCGTGGCGCCCGAAGTCGCGCCCGGTGGCCAGGTGACCGAAGGCGTCGTGGACGGCCCGGAACTTGTCGTTCATGGACGAGTGCATCATCGGGTTCTCCTGGGCCGGTGATCCCTCGCGGCCCTGACCCGACTCCGTGGTAGCGGTGGCCAACGTGCGCAACCGGCGATTGCTACGCACGTCGGCCATCGCCTCCCCGATGTCCTTGTAGGGATCCTCGGCTGTCACCTCATGCTTGATGCCGAGGCCACCCTCGGAGGTCGGCTTGGTGAGGTGCTCGTACTGGCGGTTGATGCCCTCGTGCAGAGCGGCGTACGACGCCTTCATCTGGTCGGACATGTGCGGAGGGGCGCCCTGCTGCTTGGCCACGATCCCACCCACGGCGTGGAGCACGTTGGGGTCGGCGCGCACCGCAGCGACGTTGCCAGGGCGGTAGGGCAGACCCTGACCGCGGGCGTACTCCTTGGCCCCCTTGGCCAGCGACTCCTCACGACGGATGTCGCCCTTGTGCCAGTCCACTCCTGGGAGACGCCTCTGGCGAGCCATCAGAACTCCAGACCCAGGCGCTTGGCAATGGGGCTGCGATCATCGAACTGGTGCGAGATGTGACCCGGTAGCTGCGTGGGGTTGGGGCGGATCTTGCCCGAGCGCGTCGTCTCCAGCAGCGAGTGCTCACCCAGCGGCTCTGGCTCCTTGGACTTCTGGCCCTCCCACACCCTCGACTGGTAGGCCGGTGGAAGCTCACCACCACGCAGAGCGGAGCGCCGCCCGGTCATGCGAGCGATGGCCATGCCGCCCATCGTCTTCAACATGTCGGGGTGAGCGCCCAGCGACGACACGTCGTGGGTGTCCACGGTGTACGACAGCGCCGACTGACGCCGGATCGCCTGGGAGGGGTGGGCGAGCAGCAGGCTCTGGTTGAAGTTGGGCACCTTCGTGCTCTGCAACTCACCGATCGGGATGGCCCGACTGGGGTCACCCGTGGCGAACTCGACGCCCGCCTTGCCCATGTGCTCCTGGAGGGCGCCACCGCTGGTGGCGTGACGGCCGATCTCGTGGTAGTCCACCGGCAGGTCAAGTTCCTCGGACACCGCCTTGGCCTGCTTCACGTCGTGGACGACGTTGCGTGCCGACGTCAGGTTGGGCGTGGAGTAGTCGTCGGTCCCGAGGGTTCCCTTGGTCCAACGGGTGCGCGGGCTGGTGATCGCCGTGGCCCTGGACATCTCGCCGTAGCTCACGCCCTCACCGTGCGCCGCACTCTCGATCATCGTGGTGGCGCTACCGGCATCGAGATCGAGCACGCCTTGGTTGGGGTTCTCGGCCGGGGTGGAGCGCCGGGTGACCTTGGCGTACCACGGCGCAGGCTCGGGGTGCAGCGCCGCCGTAGCGGCCCGGTTCGACATCGCTGTGCCCACAGCGCCGAGGCCCGAGTCCGGGTCCACGTCCACGTACGCTCCCAGTCGCTGGATGCCCGCCACCATGCGCTTGTGGGCCTGCTTCGTGGAGACGGTGCCGCCACCTTCCTTCTCGTACAACTCGGGCATGAAGCCAGGGCGTGAGGCAGGCAGGGGCGGGGGGGCGTTGTGCTTCTTGGCCAACGTCGCCGGGGAGATGAGCGGTGGAAGCTCGTGGGGGGCGAACAACTGGCCCTGGCGAGGGTCGGCGGCGCCCTGGTCCATCAAGCCATGGGCGGCGAGGATGGCCTCGTGACGAGGCACGGCAGTGGAGCGCCCGTGACCCTGGGGCCGAGGTGCAGCGCGCCCGGTCTTGCGCCCGACGAGACCTTGGTAGAAGCCCTCACCGGAGCGCCCCGCCTCGGCGGTGGCAACAACAGCCGCTCCCGTTGGATTGGTCAGCGGTGTGCCAGGGTCAACCCTCTTCGTAGCCCTAGGCATAAGGAACCGTTCCCTTTGCTACACTCCCGTGCATGACCGAACCGATGAGCGACACCGAGCGCAAGCTGCGTGCCTGGGCGACCCCGAAGTGGTGCGAGGTCTGCGGGGCGCGCAGCACGTGCGTCGCCCGCGCTGGCTTCTCCTCGTGCGACGAACACAAGATGCTGCCCAAGCCGGATCACGCCCTCTTCGACTTCGCCACAGGGCGCCCGTTGACCCAGGTGGACATCCCCGACAACACGTTGCCCGAGACGACCGCCTCGTAGGCCGCTGGGTTCGTACTCAGCGAGGCGATGGCTGCCTTGACCCCTCCCTCGTCACCGAGCGGGCGGGTCGAGAACGGATTGGTGTGCGTCCCGGCGTAGTCAGCCTTCTCGTCCACCTCACCGAAGGCCCGCTCGTTGCGAGTCAACGTCGCATGACGCGCCTCGACGCCCCCGGCCTCGGTGCGAGGGAAGCCCTGGGATACATCAAGATCGACCTGAGCCTTGGGCTGACGATCACCCTCGTGCCAGGCGCCGATGTAGTGCTCGGGCTGGGAGAGCAGCGCCCGGTTCTTGCGGGTGAACGAGGCGAGATCCCGGCCACCAACCGGGGTGTCGGTGGACGTGCCGACCTGCCCTGGTACGCCCCCGACCGTGTACCGGTCGGCAGCACGAACAAGCTCGCCCTCGGGGGACTGGCGCGCTGACACAGTGAACCCCGCCTCGGTCTCGCCGGGGGCGATGGTGTTGGCCTCGGTGGCGAGGTGGCGGAACTGGTCCTTGCTCACCCATCGAGCGGTCACGTGCGTCATCCCTGGTGGCTCCTCGGCTTGTGCCAGCCCTTGGAGATGGCAGCGGCGCGCCCCTTCTCCATCACAGCGGGCTTGCGGAGGTACTTCGGCTGGAGGGCGAGAGGAAGCTGGCCCTTGCGCATGTAGTCCTGGTTGACCTTGGTGATCATCGACGGCTCGGTGTTGAGCATCTCGAAACCGGTGTTCTGGTCATCGATGGGCTTGATCAGGTACTGGCCGAGGTTGGTGGGAGGACGCCCAGGGCCAGCCCTGCCGAGCGGGATCTCCTTGCTCCGGGACGCCGGGGCGTTCGGCTGCGGAGCAACGGTGACCCTCGGCGTCGGTGCAGTGGGCACCAGCGGCTTGGGCGGCTTGTAGGGCTTGTCTGGCGCCGTGCGCAGCTTCTGTGGTCGGGTGCCGAACCCGACCGACAGATACGGCACCGCCCTGAGGGCCATCTCATCCCCTCGCAATCTTCAGGATCTTGCCGTTCTTCATCCGCATGTACCCCTCAGGCACCTCGTCGGTTGCTGCCGGTGTCACAGGCGCAGGAGCGGACCCCGGCACATGCTCGTACTTCCCCCCGGAGAGATTGACGTTCCGAGCAACGTTCGACCCAGCCTGGGTCAACTGGTAGTACGTCATGCCGAACTGACCTCGGGCGCCCGCAGGTTCGACCAACCCTCGCTGGACGAGCGCCGCCACCTCGCTCTTCTGGCGAGGCAGCTTGCCCTTGTGGTGGATCTCGTGGAGCGTCCCAAGGTGCCGCTGACTGAGGTCATCGGCCATGGCCGTGTGTTCAGTCGCTGACCATCGCCGGGTTGAGCCGGATCAGCCGACGCTCGGAGCCAAGCTCCATTTCGAACTGAGGCGGTCCCTGACCGACGCTGGCGCCGATGACGAAGTCGCTGAGCATGGTCGGCGCCTCGATCCACGTGGCCGAGCCGACGTGAGCGCGCTCGGACATCGTCTCCATCGGATCCTTGATGGCGGTGAAGGGGCGCCCGCGAGCGTCGCCGCCCGTGTCACCGTAGGCACCGCGACCGAAGTCGTTGGGGATGTCCGTGTCGGTGGCAACTCCCTCTTCGAAACGAAGAGGACCACGCCGGGTGCCGTTGAAGGCGACGTCCCGTTCGAACTGGACTTCCTGGGGCGGATACGACATGCGACCCTCCTTACCTGGGTATCAGGGCGAGCCTAACTCATCGGTAGAACGGAGAGGAGACCTCCTCAACCATGGGCACGGTCTCCATCATCGAGCAGGCACAGGCGAGGGCAGCCGAATCGACATAGTCATCGTGGGCTTCCTTCTCGTCAGGAGCCTCGATCAGCAGGTACTGACCCCGCATCACCTTCTCGGCATCAACCATCTGCTGGCGGAAGCGACGCCATACACGGGTACGTCGGGCCTTGCTGTGGCCGGGGTAGACCAGCATCTGGCGCTGTATCAACTGGATGAGGTGCTTCCAGCGCTCGGACTGGTTCTTGCTGTCAGAGGAGTAGGGGATGACCTCACAGCGGCTCCCCATCAGGCGCTGCATCCGCTCGGCTACGGCTGATCCCATCCCCTGGGCATCGACCCCGATCGACATGATGTCGTAGGGGTCGAGGAAGTCCATGATCTGGAAGTACTGACTCTCCCACTCGGTGTTGTTGATCTCCAGCCAGTTGAGGATGCGGTGCTCCCGGTACCCAGCGGGGTCAGGGAAGTCCCAGTCCACCCAGCACACGGTGACGACCGTGCTGTCCTTGACACGCGCCGGATCGATACCGACCACACAAGGTGAACGGTGCCAGCCCCGAACGAGTTGCATGCTGGGATCAGCGAGGTAGTCAAGCTCGTCCTCCGTGACGAGCATGCCACGCTCCAGCATCCACTTCAACGCATAGGACATCTGGAACTCCTCCGAGTCCTCACCGAGGCGGATCTTCTCCTTGGCGATGAACTTGGCGTAGCTCGGGTTGTACTTGCAGACGGTGCGGTAGTCGTACTCGAAATGGTTCTGGCGGGCGCGCTTGTTGACCTGGCGCCGCTTGTTGATGTTGATGGCCTTGTAGAAGTCGCCCTTGGTGTAGCCGGTGGTGCCGATCTTGACGATGGTCCCGGCGTAGAAGGCGAGCATCGGGTGGATCGACTTGCGCACCACTGTGTCGTCGGCCTCCTGGGCCTCGTCCACGATGATGATGTGATACGAGGCGCCCTCGATCTTGGCTCGGGGGTTGGCCGTCTGGCGGCGACAGAACGAGCCAGATGAGAGGCGCACCACCTTCGACTTGCCGTCCACGCGGTCATCGATCTCGGGGTCGAGCATGATCTCCACGGCGTGGTCGCTGGTGAGCCGGGAGACGATGCGGCTGAAGACGAGGTCGGCCTGCTCATCGACGGGAGCGAAGATGCCGACCCACAAGCCGCGCTTGAACTTCTCCAGGATCGGATAGCTCTTGGCCAGCTTGGGGAAGAGCACCATGCAACCCGACAGGGTGGTGGCCACGACCTCTGACTTGCCCGACTGGCGGGCCATCAGGCCGGTGACCTCCTCAGCGTCCGACAGGATCAGGCTCTCGATGATGCGGTATGACAGCGAGCGCTGGTAGGGGAACATTTCGAACCCGGCCAGTTCCTCGCAGAACATGATGGTGCGCTTGATCAACTGGTCAACGAAGTTGGCCATCTCCGGGTCGAGAGGTTCGATGAACTCCTCGTCCTCCTCGGCGGAGCGCTGCTCCTCGTCCTCTTCAAGGAGTTCTTCAGGGTCAGGCCCATAGCCGAGATCAGTGATCGTCACAGGCCTAGCTATAGCAGCCCAGAACGTTAGAAGGACGGTCCCTCTCGGAACCGTCCTCCCAACAACCGAACCGAACTAGCCAGGACGGCCACTTCAGTCGCTAACGATCGTATCTCACGATGGATCTACTGGCAACCTCTTCGCCTTACGCCGTTCGCCGTAGTACTCGGACGCAACGCGCACACACGCGGTGCCCTGACAGCCCTTCTGGCGCCGCCACAGCGAGGCATCCTTGCAGACCGCCGAGTTGCGATCGGGGTCGATGCCGCAGACGCCTTCCTCGCTGACGATGACCGGCTTGGCCTTGCGCCCAGGGCGCTGCCCTTCCAGGGCGTCGAGGCGCGCCTCGATACGGGCTAGGCGGGCCTCGCTGATCATGAGATGGGCAGCGGGGGGTTGACGTGGATCTGCCACGTCACGCGCTTGTCGTCCATGCCGAGGAGACTGCCGTAGGCGTTGACCTCCTCGCCCTCCCACTTCACGTGGCTGCGCTGGGCGTAGGTCTCGCGCAGAGACTCGATGGCGAGGACGGCCTCCTCAGGGGTTGCGGCCTCCATCGTGCGCACTACCTCCTCGTTGTACTGAAGGCCACTGCGCACCTCGATGGTGAAGTGGTCAGGAGGGGGTCCGTAGTCGAGGTCGAGTTGAAGCTGTTCTGGTTCGGTCATAACTGCAAAGGTTACTGTTCCATTGGCACTGTGACAACTAGCTTGCGGCGCAGCGCCTTGATCGCCGCCAAGGCGTCCTCTAGTGCGACCTGGGCATTGGCCAAGATCGGCGCCTTCTCCTCAGCCACCGTGGCCCGGTACACGTCGGTCAGCCGAGTCGCCGTTGACAGCCCCGACTCCAGCAGGAGGAAGAGATCCTCTGCCGCCATCCGGTCGAAGCGGCTCGCCTCCGGGATCGGCACCTTCTCCTGTCTCTTGACCCTGAACGTCATTGCTCGGTCCTCTCCACTGACTGATCTCCACCTCGGTGATGTCCCCCAGACGCCTGTGCGGGTCTTCACTACGGGTGCAGGTGCCGAAGTGGAGGACACGATCCCCAAGTCGAAGATGTGCCCCCCAACGGGAGCGACGATACGGCGGGAGGTCTTCGACCAACCAGCCAGGGCCGATGAGGGAGATGTAGGCAGGAGGGTCGTACTCGATACCCCAGTACACCTCGATACCCAGGTAAGGCCCGATGCCGTGGACGACGATCATCCACGCACCCGGCTGTAGATGGCCGTCCGCTTGGCGTTGGACTCGATCTCGTACTCCTGGCCCTGCATGACGCCGTAGCTGAAGCTGTTGAGCGAGCGGTTGATCGCCTTGCCCTTGGACACCGCCCGAGCGAAGTTCCTGAAGGCCTCGTAGGGCACGTCCTCGTAGATGTAGCCCTGGTTCTTGTTGTTCCGCCACTGCACCTGGATCTGGCGCTGGGCGTAGTCGTAGCGGTAGCGCTTGACCCGTGTGGAGGCCGGTGTCTCGGCCCAGGGACCGAGGTCGTGGACGTCTGCATCCTCGGAGACGTCTTCGGCCTGCACCCTGGACTTGCCCAGAGTGGTGCCCTTGACCTTGGCCGCACCGGCAATGCGGTGGGCGCCGACGTTCTGCGGCTTGGCCGTTCTGGCCTGGGATGCGTCCTTCTCAGCCATAGATCAGTCTTATCATAAGATGAACGTCCTCTTGCTAGAGTGATTCCATGATATGCAACGGCGTGGGTGTGGGCCTGATGCTCGACCCTGAGGGCGGCGAGGTCTGCGTCGTCCTGTCCCTGTTCCACAACGAGGAGCAGGACGAACCGACCGACTACATCCGGCTGGTGCCCGAGCGCGCCGCTGCCATTGGGCTGGACCTGCTGGCCCGTGCTGGGGCTGGCCAGGAGATCGTTGCCGAGATCGCCAACACGCCGATGGACGACCGCCCTGCGGCCATCGCCAAGATCGTGGCGCGCCTGCACGGGGGCTTCAACTAGTCAGGCTCGCACTCGGCCTCGTGGCGGTCGAGATCGTCCATGTCGGCGCAGACCCGGCCGCACCAGATGCAGAGCAGTTCGATCTCTACTTCGTCCTCTTCGCCTGCCTCACTCCCTTCACGAAGTTCGCTTTCGCTGACCGGCTTGCTGTTCCTCCTGGTGACCTCGTTGAGGGCCGGGATGAAGGTGCTCGCTTGGGCGAAGCCTTCTTGGAAGTGCTGGCGCGCTTGCGGGGAGGCGAAGTACTCGCGGATCCGGCGACTGAGAGGATCCTCTGAAGGTGAACGTTCTGCACTTTCAGCCACTGGTTCTCCTGACGAAGGTCGTTGACGACTCGTAGCTCGGCGGTGAAGCCGGGATCGTTCATCAGTACGACGATGGCCTCGGCCGTCGCCTTGGTCACCGGCTCCACCAGTTCAGGCGGGACTACCGTCTTAACATAGTTGAAGATCCGGGCGACGAGCGCTTCGCCGGGGGTCATCCCCCCAGGGTATGCGACGCCGTAACAGCCGCTCGGATGCCCCCGGCGATGGCGCTCTCGCAGATCGAGATTTCACCCTCGCCCCAGATGATCGAGACGCCCTCGCGTTCGTAGGGGAGGATGATCTCGATGACGGCGTCCTGCCCGACGAAGGCGGTGGTGATCTGGAGCGCCTCAGTCTTGGAACCATCATCAGTCATGGCAAACGCGTCAGCGGTGAGGCTGATCATCGCCTGAGGCGTCTCGGCGGCGTGGACCAGCCCCTCCCGCAGCAGACTGAGGTCGTCACCTAGCCCGCCAGCGAGCAAGGTCATCTTGAACGTCCCGTCCATGTCCTCGTGGACGATCACGGGGTTGAAGTCCTCCTCTGCGAGGGCCATCGTCTCCAGGGCCAGCTTGCCGGTCTTCATGAGGAAGTCGAGGCGCCCCTCGTTGGTCATCGGTTCGGTCATGCGGCGAGTATAGGGGACGGAACCATTGCTCGCTATCACAAGATCAGCGGCCGGTGTCCTCCTCGTACTGACCAACGTGATGGAGCACTCGCGCCATCTCCTCGGTGACATCCTGGTCAAGGGGCCAGACAGCCCTGAGAGCGCGGGCCAAGCGGAAGGTGATCGGTGAGTACTTCACCGGAGCGCAGTGGATCTTGGCGTTGGCCTGATCCATCGCTTCGAAGTACTGGAACGACCACAGCGCCGCTTCCTGCAACTCCTGATCTATCTCCTCGATCGCCGCATCGATGGCGTTCATTGCCTCGCTCATACGTCGGGGAGCTTGTGGCCCTCGTCAGCGGCCAGTTGGGCCTGGTGTTCGAAGTAGTCGGCCACCCGCAGCAGTTCCTTGCGCTTCTCGTCGTCCTCGATCAGGCTCACGGCGACAGCGATCATGCTGGAGTACGTGGCCAGGGCAGGGGAGGCGAACTTGTCCTGACGGCGGATGACCACAGCGTCAGGGACGGCGATGCTGGTCCACAAGGCCACTGGCAGGCCCGAGGTCTGAGCGAAGAACTCGTCGCTCTTGAACACGATGTACTTGTCGTCGCTATCGCCCACGGGGCATCTCCTCGGTTCGGGGAAGGGTGATGATAGACGGCGGGCAGGGGCGCGGTTCCCAGCGCCAGGCGACGTCCTTGGCGTCACCGATCCAGCCGCGGATCAGGTTGCGCAGGCTGAGGCAGTCGGCCTGGATGGTGTCGATGGGGGTGTTCCAGTCACCGGAGTACACAGTGGGCGCCTCATTGGCGCGCTGGTAGGCGTGATACTCCGCTCGCTGCCGTGCTAGGTCCGCTACAAGCTCGCTGTTCGGATCGGTCATCATGCAACTCCTCGGGGAGGGCACCGAACGGGTCGCCGCTGTAGGCGAAGGCGATCTGCTTCAGGGCGTCGTCACTGGAGGCGCCCCGATCGAGCAGAAGCCGATACGTCGCTGCCCACTCACCAGGGGTGCCCTCGATCGCCAGGTGCGGCAGGACGTGGTACAGGTACGGCACCCGTCTTATGATAGTTGCTCGTCAAGGAGAACGGCGAGTCGTGAAATGGCTCCCGAGGAGCCATTTCGCTACTGAGGCTGACGGATCACACGAGCGCGCAGCGCTTCGCCCTTCAGCAGGGAGGCGGTGGCGCGGTGGTGGCCCGAGAGGATGTCCCAGCGGTCGTTGGGGCGCACGTAGATCGTCGGGAACATGTTGCCCACGTTGTGGGGGTCAGCGCTCGTGCGCCCGGTGTGCTCGTAGTTCTTGCCCATGTAGTAGTTGACGTGCTCGCGGATGATGTTGGGCTGGGTGGCCCGCAGAGGCCGGGGATCGACGTCCTCTAGCTCGGGGGGCTGGGAGAGAGCGTGGTGGATCAACTCGCGGTTGAAGTGCGACTGGTCCTTCATCTTGCCCGCACCCGGCCAGGGCGCTCCGGTCCACGCTCGACCCTTGAACAGCGCTTCGGGGTTCTGCGTCCCGTAGACAGCGCGCACCACTTCGAACTGCCGAGTGCTCAGCATCTCCTCACGGTCATGCGGGCCTTGCCAGGGCATTGGCCCAGCGTAGTCCGGTACACCGTCCCAGCTTCGCTAGAGGGTGCTGTGATAGCGTCCGATTCGAAGCACCGCCGATGGGCCGCAGCACGGGAAACGTCGGTTGGTCGCTAGAGAGGCCTGGTGCGGCGTGCGCCAGGCCTCTCTCCACCAAAGGAGGAAACCATGGACCTGGCACCACTGCTCATCAGCGAGGAAGAGGCCAAGGAGCGCCTCGCCCAGTACGAGGCCCAGATCGAGGCCGAGCGCACGGCTGAGGACGAGGCCATCCGCATGGGCTACCGGGCCGCAGCCCGAGGGATGCCCGTGTTCTCGCTCCAGGCGGCGTTCGAAGCGGCTGGTCAGTTCCCAGCACAGGGCACCAACTCCTCGACCGGGCTGCCGCGCCTGGCGATCGTGCGCGCCGACGCCACCGAGTGCCGGGTCTATGCCGACTCAGGCGACTGGGTGTTCACGGACATCCTGGACAGCGTCAACCGTGGTGCGCTCGTCGGCAAGCACTCACTGCGGGTGCCGAACGGCGCACGAGACGAACAGGGGCGCGCTGCATACGTCCGCGGTGCCAAGACCGTCGTGCCGATCATCCCGCCCAAGCACCGGCCGCGTCGTCACCGCATCCGGGGCTTCCACATCGTGTGGGAGGTCGAGAAGTGGGATCCGACGCCCCCAGTCGATCCCGCCCTCGTGCGCCACATCCGGGGCGACCTGTGGTCGGTGGTGGCGACGTGGGATCTGACCGAGTTGGAGCGTCGGGTTCTCTTCGGGCGCCGCTAGGGAATCATCGAATGATTCCCTAGCGACTGACCCACTACTCGGTGGCTGGGAGAAGCGCTGGTCCCCTGGACACGTTGTCCGGGCCGATACCGGGCGGGAACGGCCCGTCAGGGTTGGCGCAGGCTGACGACTCGGGCGGGTAGGTGACCAGCACCGGGCCAGCCGTGGGGTTGACCTCGTAGGTGAGGAAGATGCCCTCTCGGAGGAAAGCGTCCGAGTTGTCGGGCACCCAGAACCCGGCCGGGTTGAGGTTCCATCCCGGCACGTCAGCGATCGACCCGTCAGGGTTCACTTCCGTACCTGGGTACAGGATGTCCACCGTCTGACCGGGCTGGTAGACGAGCGACTGGGTGCTGATCACACGACCGTTGATGTCGGTCATGGTCAGGGTTCCGGTCACCCCGGCGAGGCTCGGGAACTGGTTCTGGAACTCGATGCGGATGGTCGGCACCTCGGCCACACAGATCGTGCCCGCCGCCCCGAAGGTGAACGTCTCAGGGAGCGTCGTTGAAGTCGTGCTCGTAGGGGTGCTGGTCGTCGTAGTCGTGCCTGGCGCCGTTGTGCTCGTCGTGGACGATGCGGTCGTAGTGGTCACGGCGGTAGACGACGTTGTCGGGACCGTAGATGTGGTCGTCGTCCCCGGCAGAGTCGTGCTGGAGGAGGTCGTGGACGGCTGAGTCGTCGTTGTCGAAGTCGAAGTCGGCGGGGTCGTAGTGGACGTGGTGCTGGTCGATGTCGTCACCCCCGTCGTCGTGGTCCCTTGGGGCAGGGTAGTGCTCGTTGAGGTGCTCGTCGTCGGGGCCACCGTCGTGGTGGACGTAGACGTGCTTGTAGGCGACGTGGTGGAGGTCGTCGTGCTGGGCGCGGTAGTCGAGGATGTCGATGACGTCGTCGTTACCCCGGTGGTGGTCGTCGTAGACGGCGGGCAGTTCGGCGGCTTGGTCACCGAGGCCGAAGCCGTCTCACCGGCCAGCGTGTAGGTCAGCGTGATGTTCTCGTCGGTGTCCGGGTAGGGGATGACCACCACGCTGCTGGTCTGGAAGACCAGGGGAACTGACCCCCCGCTACTGAACGACAGGGTGCCGGTCTGGCCGTCGAGGTCGAGGCGGTTCCCGAAGGTGATCGAGATTTGCGGGGTGTTGGTCGCCTCGTCGCAGAAGGCGAACACATTCACCCCGAACAGGCTCGGCCTCGGCAACGTGGTCGTCGTAGACGATCCGGTGGTTGTCGTGGTCGTAGATGGGGCGGTCGTGCTCGTCGTAGAGGATGCCGTGGTGGTCGTGGTGGACGAACCCGTGGTCGTAGAGGTCGTAGGCGACGTTGTAGTGGTGCTGGTACCAGGCTGCGTCGTGGTGGTGCTGCTGGGATATGTCGTCGTCGTACCCCCATCGGGCAGGCACTCACTCACGTCGGGCTTGGGCTGGCCGGTGTCGAAGGCGATCACCTTGGACAGGCCGTGCTCGTCAGCGAACTCGTCCCCGACGTGGACGCCGTCGTTCTCGGGATCCGGGATGGCGTTGACCGAGACACTGATCACTACCTGGAGCAACTCGTTGGAGTTGGGGATGTTGACGTACTTGCAGACCCAGACCTTCTTGGGTGCCTCAGTCGTTGTCGGGGCAGCGGTCGTCGTCGTGGAAGAAGTGGACGTGGTCGTACCCGGCGCGGTTGACGTAGTGGCCGGGACAGTGCTTGTCGTCGTCGTGGTGAACGTCGGCGGCGGTGGAGCGGCCGTGGTCGTCGTCGCACCCGTCGCCGTAGTAGTGGGTGCAACCGTCGTCGTTGTCGTGGAAGATGACGGAACGGTAGTGCTCGTCGTGGTCGTGGTCGTCGGCACCGGGAACACGCAGTCGAGGATCGACGGCTCGTCCTGGCCGATGTCGAAGGCGATGATCAGCGAGCGGCCCTGGGCGTCGGTGAAGAAGTCACCGATGTGGATGCCGTCATTCTCGGGGTCGAGGATCGAGTGGATGTCCACCGAGATCGGGTTCTGGCCGGTCTGGAGCCGTTCATCCACTCCCGGCGTCCCCACGAACTTGCACACGAAGACTTTGTGACTCGGCAGGGTGGTTGTGGTAGTTCCGCCCGCCGTTGTGGTGGTCGTTCCCGGCTGGGTCGTAGTTGTCGAGGTCGAAGGTGACGTACTCGTAGAGGTCGCCACGGAGGTAGTCGAAGTAGAAGTCGCTGTAGAGGACGTAGTGGTAGACGCGGCCGTCGTAGTGGTGACCTCGCGGGGTGTGGTCGTAGCGGTCGTCGTCGTCGTCGCAGGGTGCGTCGTCGTCGTGTACGGCGGGTGCGTCGTCGTCGTCACTTCCCTGGGCGTGGTCGTGGCCGTCGTCGCCGGGGTCGTGGGGACAGTGGTCGGCGTCGTCGTCGCCGGTTGCGTCGTCGCAGGCTGTGTGGTCGATGTGTACTCACCCCCCGTGTACCAACCGGAGACAGCGTCCCCGCCCAAGGCCAACGCTGGGGCCAGCGTCAGCACGGCTCCGATTGTGACAACACCAGCTACCCGCAGTCTCATGGCGGGATCATAGCTCAGCGGCGCTGGTTGCTATTCTCTAAGCGCACCGACGCGAAGAAGGCGCCCGAAGGCGCCTCCCTCTTCTGGTTCCCGCCAGATTGGTTGCCTCAGCGGACCTTGGTCCCCTTGACGTGCTTGCGGATCGCGGCCTCGGTCAGGGTCTTGGACTTCCCGAACGAGCAGAGCGTGCCCTGGGGCGCCAGGACGTCATCGAGCGCCCGCACCAGACCGGCGAGGCACACGTCGTTGGCCCACGTCTTCCCGGCGATCTGCATGATCCAGTCGAGCATCTGCGCCGACGTGGTG
>Ga0307503_10000155_pt1 | contig 24285 bp, 26 predicted proteins | sample 17_S_MG_FD_194514 | JGI IMG/M metagenome (GOLD analysis project Ga0307503, IMG submission 194514) | Soil microbial communities from Populus trichocarpa stands in riparian zone in the Pacific Northwest, United States - 17_S | ecosystem: Environmental > Terrestrial > Soil > Riparian zone > Trees... | reverse complement strand
GCTGTTCGCCCATTAAAGCGGTACGCGAGCTGGGTTCAGAACGTCGTGAGACAGTTCGGTCCCTATCTGCTGTGGGCGTTGGAGAGTTGAGAGGAGTCATCCCTAGTACGAGAGGACCGGGATGAACATGCCGCTGGTGTATCTGTTGTCCTGCCAAGGGCATCGCAGGTTAGCTACGCATGGAACGGATAACCGCTGAAAGCATCTAAGCGGGAAGCCGTCCTCGAGATGAGCTCTCCCATCCCCTTGAGGGAGTAAGACCCCTGGTAGACCACCAGGTTGATAGGCCAGCGGTGTAAGTGTGGTAACACACTCAGCCGACTGGTACTAATGGGTCGAGGGCTTGACGGATATTTATTACTTACCTAGCGGCTTTGTGCGGTTTTCAAGCTCCACCGAGGCGGTTGTCTCGCAAAATTCCGGTGGCGCATAGCGAGTGGGAGACACCTCTTCCCATTCCGAACAGAGCAGTTAAGCCACTCAGCGCCGATGGTACTTGGGGGGCAACCCCCTGGGAGAGTAGGTCGCCGCCGGTTCTTCTTGAAGTCTGGGCCGCGCTTAGGCGCGGCCCAGACTTCGTTCGGGGACTTTTCGGATGGGGCCTTAGCGCGCCGCGCTGGTCGTCGACAGCGGCTTTTTGCCGGCCCTCGGCGGCCTTACCGTCTTGCGACGGGGGCCGTGGAGGATGTCGGCGTAGGGGCTGTCGGCTGAGACCGTTGAGAAGAGCGGGACTGCGCCTTGGCGGCGGGACTGGCGGGACACGGGGACTTTGCTGTCGGCTTCGCACGCTCGGGTCGTTCTCCCAACGGGCTCGAGCCCGTACTCCCCGAGCGTGGCGAAGTCGATCAGCAGGTCGGCGCTGTCGGTCAGTCGCGCGGTGATTGATTTCTTTGAATCGAACATGGGTTCGTAAGGTACGCCTGCCTCCGGACGGCAACTCGATCCTGCAATCCGGCTTGCACGCTGTTCAGGAAACCCCTGGAAATCGCCTATTTCCGGGACGGCGGAGTCGGCATGCCGCAGCGCTACTGATCGCCAGTAGCGCTGCGAACCCCAGAAGCGCTGTCGAGATGAAGCAGGAGCTTCGCTGTGGCCTGGCGCCACGCTCCGCGACGTCTCGTGCCGATTGATCCTAGGGCTTCGCGGTCGCTTTGGCAACCTCGCCGAAGCTGAGGACCAGAGCGGCGGTGCGAGCGGGCTTCTCGACGTTGGGCGAGTGTCCGGCGCCCTGGATCAGGACCGTTTCGGTCGCCGGATAGGTCTGGCGGTATTCGGCCAAGGCTTCGTCCGGGCCGTCGATGATCTGCTCCTCGGCGCCCATGATCACCAGCAGCGGCAGCCCGGTATCGCGCATGCGCTCGTCCAGGGGTTTCTCGTCGGCGAAGTCCTCGGAGTTGCCGGGGGATTCGTCGTAAGAGGTGTAGGTCATCCGGTTGACGTCTTCGACGAAGGCGTCGGGCACGTCGAAGCCGGGTGCGAAGGCGACCCCGAGCCCTTGGCGGACGGAGAAGTCGGGCTTGATCGTCCACAGGGCCTCGCCGATCACCGGCTGGAAGGCGAGGCCGGCGATGAAGCCGAGGCTGACCCGCGAACGGTCGGGCGGGGTGTCGACGATCACCACCCGGTCGACCAGCTGCGGCGATTGCTCGGCCAGCGCCACCGCGACGCTGCCGCCAAGCGAGTGCCCGACCACCTCGGCGTCGCTGACGCCGAGCTCTTCCATCGCCTCGGCGACCAGCTTCGCCTGGTTCTCAGGCGTGTAGCCGGATCCGGGCTTTTCCGAGCCGCCGTGGCCGAGCAGGTCGACGGCGACGACCCGGTGGTCGGCTTCGAGCAGCGGCCGCATCCGGTCCCACCAGTCGATCGCGCAGCTGAAGCAGTGGATGAGGACGATCGGTTCGCCGTCGCGCGGGCCGCCTTCGACCGCTTGAATGTCCCCGTCCGGGAGGTCGAGGATGCGGCCGCCGGGCACGGTCACGTCCGCCGGCTCGGTCGCGCTGGCGACCACGAAGGCGTTGATGGCGAGCAGTGCAACCAGCACCACCGCGATCCCGATCCCGATCTTCAAACCTCTGCCCATGCCGGTCGTTACCCTAGCCGCGTGAGCGAAAAATTTGTCATACAAGGCGGTGCGCCACTCTCGGGCGAGCTGACAGTGGCGGGTAACAAGAACGCGGCTCTGCCGATCCTCGCCGCGTGCCTGCTGACCGAGGAGGAGCTGCTGCTGCACCGGGTGCCGCGGATACGCGACACCGAGGCCCAGATCGCGCTGCTGGAGCGGCTCGGGGTCGAGGTCGCCTGGGTCGCCGACAACAGCGTCCAGCTCTGCGCCCGCGGCGTCACCGAGCCCGCGGTCGACGAGGAGCTCTCGCGCCAGATCCGCGCCTCCTTCCTGCTCGCCGGGCCGCTACTGGCCCGCTTCGGCGAGGCGCACATGCCGCCTCCGGGCGGCGACTTCATCGGCCGCCGCCGCCTCGACGCCCACCTCGACGCCTTCCGCGACCTCGGCGCCCGGGTCGACGGCGACCGCTGGATCGAGCTGGCCGCCGCCGGTGGGCTGCGCGCCTGCGAAATCTTCATGGACGAGCCCTCGGTGATGGGGACCGAGAACGCGCTGATGGCGGCGGCGCTGACGCAGGGCCCGACGACGATCTCCAACGCCGCATCCGAGCCGCACGTCCAGGACCTGGCCCGTCTGCTGACCAAGATGGGCGCCCGCGTCGACGGGATCGGCTCCAACGTGATGACGGTCAACGGCCGCGACAAGCTCGGCGGCGCCGAGCACTCGATCTCACCCGACCACATCGAGGTCGGCAGCTTCATGGCGCTGGCGGCGGCGACCGGGGGGGACGTGCGGATCCGCGACGTCGAGCCGGCCGACCTGCTGATGGTGCGGCGCCAGTTCCGCCGTCTCGGGCTGCGCTCGGAGATCGAGGGCAACGACGTGATCGTGCCGCCAGGGCAGAAGCTCGAGGTCGAATCCGACCTCGGCGACGCGATCCCGAAGATCGAGGACGGGCCCTGGCCCGCCTTCCCGGCCGACCTCACCTCGATCGCGCTGGCGCTGGCGACGCAGGCGCAGGGGGAGATCCTGATCTTCGAGAAGATGTTCGAGAACCGCCTCTTCTTCGTCGACAAGCTGGTCGCGATGGGCGCTCGGATCACGTTGTGCGATCCCCACAGGGCGATCGTCAGCGGTCCGAGCCGGCTTCACGGCGAGCGCGTCGAGAGCCCCGACATCCGCGCCGGGATGGCGATCCTCATCGCCGCCCTGGCGGCCGAGGGCAGCTCGGAGATCGGCAACATCCGCCAGATCGACCGTGGCTACGAGCAGATCGACGAGCGCCTGCGCGCGCTCGGCGCCCAGATCGAACGGGTCTCCGCAGAGGTCCCTGCGTAACAGGGTTTTCCTCGCTTCTCTCGTAAGGTCCGTCCGATGATCCACCCGATCCCACCCGGAACCCGGGACGTGCTCCCGGACGAGATGCGCGAGCTGCGCCGGCTCGAGCGCGCCCTGATGGAGGTTTTCGAGGAGCGCGGGTACGGCGAGGTGGCGACTCCGGCGATCGAGTACGACGAGGTACTGGCGCGCGGGGACGGCCGCGTCGCGGCCGGGGCCTACCGCTTCTTCGACGAGAGCGGCGACCTGCTGGCGCTGCGCTCGGACATGACCGTGCCGATCGCCCGCCTGGTTGCCAGCCGTTTCGCCGAGGCCGAGCGGCCCCTGCGTCTTTCCTATCTGGCCAGCGCCTACCGCGCCGTGCGTCCCCAGCGCGGGCAGATGCGCGAGTTCGTCCAGGCCGGGGTGGAGCTGATCGGCGCGCCGGCGCCGGAGGGCACGGTCGAGGTGATCGAGGTGCTGGAGGCGGCGCTGCGAGCGGCCGGTCTCGACCGCGCCGTGATCGGGCTCGGCGACGCCGACCTCTACCGCCAGCTGCTGACTGAGTTCGGCCTCTCCGACGAGGCCCGCGAGCCGATCCTCGCCAGCCTCGCCACCCACGACCTGGTCGGCCTCGAGGCCGAGCTGGAGCAGGCTGGGATCGAGAGCGCGCAGGTCGAGACCTGCGTCGCCCTGACCCAGCTGCGCGGCGGGCGCGAGGTGCTGGAGAAGGCCCGCTCGCTGGGCGGCTCCACGGTCGAGCGCGCGACCGCGCGCCTGCAGGAGACCTACGACGAGCTCGAGCGCCGCGGCGCTGCAGACCGGGTCCAGATCGACCTCGGCCTGCTGCGCGACCTCGGCTACTACAGCGGCGCCATCCTCGAGGTCTACGACCCTGCGCTGGGCCACGTGCTCGGCGGCGGCGGTCGCTACGACGGCCTGCTCAAGCGCTTCGGCCTCGACCTGCCCGCGGCCGGCTTCGCCCTCTATCTGGAGCGCGTCCATGTGGCCCAGATGGAGGAGGAGTCGCGACGGAGGGCCGAGCTGTGACCTTCCAGGTGGCCGGCAGCCGCGCCAAGGCCGACGGGCCGCTGAAGCTGGCGGTGCCCCGCGGCGCCCTCTTCGACGAGACCCTCGACCTGCTCGACGCCGCCGGGGTCGACACCGCGCCGGCGCGCGGCGACTCGCGCTCGCTGATCTTCGAGACTGAGGGGATGACGCTGGTGACGATGCGCCCCTCCGACGTCCCCACCTACGTCGAGGCCGGCGCCGCCGACGTCGGCATCACCGGCAAGGACGTGCTGCTGGAGCAGGCCGACCGGGTCGTCTACGAGCTGCTCGACCTCGGCTTCGGCCGTTGCCGGATGGTCCTCGCCGGTCGCCGCGGCGACGCCCGCCTGGGCGAGGCGCAGCGGCGGCTGGGGATGATGCGGATCGCGACCAAGTACCCGCGGATCGCCGAGCGCCACTTCGAATCGACCGGGCGCCAGGTCGAGGTGATCGAGGTCAAGGGCTCGGTCGAGCTGGCACCGCTGATCGGGCTCGGCGACGGCATCGTCGACCTCGTCGCCACTGGCCGCACCCTGGAAGAGAACGACCTCGAGGTGCGCGAGGAGATCCTCGAGTGCACCGCCCGCTTCGTCGCCAACCGCGTTGCCCACAAGCTGCGCGCGGCCGAGGTCGACGAGCTGACCGCGAGGCTGCGGGAGGCGGGCGCGCGATGAGGGTCGAGCGCTTCCAGTGGGAAGGGGCGGCGCAGACCGCGGCGACGATGCGGGGCTGGTCCTCGACCCTGAACGAGCCGGTCGATGTGGCCGAGATCTTCCACCGCGTGGTCGGCAGCGGCGTCGCCGGCTGGGCCAGCGAGGAGGCGGTTCTGGAGCTGACCAACCAATTCGACGCCAGCGCCCGCCCGCGCGAGCAGCTGCGGGTCGATCCCGACCTCGCCGCAGCTTCCCTGGATGCGCTGGAGTCGGAGCTGCGCGAGGCGCTCGACCTCGCCGCCGAGAACGTCCGCGCCGTCGCCGCCGCCCAGCTGGCCGAGCCGAGCCGGGTCGAACTGCCGCAGGGTCAGACCGTGACTGTGCGCGAAGTCCCCGTGGGGGCCGCCGGCGTCTACGCGCCCGGCGGCCGCGCCGCGTATCCCTCCAGCGTGCTGATGTGCGCGATCCCGGCCCGGGTCGCCGGCGTCGAGCGGGTCGCGCTGGCCTCGCCTCCGGGACCCGACGGCGAACTCAACCCGCTGGTGCTCGCCGCGGCGGCGTTCTGCGGCGTCGAGGAGATCTACGCGATGGGCGGCGCCCAGGCGATCTTCGCGCTCGCCCACGGGACCGAGAGCATCGCCCCGGTCGACATGATCGCCGGCCCCGGCAACGCCTGGGTGCGGGAAGCCAAGCGCGCCGTCTACGGCCGGGTCGGGATCGACTCCCTCGCCGGCCCTTCGGAGCTGATGGTCGTCGCCGGCCACGACACGGACCCCGAGTGGGTCGCCCTCGACCTCTGCGCCCAGGCCGAGCACGGGGCCGAGAGCCCGCTGCTGGCGGTCGCGGTCGAGGAGCAGGTACTGGACTCCGTCGCCGCCGCGACCGAGGCCGCCGCTGCGGCCCGTCCCGGGATCGGCGACGCGCCCTTGGCCCTCGTCCTCGTGCCCGACCTCAGCGACGCGATCGACCTCGCCAACGCCTACGCGCCCGAGCATCTGGAGCTGTTCGAGGAGGACGCGGCGCTGCTCGCCGACCGCGTCGCCACCGCCGGCTGCGTCTTCGCCGGCCGCTACGGCGCAACCGCCTTCGGCGACTACGTCGCCGGCTCCAACCACGTGCTTCCGACCGGCGGCGCCGGTCGTTTCTCCGGCCCGCTCGGCCCGGCCGCGTTCCGCCGCCGCATCTCCACGGTGGAGATCGGCGCCGAGGCCGCGGCGGCGCTGGCGCCGCACGTTGACGCCCTTGCCCGGGCGGAGGGCTTCCCCGTTCACGGCGAGTCGGCGATGATTAGGCGATGAGTCGAAGCGCGAACAAAGAGCGGCAGACCGCCGAGACGCAGATCCGCCTCGGGTTGGACCTCGACGGCGGCGAGTACAGCGCCGCGACCGGCGTCGGCTTCCTCGACCACATGCTCGACCTGCTGGCCCGTCACGGCCGGCTCGGGCTGAATGTCGAGGCGACCGGGGATCTGGAGACCGGTGCCCACCACACGGTGGAGGACGTCGGCATCGTCCTCGGCCAGGCGCTCGACGAGGCCCTCGGCGACCGCGCCGGGATCCGCCGCTACGGCTCCGCCCTGGTGCCGATGGACGAGTCGCTGGCCGAGTGCGCGATCGACATCTCCGGCCGCCCGCTCTGCGTCTTCGACGCCGACCTGCCGACGACCTCGATCGCCGGCTTCGACACCGAGCTGGCCGAGGAGTTCTTCCGCGCCGTCGCCAACAGCTCGAAGATGACCCTGCACGTCTCGGTCCGTTACGGCACCAACGCCCACCACATGATCGAGGCCTGCTTCAAGGCCTTCGCCCGCGCCCTTCGCGTCGCCGTCTCGATCGACCCGGAGGAGAGCGGCGTGCCCTCGACCAAGGGGACGCTGAGCGAATGACGGCCCGGATCGCGATCCTCGATTACGGCATGGGAAACCTGCGCTCGGTCGAGAAGGCGCTGGAGCACGTCGGCGCCACGGCCACGATCACGAACGATCCGCCGACGGTGCGCGCCGCCGACGGGGTCGTCCTGCCCGGCGTCGGCGCCTTCCCGCGGGCGATGGAGCGGATCGCCGAGCTCGGCCTCGACGAGCTGATCGCCGAGCGCCGCGAGGCCGGCGTCCCGATCCTCGGGATCTGCCTCGGCCTGCAGTTGCTCTTCGACTCGACCACCGAGCTGGGCGGGGCCGCCGGCCTCGGCCTGCTGCCCGGGCCGGTCGACGGGATCGAGGCAGACGGGCTCAAGGTCCCGCACATCGGCTGGTCGCCGGTGCGCTGGGAGACCGAGTCGCGCCTGGTCGAGGGCATCCCGTCCGAGACCCCCTTCTACTTCGTCCACTCCTTTGCCCCGCAGCCGGACCCGGGGGTGCTGCTCGGCAGCGCCGCCTACGGCGCCCGCTTCGCCTGCGCGGCGCAGAGTGGCGACGTCTTCGGAGTCCAGTTCCACCCCGAGAAGTCGAGCGCAGCCGGGCTGCGGCTGCTCTCCAACTTCGCCGGGATCTGCGCCGCAGTGCCGGCCTAGGCTGCCGGTGCTCCTCTACCCGGCGATCGACATCCGCGGCGGCAAGGCCGTGCGCCTGCTCGAAGGCGACTACGAGCGGGAGACGACCTACGACGCCGACCCGGTCGACGCGGCGAAACGCTGGGCCGACGAAGGCGCCGAGTTCCTCCACGTCGTCGACCTCGACGGCGCCAAGGCGGGGGAGCCGCGCAACCTGGAGGCCGTGCGCCGGATCGCCGCCGCGGTCGAGTGCCCGATCCAGGTCGGGGGTGGGCTGCGCGACGAGGCCTCGGTCGCGGCGCTTCTCGATGCGGGCGCCGCGCGGGTCGTGATCGGCACCGCGGCACTGCGCGACCCCGATTTCCTCGCCGCGGCCCTGGCCGAGCACGGCGAGCGCGTGGTTGTCTCGGTGGACGCCCGCGAGGGCAAGGTCTCGCTGGCGGGCTGGACCGAGAGCAGCGACGTCGATGTCGTTTCCGCCGTGCGGGACCTGAGCGGCCGCGGCGTCGCTCGCTTCCTCTGCACCGCGATCGAGGTCGACGGGACGATGGAGGGACCGGCGGTGGTCGAGCTGGCGGCAATCGCCGCGGCGACCGAGGCGCAGGTGATCGCCTCCGGTGGGGTCGGCGAGCTCGCCCATCTGGAGGAGCTCGCCCGCGACGCCGCCCCGAATCTCGAAGGCGCGATCGTCGGCCGGGCGCTGTACGAGCGCAAGTTCACCGTCGCCGAGGGCATCGCCGCCCTAACCTGAGCGGATGGTTCTGAAACGGGTCATCCCCTGCCTTGACGTCGATGCCGGCCGCGTCGTCAAGGGCACCAACTTCGTCGGGCTGCGCGATGCCGGCGATCCGGTCGAGCTGGCGGAGCGCTACGACGCCGAGGGCGCCGACGAGCTGATCTTCCTCGACATCACCGCCTCGCACGAAAAGCGCGAGACGATCGTCGAGCTGGCCCGGCGCACCGCCGACAACGTCTTCATCCCATTCACGATCGGCGGCGGCATCCGTTCCGTCGCCGACGCCCAGGCGGTGCTCGACGCCGGCGCCGACAAGGTCTCGGTCAACTCGGCGGCGCTGGACCGGCCCGAGCTTCTGAGCGAGCTCGCGGCCCAGTTCGGCGCCCAGTGCGTGGTAATCGCGATCGACGCCAAAGCCGAGGCCGAGGGCTGGGGCGTGTACGTCCACGGCGGTCGCACCCGGGTGGAGGGGCGCGACGCGGTCGGCTGGGCCGAAGAGGCGGTCGAGCGTGGGGCGGGGGAGATCATGCTCACGAGCATGGACCGCGACGGCACGAATGATGGTTATGACCTCGCCCTCACCCGAGCCGTTGCCGACGCGGTCTCGGTGCCGGTAATCGCTTCCGGCGGTGCTGGCGAGCTCGGTCACCTGAGCGAGGCGATCGCCGAGGGCGGTGCCGACGCGGTGCTCTGCGCCTCGATCTTCCACTACGGCCAGTTCCGGGTGCAAGAGGCCAAGGAACGGCTCGCCGCCGACGGCATCCCTGTCCGGCTCTAGATTCCGGGACGAGATGCCTGGTTCGGAGCTGCCCATCGAGGAGGTCGTCGCCGGGCTGCGCGCGGAGCACCCGGAGCTGGAGGCGATCGTCGCTGCGGCCGCGGATCCGCTCTTCGTGGTCGGCGGCGCGGTTCGCGACCAGCTGCTCGGGCGCGGGCGGGCCGATCTCGACCTGGTCGTCGTGGGGGACGCCGGGGCGTTGGCGCGATCCCTCGGCGCCGACCCGGTCGAGCACGAGCGCTTCGCCACCGCCAAGGTCGAGCTCTCCGGGCGCGAGGTCGACCTGGCGACGGCGCGGACCGAGAGCTACCCGGAACCGGGGGCGCTGCCGGTGGTGGCGCCGGCGGCGGGGATCGAGGGGGACCTCGGGCGGCGCGACTTCACGGTGAACGCGATGGCGGTGTCGCTGGAGGGGGAGGCGCGGCTGGTCGACCCGCATCGGGGGCTCGCCGATCTGCGGGCGGGGGTGCTGCGGGTTTTGCATGAGCGCTCGTTCGTGGACGACCCGACGCGGGCGATTCGGGCGGCGCGGTACGCGTCCAGGCTCGGGTTCGGGTTGGAGGCGGGGACTGAGGGGTTGTTGCGGGCGGCGGATCTCGGGTCGGTGTCCGAGGACCGGCGGTGGGCGGAGTTGCGGAGGCTGGCGGTTGAAGAGAACGCGCCGAAAGGGTTCGAACTGCTGGCTGGGTGGGGGTTGGTTGAGTTGAGGGATGGGGGCGCGGCGCTTGCTGCGGAGGTCGCGGCGCTGCTCGCCGTGCCTCCGTGGCGGGGTGAGGTGGAGCGGGCGGATGCCGTGCTCTCTGCCGCACTGGGGCCTGCTGGGGGTGAGGTGGATCTGGCCGCGGCGAGTCCGGTCCAGCCGTCCGAGGGTGTGGAGCTGGCGGGGCGCTGCGATCCCGTCGACCTCGTGCTCGCGCGGGCGCTCGGCGCCGAGTGGCTCGACGAGTACGTCTCCGAGTGGCGCGGCGTCGCGCTCGAGGTCAACGGTGCCGACCTGATCGCCGCCGGCGTCCCGCAGGGCCCGGCGCTCGGCCGCGGTCTGGCCGCGGCGCTCCGAGCCAAGCTCGACGGCGAGATCGTCGGTCGCGAGCAGGAGCTTGCCGCGGCACTCGTGGCCGCCCAAGCCGAGTAACGCCGCTAGCGGCAAGAGGATCCTCCGCCTCCATAAGGTGTGGCCATGGAGTGGCGTGAAGCTGACGGCGTGCGCTGGTTGGAAGCTGACCTCGGTGGCGCGCGGGCCGCATTCTCGACCCGCCAGGGCGGGGTGAGCGAGGCTCCCTTCGACAGCCTCAACCTCGGCCTGTTGACCGACGACGATGCCGAAACGGTGTTCGAGAACCGGCGCCGTCTTACGGCTGTGCTGGGGATCGAGCCAGAGCGCGTCGCCTACGGCCGCCAGGTCCACGGCGCCACCCTCGCTTCGCGCGGTTCCTTTTCGACGGCCGAGGTACAAAAGGAACCGCGGGGTGGGGGGCCGGAATCGCGTGGTTCCTTTTGTGCGCCGGAGGTGCAAAAGGAACCACGCTCAGTTGATCTGCCGGAGGCGGATGGGCAGATCGTGCGCGAACCGGGCGTCGCCGGGCTTGTCTTCGTCGCCGATTGCCTGCCGGTGGCGCTCTATGGGCCGGAGGGCGTGGCGATGCTCCATTGCGGCTGGCGCCCGCTCGCAGCCGGGATCGTCGCTGATGGGGCCGCGGCGGTGGGCGCGACGGCGGCGGCGATCGGGCCTGGGATCGGGCCCTGCTGTTACGAGGTGGGAGAGGAGGTGCTTGGCGCCTTCTCCCACCTTGGCGAGGGCATTGCCGACGGGCGGATGCTCGACCTGCCGGAGGTGGCGCGGCGGTTGATCGTTGCGGCTGGCGTCACCGAGATCGAGTCGGCCGGGCTCTGCACCTCCTGCGAGTCGGAGCTGTTCTTCTCCCACCGCCGCGACGCCGGGCGCACCGGGCGCCAGGCCGGGCTCGCTTGGCTCAACTCGGAGGAGGGCTGATGGCGGGGCTGATCCACGGCATCGAGGCGGCAAAGGTCGCCGCCAACCTGGAGCGGGTGCGCGAGGTGGCCGGGGACGAGGTGGAGTTGCTGGTCGCGACCAAGTACGTGCCGCTGGAGGAGATGGGGACGCTGGCCGAGGCCGGGGTTCGGCTAGTTGGCGAGAACCGCCAGCAGGATCTTGCCGCCAAGCACGAGCGCTGGGGCGACGCGTTCGAGTGGGACTTCATCGGCAACCTGCAGAGCCGCAAGGTGAAGCAGGTGGTGCCGTTCTGCCGGTTGATCCACTCGGTCGCCACCGAGTCCGTCCTCGCGCAACTGGGTAAGCACGGGACGCCCGAGACCGAGGTGCTGATCGAGGTCAACGTCAGCGGCGAGGAGGAGAAGGGCGGGGTCGCACCGGCGGAGCTCGGCGAGTTCATCGCCCGCTGCCCGGTCCGCGTCTCGGGATTGATGACGATGCCGCCGTTCAGCCAGGATCCGGAGGACTCGCGGCCCCATTTCGCCCGCCTGGCGGAGCTCGCGGGGGAGCACGGGCTGGAGCGCCTTTCGATGGGGACTTCGCAGGACTGGCGGATCGCGGTCGAGGAGGGAGCGACGATCGTCCGCCTCGGTACCGTCCTCTTTGTGTGAAACGTCGCTAATCTCCCTGCTATTACGTAGAGGACTCGGCCGCTTTAGGCCGAATGACGCCTGCATATGGCCCTGAGAGACACTTGGCATAGAGCATTGGTCTACTTCGGACTCGCCGAGGACCACGACTACGGTCCCGAGTACGAAGACGACTTCGATCCCGAGACGGGCACGGAGGAAGTCTTCGAGGCTCGCCGCGAGCGCGGCGAGCAGGGCTCGGTCCGCCGGCTGCCGACCTCGCGCCGCGCCCGCCGCGACGAGATCGACGACATCTTCGCCGACGACGAGCCGATCGCCGCCAGCCGCACGCGCACGCTGCGCCCGGTCGACAACGGCGGCGACATCCAGGTCCACCTGGTGATCCCGCGCAACTTCAACGACGCCCAGCAGGTCGCCGACCAGTTCAAACGCTCGGTCCCGGTGATCCTCAACCTGCAGACCGCCGACCACGAGCTCTCGAAGCGGATGATCGACTTCTGCTCCGGGCTCACCTACGCCCTGGACGGCGGCATGCAGCGGATCGCCGAGAAGATGTTCCTGCTGACGCCGCGCAACGTCGAGGTCTCCGCCGAGGAAAAGGCGAGGCTGATCGACAAGGGCTTCTTCAACCAGTCCTAGCGGCCGCCCTCGCTTCGCAGCGGTCGGTACGGGGATAGTCTCCCGGCCATGGTCGTCGGGTTCATCGGTTCCGGGAACATGGCCGCCGCGATCGCCCGCGGCTGGGCCGGAGAGTTCGACTCGATGCTTTTCTCGGACAGCGGCTCCGGCCGGGCGGCACAACTGGCCGCGGAGCTCGGCGGCGAGGCTGCCGCCAACGGCGAGATCGCCGAGCGTGCCGACCTGCTGGTGCTGGCGGTGAAGCCGGCGCACCTGGCGAGCGTTGCGCCCGGGCTGGCGGCCGCGCGCGAGGTTGTCTCGATCCTGGCGGCGACGCCGGTACAGCGGCTGCAGGCGGCGTTTCCGGGGGCTTCGGTGCTGCGGACGATGCCGAACGTCGGCGTCGAGGTGCGTCAGGGCGTGATCTGCGTCGCCGGCGAGGCCTCGGCCGCGACCCGCGAGAAGCTGGCGGTGCTCGGCCACGTGGTCGAGCTCCCCGACTCCGACTTCGACGAGGCGACGGCGATCATGGGCTGCGCGCCGGCCTACCTGGCTCTGGCGGTCGAGGCGCTGGCCGACGCCGGCGCCGCCGCCGGGCTCGACCCCGACCTCGCCCGCGAGCTGGTCGTGGAGACGACCGCCGGCACCGCCGAGCTGCTGCGCGCCCACCACCCGGCCGACGTCCGCAAGGCCGTCACCTCACCCGGCGGCAGCACCGAAGCGGGGCTCGAAGCGCTCGACCGCGAAGGTGCCCGCCAGGCCTTCGAGGCGGCGGTAGAAGCCTCGCTGGAGAGGATGCGGGGATGACGGTGCTGCCGCTGGCGCTCAGCCGCTCCGACCTCGCCGACTACGTCAGCGCCCTGTTCATCGTCTACATCGCGCTGATCTTCTGCAACATCCTCATCTCCTACGTCCCGCGGATGCCCTACCGGCCCTGGCTGCGCTCGGTGCTCGACTTCATCACCGACACCACCAACCCCTACCTCAACGTCTTCCGCCGCTTCCTGCCGCCGGTCGGGGGCGGGGGCTTCGCGATCGACCTCAGCCCGATGATCGGGATCATCGTCCTCTTCGTGCTGCAGGCGGTTGTCGTCGGCCTGATCCAAGGGTGACCGGGTCGGCCGCTCGCGCCTGGTGGCTGGCTGGCGCGCTCTGCCTGCTGGTCGTGATCGCCGACCAGATCGCGAAGGCGGTGATCGAGGCGCAGCTGACGGTCGGCGAGCAGGTCGACGTGCTGGGCCCGCTCGGGCTCACCCTCTCGCACAACCGCGGCGTCGCCTTCGGGATCGCCGGCGGCGCCGGGGCGCCGCTGATCGTGGTCACCCTGGCGGCGACCGGCGTCGTCGCCTACCTCTTCTCGCGCGACCCGGCGCGGCCGGGGATGTGGGTGGCGGCGGGGCTTCTGACCGGCGGGGCGATCGGCAACCTGATCGACCGCGTCCGCCTCGACGAGGTCACCGACTTCGTCGACCTCTCGCCCTGGCCGCCCTTCAACATCGCCGACGTCGCGATCACCTTCGGCGTCGCGATCCTGGTCTGGATATACCTGCGCGAAGCCGAGCGGGACAAGCCCGAGCGGGCCGATGGCTGAGCTGCGGATCGTCCACCTCGACGAGTTCCTGGCGGTGGTCGACAAGCCGGCCGGGCTGGTCGTCCACCCAGCTCCCTCGCACACCGGCCCGACCCTGGTCGACGAACTGGGGGAGATCCTTGGCGGCGGCGACCCGGAGCGCCCGGGGATCGTGCACAGGCTCGACAAAGGGACCAGCGGGCTGCTGGTCGTCGCCCGCGACGACGAGACCCACGCGGCGCTGCAGGCCCTGGTCCAGGCCCGCGAGGTCGAACGCATCTATCTGGCGCTGGCCGGAGGGCGGATCGGGTCCCGCACCGGGACGATCGACGCCCCGATCGGCCGCGCCTCGCGCCAGCGCCACCGCATGGCGGTCTCCGGCGCCGCCTCGCGCCAGGCGCGCACCCACTTCACCGTGCGGGAGCTGCTGGGGCGGGAGACCTACCTGGAGGCGAAGTTGGAGACCGGCCGCACGCACCAGATCCGCGCCCACTTCGCGGCGATCGGCCACCCGCTGACGGGGGACACGACCTACGGCGGCGCCGAGCGCTACGGCCTCGAGCGCCAGTTCCTCCACGCTCACCGGCTCGGCTTCGAGCACCCGCGCAGCGGCAAGCCGATCAGCTTCGAGTCGCCGCTGCCGGCTGACCTGGCGGCGGCGCTCGACGCGGCCCGCGCCGGTTAGCCGCACCCCTCTACAATCCTCGAACCAATTCCCTAACCCCGTTCGAATGCGAACCGGATCCTGCCTGGCGCCCGCGTCGGGTCCCGGCAAGCGCGACGGGAGAGCCGCACCACAACCGACAAGGAGAACGTTATGGCAGAGGCAGGCTTGAAAGAGCTGCTCGAGGCCGGAGTCCACTTCGGCCACCAGACGCGCCGCTGGAACCCGAACATGCGCCGCTTCATCTTCGGCGAACTGGACGGGATCCACATCATCGACCTGCTGCAGACCGAGGCGCTGCTGGAGAACGCCCGTCGTTTCGCCGGCGAGCTCGCCAGCGGCGGCGGCACGGTGCTGTTCGTCGGCACCAAGAAGCAGGCGCGCGACGTGGTCCAGGAATGGGCCGAACGCTGCCACATGCCCTACGTCAACAAACGCTGGCTGGGCGGGCTGCTGACCAACTTCAACACGATGTCGCAGCGGATCGCCCGCCTGCACGAGCTCAACGGTTGGAAAGAGGAGGGCAAACTCGACCTGCTCCCGACCAAGGAGCGGATGGGCATGGAGGCCGAACTCGCGAAGCTCGAGTTCAACCTCGGCGGCGTTCGCGATATGGACCGGCTGCCCGACGCGGTCTTCGTCACCGACCTCAAAACCGAGGAGATCGCGGTCCACGAGGCGGCGCGCCTGCGGATCCCGATCATCGGCCTGGTCGACACCAACTGCGACCCGACGCCGGTCGACTTCGTGATCCCCGGCAACGACGACGCGATCCGCTCCTGCGAGCTGGTCATCGGCACGATCGGCGGCGCCGTCGAGGAGGGCTCCAGCACCTGGCGGGTGCAGGAGGAGAAGCGCATCGCCGAGGAAATGGCGCGGCGCAAAAAGGAGGACGAAGAGCGGAAGAAACGCGAGGAAGAAGAGAAGGTCCGCGTCGAAGCCGAGGAGGCGAAAAAAGCCGCCGAAGAGGCCGAGAAAGCCGCGAAAGCGACTGCGGCTGCGCAGGCGCAGGCAGTCCAGGCCAAAGTCCCGCAGACGCCCGACGCTCCGCCCCCGCCGCGCGCGCCGGACGCTCCGGCGAAGTCGTCGGAGGCGCCCGCGCCGAAAGCACCCGCGCCTGCGGCTCCTCCGAAAGCGCCCGAGGCGGCAGAGGCCGCTCCGGCCAAAGAGGCCGCTGAGCCGGCCGCCGAGGTGAAAGAGGCCGAGGCTCCGGCGAAAGCAGAGGAGCCGAAAGCCGAGGAGGCTCCCGCCAAAGCCGAGGAGCCGGCTGCAGATGAGAAGACTGAGAGTGAGAAAGGCGAGAAATGAGCATCAGCGCTGCTGACGTGAAGGCGCTCCGGGATCGGACCGGGGCGGCGATGATGGATTGCAAAGCCGCGCTGAGCGAGGCCGAGGGCGACGTCGACCGCGCGGTCGAGCTGCTGCGGGTGAAGGGTCAGGCCTCCGCCGCCAAGCGCGAAGGCCGCGGCACCAACGAGGGCGTGATCGCCTCCTACATCCACGCCAACGACAAGGTCGGGGCGATGGTCGAAGTCCAGTGCGAGACCGACTTCGTCGCCCGCACCGAGGACTTCCGCGCCTTCGCCTACCAGGTGGCCCTGCACGCCGCCGCGACCTCCCCCAGCTACGTCTCCACCGAGGAGATTCCGCAGGAGGAGCGCGACGCCGAAAAGCGCGTGTTCGAAGAGAAGGCGCGCGAAGAAGGCAAGCCGGACAACGTGGTCGAGAAAATCGTCGAGGGCCAGCTCAGCAAGTGGGGGAGCGAAGTTGCGCTGCTCGACCAGACCCACGTCAACACCGAGAAACACGACTCGAAGACGATCGAGGAGCTGCGCCAGGAGATGGCGGCGAAAACCGGCGAGAACGTCCAGATCGCCCGCTTCGCTTATTTCCGCGTCGGCGAATAGAGTCGTCCCCAGTGACCGACTCTCCCGAGCCGCGCTTCGGGCGCATCCTGCTGAAGCTCTCCGGCGAGGCCCTGATGGGGGCCCTCGACTTCGGCACCGACGGTGCTGAGGTCGACCGGATCGCCCGCCAGGTGGCGGCGATCCACGAGCGCGGCGTGGAGGTGGCGATCGTCGTCGGCGCCGGCAATATCTACCGCGGCCTCGACGGGGCGGCCAGCGGTATGGACCGGGCGACCGGCGACTACATGGGCATGCTGGCGACGGTGCTGAACGCGCTCACCCTGCAGGACGCGCTGGAGCGGCTCGGCCAGCACACGCGGGTGATGTCGGCGATCGACGTCAAGGAGGTCGCCGAGCCCTACATCCGTCGCCGCGCGATGCGCCACCTGGAGAAGCGTCGGGTCGTGATCTTCGCCGCCGGTACCGGGAACCCGTTCTTCACCACCGACACCGCGGCGGCACTGCGAGCGCTGGAGATCCACGCTGAGGCCATCCTGATGGCCAAGAACGGCGTCGAGGGCGTCTACGACGCCGACCCGGCGACCAACCCCGAGGCCAAGTTCATCCCCGCGATCAGCCACCGGGAAGCGATCGAGCGCGGGCTCAAGGTGATGGACTCGACCGCGCTCTCGCTCTGCATGGACAACGAGCTGCCGATCTACGTCTTCAACATGGGCGACGAGCTGAACATAGATAGGATCGTCTCCGGCGAGAAGGTGGGAACGCTGGTCTCCAACGGACCGGCCGCATAGCGAGGACTGGTGCCGTGGAGCTGATCGACGAACTGCTTGAGGACGCCAAAGGGCGGATGACGAAGTCGGTCGAGTCGAGCCGTGGCGAGCTCGCGACGGTCCGCACCGGCCGCGCCTCTCCGCACCTGCTGGACCGCATCACCGTCGATTACTACGGGAACCCGACGCCGCTGAAGCAGCTGGCCAACGTCGCCACCTCCGACGCCCGCCTGCTCACCGTCACGCCTTTCGACAAGGGCGCCCTGGGCGGGATCGAGAAAGCGATCCAGGAGTCCGACGTCGGCCTGACGCCGAGCAACGACGGCAACGTGATCCGGCTGGCGATCCCGGAGCTGACCGAGGAGCGGCGCAAGGAGATGGTCAAGGTCGTGCACGGGGTGGCCGAGGAGGGCCGGGTGGCGGTCCGCAACGTGCGGCGCGACATCATGCACGACCTGCGCGAGCTGAAAAAAGAAGGCGAAGCGGGAGAGGACGACGAGCGCCGCGCCGAGGCCGCGCTGCAGAAGCAGACCGACGAGGCGATCGCCGAGATCGATTCGCTGCTCAAGGGCAAGGAAGAGGAAATCCTCGAGGTTTGAGGGCGGTCGCCGGCGTGACCGCGCCCAAACACGTGGCGATCATCACCGACGGCAACGGCCGCTGGGCGCAGGCGCGCGGGCTGCCGGTGCTGGAGGGCCACCGCGCCGGCGCCGACGTGGTCAAGGAACGGCTGCGCGACGCGGCCGAGCTGGGCGTCGAGCAGCTGACCGTCTTCTCCTTCTCGACCGAGAACTGGAACCGCTCCGAGGAGGAGGTCGCCGGGCTGATGCAGATGTTCGGCGAGCGGATCTCCTCAGAGACGCCGGAGCTGAACGACGAAGGCGTGCGGATGCGCTTCATCGGCCGCCGCGAGGGCGTCGACCCGGCCTTGGGCGAGCGCATGCGCTGGGCCGAAGAGACCACCGCCGGCAATGAGCGGATCGCCTTCTTCGTCGCCTTCAACTACGGCGGCAGGGCGGAGATCGTCGACGCGGCACGAAGCTTCCAGGGGGGCTCCGAGGAGGAGTTCCGACGCCACCTCTACGCGCCCGAGATGCACGACCCAGACCTCCTGATCCGAACCAGCGGCGAGCACCGCGTCTCCAACTACCTGCTCTGGCAGTGCGCCTACTCGGAGCTGGTCTTCCGCGACGAGCTCTGGCCCGAATTCGACCGCGCCGCCTTCGAGGCGTCGCTGGGCGAGTACTCGAACCGGCAGCGGCGCTTTGGGGCGCGCACGTGAGCATGGAAATCTTCAACGACGAGGACTTCGAGCCGGAGGTCAAGCCGGCGCCGAAACCGCCGCGCGAGCCGCGGCCGAAGAAGCGGCGCGGCCCGCGCGGCGAGACCGTCAAACGGATTGTCGTGGCGCTGCCCTGGATCGCCTTCGCGATCGCGATCGTCGTCGCCGGCGGCCTCGTCTTCGCGGCGGCGATGCTGGCGATCGGCGCCCTCTGCCTGCGCGAGTACCTGACCATGGCCGAGGACGCGCGGCCGATCCCGATCCCCGCCTATCTCGCCGTCGCCGGGCTGATCGTCGCCGCCCACTTCGGCACCTCCTTCAATGTGCTGATGGTGCTCGCCGCCGCCTTCCCGCTGCTCTTCTTCTTCGGCACCGGCGAGCGCTACCGGCAAGGGGTCACGGTCTCGTTCTCGGTGACGCTGCTGGGCATCGTCTGGATCGGAGTGCCGCTGGTCCACGCGGTGCTGCTGCGCGACCTGCCCGACCACGGCGGTGCCCTGCTGATCGACGTCCTCGTCGGCACCTTCGTCGCCGACACCGCCGCGTATGCGACCGGGCGCATGTTCGGCAGCCACCACGCCTTCCCCAACATCTCCCCGAACAAGACCCTGGAGGGGCTGATCGGCGGCTTCCTGATCGGGACCATGGGCTTTTGGTTCGCGGGGCTGTACCAGGACTGGCTCTCGGGAACCGACGCCCTGATCATCGGCGCCGCCGTCGCCGCCGTCGCCCCGGTCGGCGATCTCTTCGAGTCGCTGCTGAAGCGCGACCTCGGGACCAAGGACACCGGCACCCTGTTCGGCCCCCACGGCGGCATCCTCGACCGCCTCGACGCCGTCTTCTTCACCGTCGTCGTCGGCTACTACCTCTCGATCGCCCTGGTGTACTAGCTGACGGGCTGGCGAATTCTCGCGACGAAGCTCGCTTTGGAAGCGCCGACGTGCGCGTGCGCATTTGGCGAGTGTGCCGATTCGGTACACACCGGTCATGCGTGGAACAAAGCAGTTCCCAATAGATAGAACACATCACACTCGAAAACTTGATCAGTCGATGACGCTCATGCAGTGTGGCTGGCGCGAGGCGAAAGGCGCCTCGCATGGGAACAACCAACCAAGGAGAGTTATCCAATGAACGGACGTAGAGCCGTCGTCGGCCTCTGCATGCTTTGCGCGCTGCTCGTCAGCGCCTTCGCGGCCCAGAGCGCCAGCGCGATCACCGGCACAACAGCGGTCACATGTGCGAAAACCGGAGCAAAACAGGTCGGAAGCGAAACCTTCAACACAGAGCACTGCGTGCCGAAAGAGGGAGCAGGAGAATACGAGCATTACGAAATCGCCGAAAAAACAACAACAGAACTAAGCGGAAATGATGGTGGCAATCCTGAAGACAACACGAAGCTGAAAGCCACCCTCGGAGGCGTGGCGACCACGCTGACGTCGACCGAACTGTCTGGCGAAGGCTCGATGGAAAACCTGGTGGATGAAGATGGCGAACACTACGCTCACGGCACCGGCACCATCACCTACACCGGCGTGACCATCAGCCCCTTCACGAAATGCTTCGTCTACACACACGACGGATCGGGGACCGTCGGCGCGCAAGGCGTGGTCGACACCACACCACTGACAGCGACCACGACAAAACAAGGGCACGGCCTGAAATTCGAACCGGTCAATAAAGTAACGAAAGTGTTCGCGAAATTCTGGATCCTCGACAAAAACAAAGTAGGAGCCGGTGGCGAATGCGCGATTCACGGCACATACACCGTTACGGGCAGCGTGATTGCGACCCCCGACGGCGCGACAGCCAAAACCACGCACACCAAAGTGACAGAACAAAACACGCTGAAAATGGGCACCGGCGAACCCACCATCAAAGCGGGAATCGAAGGCAGCCTGACAATCAAGGGTAGGGACAAAAAAACAGAAGAGGTGAACTACACCCCGCTCAGCGTCACAACAGTCGAAACATAACAGTGTACTCCGGGTTCTCGATTGGGTAGGTTGATCGAGGAGGCGGCAGTACCGAAGGACGAGAGGAGCCGGCCGCGGGCCGGCTCCTCTCGGCTATTTCAGACATCGCCACTTTTTGGGAACATCAGTGGTATGTTTGGGAACGTCATCGGTATCATGCGCCGACGGCTTGGGAGAGATGAGCAGGAAAGACGACACGCAGGGCGACAGCCACCGAGCGACGCTCGGCACCCTGGTTGCGGCGCTGCTCTGCTTCGGTCTGCTGGTCACCGCCCCCGCGCAAGGCGCAGCGCTCGAACAGGTCGCCCACTTCGGCGGCATCCTCGAAGTGCCCGAACCACCGGACGACTTCCCCGAAGAGGAGCAGCTGGGAGGAACCGGGGGAATGGCCGTTAACTACAGCGGCGCGGGAGGGGTGACGAAAGGGACGGTGTATGTGGCGACCAAGAATCTTGGTGAGCCGACGCGGATCGCTGTGTTCAAACCGACGGCCGGGGGCCTGGAGTTCAGCTACGGCTGGGAAGTGAAAGCGGCGGGAGACGATGCCCCCAAACGCTGCGGTCCAGACCTGATTCCGGGAAGCGAATGCCCGAGGCGGGTGGAATCTTTATCAGGCTTCGTCGACGTGGAGGTCGACCAGAGCACCGGCAACGTCTACGTGAAGACGGAGGCGAGCAGCCCGGGGGCGACGACGCTCGCGGCGTTCACGCCGGAAGGCGAGGAAGTGCTGGCGCGCTTCGGGGAAGTGGCGGCGTTCGGGGAAGCGGTGGCGACGACGCCGGCGAAAGTCCACGAATCTTTGTTCGGGTCGGGGATCGCGGTGAACGAGGACGGCGAGGTCTACATCTACGACCGCAGCAGCCTCGACTTCAACTTCGAACGACTGATGAAGTTCGTGCCGAAAGTTCCCGGCGTCTACACCGAGTACGAATACGCGGGGGTGGCATCGGACGTGGCGGCGGGTCTCATCACCGAACCGACGAAGCCGGCGATGGACGCGGCGGGGAATCTGTACACGACCTCGCTGTCGGGCAACAACATCAGGATGTACGACCCGGCGAACCCTGCCGACCCGGCGGTGTGCGAATACAAACCGCCGAAAGGCGGGGCGACGGCAATCGCGGTGAACCCGCTCAGCGGCGACCTCTACTTCTTCAACTTCCGCAAAGAGACCGGTTTCCCGTTCAAGACGGTGAGCCAGCTGGGACCGTGCGACCCGGGAACGGGCCTGTTCGGCAGCGGCGAAGTGCTCGCGCTGGCGGAAGTGAAACCGGAACGAGACGACCTCTCGGCGCTGGCGTTCGACCCGGTGCGGGAATTCTCGCCGACGCGGCCACCCGGCGTGCTCTATGGAGTAGCACCGGGCGCGGAGCCGAGCTCCGGTTTCGGCAAAGGCGAGCCCGGCCGGGGCTCGCTCGGCTACATCTTCGCGGCGAAAGAAGAAAGCCCGCCGGAGGTCGAAGAGCAGTCGGTCTCGAAGGTGACCGCGCAAAGCGCGCAGCTGCAAGCGACGATCGCCCCGAACGGGTTCAAAACCCGCTACGTCTTCCAGTACCTGACCGAGGCCGCCTACCAAGAAGCGGGGGAAACCTTCGCCGGGGCAACGGAAGTGCCGCTGGGAGAAGCGTTCCTGGAAGGGACGGGGGAGCCGCAAGCCGCGGGGGCGACCCTGGTGGGGCTCTCGCCCGACACCGCCTACCGCTACCGAGCGGTGGCCACCAGCAAATGCGCGCCCGAAGAACCCGAAAAAGTCTGCGAAGACGCTGGTCCGGCGCAGTCCTTCCGCACCTATCCCGCGGGAAGCGACGAGCTGCCCGACGACCGGGCTTACGAGCTGGTCTCGCCGGCAAACAAGAACGGCGGCCAGGTGTTCCCGGCCGACCCGCGGGTCTTCAGCTGCGCGGTCAAATGCATCAACAAGCCGGGGGCCACCTACGAACACTTCCCGATGCAGAGCGCCCCTGACGGCGACGCGGTGGCATACGAGGGCTTCTCCTTTGCGCCGGGGGCGGGGGTGCCGCGCGAAAACGAGTACGTGGCGCAGCGCGGCAGCGCGGGCTGGCAGAGCACGCAGCTGACCCCGACCGCCGGCGGTACTTACCGGGCGCTCGACTCGGCGCTGACCGAGGCGGTGCTCGAGGGCGGTGGGTCCCTGAGTCCCCAAGCCCCGCCCGACTACCGCAACGTCTACGCCCAGGCGGTGGCCGACCCGTTCTCCTTTGGGCCCTTCGTGACTGCAGAACCGCCGAACCGACCCTCCAACGAATTCCAGATCCGCTTCGCCGCTGCCGCCGCGAACCTCTCGCGGGTCTTCTTCAGCGCCAACGACGCGCTGACCGAAGAAACCGCGGTAGCGCCGGAAGCCGAAGACGGCGGCAAAGACAAATCCAACCTCTACGAATGGGAACGTGCCACCGGGGCGCTGCGCCTGGTCAACGTCTTGCCGGGCAACACCGAAACCGAAGCGGGGGCCGATTTCGGCACCGGCGGCAGCGCCAACACGGTCTCCGCCGACGGTTCGCGGGTCTTCTTCACCGACGAAGCGGGGCAGCTATACGTGCGCGAAGGGGCGGCGGATACGCGGGAAATACCCGACCCGGGCGAGTTCCTCTCCGCCTCCACCGACGGCTCCAAGGTCCTGCTCGACAACGGGCACCTCTACGACCTGGTGGCAGACGAAACCACCGACCTGACCGAAGGCGAAGGCGGCTTCCTCGGCCTAACCGGCCAAAGCGACGATCTCTCCCACATCTACTTCGTCGACACCGAAGTGCTGAGCGAAGACGAAAACAGCGAGGGCGACAAAGCGGTCGCGGGGAAACCGAACCTCTACGCGTGGGAGGGGGGAATCGCGGACTTCGTGGCGACGTTGGCAGCAACGGACAATTCCGAAGGGGGGGACTGGCAAATTCTGCCCTCGGCGCGGACCGCGGAGGCGAGCCCGGCGGGGCGCTTCCTCTCCTTCCTCTCCAAAGCGCAGCTGACCGGTTACGACAACATCGGCCCCTGCGAGCTTGTGGGGGAAACGGGGGAGTTCCTTGACGACCCCTGCCACGAGGTATTCCTCTATGACACGCTCACGGGGGAGCTCGCCTGCGCCTCGTGTAATCCGAGCGGGGCACGACCCTTGGGGCGCTCGGTACTGCGGCTGATCGGTGGGGCCTCCGACCTCCTGCCCCAACCCCGCTACCTGACCGACTCGGGCCGCCTCTACTTCGACAGCCAGGACTCGCTCTCGCCCTTCGACACCAACGAAGGGGTCGAAGACGTCTACGAATTCGAGCCGCAGGGGATCGGCGGCTGTGCCCGCGAAGGCGGCTGCGTGGCGCTGCTCTCGGCCGGGCGCGAAGAAATCGACTCGAACTTCCTGGCGGCGGACGCGAGTGGCAAGAACGTCTTCTTCACCAGCCGCGACCGGTTGGTTCCGGCCGACAAAGACGAACTGATCGACCTCTACGACGTGCGCGAAGGGGGCGGGTTCGAGGAAGAGATGGGGCAGGGGGCGTGCGTGGGCGAATGCCAATCGATGCCACCCGCACCCCCCGAACCCCCGCCCTCTTCAACGACCCTCACCGACCCCGGCAACGTCAAGCCGGCCAAGCCCTGTAAGAAGGGCCAGGTCAAGAAAAAGGGCAAGTGCGTGAAGAAGAAGCAGAAGAAGCACAAGCCCGGAGCCCCCAAATGACCCGCCGCGCCCCCGTCCTTCTGGCTTTGGCAATCGCGGCCAGCCTCCTGGCCGCTCCAACCGCGGCCCAGGCCGACTTCGGCCTGGTCCCCGGAACCACCGCGGTGACCGCGGAAAACCGCGACGGCACCGTCGCCACCCAGGCCGGCGGGCACCCCTTCGCCTTCACCG
>Ga0307503_10000154_pt1 | contig 25271 bp, 40 predicted proteins | sample 17_S_MG_FD_194514 | JGI IMG/M metagenome (GOLD analysis project Ga0307503, IMG submission 194514) | Soil microbial communities from Populus trichocarpa stands in riparian zone in the Pacific Northwest, United States - 17_S | ecosystem: Environmental > Terrestrial > Soil > Riparian zone > Trees... | reverse complement strand
GCCCAGCGCCGCCTTTAGCGCCTCGTCGATTTCCTTAATGCGCTTTTCGCGAATTGATATTTCAGCCTTCATCGCTTCACGCTCGGGCAGCGACGCAGATAAATAGTTGTCGCTCGACAGATCCTTGTGGCTGCCGTCGTCGAGCATCTCGGCGATCTCTGCGCTCGGCACCGCCGCCGGGAACTCGCCGGCATCAAACGCCCGCCACCAAGCCGCGACAGCATCCAATATGCGCCGCTCCGCCGCCTCGTGGCGGGGCACATTGAAATAATGGATAGGATAGCTGCCGCCGCGGATCATGACCGCCAGCACGCCCCAGCGGCGCCCGGTAACGAGCAGCTCGGTCAGGGTCTGGAGCGAGTAAGCCAGCGGGGCGACGCCATGCCATGCCTCGAATTGCTCGCGCGATGCGGTTTTCGCTTGCAGCAGCCCGTCCGGCGGAATCCAAAAGTCCGGCGTTGCGCCGAGCCGGTGCTGCGGCAGCCGCTCATAGGTCGTCGCCTTGATCAAATCCCACGGCTTCTCATCGAGCTTCACCGCCGCCGGGAATCCACCCTCAAGGATATTGCCGGCCCGCATCGAGCTGGTCGGCATGACCCCGCCGAGGCCGCGCTTCTCAGCGACGAGCTGCTCTGGCGACACGAATGGGTGCAGGTTAAACAATGCGCCGATCGAGCTGGCCGTCACGTCCCGCAGCCGCAGATCCAGCCACTCGCCGCGCGTCAGGTTGTCGAAAACCTCGCGCTCCATCGCGTCGCAGAATTGCTGCCACTCGCTCATAGCGCCAGGGCCGCCAGCACCCAGCCGACCGCAACCCAAAGCATGATCCCGGCCGGGACAAACAACGACCGGCAGCGGCGGCGGCGTATCGGCTGCTCGAAAACGCAATTGCTAAACGATATGGCGCTCATAGCGGGGCTCCGATCCTGGCTCGATACACCAGCGGCAGAGTGGACCAATCGAAATCGTCCCTGAACTCGCCGCAAACGTGATCCCGTGTAGTAACGACGTGTCCAGAAGCCGTTGGCAGGGAGCAGGACCGTATGCCGACCATCTGCCACCTATGGTCCCCGCTTACCGGCGCCGACCTTGTACAGTCGCCGACAACCGGTGAGATCGCCCGCCACCAGTCGCAGCCGGCGCAGCATGGGCCGGTGCGGAAGTAAAACCGATCGAGGCTCTCCTGCATGGTCACCGCCTCCCGCAGCCCCGGTCATGGCCTCGAATGCAAAACGCATCGGCGGCAAAGGCATTGCCCGCCGCACAGCTCGCGCTCAGCGGCGGCTCGGGCCGCCCCAGCGGGCGCCACAACCCGCTCAGCAGCGCCGACACCGCAATGGCGCAGATGCCGGCATTTGTCGCCGCCACCACCTCCGAGCTGCCGTCCGGCCACTCGATCGACAGCACCTGCGGCTCGACCGTGTCGGCCGCCAACAGTAAGAGGCCGGCGGCGAGGGCGCCGCTCATTCCATGTTTGCCAATTTTTTGGCATAGAACGCGACAAGATCACGCACCAACACGAGGTGCCCGGTCAGCATCTCGGTGCGCATTGTCTGCGTATGCCCGGCCAGCCACATCGCCAGGCACTCAGCCAGTGCCGCGCCCTGCACGGCGGGGCTGTGCCCGGCTAGGATCGGTAGCATCGCCGCCACCACGTCGTGGATGGCGGCAAGCTCGGCCTTATGATCAGGCATCGCCGCGCCCCCGCGTCAGGGCGCTGCCGAGCCAGGCGCGCGATGCTTCTTCATGAACGGTGAGCAGCGCATTCAACACGATGAGCCGCAGCGAGCCCAGGTCGTCCCGCCGCGCAGCCAAGAGATCATCGACGACTTGGTAGGCAAGCCGCACCAAGTGGGGGGGGCAATAGTCATCCCCGGCCACTACAGCCACCCCATCCGCGCCGCCTCGTGCCGCACGTAGACCAGAGCCGCCAAGATCCGATTGCGCAGCGTCCTGGCGTCGCCTGCTGCCAGGGGGCTGCCGTTATATTGCTTGACGCCGGCCACGATCTCGTCGGCGATCGCCGCCAGCTCGTGCCGCGGCAGCTGCTCGCTCGGCATGTCGCGCTCGTTCACAGCCACCCCATCCGCGCCGCCGCCCGGTCCTCGGCCTCCACCGCCCGCTGCTCGTGGTCCTCCACCGCCTCCACCGCCCGGGACAGCGGCATCAGCCGCTCGGCAATCCGCGGCAGCCGGCCGGCATCGAGCCGCTCAGCCTCCCGCAGCAGGGCCTGGGCTTCGCAAAACACCCGGTAGAGCAACTGATCGAGGGACGGCCGGCTCACGACTCCTCTCCGCGCATCGAAACGTAGGGATTGCAGCGATTGCTGTGCGGCTCGTCACACTCAAGGCTCTCGACCGGCACGACGATGGGCCATTCCCCAGCGGCCAGTGCGGTCTCGCGAGGATCTTCCCGCCCGCAATCGAGGCACCAGGCGCCCGGCCAGCCGCTCCATCGACACTCGCTCACAGCAGTACCGCCAGCCACGCCACCGTCACTAGCGCGCAGAGCGTGCAGGCGAGTAGGCCGATAGCGTCGCGGGCGAAGGTTTCGATGGACACGGCGGCTCCCCTTGTGTGGGGAGGATATTACCTTCAATCTGTTTGAAGGGGCAACAGCTAAAGTTCAGTCAAGTTGAATAGTGGCCGTCAGGGCTGGTTTGGTCGCTTACGCCAGCCGCGCCTGCGGCTTGGGTCTGCTTGCGTCCTTACGATCCCGCCCAGCCGCAGGGATTATTTTACTCACGGCAACTAGTTTCTCTTGGAGATCGCCTGAGAGTTTCGTGGCGTCGCCCCGATAGATCCAATCGAGTGTTATTGGCAAGCGATCGCAGATTTCGTTCGCCGCTTCTATATCGGGGCGCGCCTTAGCTTGAAACCAATTGTTCACTCGCGGCGGCGGGAAGCCACACCGCCTTCCAAGCTCAGCTTGGCTAATCCTAAGCGCCAACAATGTGGCCTTAAGCCGCCAGGCAATATCGACGTTTGAACGGCCCGTGTTCACGCCTCCTAGCGTGAGGCATTCTGCGCTCCCGCGTAATTCAAGGGTTCAACCTCCTTGAAAGCTTCAGCCGCGTTGAATATGCTGGCAATCGCCATGACAGCCAGCGAGTTCATCGACGCTCTCGGCGGCGCATCCGAAGTCGCCGCGATAGCTGGCGTGGGCAAAACCGCCGTCAGCAACTGGCGGAAATTCGACAGATTACCTCCCCGTCTCTACCTGCGTTTTGCCGCCGCCGCTCGCCAACGAGGCATCGAGGCTCCCGAGCAACTGTTCGAAGCGCGGGGTGCCGCCGCATGACCGCCGCCACGCTCCGCGCGAAACCGTCCGAGGTGTCGGAAATATCGTCGCCGCGCTCGGATTTCACCGCCGCAGCAGTGCGCGAGGAAATGCGGCGGCACGTCGCCGATATGGCCGCACTCGCAGCCACAACCAGCAGAAAGGAAGCTCTGCGGTTCGCGGCAAACCTCCTGCGCCTCCCCTACGGCCGGGTGAGGTCGCTGTTTTACGGCGAGGCTCGCTCAGTCCAGGCACACGAGGCCGATCAGATAAGGGCCTACGTGCAGGCCGCGATCGATCTCATCCAAGCCAGGGCGGACTATGAGAAACAGCGCGCGGACTTTCTGGCAGCTCATCCGCGTCTGGCTCGCCTGGTGCCGGGCCCACTACCGCCAAATCCAATTGAGACGGCGGAAGAAAACAAATGAAATTCGCTCGCAGCATTAGTGAGTTCGTAGAGGCCGCCGTTGCGCGCCCGATGTTTTGGGAAGCGGTGGGAGAGCCGCAAGCCTGGCCGCCCGCCGCATGACCGCCGCCACCATCATCGCCGCCTACCTCGCCGCCGCCATCCCGGCCGCCATCCTCTGCGGCTACAGCATCCGCCGGTGGGTGCGGTGATGCCGAGGCAGGGCCGGCGGCGGGACTCGAACCCGCATGAGATCACCGTAGATGACGGCTGGGTATCTGGGTCCGTTCCCCATCACGTCGGCCCCGTAGCCCTCGGCGCGCCCTTCATAGCATACGCATCCGGCCGCGCTACCGGCATGGCGACGGCCGGCGCCGGCAGCGCGGCGGTGGCCACCTCCGGCCGCAGCCTTCCCCCTCGCCGCGCTGCCGGCGGCTACCGTGAGGCGCCGCTGTGAGTGAGCGCAATGTTGTCTCGCTACCTCATGGCAGCAACCGGCTCGCCATTCTCGCGGGCGAAATCCGCGCCGCTCACGACGCCGCCACCAAAGCGCACAAAACCGCAGTTGAACGCGCCAGGGACGCAGGTATTCGCCTGATCGAGGCAAAAAAATTAGCTGGGCGTGGCAAGTGGCTTCTGTGGCTCAAGGAAGTTGGCGTGCCCACGTCCACAGCGGCGCTTTACATGCGTATCGCCAAGTTACCAGACGACAAATTTACAACCGTTGTAAATTCGGGGCTACAGGAAGCGGTCGATTCAATCGCCCCCGAAGGCGACGAAGGCACATCGCCGCCAGAAGACGAAATACAGGCGGAATGGACCGAAGATCAACTCGACCGAAAAGCGCGCGCTGAGCGTGGCGAATGCGTCGTCGCCAATATGCGTAGCGACGATGTCCTGATCGCCTGGGCGCGATACGCCGACGACGGCACCTGCACTGAAACATTGCCGCATGAACAAGGTCGCTTCGTCCGCATCGATCGTGCCACCGACTGGGGCAACCCATTCGAGATGCCGGCCGATGGCGAGCGATGGGAAGTCATCGGCAAATTCGAGAAATTCTATCTGCCCCATAAGTCAGGGTTACTGGAACGCATCCCGCAACTCCGCGGCAAAGTCCTCGGGTGCTGGTGTCATCCCGAAGACTGTCACGGCCACGTTATCGCCAGCGTCGTCAACGAGCATGGAGAAACTGGCCAAGATCCGGCAGAGATAGCCGAAGAACTATCCCATCGGGACGGCTGACGATGATCGTCGATGATTTCGTTATGCTCGGAAAGACCGTGCCGGAAGAGCACACCAGCGATGGCCGCGTCTTCGTCTGCACCGCAGGCTACAGCCCTGAACTGAAAATGCCAATGCGGATTTATCCAATGGCATGGAGCGGCTGTCCTTCGCGCTGGTCCATTTCGCGCATCCCCCTCGAACGCAATCCCGTCGACAGCCGAAGCGAAAGCTGGAAGATTAAAGGCGATCGCTCGCCAGCCGCGCATGCGCGCATCAACCAGTTGATCGAGCTGCAATATCAGAAAACTCATCCGCAGCAGCAGCGCGAAATCCTGACCGCTATGGCGGTCAGCTCATTGCGCCAGGCCAATGAAGAACGCCGTTCGCTCTGCGTGCTTTTCCCTGAAGATGTGCCCTCACTCCGCTTTGAAAGCCCCGAGCATGCGGCTATGGCACCAACGCCCGACATGTTTGGGTTTGCGCGCACAGATCAAACGGTTGCCGCAAGATTTAACCACCATCCGCGCCTGCAGTTCAGCGACAACGATGGCGACCACGACCTGATGCTGCGGGATTGGGGTTGTTATGAGTTTATGCGGAAAACCCCAGATCGCATGCGTGAACTCGACGAGGCGCTGAATTTAAGCACGGCACCGCCATTGCTGTGCGGCAATTTCAATCGCTACCGCAATTCCTGGCTGATCATTTCGGTGTTCAGCGGCGCAATCCACGCACGGCCGGATGTCGCAGACCGGCAGCCGGGATTGTTTGACCAATTGCTGGCGAAGTCAGCATGACCGCCCAGCCGATCACAGTGTCGCTGCTCGGCGAGCCCGTCGCTTTCGCCCGCATGCGCATCGCCGCCCGCACCGGCGCCCACTTCGTCCCGGCGCCGCAGCGCAACGCCATGGCCGCGCTCCGCATCGAAGCCGCCAACACCATGCTCCAGATGGGCGCCGCCGTGCTCGACGAGCCGGTGTTGGTCGAGCTGCTGGCGGAGCTGCCAATCCCGGCAAGTTGGAGCAAAAAGAAACGCGCCGCCGCCGTCCTTGGCCTCGTACTGCCGGCGACGAGGCCAGATTTAGACAATCTTTACAAGCTGACAGCCGATGCATTCAACGGTGTGGTCTTCCGCGACGACTCGCTCGTGGTGCGGGTCGTCATGCAGAAAGTCTACGGCTTGCAGCCCAAACTGGTAGTGACAGTACGTCCCGCTATCGGCAGAGCGACACTACAGCCGACATTGCCGCTGGAGGCCGCCGCATGAAGCCCGCCTTCGGCCCCAGCGAGATCGACACCGTCCACGCCATGCACGCCGCCGGCTGCAGCCTCACCGCCATCGCCGCCAGCCTCGGCCGCAGCAAATCCGGCGTCGCCCGCTATATCCCAGGCCCCGACAGGCACAATCGCTGGGACAAGCCGCCGGCGCCCGGCCGCGACATGCGCGCCCGCTGGGAAGCCCGCATGCCCGCCATGCGCGCCGCCATGCGCAAAGCCGGAGCCGCACCGTGAGCACCGCCCAGCTCCACGCCGATGTCCACGAAACCATCACGCTGTGGCGCCGCCGCCGCATCCCCGCCGCCGTCATCTGGCAGGCCCTCGGCAACGAGCCCGCCGGCAACCGCCGCGGCCCCTCCTGGCACACCGTCCGCACCTTTATGCTCGGCTGGCTCGCCGGGCGCGAAGTCCTCTCACTCCAACGCGTCGGATAAGGTGCGATGACGAAGCCAAGCGACAGTTGGATGCCGATCTACGTCGAAGATTATCTGCGCGACACGCAGCGGCTAAACGCCGGGCAGCATGGCGCATACTTGCTCATCATCATGGATTACTGGGTCAACGGCCCGCCCCCCGACGACGACGAGGTGCTGGCAACGATCACAAAATCGACCAAAAAAGGTTGGCAAAAACTCCGCCAGAAATTGCACGGTTTCTTCCGCATAGAAGGCGGCGTTTGGCGGCACAAAAGAGTCGACCACGAGCTAGACCGCGCGCACGCGATTATCGAGCAAAGACAAGCCGCTGGACGTGCTAGCGCCCAGGCTAGAGCCAACAAACGTGCCAACGGGAAGGCCAACGAAACGTCAACGGGCGTTGCAACGGGAGAGCAACGGGAGGCCAACGAAACCGTCAACGAAACGCCAACGAAAATCCAGACCTTAGACATAAGTACAGAAGTACCAAGAAAGGTAAGAAGCTTAGAGCGCGTAGCGCCCCTTAGAAACACAACTACCCATAAATTTAAAAACCTTACTTCCCTTACTAAGCCTTTAACCGCGCGCGCGAGCGCCTGCTCGTGCGAGGCCGACGCCGTGTCAAGCACCCTTGCCACCTCAACCGCCGAAAGTGAGACTGAAGCGGGACACGGTACTATGTCCCGATTAAGTGAAGAAAAGGCTTTAAATTCAATTGGTAATCGGGTTTCTGTCGGTCGCTCCGCTCCCTCTGCGCCTGACGGCGCTCTGGACACCGCCGAGGTGAAGCGAAACCGGCTCCAGCAAAAGCTGCTTCGCTTCTGCCGGGACACCCTCGCCGAGCCCCAACTTTCAATCGCCATCGGCGGACTCTGCGGCGCCGATCCAAACCCAAAACATGGCGATCGTTGGTGGCTCAATCGTCTCGATAAGCTCAGGAAAGCCCAAGGCTGGAACGACGCCACTCCCTCTCGACGCAAAACCCGTGACGCCCTCGGACACGACCCAGGCCCAAACCCAAACGCCGACGAATACGCCTTCCGGCAAGCCGCATCAGCCCTCGCAGCCGCAGAGTAAGCCCATGAATGCAACTCCCCTCGCCCCATCCACAGAACGCCGCCAGCACAGCCGAATCACCCGCGATCGCCTCCAGATCGCCGATACCGCCGGACGCATCGGCGTGCCCTGGAGAGCCGAAGGATTGCTCCAACGCCTCGAACGCAACGGCTCCATCACCGCCGCCCAACGCGCCGCCGGCGAGCAATTCCACACGCTCTTCCGAGCAGCCGCCAGCGACCCATTGCACGCCACAGACCCGTCTCGCACCCACGTCAGCGGCCACAGGACGCTCGCACAGCCCATGGGCTCGCTGTGGGCCAAGACAAGCCTGGACAGAGCCATAGACGCCCTCGGCGGCCTCGCCTCACCCGCAGGAGCCTGCGCCTGGCATGTGCTCGGTAACGATTGCAGCATGCGCGACTTCGCCCTGCGACGAGCGTGGTGCGGTGAAGCCGTCCATCCGCACGTCGTCAAAGGCGTGCTCCTGAGCACGCTCGGGACTCTCCAAAACCATTTCAGGATGTGACACCGTGACCGACGACGTTATCCTCGCCGCTATGCGCGACGCCGAAGTGAAAGCGTGGGAAGGCCTGCGCGGCTACAAGTTCTGGATGTTCGGATACCATGCCGCCCGATGGGTCAACTACAATCAATTGCTGCCAAACATCCAACGCTTCCGCTCGCCGTTCCGAAGCCTGGTCGAAATCGCCGATCGTAAGCTCGATCAACTCCAAGCCGAATTGCCAATCTTCGCGGTTAACGGCACAACCCAACTGCCACTTGGCTTCGAGGGAGACGGTGCATAAATGAGAAAAAGCCTTGACTTACGCCACAAACTCTCCGCAATGGAAGCAGGCTGTGCAATCCACCGCTAAATCTACCAGCCTTCCTCGCGGAGGAACGCCAAAAGGCGCCGTACGCGGCGGTCGTAATGGCTCCCAACCCGTCTATAGCGAAACCCTGGCCGATATCATCCTCGATCGCCTCAGTGATGGCGAAAGCCTTGATGCTATCTGCTCATCCCCCGGTATGCCCGCCCCTAGCGCAGTGCGCAAATGGGCAAGGAAAGACCCGCTCGGCTTTGGTGTTGAATACGCGCGAGCGCGGAGTTATCGGCACGAGCTGATGGCTGAAGAAATCATCGAGATCGGCGATTCTGATATACTTATCAACGGCTTGCCGGATAACGCCCTGGTTCAGCGCAACAGGTTGATGTGTGACAACAGGAAGTGGTTGTTATCCAAGTTGTTGCCGCGCCAGTTCGGTGACAAGGTCACCCAGGAGCTGACTGGCGACCCGGATCGGCCGATTGTGACGATGATCCAGCTCGTCCCGGTGGCGCCCAAGCGGCTACCGAAGCCGGACGAAGAGGAGTAAACCGCTTACATAGCGGTTGCTCTCTCAAACAAATATGGCGGAAACGCTAGGGTTTTCGTTCACAAGCGGCGCTGGGGTAGCAAATGGGGTAGCAGCAGCCCCTCGCGCGCGTAACTAGAAGGCAACGACCGATGAAGCAGAACCCGATTGTCGAGGCACCACGCAAGCCGACCAGCACCAAGGCGCCGCAGCCAGTGAAGCCGCCGACACACCGCTCCCCCTCGGTGAAGGCGGCCAACCCCAGGCAGAGCCCGCGGGGCAGGTGAACGGGGCCGGGCCAGCCCCTGACAGGATTGGTTCCATATCGGTGGCTGACGGCCCCACACCGCACCCGTGCTTGCTGCGCGTCACCGCATATTTTTTTTCTGAAATTCCGCCCAAGTTTCCGTCACCACCAGTGACACGAGTGTCACTAGTTTATCCTGAGCTTGTCGAAGGGTCACTGTCACCGTCATGTGGGTAAGTTGGCGGCAGTATCGTCACCACGGTTTTCTGACGATAGCGATAGTGGTGTCGGTAGCGGTGCTATTGGACATGGTGACGCCATTGGACTACCGGGGCGGGTTGGTGGTGATAGCGGTGGTAGCGTTGGTGTTGGGGTGGCGTCCGTAGCATGCGTGTTGTTTATCAGGATCTGTCGGTTACGGTGGACGGGAAGACGGGCTGGAGCGAGTGGGTGACTCCCTGGATGGACGAGTTTGGCGTGCAGCATTATCGGATTGCCTGCTGCGACTGTGGCTTGGTGCATCGCGTGGCGTTTTACGTCGATTCGACTGGTGAGGTTTCGGTTGCCTTTCGGCGGGACAATCGCGGCACGGGGCAGGTACGCCGGCAGCGGGATCACATTTGCAAGGCGTCGCAGCCAGGATGAGTGCGCAGTCGATCGAGCTGCCGGAGAAGTTGATCCCGGTCTTCTCGGGGGAGGCGCTCTATCGGGGGGCTTTCGGAGGAAGGGGTTCGGCAAAATCGAGATCCTTCGCAAAAATGGCGGCGGTGCACGGCTTACGGTGCAGCATGGCGGGCCAATCGGGCGTCATTGTCTGCGGCCGGGAGTTTCAGAACAGCCTCGATGAAAGCAGCATGGCGGAGATCAAGCTGGCGATCGAATCAGAACCCTGGCTGGCGGCTCACTACGAGGTGGGTGAGAAGTACATAAGGACCAGGGATGGCCGCATCGACTTCTCGTTCGTCGGGCTGCGGCGGAATATCGAGTCTGTTAAGTCTACTGCTCGTATTCGTCTTTTATGGGTCGATGAAGCTGAGCAGGTATCGGAGATCGCCTGGCAGAAGACGATTCCGACGGTGCGTGAGGAGGGCGCCGAGATCTGGGTAACCTGGAATCCTGAACGCAGAGCCAGCGCGACGCATCAACGCTTTCGGGAAAACCCTCCCGACAACAGCAAGATTGTCGGGTTGACGTACAAGGACAACCCGTGGTTTCCGAGCGTGTTGGAGGCCATACGTTCCGAGGACGCTCGGCTGCGGCCGGCCCAGTACGGGCATGTGTGGCTGGGGGAGTTCGCGACCGGGCATGTCGGTGCCTACTATGCCGGTTTATTGAACGAGGCCAAAGAAGAAGGCCGCATTGGCCACGTCGCCAAGGATCCGCTATTGCCTGTAAGGGTTTACGTGGACATAGGGGGTACCGGCGCTCGCAGCGATGCGTATGCCCAATGGGTTTGCCAATACGTTGGACGGGGCGAAATTCGCGTCCTTGACTATTACGAAAGTGTTGGAGAGCCTCTTGCTGTTCATGTTGCGTGGTTGAGAGAGAAGGGATGGGGCAAGGCCAATATATACCTCCCCCATGATGGCGCGACTCATGACAGGGTGTTCGAAGTTTCCTTTGAAAGCGCCTTCCGTCAGGCGGGTTTCAGCGTCGAGGTGATACCCAACCAGGGGAGAGGCGCGGCCAGGGCGCGGATAGAGGCGGCCAGAAGGCTTTTCCCCTCGATATGGTTTAATGAAGAGACGACGGAATCTGGCCGGGAAGCATTAGCTTGGTACCACGAAAGAAAAAGTGAAGATGTTAGAGATGTCGGTTTAGGTCCTGAACATGATTGGTCAAGTCATTCGGCAGATGCATTTGGCTTAATGTGCGTGGCGTACGAGGCGCCGCGCGGAAGACCTAAGCCGCTCAAATATCCGGCGCTTGGTATAGTCTAAGTTACAGAGTTGATCGGCGGCAGCGACGCGCGTTTGGGCTTGGCATAGTCTAGCCATGCTGGCTGCCGGCGGGGCGGCCGAGGCATTGCCCAGAGCCAAGCTAGCAAACATGAGCCGTCCGTCGGCGACGGCTCCGAGGCTCTGCCCGCCAGCAGGATGTAGAGGATAGCGGATGAGCAGCAGCGACGCGCGGATGTTTGAGGCGCTGGCGGAGCGGGTGGCGGGATTCGAGCGCGGCCTGGTTGCGCTGGCGGCGGAGGTTGCGGTATTGCGCGAGGCGGTGTTGGGCAAGGATGTGTCGCCCGAGCTGTACGGGTCGGAGCCGGATCACGGTGCGGACCGGGAGGCTCGGGCGGCGTTGCTGGCGAAGCGGCGCGACCGGGGGTGATCTGCGAGGCGTGCCGGGGCAAAGGTTGGGTCGGCCGGTTTCTGCGGCATCCGTGCCCGGAATGTGGAGGCAACGGCATCACGTCATGCTGCGACGCGGCGGGCTCGGCGCAGCCGAGGGGAGGTGGAATGATGGCGGTAATGGATCTTTTCAAGCCGGTGAAGGGCAAGCCGGCGGTCAATCATGTGCGCCCGCCGTGGCCGAAGGAGGGCAACCCGCGGGAGGCTGAGAAGGCCGAGCCGAAGGAAGTAGCGGCGCGCGAGCCGAAGGGCGGCTGATGATCCCGCCGGGGTTACCGCGGCCGCCAGCCTGCATGTGCTGCACGGCGCCGGCCGGGTCCGATCACCGGCCTGATTGCAATTACCTGGCGGCGATGCGGGTGCAGGAATATCCGACCATACTTGATCTTAAAGGCATGCCGTATTGGTGGGTCGGTTCGCTCGCGGGTCGGACCGGCTGATGGGCAGCCCGTACGGTTCCGAGCGGCCCGGCAAGATCCCGCAGGGGATCGGGGGCGGCGCGGGCGCCAAGGGAGACGGCTGGGACGAGGACGAGGTGAAGGCCATCGTGCAGCGCGAGCTGGACGAGGCGCTGGGTCAGGACGGCGGCAGTCTGAGTCAGGACCGGCTGCGGGCGTTGCAATATTACGAGGGCGAGTTGCCGGGGCCGGTCGGCACCGATCGCAGCAATGTCGTGATGCGAAGTGTCCTCGAAGCTGTGGAATGGGTATTGCCGGCCTTGATGCGGATATTCACCGCGAGCGACCGGGTCTGCATCGTGGAGCCGCCGCGGCCGGGGATGGAGCAGGCGGCAAAGCAGGCGACGGAGTACGTCAATCACATATTCGAGCGCGAAAATCCCGGCTTCATGATTTTGCACGACTGGTTCAAGGATGCGCTGCTGGAGCGGCTCGGCTGGGTCAAGTACTGGGCCGACACGCAGCGCGAGGTCGAGACGCAGAGCTATACCGGCTTGCTGCAGCCGCAATTGGATGCGTTGCTGGGCGACACGCAAGTCGAGATCGTGAAGCAGCGGCGGTACAAGCAGCCGCGCGACAGTTTCGGCCTGGATCTGCCGTTTCCGGTTCCGGCGCAGCAGTCGCAGGCGCCGATGGCTCCCGGCATGCCGCCGCCTCCGGCGCTGCCCGCGCCCGAAATCGAGCTGATCGATGTCACGCTGCGGTTTACCCGGGAGTTTCCGCGTATCCGCATCGAGAACGTCGCGCCGGAGGAGATCCTGTTTTCGCGGCGGGCCAAGCGCGGCGACATTCCGTTTTTGGCGCACCGGCGGCGGTGGACCTACAGCGACCTGGTCGAGCAGGGCTACGACGAGGACACGCTCGATTTAGTGCCGCTGCACGACGACATGGAAATGAATATCGAGCGGGTCGAGCGGTTTCGCGCTGACGATCTGCCGCCGTACCAGGAGGATGCGAAGACCCCGGCGCGGCATATCTGGGTCGAGGAATGTTACGTCCAGTTGTCGAAGGACGGCAGCACCACCGAGCTGTACCAGGTGATGACGGCGGGAGACGGGTTGATCATTCTCACCCGCGACGGCGAGCCGTGCATCGAGTGCGTCGACGAGGTGCCGTTTGTCAGTATCACGCCGATCCCGCAAAGTCACCGGCTGGTGGGGTTGTCGCTGGCGGATCTGACGGCCGATCTGCAGGAGATCAAGTCGTCGATCGTGCGGCAGATGGTCGATAATGCGTACCTGAGCAATTGGCCGCGGGTCGAGGTCGCCGACGACAGCGTCAACGAAAACACTTACGACGACCTGCTGGATTTGCGGCCGGGTGGCGTCGTTCGGTCGCGCCGCCTTGGCGGTATTCAGCCGATGATGATCCCGTACACCGCGGACAAGAGCTTTCCGCTGGTGCAGTACATCGACGAGACGCAGGAAATCCGCACCGGGGTCGCGCGGCAGAATAACGCGATTTCGCCCGACGCCTTGTCGAATACGACAGCCGCCGGCCTGGCGATGGCGCAGGGTGCGCAGGCGCAGCGGGTCGAGCTGTTTGCCCGGATCTTCGCGCACGGCGTTGAGCAATTGATGCGCGGCATTCTCGGCCTGGTGCGGCGGCACCAGCAGCAGGAGCGGATCATCCGGGTGACTGGCGGCTGGCTGCGGATCGACCCGCGCGAGTGGCGCGAGGCGATGCCGGTTACGGTGAGCGTCGGGCTCGGGACGGGGAATAGGGACCAGGTGCTGCAGCATCTGATGACGGTGGTGCAGTTGCAGAATGCGGTGGTGCAGCAGCAGGGCGGGCCGAAGGGGCCGCTGGTTTACACGCAGAATGTGTACGATGCGCTGAAGGCATTGCAGGAAAACGCCGGGTTCAAGCAGTCGTTCTTCGCCGACCCATCGCAGCCGCCGCCGCCTGGCGCGGCACCGCAGCAGCCCGAGCAGCCGCCGCCAAATCCGGCGCTGATCGTGGCGCAGGCGCAGGTCCAGGCGACGCAGATGAAAGCACAGGCGGCGTTGCAGGCGGCGCAGATGAAGGCGCAGGCCGATGCCGGACGCCAACAGCAGCAGGCGCAGCTCGACGCGCAATTAGCGCAGCAGAAGCAGCAGCATCAGATGATGCTGGAGGAGCAGAAGGCGCAGCACCAGCAGCAGCTCGAGCAGCAGCAGGCGCAGCACGATCTAGTGATCGCGCGGGCCAAGGTCGAGGCCGAGGCCGCGGTGAAACAGCGCGAGGTCGAGCTGAAATTCGCCGCCGGGGCTTATGCCGCCGGGCAGGGCGGGCCGGGGCCGATCGGCAATGGCGGGGCGCCGGGATTGTGATCGCCGGGCGGGATGACTGACGGCGAACTGCACCGCATCGGCACGGCGGCGCTGCTGAAGGCGCTCGGCGGCCGCCGCAAGCGGCCGATGCTGCGGGCGCTGTTCGAGCTACGGCTCGGGCAGACATGCTGCAAGGACATGCAAATCGAGTATTTGTGGGGTGGCCGCGCGGATGGCGGCCCGCTCTATGTCCGCAACATCTGCAGCATCTATATTCTCGGCCTGCGCCGGGGCGGCTCGCGCATTACCCGGCAGACCGGCAACACCTACCGGATCGAGCGGGTCGCGTAATGGCGCTTGAGGGGTTTTTGGTCGCCTACCCGATTACCGCTGGCGGCAAGGCGCCGAAGCAGATTGCCATCGCCTGGCACGCGATCCGCTCGATAATCCCGCATCCCACCGAGCCGAACTGGGTTATCGTGGAGATGATCAGGAGCGGTTCTTTTACGCTTTCGGTAGCGTTCGAGCGCATTTTTTCGGAGGAGAAACAATGAAGAAGTACCTTGCGGCGGCAGCCTTGCTGGCCTTGTGCGCGGGGCCGGCCCATGCCGACGCGCTCAACAATCTGACCATCGGCGTTCTGCCCGATGCCCAGGTGGTGCCGCAATCGATCAGCGCGCCATGCGTGATCTGCGCCACCAACGTGCAGAACCCGGTCGGGTTCGGCTTCAACAATTTCGACAGCACGGGTAACGATTCAAGCTTCAACCTGTTCAGCTCGAACATCACCGGCGCCTTCGCCAACGGCGACGATGTCACCGTCACGCCCTATACCGGCGGCCAGCTTCGCACCTTCTTGCAGGCCCTCGGCGATCTCAACTTCAGCTTCGGGGTCGCCGTCGACATCAATACCGCGACCGGCAAACCCGGCGGCAACATGGAGACATTGACCGAGTTCCGCCTGATCGACCTCGACAACCTGATTGGCTCGCGGATCATCTTCGACCTGACCGGGCCGATCGTCCTGCCGAATATCCGCAACGGCAACGGCAGCGCCGACTACCTGATCAGCGGCTTCGATCTTTCGAGCATCGGCATCAACGACCGGCTGCTGTTCCAGGCTTCGTGGGACCACGCCACCGACGGCGGCGAGAGCTTCTACATCGTGCCGATCGTGACCCAGCAGGACGTCACCGAGCCCGGCTCGTTCCTGATGCTCGGCAGCATGCTGTCGATCGGCGGCCTTGCCGGCTGGTGGTCCAAGCGCCGCCGCCGGCAAGGCGATCTCGCGGCAGCCTGAGCCTCCGGCGCGCCTGGTGCCGCAAGGCAACCCGCCGAGGCCGGCTTCGGTCGTGAATGTCGATCGGCCTTTGGCCGACCTACGCCCTGGTTAATCCTTGATCTGGACCCCGTTCGCCTACTGGTGGGCCGAGCGCAAATTGCCGCGGCCGCCGTGGCGATCGATCGAGCCGGCGCCGAGCGACCCGATGCAGCTCGGTGAGGCGGCGCGACGGTTGCTCGACGACCCCACCCTGGTGCTGGCGCTCGATCGGGTGCAGCAGCGGCTGGTCGATACCTGGCGCGACAGCAAAGTCGGCGACGCCGACGCGAGAGAAGCCGCGTACCGGCTGCACTGGGCAGTGGAGCAATTCAAGGCGGAATTGCGGATCATGCTCGGCACGGCGCGCGGCATCGAGGCGCGGGCGCGGATGCAGGAAAGGGACGCGGCATGATCATTTTGGTGCTCTATGTCGTGGCGATGTTTCTGTGGTTTCTGGCGCTGACCCCGCCGGCCGCTCCGTATGTGACGTTTCAACCATGGATCGCCTGGATCTGCGTGGTGCTGCTCGGCGTCTACATCTTCATGCCGGGGTTGCGCTAATTGCCCGGCCTGCCCACCAATCGCGAATTGCTGAAGACGGCGCTGCGGCTATTGCTCGACCAGATCGAGCGGGGCGAGCTGGCGCCGGACGGCAGCCGTATCGTGCGTTTCACCCGGCGCGATCTGGAGATCGCGGTGATGGCGGCGGCTGCCGTCGATTGGCGGCATGGCGGGCGCGACAAGTATGTCCGCGCGCTGGAGCGATTGCGGCCTTAACCGGCAATTCCGGCAACGAAACCGGATAATTCCGGCAGGAAATCATTAATTTCGGCACGAGTTCCGGCAACTCACTGAAATCACAAGGTAATCGAGCATGAGTGAAACGCGCCAGCAGGCTGGCAGCGACGGCGCCTCTGCGCCTCCGACCAGCATGAGCGAAGCCGAGGTGATGGCCGGGATCGAGGGCCTCCTTGAGCCGCCGCGCCGGCAGCGCGCGCAACAGACACCGCCGCGGGAGCCGCAAGAGGCGCCCGCCGCGCCGGAACCCGGGGATGACCCGGCTGTCGGACCGGAAGACCCGGCCCCCGACGATACCGAGGAAGCCGATCTACCCGACGAGCCGGACGGCGAAGCCGACACCGAGCCCGCCGCGGTCGAGCCGCCTCGGAGTTGGTCTAATGCCGACAAGGAGGTTTTCAATTCGCTCCCTCCCGAAGCCCAGGCAGTCATTGCCCGCCGGGAAAGCGAGAGAGACCGCGCCTTTACGCAGAAGACCCAGGAGATCGCGCAACACCGCCAGGCGCTCGAAGCGACGTTTGGCGAGATCCAGAACGAGCGTCAATCCTACGCCAAGAACCTTGAGCAGCTCCTCTTTGTCGCTGCTCCGGAAGCGCAGAAGTTTGCCCAGATCGATTGGCAGCGGCTGGCCTCCGAGCAGCCTGCCGAATACGTCCGACTGACAGCGGAGCGCGACGCGCTGCGCGGCCGGATCGGCGGCATTCAGCAGGAGCTGCAGCGTGTCAGTGAGCAGTCTCAGCAGGCCCAGGCGCAGCAATTAGCGGCGCTGCGGCAGGCCGAGATGGGCCGGCTGGTCGAGAAGCTCCCCGATTTCGGTGACGAAACCAAGGGGCCGAAACTCGCCGGCGACATGCGGGCGTGGCTGCAGCAGCGCGGCTTCAATGACACCGAGATCGGCCAGGTGATTGATCACCGGGTCCTGCTCGTCGTCAACGAGGCGATGCGGGCCAGCCAGCAGAGAGAAGCCCGCCAGCAGGCCGAAGCCAAGCGCACAAACGGCGCCGCTCCCAACGTGCAACCGCCCGGTGCCGGCAGGCAGCGGTCGGACACGCGAGCGGCGCAGGTGCGGGCGGCGAAGATGGGCCAGCTACGTAAGTCTGGATCTGAACGGGACGCGATCTCCTACCTGATGGAAATACTCTGACCGGATCGCGGAATCGCGACCACCGGCTCCACACCCTATCAAGTAATCAACTCAGTGGAGCTAAGTAATCATGGCGATAATAACAGGAACGGCAACTACATTTTCTGGAAGTCCAGGAATGCAGGGGCTTAGGGAAGACTTGAGCGATATGATTTATTTGCTCTCGCCTTCGGATACTCCGTTCACAAGTAATGTTGGGCGTGGTACAGCTGATGCTGTTCTTCATGAATGGCAAACTGACAGTCTAGCTGCCATAAATCTAAACAACGCCCAATTCCAGGGAGACGATATAGCCACATTTTCGGCAGCGAGTGTGACGGCGCGCCTCGGGAATAGGACTCAAATAAGCCGGAAGGAGGTTATTATTTCCGGCACACTCGACGCCGTCAATAAAGCTGGCCGGCGTACTGAACTCGCATATCAGATGACGAAACGCGCTAAAGAGCTCAAGATCGATATCGAAGGTATATTACTGTCAAACCAAGCAAAAGTAGTTGGCGCGGCGGCTACAGCGCCGTTATGCGCCGGCATCCTGGCTTGGCTCAAGACCAACGTCGCTAATGTGGTCGCGGGCGGGTCCAACCCGGTCGGCGACGGCAGCAACGGACGCACGGACGGCACCACACCGGTTGCCATCACCGAGGTCATGCTGAAGGCGGCGATGAAGTCGGTCTACACCAACAGCAGCGAAGACCTCGATGTGATCATGGCCGGCGCCAGTAACAAGCAGGCGATCTCTGCTTTCACCGGCGGCGCCACGAAAATGGTGGACGTGATGAAGCAGGAAACTGTCGCCACTGTGGACGTTTATGTTGGGGATTTTCATACGGTTAGGATCATCCCCAACCGCTTCCAGCGGGTGCGTGACGTGTTCCTGTTGAATTGGTCGTACTGGTCCGTTGACTGGCTGCGGCCGATTACGCAGATGCCGCTGGCCAAGACCGGCGACGCCGAGAAGCGGATGCTGATCGGTGAGTACACCCTGGCGGCGAAGAACGAGGCCAGCTCTGCCCTCATCGCAGACCTGACCGCACCATAGACTATTAGGAAACCATTAGACAGACTTGCCCCGCGACGGTATCGTGTCAAGGTATCGTCGCGGGGAGACTTCCATGCACAATTTGGTCGGCCAGCGGTTTGGCATGCTGTTGGTGGTAGAGCGCGCCGGCTCTGCCAAAAACCGTGTTTTGTGGCGTTGCGCTTGCGATTGTGGGGCAAGCGATGTCGTCACCAACGGCAATATGCTGCAGCGCGGCAAGAAGAAAAGTTGTGGGTGTGCTACTGGCGCGATGGTCAGCGCGGCCAAGCGCACGCATGGGCAAGCGGGCGCCATGGACACTACCGTCTATCACCGTTGGTTAAACATGAAGCAGCGGTGCGGAAATCCAAATAATCCTGCGTGGAAAGATTATGGCGGTCGCGGGATTACGGTTTGCAGCCGCTGGCTGAACAGTTTTGAGGCGTTTTATGCCGATGTCGGCGATCCGCCGGAGGCCGGATTATCACTAGATAGAATCGATAATGACGGCGACTACGAACCGGGAAATGTACGCTGGGCGACGTGGTCGCAGCAGATGCAAAATGTTCGGCTCGACAATCGGCAAGGAGCGCGAAACGGCCGGGCTAAGCTGACCGAGGAAGATGTCCGGTTTATCCGGGCGAGCGCAGAGAAGCGTAGTGTGCTCGCCGATAAGTTTGGCTTGGCGCCGACCTATATCAGCAGCCTTCGGGCCGGAAGCCATTGGCGGTCTTTGGGTGATGAAGAGAAAGTGAGAAGGCCCCGGGCCACGTTAACTGAGGACGACGTGCGCTTCATCCGCGCTAGTTCAGCAAACCGGCGTGTGCTTTCTCAGATGCTTGGAGTTTCGGAGACGGAAATTTCTGCCGTTCGCACCGGCAAAAAATGGCGGTCGATATGACCGAGGCTAAGCGGCTGCGGCCGCCAACATTTTCGGTGGTTGCTCATGACAGGCTGGTTTATGTCGAAATGTGGGCTGAGGATGAGGGCTGCGTCCGCTATGCGTTGACACCGGGTGAGGCGCTGGAATTGATTGGCCGACTCGCCCCGGCAGCGAAACGTGCATTAGCGGACTCACTGATGATGTCGTAGAATGTAGGCGAGGCACGCGATGTCTCAGCATCGCTCTCCTCCATCGAGGCGCCCGGCAGGCCACTCCTGACAGGCGTTTCGCTTTTAGCGACATAGCAAGGCGGCTGTCATGGCCGCCTTTTTCTTTGGGCACTGCCATGGCGCACCAATACTACTTCGATCACGATCCGCTGACCGGGGCGGTCGAGACATTCGAGCACGACGAGCTGACCGGCATATCCACCATCCACCGGCGCGCGGATGTCGGGCCGATCATCGAGACCAACAAGCGGCTGCAGACGGCCGACAATTTCACCGGCTGGGTCGGCCCGGAGCGCGACATGCGCCTGGCAGCCCGCATTCCGATCGAGGTGGTAAATTTGTGGCGGCAACTCTACGGCATTGACGCGATGAAGGCCGAGCACGGCCAGGCGGTCTTGCGGCTGCTCAATTCCAGCGAGTGGCGCTATCTCCGTACCGGATCGTTCAGACTCTAATGTCCTGGGCAATCATTGCCGACGGCGAGACCGGCGCCACCGACGTGACCGCCTCGGCGGTCCTGGCGGCGGGCACGGCCGGCGATATCAACATCCACAATCTCACCGGCGGGCCAATCGCGATCGCCTTGCCGGCCGCGCCGATCCGGGGGCAGGCCCTCAAATTTAAGGATGTCGGCGGCAACGCCGGCACGTCGAACATCACCATCCTCGGCACGATCGATAGCTGGCCCAGCTACACGCTGGCCAGCGATTACGCCTCGATCGAGCTGTACTGGATGGGCACGCAGTGGGGAACGCGCTGATGTCGCTGGCGAGTTACGCCGACCTGCAATCCTCCGTGCTCAACTGGCTAGCGCGGCCGGGTGATCTGCTAGTGGCGCCAACCGTGCCGGAAATGATCGTGCTGGCAGAGAGCGAACTGCGCCGCCGGCTCAGGGTCGGCGAGGCAGAGCAGCGCGCCTCGACGGTGGTGACGGCGGCAGCGGTGGCCTTGCCGGCCGGCTGCCGCCAGATCCGCCTCGTCACCAGTAACGGCGTGCTTGTCACCTATGTGCCGCCGGATCAACTGCCCGGCGGCAGCGGCCCGCCATATCACTACACCTTGCACGGCAATGAGCTGCGCCTCGGCCCGGCGCCGAGCGGCTCCGTGACGCTGGAGCTGCTGTATCAGTCGGGATTGCCGCCCTTGAGCGACACAGCGCCGACTAACTGGCTCCTGATCGATCACCCGGATGTCTACCTTTATTCCACACTCGTCGCCGCCGAGGCATTCATCGGCCATGACGAGCGCGTCGCCTTGTGGACGCAGGCGGCGGCAGCGGCCCTTGCCAGCATCGAGCAGGCCGACCGTAAGGCGCGTTGGCCTGGTGGTCTGACCATCAAGGTCGACGGCATTACCGCCCCCGCCGGCATGTCGGGGGCCGGTGGCCCCGGCGGCGCCTGGACGGTGACGGCGCCGGTGGTGCCGCCGTATCTCGACGTTATCGTCTCCGGGCCGCTGCCGACCGGGTTTAGCGGCGACATCAATATTCGCAACAGCACCGGCGGGCCGATCACCATCACGATGCCGCCGAGCCCCACCGTGGGGCAAACCCTGCGCTTCAAGGACGTGCTCGGCAACGCCTCGACCTATGCCATCATCATCACCGGGCCGATCGACGGCGCCGCCAGTTACGCGATCTTTTCCGATTACGGCGCGGCCGAACTGTACTGGAGCGGCAGCAATTGGAGCGTGCGCTGATGCGCCGGCAAGCTATGAACCGGGCAATGCGCTGGCTCGTCCCGGCTCTATTCCTGATGCTCGGCCCGGTACAGGCCGCCTACAGCCCCGACACCGTGGCGACGACGGACAACAACACCACGCTGCGGAATATTCCCTCCACCGCGGCGCCGTATGTGATGCGGCTGGGGTTCGCCGCGCCCGGCGACACCGGTTCGCCGCTCATGTTTAAGGCTTCCAACGCGGCCTGCTCCTTGAACGCCGGCAACGGCGACGGCGGTAGCCAGGTCAAGTCGCTGGACAATAAATGTTGGCTGGCGCAGTGGGAACCGACGGGCATCAGCCCGATGCAGTTTGGCGCAAAGGGCAACGGTTCGGGAAATGACACGAATGCGGTGCAAGCCGCGATCGACGCCGCCACCAACGCGACCGTGCTGCTCGGCCCGGGTACTTACGCCGTAGACGGGCTGACCTGTAACCACCGGATGCAAATGATCGGCGCGTCCGGCGGCGGCGGGTTTATTACCAGAGCGCCCAACCAGACGGTGCTGACGCTCGCCCCCGGCTGTAACAACTCGCTGTTTCGTAGCTTTTGGATCAGTAACGCGGGCGCAGCCAGCGGCACCGGCATATTGATAGCCCCGGGTACCAGCAGCATCACACTTGAACACATTACGATCGGCGGGACCTGCGTCGGGCTCGACATCAACGGCGTAGACCACAGTGCCAACCGTATCCTTATTAATGGGACGGTTGGGGCCGCCTGCTATGGGGTCCGGGTTGGGCACCAGACTAACTCGGGTCAGACATCCGACTTTCGACTAACCAGCTCCACACTTGCCGGAAACCAAGCCGGTCCCGGCGGTACCGGAGTGTTGATCGAAGATTCCGGCGGTATGCAGGTAACGAATACCAACGTCATATTTTTTAACAAGGGCACGGTGATAAAGCCCGGCGGCACCGGGGTTGTGCAGCAGACGGTGTGGTGGACGTTCTTCTCCAATACGGTGCTCGGCGACACGGATACAAGTGTGGCCTTCGAGATCGATACCGGCCGGTCGGACGCACAAGTCAAAAGCCTCATGTGCATCGGCTGCTGGATGTCGTCGAGCACCGCGGGACCGGGTCTGACGATTTCCAACACGGCCGGCGCGGCGGTTTTTCACGGCTTCCACTTTATCGGGGCGCGGGTTTACCAAAACAATTTGGATGGCGTTGATCTGAATGCCGGTACCGATATCGATTTCGATACGTCGTTTGTCTGCGGCAACTCGGTCGCCGCCGGTCACCATGGGATCGTCGCCGCAGCCAACGTCACCAACCTGCGGATACGAGGCGGCAAGATCGGCGGCTTTTGCGACGGTTTCGTCACGACCTACAACAACGGCATAATTTTGACCGGCCCGAATACCGGGGTGCTTATCCAAGGCGTCGATCTGAGCCAGGGAAATATCAATACAATCATCTACGGCGCGGGCGTCGTTGCCAGGATCGAGGGCAATCCCGGATTCAGCCTGGCCTCCGCGAGTGGTCCGGCAAGCGCCTCGCCGTACACGTATTCGGCCGGCAATACGCGGGAGTATGTCTGCCTGACCGGCGGCACGGTTTCTAATGTTGCGGTCGGGGGCACAACAATGGCGACGGGGACAAACAGTTGCGTCTCTCTGTCGCCGCATCAGAGCGTGGTCGTGACCCATTCGGCCACGCCGACGATCGCGATTTCTCCCCAGCCATGACCGCCAATCACGTGATGCGCCGTCTGCTCCCGCTGCTGTTATTCTTTGCACTGCCGGCCTCGGCGCAGAATTTCGGCAACATCAAACCCGGCACCGTACTCGGCAACCCGGATCGCAGCGCCAGCAAGCCGGCGGTGCCGATGCCGCTGGAGATGATCGGCGCCGCCGTCACGCCGCAGCAATTCGGCGCGGTTGGTGATGGGGTTGCCGACGATACCGGTCCCTTACAGGCGTGGGGCACCTGGGTTGCCGCCGCCGAGGGCCGCTCGGGCTATCTGCCGCCGGGGTCGTACAAAATCACGGCGCCGCTGATCTGGAGCGGCGGCAAAAACTGGAGCCTCCTCGGCGCCGGGATGAACGCCTCGCGCATCGTCTACAGCGGTGCATCGACCACCGTCGACATCGTCAAACTGTCGAGCGCGACCGAAGTGCTGTGGCAGGGCTGGGGCATCTACAGCACCACGGTGATGACCGGCGGCGCCGCGGCGCACTTCTACGATGTCGATTACAGCCGGTTTGTCCAGTTCACCACCGGGCAGGGCGGCAAGCTCAACGACGGCGGCCCGCCGCACCCGACGCCGACACTCTATGACGGCATCCGCTTTGAGAATACCGCCTGGGATATCCTCGATCACTCGATGCCCTACGTGACGCACGACGCGGTGTTGATCAATCAGGGTGTCGAGCTTCGCATCAACAACTTTATCAACGTCAACCAGGGCAATGCCGGCATCCATCTGGCCGGCGGCTTTGGCGGCCTTTATCTCGGTTACTCCAGCGTCGAGTGCATCAACGTCGGCAAATACGGATTGTTGGTCGACAACTCGCTGACCGCAACGACCAACCTGCAGATATTCGTGTCGGACCAGGCGGTGTTTGACACTTGCCTAACACACAACGCCTACATCAATGACACTGTGTCATCGGGTAATGGCATCAAAGACTTGGTTTGGGCCGGCTGGGCCGGCGGCGCCGGTCCTACCGTTGGCGCGGCCGGGCTTTATGTTAAAGCCTGGAGCAACGGCACGGTGAAGGTCGCCGGCTCGTCGAATCTGATCAGTAACCAAGGCTCGGGGCTAAAGATCGGCGACGCCACCGCCCTGGTATCGCTCGACACCGCGGCGACCCTAGCCGGCAACGCCGCCTGGGGTATCGAGTGCGAGGTGGCGACGACCAACATCTTCTCGGCCGCCCATCTATGGCCAAGCTGGGCTAACGTGCTGGGCAAATACTCGCCCCTCTGCGGCGGCACATTGCCATGACCGTTGCGCCGTGGCCCGAGTGGCTGCCCGACCAGGCCGATTTCGGCAGCCAGGGCTCGCCGCTGATAAAGAATTGCGTGCCGCTGACGCTGAAGAGCTATGGCCCGATGCCGAGCGCGGTGCCGCTATCCAGCAATACCTTGGCCGAGCGGTGCCAGGGCGCCTACAGCCTCAAGGCGCCTGACGAGACGATCTCCACCTTTGCCGGCGACCGGCAGAAACTCTACCGCATGCCGCCAGGCTCGCTCGTGCTCGGCGACGTGTCGCGCACTGTCGGCGGTGCCTACAACACGCCGGACGGCGGCCACTGGTCGATGACCAGTTACGGCACGCGGGTGATTGCCACCAACGGCGTCGACCCGATCCAGACTCTGCTGTTGCCGGCCGATACGCATTTCTCGCTGCTCTCGGCGGCCGCGCCGATCGCAAAGTATGCGGCAACCGTAAAAGACTTTTTGATGGTGGGTGCCACTACTGATCCGGTCTCGGGCGCGGTGCCGTTCCGTGTGTGGTGGAGTAGCATCAATGATCCTAGCTCGTGGCCAAGTCCAGGTTCTACAACGGCGATTCAAGTTCAAAGTGACTATCAAGACCTCCAACAGACCGACTTAGGTAACGTTACGGGCTTAGTCTCTGGTTTTAGTCAAGGGGCAGATGTTATTATCTTCATGGAGAGGGGAATTAATGTAGGAAACTACGCTGGTCCGCCATTAATATTTAGTTTTAGGGTGCAGAGTGGGGCTTCCGGCTGCATCGCGCCGCTGTCGATTGTGCAGTCCTTTGCCCGCACCCAAGCCGGGGCGACCGTGCCGGTGGTGTATTATCTGTCGGAGGACGGGCTCGCTGCCTTTGACGGCTCGACCGTGTTCCCGATCG
>Ga0307503_10000153_pt1 | contig 25538 bp, 41 predicted proteins | sample 17_S_MG_FD_194514 | JGI IMG/M metagenome (GOLD analysis project Ga0307503, IMG submission 194514) | Soil microbial communities from Populus trichocarpa stands in riparian zone in the Pacific Northwest, United States - 17_S | ecosystem: Environmental > Terrestrial > Soil > Riparian zone > Trees... | reverse complement strand
AGCCCCGGGCACCGATGCGGGTGCTCGGGGCTGCTGATGCCAGACTCCTACGGCTTGGCCCCCGTTGCCCAGGCCGTGCCGGTCCAGTGCGCCAGCGAACCGTCGCCGAGCACGACGTACTGGCCGGTGGTCCAGGCGGTGGCCGGACTCGCGGTGACCCCCGTCATGGAGGCGAAGTTCGCCGGACCGTAGGAGTTCGCCGGGGTGAACGTGCCGGGGATGCCAGCGGTCGCGCCGGTGGCCGGGACGCCGATGGCGGCACCACCGCAGGTCGGGTCGGGCGGGGCGACCGAGGTCAGTTGGACGTGCAGGTGGTCGTTCGGGTCCAGCGCCTCCAGCAACTTCGCCGGGGCACCACCCGCACCGCTGATCACGTTGTACGGTCCCACGTCCCAGGCGTTGCCGTCCTTGCTGGATGCGCCGGACAGGGTGAAGTTCACCGCGTCGTTGCCGATGGTGAAGTCGCCGATGACGCCGCCGCGCAGGAACGGGATGAGGAAGTAGCCGTACTGCTGCCCCTCGCCCTCCTCGCAGACCGCCGCCGGGACGTTCGACCAGACCTCCAGGGCGAACCCGGAGTCGCAGGCGTCCACGTCGGAGTTCATCTTGAACCCGATCGCCTCACCGGTGGCGTTGACGACGACCGGCTGGCCGGTCATCAACTGGTACAGGTCGGGGTCGACACCGCAGAACGCGACCTCCACGGTGTAGCCGGTGAACTGCGGGCACGGCTCGTCCAGGATGCAGACCTTGCCTGCCGCGTTGGTGACGCTGATGGTGGTGCCCTCGTCGGTGTTCGCGGTCAGCGCCACGGTGATGAAGCCGTCCGAGACCACCTTGGAGGTCGCGCCGAGCACCACTGCGCCACAGCCGTCCAGCCGGGTGACGCGCATGGCTCGGCCACGCACCAGGGCGAAGCACTTGCTACCAGCCATGACTTACTCCTCCTGGGCCGCTGCTCGGGACCTTCTGGGCCGCGCCGGTGGAGTCTCCTCCGGCCGCTCGGCGCTCACCTGTTCGACGATCTCTTGCGGGACGAGAAACGCGCCCGCCGTGGTTCGCACCTCGGAGGCGTCCCGGCCAAGTTCCTCCGCTGCGGCGAGCAGGAGCGTCGCCGTCTCGGACGGGCTGTCGCCGAAGGGCACCTCCACCACGTTGGTCATGTCGTGACCTTCACCCGCACCGCTGCCGTGTAGCAGTCCACGGCCGCGACGTAGGCCCGCTCGGCCAGGACGTACACGTCGTTCTGGTCCCGGTCGATGTCGGACTTGATCAGCAGTTCACCGCGCGCCACCGACACCGCGCCGGAGGCGTACATCCACGCCTCACCGGCGGCCGGTGCGGCACCGAGCGGGCTGGAGTTGGGGCAGGCGTAGCCGCCACCGGCGGCCACCAGCGAACCCAGTTTCGTCTCCAGCCGGTTGCCCTCCCGGACCACCGAACCCTGGAACCCGGTCAGCAACGAGGCGACGGCCCGGGGTGCATGGATGATGGGGGTCCCGGCGTAACGGCACGCCGCGTCCCCCTCCAGCATCGCCAGGCCGATCGCCGCGCTGACCGCGCCACCGGCCGGGGTCAGGTCGGTGGCCGGGTCCCATGCCGCACCGTCGACGAACCGGGTGTTCATCAGTGCCCGCTCGACGCCGACCGACTCCATCGCCTCGAAAGCGGCCCGCGTCTTGGTCTCGGCCTCGGCCATGTCGAAGCCGGGACCCTTGCACTTGATGCCGCCGTACACCGCGAACCGGAAGCCGTCCTGCCAGCCGGGGGCCTCGAAGGTCTTGTTGGCGGGGGTGGTGGCGGTGTTCGAGGTGGGCGGTGCGGCACCACCGGCGGTGCGCGGTGCGGTCTGGACGTACTGGACCGTCGGGGCGGTGACGGTGGCTGCGTACGTCGCAGTGCCCGTGGCACCACCCACGCCGGTGATGTAGACCTTGTAGGCCGTTGCGCCGGTGACCGCGTTCCACTTCCAGGTGATCGTGGACGCGGCACCGGTGGTGACCTGGGACTGCTCGGCCGAGGCGATGGTCTCGCCCCGGGCGTTGACCGCCGTGATGACCGCCCGGTAGGTCCCGGCGGCCAGCGTGCCACCGGAGGTGACCGTCGACGGCGCGGTCGAAACCGGGGCAGCCAAGGTGACAGCCGGGCACGGCCAGACGGCGGCCGAGTCCAGGATGAGGCAGTTGTAGGACTCGACCAGCCCACCCGGTTCCAGCCAACCGATCCCCTCCTGGACGCTCGCCACATCCAGGAGGGTGCCGATCGGGCGGACCGGGGCGGGGAAGTCGAACGACGACGGCCTGACCAGCATCTCCGTCATGCGCCGCCTCCTCTCGTTCGGTAGGGGCCGGGGCGCTTTACCGGCCCGCTACGTCACGGTCAGGGGCAGGTGAAGTTCGCGGCACCCGAGCGACCGGCGTTGCAGATCGGCAGGGTGACCAGGGCCGCCTCGTTGCACATCTTGGCGACCAGGACGCCTTCCTCGAAGAACAGCGCGGTGTAGATGTTCTGCGCGAGCGACGCCGCGTCGTAGACGGCGTTGAGGTTGATCACGTCCGAGGTGCCCTTGATGAACGTCCCGGCCGGGTAGACCAGCGCCTGGTAGGTCGTCGGGTAGGCCACTGCGGGCGGGGTCGCCAGGTCCTGCCAGTCGTAGACGAACGACACGGACAGGTTGCGGGCACCGAAGTGCGCCGTGATCTGCGCGTCGGTGATCGCCTCCGCACCGGAGGTGCCGGTCCGGTTCGACAGGTCGGAGCGGATCGCGCCCTTCACCCAGAACGGGACCACGACCTCCAGGGTCGCCGACTGCGACAGGCGGTACTTCTGGCGCAGTCCGTCGGCGATCAGTTCCAGCCCGCCGAGGGTGTCACCGGCGGTGGTGCCGATGCCAGCGATGACCTTGGCGGCACCGGCGGCGGTCGCCATCGCGGCGATGACCTTGGCGTTCATCTTGTGCTGGTGGGCGATCAGCGAGCCGGACAGCCAACGCTGGACCAGTTCGGGGTACGCCGAGTTGGTGAGGATCGGGGCCTTGATGCACAGCCCACACACGTCGAGGCGGACCTCGGTGAAGGACGGGCAGGGCACCTCGAAGCAAGTCTTGGCGGTGCCCGAGATGGCCTGCGCCTCGGTCTGGCAGAACCCGACGGCCGAGTAGATCGTCGAGAAGTCAGGGCCGGACGTGTACTTGATGCCACCCCGGGCCACGTTGACCTCGGGCACGGACAGGATGCCCTCGGTCGTCTCGCCAGCGCAGAGGTCGTACAGGGTCTCCGACGGGGCGCACCAGCCGCCGGAGGCGACCAGCGAGTTGCCCGGCAGGCGAGCCTCGCGGCCCGCGTAGGTCAGCACCTCCATGTCGTCGGAGTGCCGGTCGATGGTCAGTTCGGGCGGGAAGTCCAGCCGGAACGCGGCCACCCCGTAGTGCTGGAGGTTCTCGGTCTTGCCGTCGCCGGACGGGGTGCCGAACCCGCGCATCCGGTTCAGCAGGGCCGTGCCGACCGTGGCCATCGACTCCAGCGCGGAGCCGGTGGAGAACTCGGGTACGTCGGCTGCGGCGGTGATGACCACCGGGGTCCGGGTCGCGGCGGGGGCGCGGGGCCGGGGGACCCGGGTGGCGAGTTCGCGGACCCGGGGCCGGGCAGCGGCCTGGGTGGACTCGGGTGCGGACTCGTCGCCGCTGTCGTTCTCGCCGTCGTCGTTGGCCTCGGCCTCCGCCTCGGCGGGGTCGGGCTCGGGCGGTGCCTCGGTGAAGCGGGTGCGCAGCGCGGCGGTGCGCTCGGCCAGCGCCTCGGCGGCGGTGACACGGGAGGCCGTCTCGGTCTCGACCGCGTCGATGGCGTCGGCGTACGCCTCGGCCTGCTCGATCTGCTCGGTGGTGGGGGACTCGGCGGCGATGAGCGCGTCGAACGCGGCGCGGACCTCGGTGCCGTATTCGGCAAGTCGCTCGTCGCTGAGTTCCGCGAGGTTGCTCAGGATCTCGAACACGGTGGCTCCTACGGGTGGTCCGGGCGTTGTGCGCTACGCGCTATGCAGCCGGGGCACCAAGGCCGCCGTGATGATCTGCGTCGGACGGTACTCCCCTCAGAGGGGTCTGGGAACGGGTGCGTCGGTTTAGTGACTAAACGCGGAGGTCATTCGTGGAACAGCAGCAGGAACACGACGCCCAGCAGGGCAGCACCGAGCACCAGGCTAATGACGATGACACCGGCGACGAGCGCAACGGCCGCCAGGTACTGCGCGACCCACCTAACGCGGGACAGCGACGTACGTCCCGCCGCTGTTGCGGATCTGGGCGGCACGCGCCTCGACCTCCGTGCGATAGATCACCTTGGCACCGGTGGCCGGATTCGTGTAGACGAAGTTCTGGGTCGACTTCGTCTTCCCGCAGTTGCACCCCATCGCTCACCCTCCGACTCGGGCAGCCAGCGCCGCCATCTGGTTCCGGCGGTCCTGGCGGGCCATGATGTTGCGCTCCACCTCGGCGGCCAGCGCGTCCATGTCCAGCGCCGCGACCGGCTCCGGGCGCTCGACGGTACCGGCCGCGACCAGGGCGACCTGGACGGCGTCCTGCACCCCGACCCGGGGCACCGGGAATCCTTGCACGTTGACGGCGAGGGCAGCGATCAGTTCCATCTCGCCACCGATCCGCCGCCAGTCCCCGGACGGGCCGGACGCGCGCAGCGCGGCGACCTGCTCGTCGGAGGTGCCGGGCCGGACCCACCCGGCCAGCCAGATCCCGTACTCGTCCTCACCGGCGGCCACGTCGCAGACCGCCGTGGAGGTCGAGTCGTAGTGCGCCAGTGCTGCCTTCGGTCGTAGCCCCGGTGAGGCGTGTCCGCCGCCGATGGTGATGTTGCCGACCGGAACCATCCCGGCGTCGGTCATGACCGAGCCGGTGCGGAAGTAGGCGTAGTTCGACGCGCTGTGCGGCGGGGAGACGCACATGTCCTCGTACCCGATGTGGCAGGTCGACCACCCGGCGAGGTGGCCGAAGACCCGGCCCTTCTCGGTGACGGTAAGCGGGGTCAGTTCCGGCAGCACCGGGTCCTGGAACCACTCGGACGGTGCGCAGAACCCGCCGGACGCGAGCAGCGTCAGCGCCGGTGCCGGGTCACCCTCGAACTGCCTGGTGTCCCCGGAGGTCGGCCGTCCCGGCCAGTAGCCGAGCGCGTCGTGGTGCCACTGCGCGCATATCTGGTTGAGGAACCGGGTCTTGTCCGGGGAGTTCTCGGCGATCTCTGAGCCGACCTCGGCGCGGCACCGGTCGAAGTCGCCCGGCACACCCCAGCCGATCTTGGCGTAGCCCTCGTGGCCGGGCACCGTCCAGTAGTCGTGGAGACGCTTGGTGGCGACCGGGTTGGTGACCCAGCCGGGTCCGCGCTTGAACTGCTCGGGCAGGATGACGGCCGCTTTCAACACGTCCGGCGGGTCCTCGCCGAGCGTGCCGTACGCGCCGCGCAGGGTCCGCTTGGCCGCTGCCTTCGCGGGGGCCGGGGCCTGCACCTGGTTGAACCGGGCTGCCGCCGCGTGCACCCCGTTCCGGTTCAGCGCACCACCCGGCTCCTTGATCGGCAACTTGTGGTCCGACTTGTTCATGGTGTCGGCGACGTGCAGGCAGCAGGCCGACTTCCACTGCTGGTCGGTGTAGTCGGCGGCGGTGAAGTCCGACCACGGCTTGTCCGAGACGAACATCACCCCGGCGGCGGCCGGGGCTTCCTTCTGCCGGGCCAGGCACTCCTCGTAGTCCGGAGCGTCCGGGTCGCACTCGGTGTCGTCCGGCATCATCGCCGGGTCCAGCGGGACGGCCTCCACGGCGGGCTCACCGTCGGACCAGCCACCGAGGGCGATGAACGCCTCGGCGAACGCCGGGATCGACACCATCGACGCGGACGCGATCCGGGCCGAGGTGAAGGTGATCTCGGAGGTCTCCTCGTCGAAGTCGAACTCGGCGTCGTCGGCGTCGACGGACACGCCGAAGCGGCCGAACTGCGCAACCAGCCCGACCGCCTCGTCGGCTTCCGGCGTGGCGAGGAATACCCCGGAGGCCTGCATCATGTTGCCGACCCGCTCGATCTCGTCGATGCGGGCGACCACGACGGAGCCGCCGTGGCCCTCGCTGCTGGCCTTCTGCCAGGTCAGCGGGATCGGCAGGTCCCGGAACCGCAGCGACCCCTCGGCGAAGCGCCGCTTGTCCCCGGACCACACGCCTTCCGGCGCGAGGACGCCGTGCCACGGCACCGGCTGTGACATGACCTGCTCCTCCTGCGGCTCGGCTTCCTGCTGCGGTGCCTCGGTCTCGGTGTCCGTCATGGCGTCTCCTACCGGGTACTCGGTCCGTGCTTCACCGTCCCAGACGGCCAGCCGGTCGAACAGGATGGATTCGATGTCGGTGGCCTCGGCGGGGGTGTCCTCGCCGTAGCCGATGGTGACGTGCGGGACGAAATGCGGGTGGGTCTGGTCGGCCAACTCGAACGCCTCGGCGACCTCGGAGTCGTCGAGCAGCACGTCGTGCACGGCCTGCACCATCGGTGACTCGACGAACCACACCTTGGCATGGTCCGGTCCGAGACTGCCCTGCCCGGACACGGCCACCTGGAACGGCTCGCCGACCATGTCGGCCACGTCGGCGACCGCCGCTCCGATCTTCTCGCGGTCAGCGGCTGAGCCTTTACCCAGCCAGATCAAGGTCAGGTGCTTGTCTTCGTCGCCGATCTGGTGCACCGGGTCGGCCTCGGCGGGCAGCGCGACCAGCACCAGCGAGGTCTCGGTGTCGACGGAGGCATCCAGCGAGTCCACCGCGCGGCGCATCGCCTTGCGCGCGATCGACGCGGCCTCGCTGCCGAGCACCGGGGCGAGCGTGCACCGGCAGTTGATCCACAGTCCGATCGGGGCCAGCGGGTCACCGGGGTAGCGCATCGGGGCACCGTCCACGTCGAACGGCACGCCGGGCGGGCGCTGCTGGCCCTCTGTGTCGTGGTGGGCGGGGCGCACCGAGGAGTCGTGCATGGTCACCCACTCCATGACCAGGAACTCCTCGTCGGAGGCGGCAGCCGCCTGGGTCGCGCCGTTCAGGATGGCGGTGGACAGCCAGGTACTAACCCGGGCGACGGTGTTCTCGTCGGGGCTCTCGGTCTTGTCCAGCGCGGTCCGCACGTCGGCCACGAAGTCGCGGGCGTTCGGCTTCGGCTGGCCGGTGCCGCCCTCGTTGTGGAACACCGACAGGTAGGCGCGGGCCACCTCACGGAGCAGGTCGTCGTACCACCCCTGCACCGGGTAGGCGTCCATCGCCTCCGAGACGAAGGGGAACAGCGACTGCTCCAGGTCGGTCTGGTCGCCGCGTCGCTTGGCGGCGAACTCCTCCAGTGCGAGCACGATCATGTGACGGCCTCCGCGAGTTGCAGCCAGCCGTCGAGGCGGTCCCGCTGGTGCGGTGACTGCTCGGTCAGCAGGGCCTGGCAGTAGGAGTTGAGCACCGGCACCACCGTCAGGGGGTCGGCGATGCCGTCCAGGATCTGCGGTGCGCACGACCAGGCGTCTTCCAGTAGCCGGTCACACGAGCCGTTGGCCCGGATGTAAACGTGGGTCTCGTAGGCGGGGACCCCGGGCGGCTTGGCGGTGGACTGCCGCAGCCGGTTCCCGGCCCGCTCCAGTGCCCGGAACACCAGGGCCTCGCTGGCGGCGAGCAGCGCGCTGCGCTCCGCCGGGGTGCGGGGCCGCTGCGGGTGCTCCTCCAGTGACGGCGGCTGCGGGGACTGCCGGGGGATCGCCTCGGACAGCACGTCGCCCAGGTCGACACCGAGCGCACCCAGCGCCGCCTGGACCTGCTCGGGGGTGGACGAACCGGAGGCCACCTTGACCAGCAGCCAGCGGCGGAACCCGATCTCGTCGGGCAGGTCGTCGATGTCGAAGCCGTTCTCCCGCAGCAGCGCCTCCACGGACAGCAGCCCCCGGTCGTACAACTCGAAGGCTTCCTTGGACCGGTCCGGGCGCAGCCGCAGCCGGGACGTGTCATACACGATGACGGCGACCAGGTCGTCGTCCAGGCCGGGCCGCAGGTAGCCCATCGTGAGGGCGTTGACGATGACATCGAGCATCGGCTCGATGTGCATCTTGACGGTGGACTCCTCGATCTGCCAGGCACCCCAGTGACTGACCCCGGTGGATCGGCCGCCACCGGAGCCACCGTGACTGCCCATCCCGAGGATCTGCTCCGGCGGCAGGTCCATGCCGAGGGCGAACCGGCGGATCGCCTCACCGCGCAGGTCCTTGGCGGCGTCGTCGAGGTCGGACCAGAACGTCAGCAGCCGGGGCTTGTCGATGGCCTCGTCCGGTGCGGTCACCACGATCGGCACCATCGCGGCCGGTGACGACGGGTCCTGAATCGGGGTCATCATCGCGTCGGCCAGGGTGAGCATGAAGGCGTCTGCGTCGTTGGTCGTCTCCGTCGCTGCCCCGTTCTGGTCCGGCGGCGGCGGGAAGGTCATGCCCTGCGGCATCAGCAGGATGCCAGCGCCTGCCAGACGGGAGGTGATCTGGGCGAAGACGTGCCGGGTCAGCCATTCGATCTCGCCGAGGATCGGCAACAGCGAGCGGAACGCCGAGTCGGCCTCGATCCGGCGGGCCGGGTTCGGTAGCCAGATCCGGATGATGACATCGTCTTCGCCGAGCATCACCGGCGGCAGGCCGTCGCCATAGTTGATGGACCACGACTCACCCTGTACCACCATCTCCATGCAGGAGACGACCTCCCACACGTCCGCGCCCTCGACCTGGCGGCCGACCAGGTAGCACTCCCCGGCGATCGTGAGGTGCACCCCGATCGCGTCCAGCATCTGGGTCTGGCCGTCCCGGCCGTTGAACAGTGCGGCCAGCATGTCGGCGGCTGGCCCGGTCGGCGTCTCTTTGACCACCCCGGCCTGCACCTCCCCGGTGGCCAGCGCCGCCCGGGAGCAGGCGTTGCCGAAGAACCTGGCGGCGAACCTGGCCTCCCCGCAGATGGCGTAGTGCCGGTAACACTCACGCTGCCAGTCCTGTCGGGGCTGGTAGATCCGCGCAGACTTCCCGGGGTAGCGGGTACTGGAGGCGACCAGTGCGCTCGTCGGGATGACGGGCGGCTGCTGTCTCGTCCGTCGTGGCATCAGTTCACCTACCGAGGCTTCCTCGTCGGGAGTGTTGCACAGGGTTGGTCATGTGGGCAGCGCGATCTTGGCCGGAACCCACTGTGTCCCGTTCCACCGGAAGACCGGTTTGATCTCCCAGTGATCGTCCACCCATATCTTGGTGGGCAGCCGGAAGATGGTCGCGTCGGCGGTGATCGTAGTCGTCACTGCCAGGGCAGCCCCGGCAAGTTTCGGTGTCATCACACTGCCACCGGTGACCGTGGTGGCAGTGATGGCGAGTGCGGCACCGGCGACGACAAACCGGGCCGCACCGGTCGAGATGGTTGCGGTGACGGCCAGCAGGTTGGCGGCAACCCGGACCCCGGCTACCGCACCTGCCGTGGCGGTTGCGGTGACAGCGAGGGTCGCGCCGGTGGGCCGGAGGACTGCGGCTCCGGTCGTGACGGTGGCGACGATGGCAAGTGCGTTGCCGGTGACCCGGACCCCGGCCAGTGCCCCGGCGGTGATGGTCGCAGTGACGGCCAGTGGGTTGGCGGCAACCGGCTGGCCACCGGTCGGCGCGGCCGTGATGCTCGCCGTGACGGCGAGGGTGTTGGTGCCGACGAACAGGGCTCGGGCAGCGCCAGCCGTGGTGGTGGCGGTGACCGCGAGCGCGGCCCCGACGGTCCGGGTAGGGATGGCCCCGGTCGTCACGGTGGCGACGACGGCCAGCGAAGCCCCGGCGAACTGGACCCCGGCGGCCCCCGCTGTCGTGGTGGCAGTGATGGCGAGTCCGGCGGCGATGACGTGAGTCGGGGCGGCTCCCGCGCTGACCGTGGCAGTGACGACCAGTCCAGCGGTCACCGCAGCGACCGGCAGTGCACCGGTGGTGATCGACGCGGTCACGGCCAGTGATGCGCCGGACAACTGGACCCTGGCCAGCCCCGCCGAGATGGTGGCGGTGACGGCCAGGCCGGTGTCGGCCGGTGCGACCCGGACGGCCCCTGCTGTCGCGGTGGCAGTGATGGCGAGGGATGCGCCGACACCGACGACTTGCAGGGCACCGGCGGTGATCGTCGCGGTGACCGCCAAGGTTGTGTCGAGCGGCTGGCCACGGCCCGCCCCGGCGCTGATGGTCGCCACCACAGCCAGGGCCGCGTCGGCGCTGACCGTTGCCTTCACCACGACGGCACCAGCGGCGATCGACGCGGTCACGGCGAGGGCGGCACCGGCTGGCTGGAGCCGGGTCAGGTCCGCCCCGATGGTGGCGGTGACGGCCAGCCCGGCCGCTGCGGGTCGGACCCCGATCGCCCCGGTGGTGACCGTGGCAACAACGGCCAGCGTCGTCCCGGCAACGGCAACGGTGGGTACGGCACCCGCCGTCGTGGTCGCCGTGACGGCCAGCGCCGCGCCCACTCCTCGGGTGGGTACAGCCCCGGCGGTGATGGTCGCGGTCGCCGCCAAACCGGCGCTCGGAGCGGCGATGACCCCACCACCGGCGGCAGTGACCGTCGCAGTGACAGCCAACCCGGCTGCAACCGGGGCAGCCCGCACTGCGGCAGCAGCGATGGTGGCGGTGACTGCCAGGGATGCCCCGGCGATGCCGGTCTCGACGGCAGCGGCACCGATGGTGGCGGTGACGGCGAGGGACGCCCCGATGGTGACCGGCACTGGCCCGGCGGTGACGGTCAGCGTGGGAACCGCCGTGTAGGTCATGTCGGTTGTCGCGCCGTCTTTGGTGACCCGGAACCGGATGGTGTCACCGTTGGCCAGCGCGGCCCGCATCAGGGTGATCGGGTACAGCACCTCGGTGTAGTTGTTCCCCGGCCAGCCGAGGTCGTCGACCAGGCCGTCCTCGGACACCTCACCTGCGGTGAACGCCCCGGTGCCGACCGTGAGTCGTCTGGTGGTAACACCGGCGTCGGTCAGGTTCGGTGAAACGTAGGCGAGCACAGCGCTGACCGTGGTGACGGAGAAGATGTAGTCGATGTAGTCGAGGCCCGCCCAGGCACTGCTGACCCGGTTCACCCCGGTGCCGGGTGACGTGGGTGACGTGTCGTCCATCCCGATCCAGATGCTGGGTCCGGCGATGGCCAGCGGTCCGGTGGCGGTGACCCCGATGACGTACGGGGTGCCGTTGACCAGGGTGAAGGTGCCGTCGAAGACGAAGTCCTCCATCTGGAAGGTCGTCCCCGAGAGCGCCGAGCCGAGCCTTGTCGTGGAGGTCGCCAGCGGGGACCCGGTGCCTACGCCGTTCACTCCGAACGTGCCGGTGTGCGCATACAGTTCGGCGGTGACGGTGACCCCGGCCATCGACCCCGACGTGCGCAGCCACATGCTCAACTTGGACAGGGCCGCACCGTTGCCGAGGAACGCCTCCCCGAAGAAGTCGCCCGACCCTTGCAGGTAGTCGTTGTTGCTGGCGTTGGCACTGGAGTACGAGGCGGCCCCAGCGGAGACGGCGTTCCAGGTGCCACTGGCGTTCTTCTCCCACTCCAACTGGAAGTCGCTGGTGGACGGAATCGCACTGGCGTTGGTGGACTGCAACCTGATCCGCAGCGCCATGTTCTGGTCGGCACTGGAGATGTCCACGCTGGGGGCGGTGTCCTGGGCGGCCAGCGTCGCAGCACCGGACTCGGTGCCGTCGGCGTAGAAGCCGTACGCGGCGAGGGTGATGGCCGGGGGCGGGGCGGGCTGGAGGCTGATGACCTGGGCGGCGCAGTCCGCGCCGCCGCCGATCGGGTTGAACGTCTGACTGCCAGTGGCATTGACGATCTTGTCCTGGATACCGGCGAGCGCGTTGGTGGCACCGGAACCGCCGGAGGTGGCGATGGACACCATCGTCGACCAGGTGCCGAAGATGGTGTCCGTGTCGCCGGTGATCGTGGTGTTCTCCGCGCCGATGAACCCGATGACGAGGTCACCCGCGACGAGAGCGGTTCCCGAGGTCGTGGCGGAGGCCGAGCCTCCGGTGCCGGTGCCCGAACCGGAGGTGCCGCGCAAGGTGGCCGAGGCACCCGCGTAGCCGGTGACGACGGCGGCCTTCGCCACCACGGCGTTGGCGAACGTGATCGTGGTGATGGTCGCGCTCGGGGCAATCGCGGTGGCGGTGACGACGTATCCGGCCCGGAGCCAGATCCCGGACCCGGCGGTCGTTGAAGCACCGGAACCGTTCACCGGGGTCAGCGTCCATGCCGCGCCTCCGGCACCGTTCGACAGGGAGGTAACGGTGGCGGTGACCGAGGCGTGGTTGTCGAACGTGAACGCGATGGCCAGCAGAGTCCCGGCCGGGATGGTCGCACCACTGCTGTTGGTGATGGCCAGGGTGGTGCCGGAAACCTTGTCCTGCGCTGAGCCGAGCAGACCTAGCCTGGTGACAGCCATTCAGGACCCTGCCCCTAACGTCCGCCCAGGTCAGGCGGCCAGCGGGGCGAGGCTCACCTGGAACGAGGTCACCGTCAGGGTGTCCCCGTTGGTGACGGCCTTCGGGGTGGTGAGCGCGGCGGACAGCAGGAAGTTGCCGACTGTCAGGTTGTCCCACACCGAGAGGTGGCTGATGGTCTCGTTGCCGTTGGCCCATGACGACCAGGACGGCTGGGTGCCGGTCAGCGACACGACACCGGCAGCGGCTGCCGCCAGGGTCATCACCACCCGGGTGGTGTTGGTGCTCGGTGTCGTGGTGGCAGCGCCACCGGGGTCACCGAGGTGCAACTTGACGTAGAGCGCAGCGGGGGCGGTGAACGCGACGGCGCGCAGCATGTCGAGCCACTTGTTCGCCAGGTTGACTGGGTGCAGACCGACAACCATGGGTCAGCCCTCCGGGTTGTAGTGCTCGGGGTTCTCGTCCCGGATGGCCATCGCCGCGTCGACCATGACCTGGCCGGTGCCACCGGCGGCCCGCGCGGCCCGGATGTCGCAGCCGTCGATGGTCCCGGCGAGCGGGCACCCAGCGCTGGCGCAGCAGTCGATGTGCCGGTCGGTGGAGGTGGTGTCGCCGTAGGCGCAGATGATGGCGTTGGCCTCCTCGAACGAGACGAGGCCGTCGTGGAACGCCTGCTCTGCGTTGGCCGACACCGTCCCGGACAGCGACTCGTCGACGGGCCAGTTGTCGTTGATGACGCCACTGAATGAATGGCGTGGGTGGTCGTCGACCCCGCCACAGATGTCACACACTCGGTACATGCGGTTCCCTTCGGGTCAGGACGAGTCCACCCAGAGTGCCCACTGGGTCGGGTCGGCGGGAGGGGTTGGGCTGACGTACACGCCGTGGCTGTCAACGTAGGCGTACGGCGGCTTCTCGGCGTCCACTTCGGTGAGCGCAGCCTGCACGTTGGTGGCGGCGAGGTCACCGACCGGCGCGAAGGACACCTGCGTTGCGGTGCTAGCCCCAGCCGGGCCGGGTGGACCGGGAGGTCCGGAGGGTCCAGGCACACCGAACTCGATGCTCGGCATGTCGGTGGCCAGGTCCAGTTGGTAGTCCTCGACACGGTCGACGACGACGGTCGCGTCGGCCAGTTCGATGTCGAGATGGATGCTCACCGGGTGACATCCATCTCCGCTGCGAACGATCCGGCGGCCACGGTCAGCGGGTCCTGACCGGGCTCGGCGACTTGGAGGTCCCACACCCCGGCCCAGGTGGCTTTCCCGGCGAGCAGGGTGGTCACCTTGTCACCCGGCCAGCGGATGGTGATCTTCCCGGCGAGCGCATCGTCCACGGTGACGACCGCGTCCAGCGGGTCGGTGGTGGCGGTGGCCGACTTGCGAGCCTGCGCGGTGAGGGTCTTGCCGGTCAGGTCGACCGCCTCGCCCTTGGAGGTGATGGTCGCCGTCATCACGTTCCGGTCCCCGGCCCGCACGCCCGTCAGGTTCACACAGGCGGGGCCGAGCGGTACGACGACACAGGCGGCGGCCATGACCGCAGGCTACTCGTTGATCATTCCTCTGGGGGCTCGTCGTAGGCGACGACGATCGCGGCCACGTACGACCCGGCCCACCAGCCGTTGGCCACCCACCAGGTCCAGTGCAGGTCCGACAGGTAGGCCCAGGCCAGCATCCCGGCCGCCAGGTAGGGCGCGACGCAGAACGGGCACTTGGCCAGCGGTGCCCACTTGCCGCTCGGCCCGACCGCAGCCAGGTACCGGGTCCGCGCCCAGAGCACCGGCGGGAAGTCATCGAAGGTGAGCAGCCGGGCGGTGCGGGCCACCGACAGCACGCCGACCAGCACGGCGGCCAGCACGGTGAAGTGGCTCAGGCCGTCCCAGCGGTCCATGACCACCTCCGCGTTTAGTGACTAAACGGCCCGCAGGTGCCGGGGGACCGGAACCTCGCGGTTGCGCAGCAGGTCGTTCGGGTTGGAGATGACCGACGGCATCGCGCCCCTGGCCAGTTCGGTCGCGGCGTGCACCAGGGCGTCCAGCCGGTTCGGCGAGTCGCCGTCGCCCGGCACCCAGGTGGTCTGCTCGTCTTCCAACTGCGCCAGGTCCCCGCGCTTGCCGACGTGGAACACCCGGTGCTTCTCGTACAGCGCCACGATCGGCTCGGCCCGGATCGCCTTGCCCCGCCGGGAGGTGACCGGGATGACCCTAGCGCCCCGGTACCCGGAGGACTCCAGGGTGTGCTTGACCATCTCGCCGCCGTAGTTCTTCTCCGGCACGATCGCGTCGGCGGAGAAGTCCTCGTACTCGTCGTTGGCCTTGGTGGCCCAGCCCGCCGGGGTGTACCGGTCGGAGGCGTCGGAGAGCACGTACAGGTTCTTGTCCGCGCCGATCCCGACGGTGATGATGCCGGTCTCGTCGTTGGTCGGCTTGTGCCCACCGGCCGGGTCGACGCCGACCACGATCCGGATCAGCGGCGGTGCCTCGTCGACCCACTGGAACATGTCCCAGGACCACAGCGCGCCCTCGACATCCTCCAGGATCTCGCCGTGCAGTTCCTGGCGGCCCAGCCGGGTGCCCTCGTACCGGTTGAGGATGACCCGCTTGAAGGTGTCGGCCAGGTTCGCCAGGTTCGCGTACGTGGAGGGCCGGTGCACCACGGTCAGCGGGTCGGCGACGATGCTCTTGAAGAACTTGGTCGGCTTCGGGGTCGAGGTGGCCACCACCTTGGGGTTGCGGCCCATCCGCAGGCCGAACAGCATGTTGTCCCAGACGGTCTGCCCGAGCGGGTAGTGGGCGGGCTCGTCGGCCCAGGCGAAGCCGAACTGGGGGCCGCGCAGCCGGTCCGGTTCCTCGGCGGAGAAGCCGTGCCCGATGCAGCCGTTGGGCCAGGTCAGTTTCTTCTTCGACGGCTCCCACTCGGGGCGGGCACCGGGCGGTGAGCAGGCCAGGATGCCGGACACGCCTTCCACCATGGTGTCGCGCAGGTCGGGGCCGGTGGCGGCGATCAGTGCGACGCGCGGGGTGAGCCGGGTGACCCGGTGGCTGATCTCGGAGCCGGTCCGGGTCTTGCCGGAGCCGCGCCCGCCGGACAGCAGCAGGGTCAGCCAGTCGGCGGACCAGGACGGTGGCCGCTGGTCGGGGCGGGCGTGCTCCCACTCCCAGTCGGCGTGCGGGTGCCCGTCGCAGGTGGGGTCCTTGCAGTAGAACGGCCGCCACGAGGACTCCTCGCTCTCTCTCAGGAGAGCGAGGGCTCGGGCCTGCGCGTCGGGCTTCCAGTTCCGGTAGTCGTCCAGACCTGGCAGGTCTCCAGGTGGACGGTCAGGCACGGCTGGCACCACCAGGAGCGGTGCAACCGGGTGGCCTGGCAGCCGACGGACAGCCAGGTGCCGCAGCCGCCAGCGCACCGCTGGCTCCACCGGACCTTCGCCATGGTTGCATGCTACCCACCTGCCCCACGTTTCTCACTGGACTTCCTCGACGGTGTTCGCCGGGCCGACCATCACGACACCGCCGGTCTGGTCGTGGGTGATGGGGAACCGGTTCATGGTGTTCTCGGTCGGGTCGAACAGGTGGGCGCTGGGGCCGCGCGGGGCGGGCAGGTCGGCGAGCAGGGTGTCCAGGTCCAGTCCCAGGTCGCGGGCCAGCGCCTCGCAGACGGCCCGCTGGCAGTACACGGTGCCGGACACGGTGCCGGTAGCCAGACACGCCTGATAGATCATCGACGGCATCCAGGACCCGGTGGTGAACTGGATCTTCGACCGGTCGAACCCGTTGAGTCGGAACGGCACGTCAGCCCTCCAGTGCCTGCGGCGGCTCCTCGACGACCTCGCCGTCCAGGATGTCGTACTCCTCGACGAGCGGGGTCCGCAACTGGGCGACCCGGGTGACCCACGCTTCCAGTTCGGACTGGGTGGGGGTGTGCACCACGATCTCGGTGGGCGCGTCCAGGCCGAACAGTTTGGCGTACCGGTCGACGATCTCGCGGGCCTTGGTGACCGCGATCAGGTGCTCCGGGTGGGCACCGTCGATGGCCTTGGGCCAGACCCCGAGCAGCAGCCGGTCGAGCCGGGCACCGGCCAGTCGCCGCATCTGGTCCCGGTCCTCGGTGTGCAGTTGGCGTTCCAGCGCCTTCTCGGTAGCGACCAGGGCCTGCCGGGCGGTGGGGTAGCCGAGCGCTCGGGCGATCTCCTCCCAGGTGGCACCGGCCAACTTCATCTGGATGGCGGCGTTCGACTTGCGGGTGCGTGCCCGACGCAGCGACCCCTGGTTGACGGTGCTGTCGACCTTCGCCACCCCGGTCGGGTCGGAGGAGTCCTGCTGCTGCACCTGTCCTCCGTTCGGCGGATCACCTCGGTGCGGCCGGACGATAGCCCGGCCGAAGATCGCTGGGTAGCGTCTAGCACGACAGCCGACCGGGCGGGCCTGGGGGGTTAGACCCTCCCGGTCGGCTTCCTCGTTAGTTCGTGGAGAAGTCCACCCCGAACAGCAACAGAATGACCCCAATCAGGATTAGCAGCAACAGCACGACCACCGTGTTGAGATTCACGGTCATGGTCTTCACCTCCCTCACTGGGCGCAGACGAAGATGACCCGGTCGGCGTCGACCGGCTCACGCTGGTGGACGCTGATGGTGGTCGGGGTGAAGCCTGGTGGGCAGGCCAGTCCGGCTGGCCCCGGCGGGCCTGCTGGTCCTGCTACCCCCGCTGGCCCCGCTGGTCCGGGTGGCCCGGTCGGTCCGGTGGCTCCGGCGGCCCCGGGAGGACCCACGTCTCCCGGCGAACCCGCATCACCTTGCGGACCCGTCGCGCCGCGCGGTCCGCGCTGACCGGCCGGGCCACGTCCTCCGGTGGCCCCGACCGGGCCGGTCGCCCCGTCCAGGCCGTCCAGTCCGTTGGTGCCGTCGACACCGGGTGCCCCGTCCGTCCCGTCGGTGCCGGGTGCCCCGTCGACCCCGGCCGGGCCTGCTGGTCCGGCGGGTCCGGGTGGACCGGTGGGTCCGGGGCTGCTGGCGGTGCTGGCGACGGGGGCGGTGGGCTCGGGGACGACGATGGCCATCCCGAGGGCGAGCGCGGTGAGCAGCCCGGCCAGCCCGAACCCGATGATCGGGTTGCCGGTGATCCGACCGAGCAGGCTCACTTCGGGTCGGTCCTCTCCCGCTCCCGCATGGTGCCTTCGGTACGTCCGGCGAGGAACCCGGCGAGCAGCCCGATCAGGGTGTTGATCACGTCGGAGATGGCGGCGAACGCCTGGCTGGTGTCCACCTCCGGGTGGATGATCTCGATGACGGCAACGGTGCCGCCGGACATGATCACGGTGAAGCAGATGGTGCCCGCGATCATGATCAGCAGCACGTCAGCGGTGGGCCTCCCCGCAAGGCCGAGTTTCACGGCGGGTCGGCCTGCGCTTCGGCGAGCAGTTGGGCGGCCCGCACCCGGACGGCCGCGTAGGACATCTCGGCCATCTCACCGACCCCGGTGACGACCATCGGCACGTCGGGGTCGATGAGGAACTGGACCGGGCCGACGCCGTCGATGTCCTCGGTGACCACGGTGGTGGCCACGACTAGCGCCAGTACAGCGCGGTCAGCCCCACCCCGCCGACCGTGACCCGGCCGGACCTGGCTTTCACCTCGGGGCGGATGCGGTTGGCCTTCGAGCAGGAGTCAATGCAGTGGTCGTGGATGCCGGTGGTGCCGGTGGTCAGCGGGTACTCGGCGGGGGCCGGGGCGGACACGAACGCGCCGGACTCCTTGTCGTACTCGGCCCACCGGACCACCACGGTGGTGTCCGGGGTTTCCCGCTCGCAGTCGTTGAGCCGGACCTGGGCCATGTACTTGGCCCCGCCCAGGTTCAGCCAGGCGTAGCCGTCGGGGTGGATGCCGCCCGAGTCGGCGGACTCGGTGGTCATCTTCACCGGCGTCCAGTCGGCGTCGGGGGTCAGGGTGAATCCCGGCCCGGACAGGCTCACGTACTCCGGCATGTCGTCTCCTCCTCCGCTGGCCAGGTGGTCCTTGACCGCCTTGCGCATGGCGTCCATCGAGTAGCCGCCGGGGTCCCACTTGCCGGTGGTCGAGGTTTCCTTGTGGCCCAGGCAGTAGTCCTGGTCGTGCTCGTAGTGCTTCACGACGGCGGCCCCGGCCCGGATGGCAGCGTCGTACTGCACGTCGGACATCTGCTGGCTGCCGTCGAAGTCGATCTCGAAGCCGACCATCTGGGCGTTGCCGTCGCCGGACTTGGTGGGTCCGGCCCCGTTGCAGGTCCCGGCGTGGTTGGCCCGCCCAGCGGCGATGACGTGGCAGACCCCGTCGTAGCCGATGAGCACCTGGCAGAGCGGTCCGGCCAGGTCGGGCCTGCCGTTGATGCAGACCGACAGGGACGGGTTCGGGTCAGCCTTGGACGAGTGGGTGCCGGTGTGGTGCCAGAGCGCGGCGTACGGGTCGAACTCGCCGGTGGAGGCGGGGCGGCCCCGGTTCTTCCAGCCGTCGTAGGTCACGACGGTGCAGCCTTCGGCGCGCAGCGCGTCGGGCAGCCAGGTCGCCCAGGTGTAGGTCACTCGACGGGTGCCTCGTCCTTGGGCTTGTCCTTGTCGTCCTCGACCTGCTGGTCGGCGACGGAGACCGGCTCGGGACTGTCGTTGTGCTCCTCGGCCACCGACTCGATGACGCCGTCGACGTGGGAGGTGTCGGCTTCCGCGACGGTTCCCATGATGAGTTCGGTGGGGTTGCCAGCCTCGGGGTTGTCGGTCACGGGGTGCTCCTCATCGGTTGAACGGGTCGTCCGGGTCTGGGTCGGTGGGGTCCCCGACGGGGTCGGTGGGGTCCGGGACGGGCCGGTCGGGCTCGTCGGGTACCGGCGGGAAGGTGGGTACGGTGACGGTCACTGGGCTCATCATGCTCCTGTCCTGCGGGGATGCCTCAGCCGTGGGCCTGCCGGTGTTCGGCTTCCCGGGCGGCGTCGGCCCGGCGCTGGGCGGTGATCCGGATCAGGGTGGCACCGCCGAAGACGACAGCGTAGAGGTCGTCGTACAACTGGGGGCGTTCCGCCCAGCGGGTCAGCCAGTCCGCCTCGGTGGGGGCGACGTACCCTCCGCGTGCGTACCGGGCGGCCCAGCGGGCTTCGGAGCGGGCGCTGCGGTCAGTGCCCATCCCAGCCTGCCAGCCGCAGCATCAACTCGAAGCGTTCCCGGTCGCCGACGGCCTGCTCGGTGAGGCGCAGGTAGGCACGCCGGACGTGGGGTGGGACCCGGACCGCGATCAGCGGCCACTGGGCGAAGTCGTCGTAGCCTGCCGGGATCTCGGCGAGGGCGCGGATGGCGGCCAGGTCGTGGTCGGCGAGGCCGGTACCGCGCAGCCCGTCGGTTGTCTGGAGGTGTTCCAGGATGGGCAGCAGCAGGGAGTTGTCGGGGACGGCGAGGGAGGCGATCCAGTTGTCGGCGACCATGATCCGCAGTGCGGTGGTGTCGTCGATGTCGAGGTGGGCGGCCGGGATCTGGGTGGCCCCCAACGTCTTGCACGCTTCCCACAGGTGGTTGCCTGCGACGATGTAGTCGGTGGCGGTCTGGACGTAGACGGGCCGGTACACCCCGTTCATCTCCACCGACTCGATGATCTTGTCGAGGTCGCCGTTGTTGTAGTTGGCGGGGTGCTGGTGGACGGTGTCGATGTCGACCAGCAGCGGGGCGAGGTCGTCGTGGATGGTGACGATGCCGGAGCGGATCACGGGTCTAGGTGCAGTCGCATTTCGCGCCCTTGGAGGCGGCGGCTTTCTTGGGGGCCGCCTTCTTCGGGGTGATCTTCTTGGCGGTGACCTTGGTCGGTTTGGTCTTGCCGCCCTTCTTGGCCGTCTTCGCGGTCTTCTTGACGGTGACCTTCTTGGTCCACTTGTTGGCCCCGGTCCCGCCGTGGCACCGGCAGGTGTGCATCTTGGTGGCGGGCACGGCGGTCCTCCTGGGCCTGGGCGAGTGTCACGACCAGTGTGGCCTCGATGGCCGCACCCATGGGGCGTCGCCTAGGTGAGTTCGTGGCCACAGTCGCAGGCCCAGACCCGGACCTTGTTGCCGTCCTGCCATTCGGTGCGCAGCACGGTGACCCGGCGGTGCCGGTGGGGTGGCACCTCGATGGTCTCGACGGTGCCGGTCATGTCCATGATCTGCACGGTCTCGGTGGTGTCGAGCCAGCCGAGCAGGGCGGTGACGGCGGCCCGCATGGTGGCCTTGTTGGCTTCGGGCACGTCGGCCCATGGCACCCGGGATGCCTGCTGGGTCTGCCAGCCCGCCTCGGCGGCTGCGGCCTCGTAGGCGTCGTGCATGATCTGGCAGGCGTGCTCCACCCTGGGCTGGGTCACTGGTCTTCGGCGTACTCGACGGCGACGGCGGCGTGGTCGTGGCCGGGTGGGAAGCGGATCTCGGACCGGTCGGTGCGGTTGACCGCGACCTGCCAGTCGCAGGTGGTCTCGGTGCAGCCGTACCAGCGCCGCCTGCTGTCGGTCTTGATGGGGTCGGGGGTGCGCCGGTGCCAGTGCCCGTCGGGGGGTGCGGTGAGGCTCATCGGGTTCTCCTGCTGATCCAGTCGGCGAGGGCTTCGCGGACCACCTCGGAGCGGGACCGCTGGCCGCGAAGGGTGTCCAGGCGGGTGACGGTGGCGGGCTTGACGCGGACCCGCAGGGTGGCGTCCCGGGCCTGCCCCGGCGGCATCGGATGACGTGGCACAAGAATGACCTTAGCACCATTGTGTGCCACACGTTTAGTGACTAAACGCCGGGGTCCTGCCCGACCCCGCCCTGCACCTTCACGGCCTCCGCGAGGACCAGCATGCGCACCGCCTGCGCCTGGTTCAACCCCCAGTGCTGACACACAAAGTCCAGCAGATCCGCCTCCCTCCGGGACAGCCTCACCGACAGCACCACCGGCCTGCCACCCTCCGTACCCGACGGCCTACTCACCAGTAACCTCCCGCGCCGATCGCCCACCGCCAGCCACCGTATACGAAACTCCCGCACCGTAAACCCCCAGGCCAGGACCGTAAACAGAACCCACCAGATTTCCCAACCACCCACCCGGCGGCCTAGCGCACCCTCCGGGGCGGCGGGTGGGGACCGGGGGTGGCGGGGGTGTGGCGTAGGTCACACGTTTAGTGACTAAACGGGACCATGGTCAACTTGACACACATGCCCAACGGTGAGATGATTCTGGTGTTGGCAAGGGAACCGCCCAAGCCACGTACGCGGCCCGCGTAGCGGGTCGGGAGAGTAGTGATCATGTCTGAGTCCTATGCTCGCGTGTCGGACCCGAAGGTTGCTGACACGCTGGTGAAGCGCACTGCCAAGTCGTACCGCACGGCGGCGGGCAAGGTGCGCAACTTGACGGCGGACGCCGCCTACGCGACGGAGTGCGCCTACTCGGCCGGTCTGATCGGGAAGGATGCCACCTACCCGACGGCGCGTGACTACGCGGCCACCTACGATGTGGCACCCGCGACCGTCACGCTGTGGAAGCGGTTGGGTCGCGCGCTCGTCGTCGGCGTCACGACCGACTCGCCCGTCTGGCAGGTGCTCGCGTTCAAGGCGGCCGCCAACGACAAGGCCGTCGCGGATGCCATCATGGCCGACGACGCCACGGTCGAGACGATCACGGCGGCCATCGCCACCACCCGGGAGCCGGACGGCAAGCGTCGCACGGCGGCCAAGGATGGCAAGCCGAACGATGGCACGACCGACGCGCCGACCGACGTGCTGGCCGGGGTGACCGACCCCACCGACCAGGCGATGATCTTGGTCGGGATGCTCGACAAGATCGTCAAGGGCACCGACCGCGAGGGCTGGGCCAAGATCGAGAGCGCGCTCGACAAGATCGTCAAGCGCGAGGTGACCGTCCGGGCGAAGGCCGACAAGGCCGCCGCCGCCGCGTAGCACCCGGCCGATGGCCCGCCACCCCGAGAGGGTGGCGGGCCATCGCCAGTTGTGCAGGTGCTCACGCCGGTTTAGTGACTAAACCGTCTGCCCCGTCCGCACCCGTCACGGTCCTCCCCGACCGTGACGGGTGCAGGTTCGGCAGCCGCCGTTCCGCCACCCGTGCCCGGTCAACCGGGCTCGGTCATCCCCTACCGGATTGGATCATCATGCGACGTACCATCCTCGCGCTCACCCTCGCGGTGGTCGCGGTCATCGGGGCAGGCTCACCCGCCGATGCCTGCACCCACCGGCACTGGCGGGTGCTGCGCCCCGAGACGTCAACCAACGTGCCCGACGCGCACCGCTGCCACCATCTGCGCGGCGCGTACGCCGACGACCAGTGGTGTCTCACGGTCGGGCCGTGGCGGCACGTCGGTCAACCGCTGGCCGATGCCATGGCCGAGGGTGGCTCACCCGACGCCGACCACCGACGGTGGGAGAACTGCCTCCGTCACCGCATCGGTGCGGAGCGGCTGGTCGTCTGCCCCGACGGCTACGCCGAACTGTTCTAGGACCGGCCCGCACGTCGAGCCGCCCGGTTTAGTCACTAAAGACCGGGCGGTTCGGCGAGTCATCCGGCTCATCTCACCTCACAGAGAGGTCATCCCCATGACCGAGATCCACTCGCACTACGTGCCCGACGGCACTCTCCCCGGTGAGCGTGTCCGCGCCCTCTGCGGGCGGCTGCTCACCCTGGCCAGCGCCGACGCGCCGGTCATGCCGTACTGCCCCGACTGCCTGGCCTGGCTGGAGCGTGAGGTCGTCGCACTGCGGGCAGCCGACGCCGACTTCCGTGCCCGCATCGCAGCCGCCGACGCGGCCCGGTCGGCGCGCGCCGAGGTCGAGCGGTACGACCGGCGGATGACCGCGCTCGCTGCGCTGCGCACCCTGGCCGACCGATGAGCCGCACCGCGCGGGACCAACTCACCGGGCTACTGATCCTCATCGGGCTGCTCGCGCTCGGCGCGTGCCTTGTCGCAGCGATCCTCGCCCCGGCCGATCCGGAGCCCGGTCCGCGCGCCTGCTACCCGACCGAGACGGGGATGGTGTGCGAATGACCGAGCCCGTCCACATCAGCCAGGCGGTGGCCGACGTGCTCAGCCAACTCGCGGGCCGCACCCTGCCCACACCGTGCCCGCACTGCGGCTGGCAGTACCCGCCGGAGACGCTGCTCGCAGCGGTCCGGGGGGAGGTGACGCTGGACCCTCAGCCGACCCACCTGTGCCAGCCGCCGCTGGTGTGAGGGGAGGGCGGGTGGCCACGGTCACGAGACCACCCGCCCCCGCCTGCCGGGCATCCCCGGTGGCTGACGGCTGGCCGGAACGGGGGACCGGCTGGCCGTTCTGCACACCATGCCACACCCCAGAACAGACCTGTGTCCGATTTGACACACTTGCCACACTATGGTAGACTTTGTCTTGTGAGTAGGAGTCTGCCCGGATCTCCCCCGAGTCCGCTGGCAGGCTCCTACTCGCACGCTCCGGCCGCCTCACCTGGCAGCCGTCATCCCCCCTCGCCGTTTAGTGACTAAACGGCGGCACCGAAAGGATCACCGTGCAGTACATCCCCGCAACCATGACCAACCAGGCGCTCACCCGTCTGCACCCGGCGGGCGGGCGGCCCACCAAGGTCGCGCTCCGCGCCGCCATCAAGGCCGGGCAGGACCTGGAGTTCGTGTCCGCCTCCGCCTTCCACCGGCCCGGCTCCTACTTCACCTTGCGTGAGGCGGTCGCCACCTTCGGCCCGGTCGGCATCGAGGTCCGCTACCTCGGCACCCTCGTCGCCATGGTCGAGGCCGTCGCCGACGGCTGGACCGACGGCCAGGTCACCGCAGTCAAGGCGGTCGTCCGGTGACCGGCGACCGGTACGTGGTGGACGGGCAGCCGAAGGTGCAGCACGTCACCACCGACTGCCGTGCGCTGCGCAACTGGCGGACCGACTCGTACCACCTGGCCACCGAGGTCGAGCGGGTCACCCTGCCGGTCTGCCAGGTGTGCGGGTACGCCACGTCGAAGGCACCCGCACCGACCTGCCCAACCTGTCACCTCGTCCACGCCGGTGAGTGCGGGTGAGGCGGCCGATGCCCCGACCGGAGCCGAAGCGTCAGCCTGCCCCGGTCATCACCTACACCGTGCACCCGCAGGTGTGGCGCGCCGCGCTGCACCTGGCCGACGGTCAGGCTGCCCGCATCCGGCGGGTCAGCGACACCGAGGTCATCGTGCACAACCGTCCCGGCTAGCACGTCGAGCCCGTCGTTTAGTCACTAAACGGCTGGCTCGGCGAGCCGTCCGGCTCGTCTCTCCAACACAAGATTGGATCATCCCCAATGTTCCGCAAGAAGATCACCATCGCAGCACTCGTCGCCGCCGCCATGCTCACCGCCGTTGGTGTCGCACCGGCAGCGTCGGCCGACACTCGGCCGTGCATGTCTCGCACCGAGTTCCGTGCGATCAAGAACGGCATGACCCTGACCCGGGTCGCCGCCATCGTCGGGTCGAAGGGCTCGGTCACCATCTCGTCCGGCTCCGGTCCGTACAGCATGGTCATCCGGTCCTACCGTGCGTGCGGCTCGTTCCCCGGGTCGGCCAACGTCACCTACATGGGTGGCCGCATCACCTCCAAGTTGTTCTTCGGCTAGCACGTCGACCGCACCGGTCGCTGGATCGGTGCGGTCGGCGAGCCATCCGACTCATCCACCCACCCCGAGAAAGGCATCCCCATGTCAGAGATCCGGGGGGTCCCCCCGATCCCCATCCCGCAGCACACCGACGACCCGCACGCCGACTTCCACCAGCGTTCCATGCTGGAGATGCCGAGCCCGCTCTGCACCACCTGCCGAACACACGCCGCACCGGACAGCCCGTCATCGGTGTGCTGGCTGCTCGACGTGCGCAAGTACGGCATCGCGGTGGCCCGCGAGATGCACCCGCTGACCGACGACCTGCCGGTCAATCGGGAGGCGTCATGAGCGGCATCCATGCGGACCGGGGCGACACCACGCACCGGCTGACCAGCGGCGAAGTGCCGGTGGTCGGACTCCGGGTCATCGACTACGACCGGGAGTGGGGCACCATCGTCGAGGTCAAGTCGGTGCCCGGCGTCGACGACTG
>Ga0307503_10000152_pt1 | contig 25866 bp, 34 predicted proteins | sample 17_S_MG_FD_194514 | JGI IMG/M metagenome (GOLD analysis project Ga0307503, IMG submission 194514) | Soil microbial communities from Populus trichocarpa stands in riparian zone in the Pacific Northwest, United States - 17_S | ecosystem: Environmental > Terrestrial > Soil > Riparian zone > Trees... | reverse complement strand
GACGAGTGACGCCACGCGCGCGGAAAGGTTGAGGCCGACACATGCCGCTACTGCCAAAGCTCATAGACGGGGAAACGCCGCCCGATGGATCGACGCTCGTGCAGCTGTCCAACACGACGGATCGCATGCTGTCGATCGGCATCCTCAAGGGCGATTATATGGTGTTCGAGCCACTGCTCGACCCACCTGCGGCATACGTGCTGAATGCCGACCAAGCCGCGCGCTACACGTTCCAGCTGACCTATCAGCCTATCTATCAGGCGTGGTTCGACGCGGGGTACCTGGTGGCGTACGTCGCGCCGCCGCCGCCGCCACCCGAAGCAGATCCCACGACCACCACGCCCGAGTGCGAGGCGATGCCGTGACCGTGACCGTCGACCAGATCAAGGCCGAGTTTCCCGAGTTCGCCAACACGAGATCGGAACTCATCGGCTACAAGCTGGCCGACGCGCAGCGGCTCATCAGCGGCGATGCGCTGGGCGGCCTGATCGACGACGCGGTGAAGTACTACGCGTGCCACCTGATCGCGCTGGCACCGCACGGCGAGTTCGCCCGGCTGGTCGAGTCGACCGAGCCGGGCGGCGCGTCGACCACGTATGAACGCCAATATTTGAAGCTCGTGCGCAGCACCACGATCGGCCCGCGCGCGACCTGACGACCCTTGATGCCTCATGCCAGTCACGACCAAAACCATCGCGATCGATCACGGCTGGAAAGCGCTGCGCGAGCGCGTGCATAAGCTGGGCGACACCGGTGCGATTTGTCGTGTGGGCGTGCAGGGGCCGCCGGCAGCGGCGAACCATCAGCGAGCGCGCATCAGCGTCGCGCAGATTGCCAACGTGCAGGAGTACGGGAAGCGCATCTGGCAGCCCAAGCGCAAGCGCTGGGTGATCATCCCGGCGCGCTCGTTCATGGGTGCGACCGTCGACATCTTTCAAGACGCGATCGCGAAGCGCGAAGCGGCGTTCGCCTATGCGGTGATGTTAGGCAAGCTCGACCTGCGCACGGCCTTGGAAGCGTTCGGCGCGTACGTCGTCGGGCTGATTCAGCAGCGGATCGCGGATCGCATCCCGCCCAAAAACAGTCCGTACACGATCGCCAAGAAAGGCTCGGACGTTCCGCTGATCGACACGGGCCAGTTGCGCGGCAGCATCACCTATATCATCGAGGGGGCCTAGCGCGTGGACTGGCAGGCCGCCGAAACGGGGTTACGCGGGTGGGTGCTCGGCATGTCCGGCATCGTGCCTGCGCACGTCGCATGGGATCGCGAGCCGTGGGGTTACCGCGTATATCCGCAGGTTGACTTGCGGCTCGGTGATCACCGCAGCCGGGACGGCATCACAGCAGAAATTGTGTATCCGCCGCCCGACGATGACGGCTTGGTCAAGCCCAGCGTTGTGGCGCAGCGGCTGTGCACGTGGTCGATCACGGTGACGACGCGCGACCAGCACGCGGACGCGAAGGCCTACGTGGTTTTAGACCGGCTCGCGGTGCTGATGGAATTGCCGTACTCGCAAGACGTGTTCGCCGAGCTCGGCCTAGCGTTCATCGGCAACCAAGCGATCGTGAGTACGTATCCGCCGTCCGAGCACCGTGATTTGTCGGTCGCGACGCTGCGCACTGACTTCGGGTATGTGCTCGACGTGACGGCACCTGACGGCACGCTGCCCGACTCTGCGACGACGATCATCGAGCATGCCGAGGTGAGCGGCACCGTGATCAATATCGATCAGCCGATCGACTTCCCACCCGAAATGATGCCCCCGCTGCCGCCATAGGAGCCGACCGCATGACAACTACCATCGAAGTCGTAGACGTGACGATCGACATCCGGGACGCGGCTGTAGCCCAGCAGGGTTTCGGCACGCCGATGATCGTCGCATCGCACGCGTTTTGGCCTGAAACCGTGCGCACGTTCAGCGAGCTCGTGCAGCTCGTGACGCCGCCGCTCGCGGTGCCGATCACGCATCCCGTGTATCTGATGGCGCAAGCGATGAAAGCGCAAAAGCCATCGCCTGCCACCTTCAAGATCGGCACCCGTGCAGGCAAGGGGACGCAGGTTGCGACGCTAACACCGACCGTCACCGCGGCGGGCGCCACGTACACGTTCGCCATCAACGGCAAGGCACTGACCGCAAGCGTTGCTGCGGCAGGCACCGTCGCGCAGGCCTGCACGGCCATCGCTGCGGCCATCACGGGCGCTACGCCGCCGCTCGGTGTGACTGCCGTGGCGACGGCGACCGTAGTCACCGTGACCGCGTCAGTGGCGGGCACGCGTTATTCGTTTTCGTGCTCATCGAAAAATATCGCTTATTTGGAGTCGACGCCCGATCCCGTCACCAGCATCGCCACGGACCTGAACACGATCCGCGCGTACGATCAGGACTGGTACGGCCTCGTGATCGATTCCACGGGGCCCGCGGAGATCCTAGCCGCGGCGAATTGGGCGGAGACTAACACCGTCATGTTTTGGCCGACGACGATGGATTCTGACGCCATCGGCGCTGGATCCACGGACATCGGTACGCAGCTGAAAGCGGCATCGATTACGCGCACGTTTACAACGTGGCATCACCGCGCGGCGGAACAATGGGCGGGCGCAGCGTGGCTCGGGAAGATGCTACCCAAGACGCCGGGCGCGGCCAACTGGGCGAATAAGGCTCTAGCGCTAGTGGATATGTCGCCGCTCGACGATACGGCACGCGGCAACCTCAAGACGAAAAACGTCAATTACTACGTCGCGATCAAGGGCATCGGGTTCACGCTCGACGGTCGCGCGGCGTCGGGTCGATTCGCGGACATCACACAGGGCACTGACTGGTTTGAAGCGCGGCTCGAGGAGCGAATCGTTGGTGTGCTCGCGAACAATGACAAGGTGCCCTACACCGACAAGGGCATAGCGCTGATTCGCGGGCAGGTCGACGCGCAGATCCTCGAGGCCATCACAGCGACGATCGCAGACGGCGATCAAGACTGGTGGTCAGCCGTGCCGGCGGTCGCTGACGTGCCATCGGCGGACAAGATCGCGCGCATCCTACGCAACGTCAAATTCCAGTTCGTGCTGCAGGGCGCGATCAACAAAGTGCTCATCAACGGGACGGTGCTGGTCGCCGCCGTCTAGCCGCATAGGGCGGGGAAGGTCGAAAGGATCTAACAGTCATGTCCAACATGCGCGCATGGAACATCCGAGATTTGGCGATATCGCTCAACGCGGTACCGCTCGACGATGGCGGCTACGGCGAAGACGAAGTCATGGCTCTGGAGTGGGCCGAAGATCAATTCACGGCCTTCGTGGGGGCTGACGGCGAGGTGTCCCGCGCGTCGACGAACAACGGGCTAGCGACGGTCACACTGACGTATGCGCATACGGCGGCGGCAAACGACCGCCTGACGGCGATGCTCAAGGCCGACATGAGCACGCCGAACGGGGCAGGGGCCGGCATGTTTTCCGCGCGCGACCGGTCGGGCCGCATGGTCGTCGCTGCCGAGCGCGCTTGGGTGATGGCCTACCCGTCCGTCACGTTGGGCAAGACCATTCAGACGCTGCAATGGAAAATCCAGCTAGCCGACGCCAGCGTCGCGACGTTCATCGGGGGGCGCTGACGCGTGGCGATTGAGGCCAAAGAAAAGCGCATCGGCGGCGTGACGTACCGCGTGACACAACTGCCCGCTAAGCGTGGGCGGTCGATGCTGGTGCGGTTCGTGCGCCTCGTGGGGCCTGGTGCGGGGTCTTTCGTGGGCGGGCTCGGGCGCAGCAAAGACCAAACCTTCGACGGGGGGCTCGCGCTCGGGATCGCAGACGGGCTACATGACCTGTGCTTGCGGCTGAATGACGACGACTTGTCTGCGATCTGCGATGAGTTCGCGACGTACACGATCGTCGTCAAATCGCGCGACGTCGAGCTGCGCTTGTCCGACGTCTATGACGACCATTTCGCGGGCCGGTATGACGAGATGTTCGCGTGGCTGCGGTACTGCTGTGAGGTAAATTTTGCGAGTTTTTTCGCCGTGTCGAGCAGCGCAAGCGGGCTGCTCGGGCGTTTGACCAAGCTCCTATCAGTGTTGCAGCCCCTACCGACATCGACTGGGATATCCACCGGATCGCCAGCAGCGAGCACTACTCCGACAGCCTGATCACCGTTCAAACCCAGTGGTCGCTTGACGACCTTTACGAGGCGCACGCCGTGCTCGACATGTACGAAGAACTCGATCGACGTGTAGCGAGGGCGCCCCGATGACGGTGGTACGCGAGCTGATCACGCGGCTGGGTTTCGTGGTCGACCAGGAGTCTTTTCGCAAGGCGGAAAAGCAGATCGAAGATCTGCACAAGTCGCTGACGTCGGGCAGCTCGAGCGGGGCGCCCAAGTCGGGCATGAGCGCGCCCGAGCAAACCGCCAAAGACACCACGAAGGCCGTAAACGAGACGCAGCAAGCCGCGTCCAAGCTGAATGAAACCTTCGCCATGCTCGGGCGGCAGCTCGCGGCGCTGGGCATCGGCGCGAAGCTGAACGAGTTCGTGCAGCTCGCGTCGGACGCGAATGAAACGGCATCGGCGATCGGGCAGATCTTCGGAACCGAAGGTGCCAAGCAGGTGGACGAATGGTCGCACGCCATGGGCGAGGCGATGGGCCGTTCCGCATACGACCTGCAGGCATATTCCGCGCGGCTCGGCTCGGTGCTCGGGCCGATCACGAAGACACAAGATCAAGCGCGGCTGATGGCCGAATCATTGTCAGGCCTAGCAGTCGACCTTGCATCGTTTTTCAATACGTCCGACCAAGACGCGATGTTGGCCTTACGGTCCGGCCTGACGGGCGAATACGAGTCACTCAAGCGTTACGGCGTGGTCTTGAATGACTCGACGCTTGCGGAGATAGCGCACTCGCAAGGCATCAAGAAAAAAGTCACGCAAATGACGGTCGCGGAGAAAACCGAGCTCCGCTACCAGGCGATCATGGCCCGCACCAAGCAAGCGCAGGGCGATGCTGCGCGTACGGGTGAAGGTTTCGCGAACGCGACAAAAGCACTGCAGGCGCAGATCAAAACGCTTGGCATCGACATGGCCCGCAAGGCGATCCCGGCGTTCGAAAAGCTCGTGCGAGCTGGGCGCGAGCTGATCAAGTGGTTCAATGAGGCGCGCTTGGGCACGAAGGTTTTAGAGTCGGCATTTCTCGCGCTGGGCGCCGTGGTGGTGTGGCTCGGGCGAGAAACGCTGCTGGCGTTCGCGGTGCCGCTGATGATGATCGGCGCGATGGTTCTGCTCATTGATGAGCTTTGGAACCTATTTCGCGGCGGCAAAACCGTGATCGGCGAATGGCTCGACAAGTCATTCGGCATCGGCACGACGAACAAGCTGATTGAAGGCACGATCACGTTTTTCAAGAAACTCAACGCAACGATCGAGCGGTCGATCGGGTATGTGTCTGAGCTAGTCCAGCAGCTGGGTGATCTCGACGGGGCTTTCGATCTGATTGAAAACCGCTTCGCGGGCCCGAATCAGGATCGCGGCGCAGATCTCGCCGCGTTCAAAGACAAGGTCGATGACTGGCTGATGAATCCGATCATTGACGCGCAGAACAAATATATCCGCGCGATGCACGCCAAGGGCCTCTTGCTCGACGTGAAGGAAATGGAGCGCAAGAGCTACCAATACGCCAAGACGCGCGGCTCGGGCGCGGATGCGTACGGCAAAGAATCGTCGGAGCAGGACCAGTTCGACCGCGACCGACGTCGAGGCCGTGAGGAAACGAGGCGCGAAGGCATCCGGCGACGCAAGCAAGAGCGCGAAGACGCCGAGGAGCTTTACCAGCAAGAGCAAGCGGCAGCCGCGGCAGCTGCCGGCGTCGAGATGACGCCGGGCACGGCGTGGTCAGCCAAGGCGCGACGCAAGGCGCGGGAAAACGCAGAGGCACTCAAGTCCCCCGAATGGTCGAGCACACCGGAAGCGGAAGCGGCACGGATTGCGGCGCTAACGGCGGCATCGGGCGGCGCATCGACGCTGCCGGGCCAGTACGACGTCGGGGCCGCGACCGAATCGATCAGCGACTACGCGGCGGCGGCTCTCGAGGCCTCGGCAGCTGCGCCGGGGGCGTCGACGATGCCCGAAAACATGTCGGTCAACGTGTCGATGCCCGCGCCCGTGATCAACATCCACGGCGACCCCGAGCTCATCAAGAAAACGGTCGACAAGTCATTCGACGATCAACGCAAGCGCGCGGCGGCAGCGATCCCGCGGCGTGGGGGGACATGACGCATGGCCAAGCAGCCCACACACGTAGAAATCGGGCCCGCGTGGATCGACGTGTCGATCAGTGAGTCGCATTCGATCGGCGCAGACGTCACCGATCATCCCGTGGAAGACGGCATCGGCATCACCGATCACATACGGCCCACGCCCCGCACGATCCGCATTGAAGGCCTCGTGACTAACCACCCGCTCGAGCTACCGCAGACGCACGCGGGCACGGCGCAGGTGGACACGCAGGCGTTTTCGCTGCGCGTGCCGGCTAACCCGCTGCCGCGGATCCCGCCGCACACGATGACGATTCAAGGCGAGCCGACGACGTACGGCCTCGACATGATCCCCGGATTCGGGCAGGCGTCGTCGCTGGCAGGAGCGATCACGGGCGCGCTAGGCCTGCCCATATCGCTGCCGCGGCGTGAATACGCGATGGAGCTCCACCACGTGCAGCGCGGGGCCGAGCAGTTCGTCCACTGGGCAGGGCTGCGCTTCACCGAGGATTTCGACCGCGTGCGTGCCGTGTATGACGCGCTGTGCCGCGTGGTCGAGCTCGCTGAACCTGTGCAGCTGATCACGGGCCTCGAGGTTTACGATTCGGTCGCGCTGCAGGATCTCGAGTTCGAGCGCTCGGGCAAGCATGGGCCGCAGTCGCTGTCGTTTACGGCGACGTGCAAAGTGATGCGGCTCGTGTCGTCAGAAACGGTCGTGGATCCATCGGAGTCACGCGGGCAGTCAGGCGAATCACGGGGCAAGCAGACGACCGAGCCGACGCCCACGGCGTCACTGTCCGCACCGGCACAAGAGCAAGCGGATCACTCGTTTCTGACCGTGATCAAAACAGACGGGCTGTCAGGCGTGTATCAGCGGCTCGGAAACCCTTTCAATATTGGATTTTGACGTATGACGCTGCAGCGGCTCAAGACGACGACGCACCCGCTAGTGACGCAGCAGTCAGATCTAGACGGCGTGACGTACTCGTTCCGGTTCCGCTGGTCTGACCGGTCGCAGACGTGGCACATGGATCTGCGCACGCTGGACGATGAGCCGATCGCGCTGTCGGTCGCACTGGTGACTGCGTGGCCGCTCTTGCGGCGCTGTCACGCCCCGCACAGGCCGCCCGGCGACCTGGTGCTCATCGACCTAGCGGGGCCCGCGGAGCCGGTCACACGGGACGGTTTCGGAGACCGGTGGTGCCTGTTCTACCTGCCGGGGCTCGACGTGCTGAACTACGGGCTAACGGGGGCGATGCCGCCGTGAGTACGCTTTTCAATCGTCAGGTGTCGCTGCAGGTGGCGGATCTGAAGCTCGACGGTTTCGATCTTTCGTTTCAGATCGAGCGGTCGCTGTCGTCAAAGACGCCTAACAGCGCGGAGATCCGCGTGTGGAACCTGAACGCCGATCACCGCAAGCGGCTGCAGGAAATGGAAAGCGTGTATGTGTCGCTCGAGGCGGGCTACGCCGGGGCGACGTCGCTGCTTTTCCGCGGCGATTTGCGCGATGCGTCATCGACGCGTGACGGGTCTGATTGGATCACGGCGATCACGTCCGACGCCGGCAGGCGTGCACGCAAGGCGCGCATCGTGAAGTCATTCGCGCCCGGTGCGTCGGTGGGTAAGGTGCTGGAAGACGCCGCCAAGGCGATGGGCCTCAAGCTCGGGAACTCTGCGCAGCGCGTGGTCGAGGCGAAGATCGCCGGCACTGCAGCCACGCAGTACTTCAACGGCTACGCGCTGGCGGGCTCGGTCGAGGATGAGATCGACCGCATCGCCGCGAGCTGCGGCCTCGAATGGTCGGTGCAGGATGATGAACTGCAATTCCTCGACTATGGCGAGCCGCTGTCACAGCTCGCCGTCAAGCTGACGCCGCAGACGGGGCTGATAGGCTCGCCCGAGCCGGGCAACAAGGGCCTGGTTGACGTGCGGACGTTGATCATCCCGGATTTATATCCAGGCCGCCGCGTCGAGGTGGAGTCGCAGCACGTGCGCGGCTTTTATCGGGTCGAGGTGTCCAAGCACACGGGCCAAACTTTCTCGAAAGACTGGTATGTAGATCTGCAGCTGAAATCAGAGCAGCGGAAAGCGAGTAGCTAAGCCGTGACGGTGTTGCCATCGGCAGTCGATTTGCACGTCGAGTTCATCCGCGATGAACTCGCGGACGTGCATACGTGCATGCCGGCGGAGATCGTGGGCGTGCGTGATGGCAAAGACGCGCGGCAGTTCGTCGACGTCTTGCCGACGCTGCAACGGGTCGTGGTGGACGCAGACGGCATCGCGATCAATGAGGCTTACCCAGTGATCCCCATGGTCCCGGTGGGCTACGCGCAGGGCGGCGGTTTCTTCGTGTCGCTACCGATCGCGGTCGGCGACATCGTGCTCTTAGTGTTTGCGGAGCGGTCGCTAGACGCTTGGATCGAGTCGGCCCGCCGCGGTGCACAGTCGGCCGTCGTGCCGGGCGACGTGGCGACGCACAGCCTGCAGGGGGCCATAGCGCTACCGTGCGGGCCCGCGCCGCGAGCGAGCCTGCTGACGGGCGTAGACGCGGCGGACGTCGTGATAGGCACGACGAGCGGGAAGATTCTGCAGCGCTGGAAAGCGAACGGCGACGTAGTGATCTCCGAGGCGACGACGGGCACAGACTTTGTGGCGCTCGCCGGCAAAGTGCTAACCGAACTCAATCGCATCAAAGACGACTTCGCGACGTTGAGCACTGCGATATCGGCAGGCTTCAAAGCGGGCGGCACGTCCGGACCTGGTTTTGCGGGCGGGCCCGTGATGGATGCTGCATTTCAGAGCGGCTTGGGCGTGCCCCCCGGACCGGCGACCGTGCCTAGTACGCCGGCAAGCGTAGCCGCCACCAAAACGAAAGCGACCTGATCAGCCATGCCTAAACCTTCCAAGCTCCCCACATGGGCAACCGGCGCAGCGTCGATCCTCGAGCCGTCAGACGGCAAAAAAGCGCAGGGCTGGGTGCCGGGCGAGCAGCCGCCTGCGTCGTTTTTCAACTACTGGCAGAACCTCGTGCACTTGTGGACCACGTGGTTTGACACGACTGTCGATTCCCACACGACGACGCTAGGCACGCACACGACGCAGATCGCAGCGCTGACGACGCGCGCGGATACGACAGACAATAAGCTTTACCGCGAGCAAGTGCGCGCGGAGATCTTCGCGCTCTGCAACCTGCATAAAGGCGCGATCCCGCCGGGGACTGCGCAGTTAGGTCAGGCAGCGGCCGATCCTCTAACTGGGCGGCTGATCGTTGTTCTGGGCGGCGCAAGTACAGCGACGTCGGTAAACCCTGACGTGTTGGCGTCTCCTGCATGGGGCCTAGCCGTAGCGGTGAACATTCAGCGCGTGCTGTGGGTGCCGCAATCGTCGCGATTTATCGGTTTCGGCGTGGCGTCAACGCTGCGCTGGACGGCGGATGGCGCGGCATGGTCGACTATCACGCCCAGTGGTTCCGGGGTGTACGGTCAAGGGATGATCGCGAACAATGGTTCGGGCGTGCTCGTGCAGTTAGAAGCTCGCGATCTCAATCGAAGCACAGACGGGGGCGTTACCTGGACGCTAACCACTAACGCTTTGCCCGTTGTCATGTCGGGGGCGATTGCATACGGCGCGGGTTTGTTCGTCGCACCTAATGGGGGAGTCAGCAACGGTGACGTATATACGTCGCCGGATGGAGTGACGTGGACGGTGCGCCCGTTGCCTGCAGCGACAGTGCGGCATGGCATCATGCCGAATATCGCTTATCTGTTAGGCGTTGGTTTCGTGATGCTCAATTGGGAATCGGCGACCACGGCCAAAATCTATCAGTCACAGGACGGCATCACCTGGGCACGCACCTTGGATTTAGGGGCAGACATCCCTAACACAGGTAACGCGATGTTAGTTACAGAGTCGGCCATATATCAAACGATGGGGTCTGCTAATTTCACCGCGTCAACGTTTGCGCCCGATCTGGCTTTTCTAAAGGACGGCTCGATTGTTCGTTTCAAAATGACGAGCGTTCCGGGCGGAACGCCATTGCCGGGCGGGTCGGGGACCTTTGGCAATATTAGTTATGTGCGCAGACGCGATCAGAAATTGTTTATAGCCAGTGGTTGGAACGGTGGGGGGACATCGCCCGGAGAAATCTGGGCGGCAAGCATAGGAACGGTGCTGACGTGAGCGACCTAGCGATCGACCCCGCGACTGACGACCTGCTACTCATCGGCGGTAAGGCGCAGCTCGTGACCGGTGCTGCCGCAGTCGCGCAGGCATGGCAAACGCACCTGACGCTTTTCCTCGGTGAATGCTTTCGCGATCGGTCGCTTGGGATTGACTATCAGAATCTGATTCTGATCAAAAACCCGTCTATGACGGTCGTGCGCGGCTTGTATGCCAAGGCCTCGCGCGAGACGCCGGGAGTGAAAGACGTCACCGATCTGCGCTTCACGTTCGATGGCCTACGGCGCGTGCTGACGGTCACAGCGTCGGTGCTCTACTCCGCAGGGGGCGAAGGCATGCTGACGCTTTCCGAGACGATAGGGGGCGGCTGATGACGGTCTACGGCCTGACCGATGCGGGATTCGTCGCAAAGACACTGCAGGATATCGAAGCGTCTTTCGTCGCACAGCAGCGCGCGAACATCGATCCGGCGATCGACACGTCGCAATTCGGCTTGATCGGGCAGCTGAACGGCATCGTGGCGAGCGACTTGGCCGAGTTGTGGGAGCTCGGCGAAAACCTGTATGACGCGATGGATCCCGATCAAGCGTCGGGCGACGCGCAGGACCAACTCTACAGCCTGACTAACAGCCTGCGCGAGCCTGCCACGCCGTCACGTGTGCTGTGCACGGTGGTGCTCGCGGCCTCGACATCGATCCCGGCGCTGACGGCCGTAGCGTCGGTGCAAGGCAACGCCGCAGCGCGGTTTACGAACACGTTCGCGATGACGAATGCGACCGGCGCACCTGCGACGTTGAGCATCCCATTTCAAGCGCTGGCCACGGGGCCGGTTGCCGCGAACGCGGGCACGCTGACGCAGCGCGACACGCTGATCTCGGGCTGGACGTCGGTCACGAACGCGCTTGATGCCGAGCTCGGCACCGACATCGAATCCGATGCCGCGTACCGCATACGCCGTCAAGATGAGCTCGCCACGCAGGGCGGCGGCACGGTCGCCGGCATCCGCGCGGACATTCTGCAGCTCGACACGGTGCTCGCGGTGTCGGTGCTCGAAAACGTGACCGATGCCGTGGACGCAAACGGCCTGCCGGGACACTCGTTTGAAGCTGTCGTGCGTTCGGAGATTGGCGCGACTGACGATCAAGCGATCGCGGCGACGATTTGGGCAAACAAGCCGGCGGGGATTCAGGCGTACGGCTCGATCAATGTCGTGATCCTGGATAGCGAAGGCATCCCGCACACGATCGGATTCAGCAGGCCTACTGAGATCCCGGTATACGTGGCGTTACGCGTGACTGTAGTCGCCGCAGACTACGGAGGCGACGCAGCCATGAAAGATGCGATCGCCGCGTCGGCTGAGACGCCGGGATCGCCGGGGTACTTGGACGTAGGCGACCCAGTCTATGCGGGCAGGTTCGTCACGGTCGCGATGCAGCAGCCGGGCGTCTTGAATGCCGAGTGTCGCGTGTCGCTCGTGTCGTCTGACTATGCAACGGGCGTCCCTAGCGTCGCCGTGACGCAGCGGCAGATCGGCACGCTCGACACGACGCGGATCTCGGTGGTGCCGATCCCATGACAGAGCATTTCAGCGACCACGTGACACGCGGTATCGAGCGGCTGATCGAGCGCTACCGGCAGCCCAAGACATCGGCCTTGCTCGCGTCGTGGCTCACGGAGGTGCAGGCGGTCGAGGATGCTTTTTATCAGCTACTGACCGAGCGCAGCATCGATACGGCCACGGGCGCCATGCTCGATATGCTCGGGCGCATCGTGGGTCAGCCGCGCGGCGGGCGCGACGACGCGACGTATCGGCTGTGGATTTCCGCGCGTGTGCTGGTGGAGCGGTCGTCAGGTACGACCGAGCAGATCATCGCGATCGCGGACAAGCTGGCGGGCGGTAACACGGTCAAGCTCCGCGAGTACTTCCCTGGATCGTTCATGCTCGACATGGGCGCGCTCGACTCGCATACGGGGCTGCAGATCGCGCAGCTCATCGTGCCGGCGAAAGCAGCCGGCGTGCGCTTCACCGCCACGTGGTCAAACGTCGCGTGGCCGGCGGCGTTCACGTTCGCACCTGCTGACGTGCCGATCCCGGCATCGCCGCTCGGTTTCGACGCGGGGCGTTTCGTGTTTGCATCTGACGGCGGCGGGGAAATCGCGATCGAGTCTTTCACTTTCAATGGCGGGGGCCCGGATTTCGGGTTTGACCGCTCGCTCCTAGGAGGTTGACGCGATGGCACGTCCTACTGCGTTTCCACGTTGGGCCACGGGCGGCACGGCCGTGATCGCCGCGCCCACATCGACCGAGCAAGACGTCGGGCATATCCCGCAGACGATCCTGACTGCCCAGCTCGCGAATTGGCTGCAGAACCTCGTATATCAGTGGCTGGTGTATCTGGACGGCGATCGACCAGCGCTCACGACGACCACTGCGCCCGCGCAAGTAACGGCTACGACGGTCGCAACCATCGGCACCGATGCCGGGGCAGCGCACGCTGACCATGTGCACGCGCTGCCCACGGCGGCACCTACAGCGCTGGCGATCGGCAGTGCCCAAGCGATAGGCACGTCTGCGTCGGTCGCCCGAGCGGACCACGTGCACGCCATGCCGGCGGCGGCTGCGCCCGTGCAGCTCACGGCGAATTTGGCGAACGGTGCAGGTGCCGCTACGACGTTCGCTCGGGCCGACCATGCGCACGACATACCCACGGCGGCGCCTGCGGCGTTGATCATCGGCAGCACGCAGGTGCTGGGCACGTCCGCATCTTTCGCTCGAGCTGACCACGTGCACGCGATGCCTCCTGCCGGCACGCCCGTGATCGTCGTGCCGGGTGCAACTGCGTCGTCTGGTGTGGCTGCGTCTTTCGCGCGTTCAGATCACGCACACCCGCTCGCAAATTTCGGCATCGCCGCGGGCACGTTCTGCGAAGGCAATGACGCAAGACTGCTTGTAAACCCTGCCGTAAACGGTTTCCGGCTCGCTCCGACGACGGATGACAGCATCCCGGCGGATGGAGCTTTTACGGCTGTCAATTTCGCGCCGGTCGGCGGTGATCTCATTGCTCTGTACACCGGATCGGCCTGGGTGCTGCGGTCGGCATCCGGCGTGTCTTATACGCTCGCGGGGCACACCGCCGGCACACCTTTCGATGTGTTCGCATCGTGGTCAGGATCGGTAGTCGTGCTCGAGGCTGTCAACTGGACGTCTGCGACGGTCCGAGCGGTCGCGCTCGCAAAGCAGAACGGCGTGTGGGTCAAGTCAGGCGATGCGACGCGCCGCTACCTCGGCAGCGTGCGACCGCGCAGCGCGACGACATACCGCGTCCAACGGTTCAACGCTGTCAGCACTGGCTCAGTCGGCATCGACTACTTCAACGAAAATTTGAGAAAGCAGACCGCTATCCAACTCACGGACACCGTTGCAAATCAGGCTTATTCTACGGCTACCTGGCGACAGTGGGCAGCAAGCGCCAACGCGCAGATAGACACGATTGCGGGCTTGCCCGGCGATCCCGTTTCGATAACTGCGATGGCATCGGCGAACACATCCAACACGACCACGACAATTTCGTTTCCGCTGATAGGTATCGGCGTCAACAACGCAACGCCTGTGGGCGCGCGCACCATGGAAGGCATCTCCCGCATAGCCTCGGCGCCGTTTGATATGTCCACCATCTCGGCTGCCATCGCAGTCAACTCGACGCTTGGGGTAACCGCGTATTGGTGGCTGCAGTATGGCTCCGGCAACGTCGAGTTCTTCGGAATCAACGGCCCAGCTCAGTCGGGTATGATGGCGTTAGTCTCCTATTAGATCGGGGCAGGCGATGACTGATTTCGTGATCACCATACCCACGCCGCCCACGCTGACCGTGATCGTCAGCCCGAAACCCGGTGCGCCCGGTGCGCCCGGCACCGCTGGCCCGCCCGGCGCAGACGGCGCAGCGGGCCCACCTGGCCCACCTGGCCCGCCCGGTGCGGACGGTGCGGGCAGCGCGACCGCGAGCAGCCTAGCGACGACTGGCGCACCCGTGGACGTCGCAGCGTCTGCGCCGCCCGTCGAAGGTCAGGTACTGACAGCTGCAGACGCGGAGCACTCCATTTGGCGCGTGCCCGGCTTGCACTACGACCCGTCAATTAAATTTTGGACGAGTACCACGGGCGTTGCCACGGTTTTGCCCGGCACGTGGGGTTTTATCTGGCCGCCGCCGGTGGGGACTACATCGCTAGTTGTCTATATCGTGTCATCACTCGAAGCTCCGCCAGTAGACGCGCGTTTCGGGCTGTACGTGCACCGCGACGTCACCGTGCCCGTGCAAGTCAACGTGCTGGGCACGTCGGAGATCCAAGGGCTAGACGGCTTGCGTGGCCCGAGTGCCGTGCTGCTGCCGGGCGCGAATTACGAATGGATTTTCTATCATGAGGATGGATCGTCGATTTGGGGCTTAGTCAGTGACACCGCAGGCGGCGCGAAGCGGATCGTGGTTGCGGGTGGTGCGAATGTTGAACTCGCAGGTTCGCCAGTGCCGACGCCCGGCCAGGCGCTGATCGCGACCGATGCGACACACGCAGGGTTTGCGGCTTTGCCAGCGGGCCTGGCTCTCACCGCTGCAGCGCCCACGCAGATCACTGTCACCGCTGCAGCCGTGGGCGGCGACACGGCGGCGGCACACGGCGATCACGTGCATGGCGTGGCGACTGCGGCACCTGCGGCGCTCACGGTGGGCGGTGCGCAGGCGCCCGGCACGTCCGCGTCGCTGGCTCGAGCTGACCACGCGCATGCGATGCCGGCGGCGGGCGTACCGACAGCGCTAACGCTGGCCGCGAGCAACACTCAAGGCGCGGCAGCGACGCTCGCGCTGAGTGACCACGTGCATGCGCTGCCGGCGACGGCTACGCCCGTTGCGCTCGTAGTGGGCGGTGCGAACGCACCGGGATCGGCAGTGACGCTCGTGCGGTCCGATCATGTGCACGCCTTGCCCGCATTTGGATCGACTTCCGGCACGTTTTGCCAGGGGTCAGATCCAAGACTTGCCGCGGTCGGTACCGGCGGGACGTTCGCATGGGCGACTAACGCAGCGTCGATCGCGGTCGCAGGCGTGGGCGGTGTGTGGGCCGCGTCCAACAACCTGACCGGCAATTCAACCTTGACGCTTACAGGCGGCGTGGATGGCGTGCGGCTGTCGCTATACGTCAAGCAAGACGGCACCGGCAGTCGCACGCTTACGCTGTCGATCGCGGGCCGTACGATTCGGCGCGACACCGGGATCACCGACGACAATCCAGCGTCAGGAATCAACCTGATTACCGCATACGAAATCGAGTTCGCGACGATCGTCGGCACGGCATCCGTGCGCATCAAGAAAATGCCGCTCGTGTAAAGGGATCCGTCGCCATGTACACACTCGACTTCACGCCGTCACCGCCGATCACAGTCCGCGTCGTCACGGGCGCCACGGTCGGATTCAGCCTAGGCGTCAAGTATGCAGACGGCACGCCCGTGGACCTGACGGCCTTCACGATCACAGCACCGTTTCTCGCGCGCGGCGAAATCGCTCCTCCCGTTGCAGCCTTCACGGTCGTGCAGACTGACGCGTCGTCGCTGGCGCTGTCGCTCACCGCGGACGAATGCGGGCTGCTCGGTGACGTGCATACGCCGGTGTCGTGGTCGTGGCCGTGCTGGGCGGAGCTCGCCAGCGGTGAGCGTATCGAGCTCGTGCACGGCACGCTCGCGCTGACGCCGCCTTAGGGCGCAGCGTCGTCGTCGGGCGCGGCCTCGAGCTGGAACAAGACGCAGCACACGCGCGCCCCGTCGCCGCGGCTGACCACGAATTCACCCGCAAACCCGCCGCGGGACCATACGCGCACGACGTCATGCGCCCCGGCTTCCAAGACTTCCGCCGATGAGATCGCGTGCCCGGTCGGGCTACCGCCCGCCGGGGCGACGTAGTGCCGTTTGCGGCCTCGGTGCTGCGCAGCGTACTGCTCGCGCACCACCTGCAGCACGCGTAGCGCGTCGCCGGGATCGTGGCGGCCTAGGGAGGCAAGCGTCAGTTCTAGGTCGGGGCCGGCGACGTTGTAGAATTGGAACATGGCGCCCGTGCCGGGGGGCAGTGTCGCCTCGAGTCTTTCGAGCAGCGCGATCGCGGCCTCGGTGAGCTTGAGATCGGTCGTGCTCATCGCGTCCCGCTCCATGTTTCGGAGTCGCGCATGGCGACGGCCTGCATATCGTCGGGCCCGATGCCGTCCGCGAGCAGCGTTTCGCCTACCACGCTCATCAGCACGCCCCGGACGGCCGCGCGGCTGCCCACCGTGGTCTGTAGGGCGATCGCTTGTTCCGGCTCGCCCGGCGCGTTGTGCACGATGATCGTCACCGCGTCGCAGGGCCCGAGCAGTTCGAGTGCGTGCTCCAAAAGCTTGGACGCGATCACATATCGGCCCTTCGCGATCGTTTTGGTGTCCGCCATGGCCGCCACGATCGCCCAAGCAATTCGCGCAGACCAGCCCGGATCGCCGAATTTGCGGCCTCGACCGTGCAAAAACGCAAGGTGAAGGCCGCCCGCGGTCGTTTGCGCTTGTCGCCGCGGCGTAATCGCGCCGTAGTGCCCACACATCGCACTTAAGTGCGAAAGCCGCTGGTGTCTCACCACCTGCGGCCATCGGGACATCCGCGGCGTTTTCACGCCTAGGGCGGTGCCCCACCACGTCACGCACCACACGCGATCCGTAGTGCAGCTACTTCTAGGCGAAAACGAGAACGAAGACCAGCTGCACTTTGCAGAGCTGGTGCCTCGACGCGACCGCCGCCGCGCGGAACGCGACGCGGCTCGAGCGGCACGGGCGGCTCGAGCGGCCGCCCAGCGTCAGGCCCGCCCGCCCGAGGCCGCCATGGCCCGCCTGGACGGCCGCCGCAAGGCTTGGCTGCGGACGCACGGCGGCCTCGACGCGCCGCCGCTGCCGCTGCCCCCGGACCTGCGGCGCGAGCTGTGGATCGGATCGCAGCTGCACCTGACCGATCCGACCGGCGAGCGCATCCGCTGGACGGTCCGGGAAATGTCCGCAAACGGTCGCGCCGAGGCCGCGGGGGCCTCGTGGTACGCCGCCGTAGTGCCGCTCGGTGACGGTACGCACCGGTACACGGTCGTAGGCACGAACCGCGCAGCGCTGCGCGCCCGCCGGACCTTCACGCTCGGGTGGCTGCAGTCGGAACTCGAAAGGGCGGGCGTGGTCCGCGGCGTCAGCGTGTGCACGCTGCTGCGCATGATTCGCGACGTCCACGACGGCGACCCGTACTGCCGGCGGTGCCAACATCACCACCCGTCGCGCAGCGCATGGAACCATCGCGGGGCCGATGACACCTTGGAAACGGGCGACATCGGCTACGGCGTAGCCCTCGAGCTCGCCGGGGCGATCGAGCGGCACCAGTGGCGCACGCCCGCGCAGATCGCCCGGCACTGCGAACCGTGGGAGATCGGCGACTCGGGCTATCCCACGGCGACCTACCAGATCGTAGGCCGTGACCGTGCCGGGCGGGCCGTGGAAGGTGGCCGCCTGCCGCCCGCGCTGATCGTCCAATACGCGATGCTGCGCGACGTCGCCGCCGCCGCCTGCGACGACACGCTGCCTTTCGTGCGGGCCCCCTACGGCTCGACCGCGGCACGCCGTGCCCAACAGCACGCCCAAGCGCCGCCGTAGCGCCGGCACACAGCCCGCGACACGACGACAAGGCAGCGCAGCTCGTGGGAGCGGTGCGTCTTGTCGTCGTTTTTGCGCGTTTTCAGCACGTCGCGCGCGTGTCGAGCCGGCCTTCGGAGCAGTCCCGCGGGCCTCGGTGCGCGTCAAAACGCCGATCGCCGCCCTAGGCTGCGGACGCTCGAGGCCTTCCACCGTCCTTCGCAGGCAATCTTGGTGCGGTGTGACACCGCACTCACGCTCCGCGTTTTTAAGACAAGCAAGCTAGGGCGGGGTGCGCCGGGCGTGGATCGGGCCAATTGCCAGGGCTGTGGACACGCACGCGGCAGCCAGCCCGATCCCTTGAGGTTCTGCCACGCGGCGTTTGCCCGTGCCGCTCGCGGCTGCGTAGGTCAGTAAACCAGCGTGATCGAGTAGGGGGCGTGGGACAGCAGCTCGGTCACGGTGGCGGGCACAGTCGTGTAAGGCCACATGGTCACGGGGCCCGACAGCTGCACGCATTGTTGCGTCGAGGCCTGCCACCGGTAGGCTGTGACGACGACCGGCACACCTGCGGAGTAATAGGGGATGGAGCCCACCGTGAGCACGATCCCCGCTGATGGCACGTACGCGGGGCCGGCGCATACGTCGTCGAGGTAATAAGCCTGCGTTGTGTCATGCCACGTCGCGATCAGTGTCGAGGCGCTCTGATTGCATTCACCCGCGACCGATAGTTTGCCCGTTGCGAGCTGATAGGACAGCCCGATTCGCCGCTGGCCAACGTGTTGGACGTACACGCATTCGGGCGCATCGATGAATCGATCGGCACTCGCGGCATAGCCCGGCACGACGTCTGCTTGCACCGCTGCGCCGTCCGCGCCGCGCAAGACCCAATGCGGCCGCGGTAGCCCGTCGCCCGCAGGCTCGGCCGCGTCTTGCGCGAGCACGGCGCGGCTCGCATCCACGGCGTGACCCGCGTCGACGATCGCCTGCCCGGCGTCAACGACCATGCGCCCGGCGTCAACGGTCACACTGTGGGCCGTGCCGCCCGTGCCGCCTACGGCGGCGCTTTTGCCTGCCGCCGATGGCTGCGAAATCCCTGCAGCGCCGCCTACGCCACCAGCATCACGACCGGCGAGCATTGCGCCAGCATCCCGCATGCCGTCGCCGATCGCATCGAGGCCCGGACCTGCACACGCCACCACCACGCCAGCTATACAGCCCGCCGTCACAGTGCCTAACCGCATGCGGTGATCTTAGCGGTTTTTGCGTCGATCAGCCGTGTGGCTTTACGCTTACCAGCGGTGATATTCCCGCGCAGGATCGCCACCTTCACGCCGCCGACCCGTGATCGGATTGCGGTGCCAGCCATCGATAGGATCGCCGCTGCCGCTCCAAGCGGCGGCCGCTTCCATGGCGCGCCGCGGATCGAGATAGCACCACGCATCGAGGATCGCGCCGAACGTGCCACGCTCGCCCATGCACACGCGCGTGTTGAGGCCCATGCGATACACGGTGATCTCGTGGTCGTCGTCGAGTGCGCGCCAGTACAGGGCCTCGGGGCGCTCGGGATACGTCATAGAAGCTCACCAAGCCCTGATCGAGGCGTACACAAAGCCGCATATTCAGGATCCCACGGGCCGAAATGATCATGGGCGGCGTTCTGCGCGATGGCCTCGGCGAGCGTGTATCGGGTGCAGCGCTCGACCGTCCAACGCTCGTGAAATGTCGCCCGCGGGATCGCGTGGTACACCTTCGTAGGTCCGAGCAGCATCCCTTCGATCACGAACTCGACGTCCGTCCGCTCAAGCCATGCATGCGCGATGCGCGAGCCGTCCGGCAGCACGCAGATCCCATGCACGACGACATGTAGATCTCGCGCTTTCGGATCAGTCAGGCCGGCGAAAAAGTCGAGCACGTCGTCAAAACATGTGTGGGTAGGCTTCAAAAGCATCGGTGTGCAGCTCCAAAAGCGGCGGGCGAAGTAGACATAAAGACTCTTACCGGATCACGCGCGCCACGGGCGGCGGCGGACCGTCAGCGCTCGTTCGCGGCCTCTGCATCGAGCGACCCATAAGCCCACATGCCCCCCGGCTGTGACCTGCAGACCGCGTGCAGCGCCTCGTTTTCGCCCAATTTTGCGGCCATGCTGCGTACGTAAGTTTCGGAGACGTCGCGATCGTAGTCTGGGCGCTGCTTGAATGTGCCGGCTTTCGTCACGCGATAATATGTCACCTGGTACGACCCGCCCGGCATGCCTTCCGGCTTTTCGCGGATGATCGGGCCCGCGGACGCGAACAACAGCCGGGTGCTCTTGAAAGCGTCGGGGCAGTCCGGGGCGCCGTTCCACACTGCGGCACACGCGATACCGGCATCGCGCAGCGCGTCACGCGCGGTCTTTTCGTCCGCGTCGGAGTCGATCAGATACGTGAAAAAACCTTCTTCGCTTCGATCGTCTTTGATCACGATGTACGCCATCAGCTGCATTCCTAACGTTTGCGGGTCTTACGGGGCTTGGGCTTGGTGGTGGAAGTCTTGGCCGCGCGCGGCTTGGGCGACGGTGCCGCCGCAGGCTGCAGCCCGCAGTGCGCAGCGATCAAGTCGGCAACGATGTCCGCCGGCCTGCGGCGCTCTTGAATCGACGCGATCTGCAGCGCCTCGACGATATCTACGGGCAGCGTTGCGGACCACTGGCGCACTTGCACGCCGTCTTGCCGCGTGTACGGGGTCGCGATCGTGCCTACGCGGTGAGCAGCCGAGCCGACCGCGGCAGCCGGCACGGGCGCGGCTTTGCGGCCTCGAGCGGCTGCAGGCTGCGGCGGTGCGGTGACGGCTTCGAACGGATCGGCGGCTAGGGCGGGGCGGCTCATGCTGTCACCTGCTTACGTTTCGTCAGTTCTGCGGCTAGGGCGGCGTAATCGGTCGCGCCGATCGAGTCGGGCGCATATAGGCGGATCGGCTGCTGGTGTGAGTACGACTCTGCGATCGCCACGTTGCGGCGCACCACGGTCGAGCACACGTCGTCACCGAGCTGCGTGCGCAGCTTGGCCTCGACGCTGCGCGACAGCCGCGTGGTGTTCGTCTGCGACGCGATCACGCCTGCGACCGCGAGCTGCGGATTCAGCCGCGCACGCACGCGCTCGACCGTGCGCATGATGAGCGCCACACCTTCCAAGGCCGCGGCCTCGGTGAGCACCGGTACGAGCACCGCGTGGGCGGCGGTAAGCGCCATCGCAGAAAGGATCCCCATGCTCGGGGGGCAGTCGATCAGCACGACATCCCAGCGACGCGGCAAGGCCCGCAACGCCGTACGTAGGATGGTTTCGGCCCCGACTTCTCGCGCGAGCATTTTGTCCGCCGCCGAGAGCCATTCGCCCGCCGCGACCACGTCTACGCCGCAGTCTGCACGTGTGACCGTGAGTGGCCCGCCGGTCGTCAGGGCGTCGAGCAGCGCGCGCCCGTCCGATCGCTGGCCTACGTACGTCGACGCGTTGCCTTGTGGGTCAAGGTCGACCAGCAAGACGCGCCGCCCGCGCGCGGCGAGTTCGGCCGCGAGATTGACCGCGGTCGCCGTCTTGCACGAGCCGCCTTTCTGATTCGTCACCGCGATCACGCGGGCGCGGCTCACAGCGCACCGATCGCGATGCGTGACCACGACGGATCGGCCTCGATGATCCATGCCGCGCATTCACCCGTGACGCGGATGATCATCGCTGCACCTTCCCCGCCATCCGCGTGGCGCTCTGATAGCGGCGTCACCTCGATCGTGACCATCGTATCGGCGGGCGCTACGTCGTCGCACGGCTCGCCGGACCACTGGCCACACTCGCACCGTACCGGCGCAGAGTGTTTGACGCCGTGGCACTGGCCGCGGTGCGGGCCACGGGCCACGGGCCCGAGATCGCCGCAGTCGTGGTCGGCGGCGGTTGCGCAGCGGTGACACAAGTCAACGTGCACGTTGCTGATGCGGGCCAGCTGGTAGCTCGTGACGATCAAGGGCTGCTGTGCGGCGGGGACAGCGAGTGTCTGCATGGCGGGGCGTGCTCCTGTGCGTTTCCGCAAGTTAGCGCGGTTTGCGTTTACGCACAAGCGGCGTGCACGGCGGCAAGCCGGCACGCGTCCACGCCAGCACGCTTGCACCCGTGCACGGATCCTCACCAGGTCACGCACGGATCCACACCAGCACACGTGCACACGTGCCAGTGTGCAGCCGTGCCAATGAGCAAGCGTGCCGGTGCACACGCGTGCACATTTGCAAGTTTGCACAAATGCCGTCATGCTCAAGACATGACGACGACGCAGACGACGACCGCAGCGTGTGGCAAGTGCGACGGCAAGGGCACGCTCTGGTTTTGGAGTCACCGCGAAAACGGCCGGTGCTACTCCTGCGGCGGCGCGGGGCAGGTCGCAGTGCAGTCACGTACCGCGGTGCAGCAGGCCCGGCTGCAGGCTGCGCACACGCTGTCGACCTTCACCGACTACGACTACTGCGGCCAGCTGGTGACGCGGTCGGTGTGGGCGCGTAACCCGACCTACTGGACGGCGATGGCCACGCGGGCCGCGCAGCACATGCTCATCGTGGCGGACACGGCGTGGTCGCGTGCGCAGCTCGCGCGGCTCGACCCGTACGCCCGCGCGGAGATCATCAGGATCGGCCGCGAGCTCAAGGCCGCCGCCGCGGGCTGACCTGCAGACAAAAAAAGCCCCGCTGCTCACCGCGGCGTAATGCCGAGCAGCGGGGCTACACGTCCGCGGGCACCAGCGCCGCGGCGTGATCGTCGTCGTCAGAACGGGATGTTGTCGTCGGGATCGAGGCCTGCCGCCGCGGTCGCTATGGCGGCGGGCGGTCGCGCGGGCGGCCGTGGCGCAGGCCGTGCCGGCGGTGCCGCCGCGGCTCGGGCGGGCGGTGCCGCAGGCCGTGCGGGGGCCGCTGCCGGCGGCGCAGTGGCGCGCGACGCCTGCGCGTGGCCGCGCATTTGGTCCGCAAAGCTGCGGGCCTCATCGGGCGCCATGCGGGCCTTCAAGGCTACGCCGCCCACGCCGCCCGGTGCGTTGATCCACCTGACCTTGATGCGCGGATATCCCTGCAGGTCGTTTTCCTCGACCAACACGAGCGAGACTTCGTTCTGATCCACGCCGGTCAAGTCGTCGATCGAATCGGTCGACCACCCGCACGTGCGCAGGGCCTTCATCGTGTGTTCGATCGACTTGTCGCCGAAATACCCGTACCACGTAATGTGCTGCCCGATCGCGGCATCCATTTGCGACAGATAGCCGCCGTCGAGCAGCACGAAGTCGACCGCGATCTGCGGCTTGCCGGCCTGTGTGTAGCCTAGCGCCGCCGTGACGGCTCGCGCGCGGTACGTGTCTGGATTGATTGACGGTCCGCTCATTGTGGCTCCTGTGCAGTGTCCTGTGTCTCGGTCGCCGCGGCGATGATCGCCGCAAGCTTGTTTGCGATCCGTGCGATTTCCGCGTCGTCGTTTTCTTCGACCGCGCGTGCGAGTGCCGCGCGAGCTCGTGTTACGCGCGTTTCGTCCGCGGCTAGTGCCTCGAGCTGCGCTTCAATCTGCGCGAGTAGCGTACGACGGTCCGCGGGCCTGTGCGCCGTTGCCGCGTCCGCGAACTCTTGCCAGTCCAGCGCGAGCCGCGCGGGCAGGTCGTAACGGTTTTTCGCATCCCACGCCGCGGTGCGCTCGGTGTGCAGCACGCGCTGATTGCCCATTACACCGCGGATGCGGCCTGCTTTCTTGACGGTGTTCAAGTCGTGGCTGGCGAATAAAACCGCGTCGCTCCACTCGCGCCAATAGCCGCTCGGTGCTTTGTGAAGTTTCAACTCGTACCGATCGAAGTCGTCGCCGGCAGGATTGCGGAAGGTGCGGATCGCAGAGTGCGCCAGCAGAATAATGTGCATGTGCCGCTTCGTGCGCAACGTCTCGAGATCCGACGCGAGCCGCCGCCATTGGTCGTGTGCAGCCACGTAGCCGCGCCCGTAGCCGAAGTCTTCGATCGACTGGTACGGCCGCCCGTTGTCGTCGCGCGACTCACGGCACACGTGCGCCCAGCACAGCGGCTCGAGCCAGTCGAGCGTGTCGATCACCAGTGTCTGATAGTCGTGCGCCGCCGTGGTGAGCTCGGCCACGGCTTCCAAGGCGTCGAGCCACGTCTGCGGCTGTGGGAAGCGCTCTACGTCGAGCTCCGATGTCCCGTCTTCCGCACCGAGAAAGATCGGCGCGGGTGCCGCCGCGGCGAACGTCGACTTGCCTACACCTTCGATGCCGTACACCAGCAGCCGCATGGGTTTTGCGAGCCTGCCCTTGATCACCTTCCCGAGTGCCATGCGCCCGGATGGTTTCGCCGGCAGCACGACTTGCGACGCGTTGGCGGGGGCTGCCGCTGACGGCGGCTGGGCTCGGGTGGCTCGTGCCACGGCTGCGGCTGCGGCAAGTGCTGCGCGCTGGGCTGCGGTCGGTGCGGGGGAAGGTGCTGCGGTGCCGGTCGGTGACTGCTTGGTGGCTGGTACTGCTGGTGCCATGGGTACTGCTGGTGCCTCGTGTGGTGGTGTTGGTGCTGGTTGTGGTTCCGTCACTCGGCGGCCTGCCCGTTAGTGTTTTGTGCCGGCATCACGAAATCTGGTGACAGCTCGGGATGCACGTTGTCTACGCGTTGGTACACGGTGAAATCCTCGAGCGACGCTTGGCGCGTGCACACGGGGAAGAAAGAACACATGCGTCCGTAACGCTCGCATGACTGCACGTTACGAGCGCGGATGCCGGACCGCTGCCCGTCGCGGATCAAGATCGCCGTTTGCCACGCGTCGTGAGCGGCCTCGGTTTCTTCCTCAGGCAAGCGCACCACAAAGCCGCGTTGGAAGTACTTGTCGACATTGGTTAGCACCTCCTCGGTCAGCCTCAACCGGAACTCGTCGGGCGTTTCGTCGACGTCGCGCTGATTGGCGTAGAGTGCGCCGGCCTTCGTGTACTTGCGGGCCTCGGGGGCCGTGGCGCGCAGCGGTGCGTGACGCGGCTTGCCGATCACGTCGTATAGACAGCCGGCGATCTCGATGCCGTGGGCGCGTGCCCCGGCGAAATACGTGCTGATCTGTGAGTCGAGCTGCAACCGTTTCCAATACGTCGAGCCGGCCGAGATGTCTTCGCCGCTGGTCTTGTGCTCGACTATGTATACGCGGCCGTCCGACAGGTTGAGCACGAGCGCATCGAGCTTGCCGCCGAGGCCGAACGTTTTCGACTTCGCGCCGGTCGCCGGGTTTTTCAGGTCCGCGCGAAACTCGAGCTCGACGCCCAAGATCTCCACGTCTAGCGAATCGTGCCATCGCGCGTCGTAGGCCTGCATCAGCACGCCCGCGCGTGCCAAGTCGTAGTCGTCCACGGCGTGCGGGCGGATTGCGTCGAGTGCCGCTGACAGCTGCAGGTCCGGTGTCGCATACGCGCGCCACCACGCCTCGAGGCCCAAGTGGAAGAGCGACCCGAATCGCAGGGCCTCGGGGTCGTCGCCGAGCGGCTTGTAGCCGAGCTCGTAACGGTAATGGTGCTCGACCGCGCAGGAGCGGTAGGTCTTGAGCTGTGAGTTCGTCAGCACCTGCAGTGCGCGACGGGTGGGGGCGGCGACGGGTGTACTGCTTTGCGTCGTGGTCACTGTGGTAACCACGTACCACGGCGTTTTCGACTCGTCAAATATGCCTAGTTAGCGGGGGCGGTGCGGGCTAGTGAGCGGAAACGCCTAGCGCCGGCAGGTCCATTTGCGACGTCACACCCGTGTCAGCCGTGG
>Ga0307503_10000151_pt1 | contig 26074 bp, 37 predicted proteins | sample 17_S_MG_FD_194514 | JGI IMG/M metagenome (GOLD analysis project Ga0307503, IMG submission 194514) | Soil microbial communities from Populus trichocarpa stands in riparian zone in the Pacific Northwest, United States - 17_S | ecosystem: Environmental > Terrestrial > Soil > Riparian zone > Trees... | reverse complement strand
CGCGATGCCATCGAAGAAGCGGGCGTCACCGTGTCAGTGCCGCAACGCAAGATGCTGGAAAAGCTTTATCGGGCGGAGTCCGATGTCGCTAATCCGGTGACTTGGGTCCGCGAGCAAACCGAGTTGCTTGGCTGGCGGAAAGCCATTCAAGCTGGCTTGAGCACGCCCGCGTCAACCCCTACGGCGGCAGCGGCCACGACACCGGTGAAGCCACCGGCCACTCCGGCACCGACGGGAACGGCGGCGGATGGAAATCAACTTCCCGATGACCCGGCGCTACTTCCGCAAAGCGTCATTGATGCAATGACTCCCGAGCAAGCGCGCGCTCACTACGAACGGTGGAAGCAACGGCAGGGTGTGTTTCGACACCCGTACGCGGCAGCTCGCGATGCCGAAGCTCGCACCGGTCAGGATCTCGCGCATGCAGCGGCAGTGTTGCGTCAGGTGCTAGCGGGAAAGAAGTAAGGAAAGAGGTAGGACCATGGCGGGTGAATCCACGACCGCGACGATCGCGGGCAGCATCAATACCAGTTTCATTGACAAGGTGATGAGCAATTACGCGCTCGACACCAACGTCTATCTCCCGCACATCCGGTTCGCGCAAGTCGCGAACGGTACGGGAACCGCGGCGTTTAGCGTCGCAACGAAGGCGTCCGCTTCGGCGATTGTCGAGGCAACGGGTATGTCGAACACGATCCTGACTACCACGAACACGACGGTTGCCGCGTCGGAAGTGGGTATCACCCGGACCGTGACGAAGAAGGCATCCCGCTTTAACATCATGGGTGACGCGGGACTCCATGACTTCGTGATCGAGGACGGGCGAAAGCTTTGCCTCGAAAAGATGGAAACCGACGCGCTTGCGACTAACACGCTTGCGTCGACTTCCGTCGGTACGTCCGGCGCAACCATGACGCTGTCGAACGCGGCGGGTGCGATCTCGCAAGGGTCGATCAATAAGATGCGTGGCAACACGTTCTTTATTTGGTCGACTTACCAGGCGCGCGACGCTCGTGCAGCGATCGCGGTTTCGTCCGCGCCGATCCTGCAATTCATTGGCGGTGATCGCCTGATGGCGGGTCCGGACGCTACCGGACTGACCGGTTTCTTCGCCGGAAAGCCGGTGTATGAAACCAACCTTGTCCCGACGGCGGGCGCGGACAAGGTCGGCATTTACGCGACGGACGGCTATACCGATCCCGCGTACGCGCCGATCGGTGGCGCGCTCGGATGGATGCCGGAGTCGGAAGAAGTCGTGACGGCTTCGCTGCCCGGCAAGGTGATCGCGGTGACCACGTGCTACGGGTTCACTGAGATCAATGATTACTGCTACGTGAAGATCGTCTCGATCGGATCGTAAGTGGTTTCGCCGGGCGGACGGCGATAAAGCGGGATTGCCCCATCCACGCATCCGCCGCTATTGCGGTGAGGCTGCCGGCATGCCGGACAAGGTCCATAGCCTTGCTCTTCGTCGGTTCGACTCCGACCGCCGCATCTGACGCCACAACCACGCCCGGACGGGCGGGGAGACTCTATGCAGATCGCAGAACCGAAGTGGAAGCATCGCGATTTCTTCGATGAAGTGGACGCGATGATCCCGCCCTGGCGTCCGCCGGTGACGCTCGACGTTGGCGCTACACGCAACAGTGAATCGCCGATGATCTACGCGGAAACCGCGCCGCCTCAGCGCATGATGAACTCGCTCGTATACGCGCCTTATGCCGTACCCGAGCAAGGGATCGAGGCGGGCGATCCTCTGTACCCGGGACGTAGCGGTCACTGGACTACAGAATTCGCGATGCCGTTCGTGATGTATATCCGCGCCATCGATCCCAGCGGCAAGCTCGATACGTTGCAGATCAAGTGCTGCCAGAATCCGAACGACGACAGCACCGGCAACGATCAACGCATCATCGCTAAGAAGCGCCGCGACGGTTGGCTGATCGCTGAGCGGAGCTCCACAGCTCAGGCGCTCGGGATCACCTTCGATACCGAGGGAAAGTCGGATCAGCAATATGGCGAATATCTCCGCACGGAGTGGCTTAAGCGCCGCCGTGCTCGAGCGCGTCACGACGAGCACGAGCGCGAGAAAATGCAGACCGAAGCGGAAAAGCAGATGATCGCGCAACAGAAGAAGCAAACCGAAATTCTTGAGCAGCAAGGCGACATGACCCGCCAGATGGTTGCGGAAATGGTGAGCACCCTCATTCCCGAGATCACGAAGGCGGTCATTGCGGGCGTGCAAGGCAAGCGGTGACCGATGAGCGACGGGCCGAAGCCTGACCCGATCGTCCGCGAACCGGAAGCGCGCGCGTCCGTCGACGAGTTGAGCAAGGGACTAGCGGAAGATGCGCGGCACAACGGCGTGATGCCGCCCATGCGCGAGATCGAGAAGTTCGCGCAAGAGGTCACGCGCGAGCAGATCGCGCGGCATGAGGAACGCTTCCGCAACGGTGTCCCGGAGAAGCGCGGCGGCAAAGCCGAGGGTGTCGCGACGATCGACCGTGGCACGTTTACCGACGACTTCGGAACCGTTGAAAAGGTCGTGCGTGCCTTCGACCCGGCACGGCACGCTGCCAAAACCAAAGCGCTTGCAAGCGTGGCCGATTCACTCGAGGCGCGGCTTGCTGATATGCGCCTGGCGATGCTGCTCGCGTGGAAGACAACCGACGGCAAGATCGTCAGGCAGCGGCACGACGCAAGCGACGTCGAATGCTTTCCCGAATGGGCGGCGCGTATTCGGAAGACGTGGGAAGAGACGCTACGGCTTTCGCGAAACCTGACGCTCAATACGGCCGAAGCGAATAGCAACGCGGCGGACGCGGTCCTAAAGCTACTCGACGAGAGTAGCGCCACGTTCGGGGACTGGCGTCACCCGAAGGGACCGGACGGTCAGCCGCTTTACTTCATAGCTCAGGTGACGCATGGCGAATGAGACAAGCGGCGAGTTCCGCGATCCGCGCGGGATGATCATGACGCTTCACTCGAGCACGCCGGACGGATTCCGGATCCTCGTGACGCGCAAGCTTGCGGCGGGTTGGTCGTACGCGGCCACGTCCCCGGAAGTGAAGCCGCTTCACGACGAGTCGGTGCTAGCGCTGCCGCCGCCGTACGAAGAGATCACGGTGTCCGCGGAACCGCCGTGGCTACCGCCGCCGCCCCCGCTGCCGCCGTTGCCGCTACCGCCCACGGATCCTGACCCGACCGCTGAGTGACCCATGGCGCAAACGGAATACCGCACGCACGCCGCGCTGACGTTCAACGTTCTCGGGCAAACGGTCGAGTTCTATCCGCCGATCGATGAGATCCTGCTAGACGGCGGACCGCCGACGGTTGCCGCCACGTATACCGTCTTCCGCGGGACTCAGAGCGACGATGACGCGCCCGTCTTTCAAGGGACCGCGACGCTCGACCCGGTGAGCACGAGCACCGACGACACGTGCGGCCCGATGTCGTTCGACCGCACGCGGGTCCCGATCACGACCACGGCGAACGTCGTGATCGGGCGGCGCTATCTTCTGTCGAATGTCCCGACGAACGGGAGTCAGCGGCAAGTCGTCATCCCGAAGGTCATCAGCGCGAACGACTCCGTGAATCATGAGGCGGAGATCTGGCACAACTACGATCCGCTTTCGACATTCAAGGGACTCCGTCATTCGTTCGTGATCTTCCCGGCGTTCATCACGGACTCGTCGAGTATCAACATCGCGAGCACGATCGTTGCCGGCATGGGCACCGGCGACACGGCTAGCGCGTTCCCGCCGTATCGCGTGCGTTGGTCGTACGCTACCGGCGGCGGAGCTCTGCGCCAACACTGGACTACGTTCGACGTTTGCCGCGCGCCGCTCGCGCACGGCGTCACCGTCGATAACGTCAAGCGCATGGTCCCGGATGTCATCTGGGATGAGTGGACTCAGCAACGCGGTATGGACTTCGCTCCGCAGATTGCCGAAGCCTTCGAGCGCGTGCGCTTTGACATCCGCATGGCTGGCTATGACCCGAACATGGTCACGGACCCGCTCATCGTCGATCGCCTAGTCACCCTCGCGGCAGTCGCTCGCATCATGCGCGCACTCGAGAAAGACCCGGCGGGCGACTACGAAAAGGACTACCGCAACGCATTCGAGAAAGCGATCGGGACCGGACTCCGCGCGTGGATGCAAACCGACTCGACGGGCGCAATCACGCCGAGTCCGGTCCGGCAGCTATGGCTTGAGCGCTGATGCCGTCCCAAGTCGTTACGACGTTCTCGCTCATTCGAGCGCGCTACGCGGGCACGTCCACGGTACGCGGAGTGATCGAGGAACTGATCCCGTCGCTCGCCGGTGATCGTCGGTTCGAGCGCTCACGCGCCCGTAACAAGGCGATCCGGGATTGGGCGGACGGGAAGAGTTCGATCCAGTTCCGCAAATTCGAATGGATGCGCTCGGGCCCGGCAGTCGAACCGAACGTGCTTTTGCCTGACGTCATCCTGCGTATCGAGCAAGCGACGCTGACCGTCGCTTACCCGGTGCTGCCGGGTCTGTACGGTGCGGATGACCTCGACAGTATGGAAGACGTGATCCGCGCGGACGCTCGACAGATCCGTGACGTGCTGCTCGACCCGGGGAACCTAGTCGACGGGTGCGCGGCGGTGCTGCCGACGATCAACGATCCCGATCGCGATGACTCGATCTGGTTTCAAACGTTCACGTGCGAACTGACCTATTACGAAGGTCAGACGCTCTTCGCCTAGCTCCGCCAGGCGCACACGCACAACCGAGGATTAAACAACGATGGGACTTCCCAGCGGTGAAGATCTCGCGCGGTCGCAATGGGTGACTCCGCTCGACGCGACCACGCGCAAGGTGATCGGTGCGGCTGCCGTTGAACTCGGGCCCATGGTTCCGGGTCAGATCTATTGGCTTCGCACTGACGTGGACGCGTTCTATCTGCAAGGTGCAACCGGCGTGGTCGTGACCACGGCTACCGGCTATCCGATCTTCGGCAAGGAAGGGATCCGCATCTATTGCGATGCGGTCGCGTCGAACGGGTATGTTGCCGTCATCGCGAGCGGAGCGGGACTCGCGTGGCTTGGCCGGGTGAGTTGATCCCATGGCGGGCATCATCACGGGCGGGTCTGCGATCGTCGGTGGCGGAACCGGCGCGGGCGGCGGCGGTGGCGGTGGGTCTATGGCTATCGGTGGCGCTATCACGGGCGCCAGCGACGGGAGCATCCTATTCGTAGGCACCGGCGGCGTGCTTGCTCAGGATGCGTTGCTGTCGTGGGACGACACTGACAATCAGCTAGTGTTGCATCCCGGCAGCGCCGCGAAACCGTCGCTGATCCTCGGCGATGATACGTCCGGCTTCTTTTCGCCAGCCACAAATCAGGTCGCCATTGCGACGGCGGGCGTCTCGCGATGGTTTGTCAATGCGACCGGTAGTCTGCTCGCCACGACGGAGAATCAAGTCGACATTGGCGGTCAGGCGCTAAACCGTCCACGCGACGGGTACTTTTCCCGGGACCTTTATGCCGGTGGGTCGTTACGCCTTGGCACAGGCGCTACTGCCATTTTCACGATCTCCAACCTGACCAATATCGTCAACTATAATGCCACGACGTCCACGTATGGCCACAAGTTCGGCGGTGCGACGGTGGCTAATAGTGGCGCGCAAAAGTTCTTCGAACTGACACCCGGTTCCCATACTAGTCAGACCCTCTCGACGGAGATCTCTGGGTTTCTCTTCAATACGTTCACGCGTCAATGGGCAACGGGTGCGCTGACTAATCAGCGCGAAGTCACGATCAACGCGCCTACTTATGCATTCGTCGGTGCGTCCACGATCACGAACGCGGCGACCCTCTATGTGAGCAACGCGCCGATCGCGGGAACGAATGCCACGATCACGAATTCGTGGGCGGCATGGTTCGGCGCGAAAGTCCGCATTGACGCTGCCGTCGCGCTAGGCGCCGGCGGTGCCGCTACCCTTGGCGCCACCGGCGGCACCGGACCGACTGCCGCGGCGCAAGTTGAATGGGTCGAAGTGTGGACTCAAAACGGCAAGCGATTCTTCCCGGCGTGGGCATAACCGGATCGAGGGAACCCAATGGCGGGCATCATCACGGGCGGGTCTGCGATCGTCGGTGGCGGAACCGGCACGGGCGGCGGCGGTGGCGGCGGCATGACGATCGGCGGTGCCGTCGGTGGCGGCATCGCGGGCAGCGTTCTCTTCGTCACGTCCGGCGGCGTGCTCTCGCAAGACAATACCGGCTTCTACTACGATGACGTTGATCACCAATTGCTAATCAACGCGGGCGCGGTCGGGAAACCGTCGCTGATCCTAGGCGACGATACGACGGGACTCTATCGGCCGGCAGTCGATCAAATCGGGTTCGCGCTCGGCGGGATCGCGGCGGTTCGCTTCGGCGGTGTCGGTCCCGACTCGGATCAGATCTTCGCTGTCGGCCGTTGCCTTATTGATTCGCGAACCACGGATCGCATGGTCATCAGCCATCGCGATCAGACCGGTACGGCAGCGTTTGCAATCCAGCAGACCGCGACCGGTGGGACCACGATGAACTCCGCGAGCGGCACACTTTGCGGCATCGCTACCGGCGGATCTACACGCTGGTACGTCGACGGCACGACGCTTAATTGGGTGCCGGCTATCGACAACGGTGCTGGCGCAGATCTCGGCAATGCGGCTTTGCGCATTCGGAACATCTTCCTCGGCAGCTACCAGGAGATGACGGAGATGACTGCGCCGGCGGCTCCGGCCACTAACAAGGTGCGCTTCTTCGCGCAGGATAATGGCGCGGGCAAGACCCAACTGATGGCGCTCTTCCCGACGGGTGCGGCGGTCCAGATTGCGATCGAACCGTAACGGAGTCTCATGCCTAAGATCATCACGTACCCGAATCCCGATACGGCTAACACGATCGGCGCGTCGATCCAGTTCTCTCGCGTCGCGCTCGGGCCGAACGGGATCCAGATCGTCTATAACGCAAACAACGGTGACGCGCCATTCGAGTCCGATGTTGGCGCGGCGCTATCCGCCACCGGACGCGCCAACCTAGCCGCCGCGTTCGTTGAGATCGAACTCTACATGCGGACTCAGCGCGGTTACACGTGAGCGTCCGTGACTCACTGCTCGCGCGAAGAGCGAAGGGTCTCGAGCTACTTGGCGGGTTCGTGCTCGCGCGCGACGAAGCCGACCGCAACATCGTGATCGTTCGCGCGGACATTGACGCGATCGACAAGGTGCTGACCGCGCTACCCGTCGAATCGCCACCGTTCGCGGACGCCGCGGCGAAGCCGGGCAAGGGAGCAAAGTGAAATGGTGGCATCGCTCTATCGACTGCATGAAGTTCTCTACAATACGGAAGCCGTCTTCCTTGAGAACGCTCAGAGTCCGGCAACGAACACGTATCTAAACCGCGTCCCGATCATCTCTGCTACTTGCTCCCTCGAGCAGTCGCGTGAAAACGATCAGACGGTTCAATCGCGGAAGAACGTGCAGCGTCCCGGCTTCGTGGGTGTGCGGACGGGCACGCTTGAAATGGTGACGCTCGTGCCGGGTCTCACGACGGACCCGCTTGCCGGACCTATCGTCACCAATTGGTCAACCGACTTGCTCGGATGGGGACTCGGCGGATCTCTCACGGCCGATGACGGCGGCACGGTGTCGGCGGGCACGAGCGGGTCAAGCTTCACGCTGACGGGCGCTACGATCACGCCAGGCGCATTCATCCGCATCGGCGTGAAGAACGACGGCCGGTGCGACGGGCAAGCCGGCGTCGTGTCCACGTTCGCCGCTGGCGTGACCACGCTACTGACCGCGCTCCCCGGCACTCCGACGGCCGTGGACACCGCCCGCACGACGTCCACGATCTATCCGACGGAAGCGAACCCGACTCAGACGCTTCGCTTTCTCTTCGCGCTCACGGACTCGGGCGCGCAATTCCATTGCATGGGTTGCCAACTGGAATCGTTCTCTGATGAGATCGACATCGCCAGCGGGCGCCCGATGCGCCGGACGTGGAAGTACCGGATCGCCTATTGGGATCGGAGCTCCGTGTCGATCCCGTCTGCGGTGGCGATGCCGAACGCGGACACCGCGCCGATCGCGGGCGGGTCGCTCTTCGTGAATACCTTCGGCACCGCGGTCCGCAATATCGAAGAGTGCGGGTCGCTGACGCTCGCGCTTGAAATGGGACTCATCCCTCAGATGGGTCCGCGCGCGAGTCAGGAACCGTACGGCAATATCACGGGATGGGTGTCGAACGGTTGCGTCCCGACACTCACCTGGACGGTGCCGTATACGAATCAAGCCGCGGCTGACTTCGATCTCGACGGTTCGGATAAGACGGTTTTCAAACACGTCATGTTTACGAGCAACGGAACGGCCGGACGCTGCCAAGGGTTCTATCTGCCGCGCATGTTCCCCGTCGGTACGAAGCCGACCTATACCGCGGTGAACGGACTGACGTACGTGACGAAGGTCATGCGCGGCACTGAGTCCACGACCACGACGAGCGAACTCACGCGGTCCACGATCCGCTTCTTCCAAGGATAAGACGACATGATTGGGGCACGAAGTCACGACCCGTTCGATCACGTGTATTCGGCGGACCCTGCCGTTGACGGTGAGTCGCCGGAACTCGATCTAAAGAAGTACTTCGAGGACTTCGAGCGGAAGCATATGCCGCTCAAGCCGGGCATGACGCCGACGACGTTTCAGCTCCGCCCGCTGAGTCGGCGGCGCTTCATGGCGATCGCGAATCTGCCGGTTGCAGAGCGACCGAACGCGACCGTTGCCTATGGCGTCACGAACGTCAGCAACTTCCGCTTGCCGTCGGGATCCATGTTCGTGCCCGAGTTCACGGGCATGGGCGCGGACCGTCACCTGACGGGCCCGTCGCTGGATCAGATCTTCGACGCGGGTCTTTTCTCGGAACTGATGACGGTAATTATGACGGCTTCGGGGCTTGACCCTTTAGCCGATGGGCACTCCGGATCCTCCCCTGGTTAGTGCCCGACTCTGACGAACCGGGAATCCCCGCCCGTTTCGATTGCGATTCGTGTCAGCACGGTTCGCACGTCATTGGCCTAGCGCCTAAATCCCTCGAGCAGCGTCGGTATATGCACTGCGGATTCATCGATGAATCCGATTGGCTCGACGCAAAGCCGGGTGACGGCTGTCTACGTGTGCCGCGTGTGATCGGCGCGGGTGTCGACGCACCCGGCGTGGAATGGGCGCAAGAGGATAAGGACACCGGCGACATGGATCCGAAGGTGTGCCCGGGTTGGGCGGTGCGGCAGCCGTTCGTGGCGGAAGTGTGCCGCGCATACAAGGCGTTCGACAAGGGTGCGCTTGACGCGCTTTACCCGGAGATCTCTCACTCGGTAGCCGAAGGCGTGCAGGAACTCTCACGAGCGTTCGATGAGTTTTCGCGTCAGCGAATGACCGAACTCGCTCGACGCGCGGAGCGTGGATGATGGCTGACGACAATGTCAAAGTCGTAATCACCGTCGACGGCAACACTGCGGACGCCGTTCGCTCGCTTGGCAAACTGCAAAGCGCGCTAGACGATACCGGAAAGAAGGCGGAGAAAACCGGTCTGTCGATCGGCGGCATGATCAAGGGTGCCGCGTCCGGCTTCGCCACGTTCAATCAAGCTGCCGAGGGTGTCGGCAAGGTGTTCGACTTTCTCGGGAAGTCGATCGACACCGCGATCGATCAGCAACGTCAAGCCAACCTAGAGAAGCTTCTACCGACGGGGTCCGTCGATCGCTTCCGTGAAGCGACCGATAAGATGATCTCGCGGCAGGATGTTCTACGCCTAAGCGTCAAGGGTCTGACCGGCGACTTCAAAATCAACAATGACCAGATGCAAACGGTGCTGCAAACGGCCGTTGCTCTGTCGCAAAAGACCGGCGAGTCAGCGGACGTCATCGGTGACAAGCTGCTCGACGCGCTCGCCAAGGGTGTTAACAAGCTAGACGACTTCGGTATCAATCTCGAAAAGACCGGCGACCGCCAGGCGGACGTGAACGCGGCGATGTCGAAGTTTAAGGACATCATCGCGGAGAATCCCGTCGACGAGCAAACCAAGTCGTTGATGGAAATGAAAGATGCGATCAACGAACTGACGGTGGCGCTCAGCGGGTTGATCGCGGAGTTCGCTAAGGGAGCGGCTGCCGCGTTCCGGTACGGTCGCGAGGGGACCAACTACCTTGGGGACATCTGGGATCGGTTCTCAGAGGGTAGCTATGTCGGCAAGGGTTACGACGTCACGTCGAACGCTGTCGAGCGGATGACGGCGAAGCAAAAGAACCGCGAAGGGATCTACGGCTACACGGCGGGCGTCAACGCGATCAAGGGACTCCGCGGCACGGTAACCGAGGGACGGCGGCGGGATCAGAGTCCCTACTTTGAAAGCATGAGTGACGAAGACTATGCGACGTCGCTCGGCTTTCAAACCGAAGGGAACCTAGTCGATAAGTACGGCACCGTCGGTCATAAGTACGAAGCGAAGAAAGACACATACAATTACGCGCTAGGCGCGGAGCTTGAGCGTCGGCGCAATCGGATCCCCGGCGGGCGATCGTTCGAAGGCGAACTCATGGGCGGTGCCGGTGCCGGTGACACGATCGGAACCGTCAACCCGCTTGCCGTCGTGATCATGGGCGTCGGCGCTAAGGGACGCGGACTCAACTTTTTCGAGTCGGCCGGACTCGCCTCGAGTGGGGACGTAGTCACGCGCGCGGAGTATGCCGGTCTAGCGCGCAAGGGTTCGACGGGTTGGCGTTCACAGCTCGGGCAAGAGGGGACGTCGTTCCGCGCGGGCAGCGGAGAAAGCGGCGCGCTCGCCGGTGTCGGCATGGGCGGCTATAACGCCGCTGACCCCGTGGGTTCGTTCTCGGGCGCGATGCACGCGAAGTATGGGGAGATCGGCGGCGGCGCGGCGGATGCCGGCATGGCGGGCATGCTTGCCGGTGTCGAGGCGATGATCACCGGTCAGCAAGCGGTCGGCAAGGCGATCGCTTCGGCTTCGGCTACCGCACTGAAAGCGAAAGCCGTTGAATGGGGAGCGTTCGCTGTCGGTGAACTTGCGTGGGGTCTAGCCGATCTCGCGTTCGGTTCCCCTACGTCCGCAATGCACTTCGCATCCGCTGCCAAGTTCGGCGCGGCGGCGGCAGCGGCGGGGATCGGTGCGGCCGCTATCGGTTCCCTCGCGGGCGGTGGCGGGGGCGGCGGGGGCGGCAGCGCGGGCGCCGCTGGCGGTGGATACGCGTCAGCGACGGGTGCGCGGTCCGGCGGTCAGTCGAGTAGCGACACGATCGTGATCAACATGGGTGACGGTTTCTACGGCGATACGGGTGCGGTAGCCGAAGCCGTGGCGCAAGGCGTGCGAGCCGGCAAGCGGCGCGGCGCACGCGACGATTACTCAGCAACCTACTCGGGATAAACCAATGGCAACGATGAAGCTTGAGGGTGAGGTCATCATCTCCTCGGCCCTTGCCGTAGGCACGTTCGCCGGGTTCCCGATCACGATGCCGATCGGTCGCTACTTCCCGAACACGGTCGGCAGCGGCGGTGCCTCGCGTACCCTATATAACGAATTCAAATTCCAGCTTGATACAGCGACGGGCCGCACGTGGACCGTCATCGTGGATGACACGACCGACGCGGCCACCGGCAAGGTGACGATTACCGCGAGCGGAGCTCCGACCACGGGAACCTGGACAAGCACCGTGTTCCGGGACTTGCTTGGGTTCGATACGAACCTTGCGAGCGCGAACACGTGGACCGGCGCGAATCACGCCAAGTATCTTTTCCTGCCGAACTGCGGACGCTCGGGCGTGATGGCACCGGAAGCGTCGCAAGGCGCGATCGAGGCGGACTTCACGATGAGCATCGCCACCGACGGGACTCCGTACGGGATCGCATACAGCCGTCGTTACCTCGACTCATTGGAGATCCGCACACTCAAGGGGTCGAAGACGTGGATCAGCAAAGCCATCACGGTGAACGAAGGATTAGAGCAGTTCTATGGTGACGTGATCTTCTACGGACTCCGCGTGCGCTTTCACGCTGACCGCGCCAACGATACGACGTTCCGCACGTGGGTCGTGGAAGACGCTGGATCATTCAAGCCGACGGCACTCCGCGAGGACTGGACCGACAGCACGGAATCCCTATGGGGCATTCGTTGGACCGTGCGGATGACGACGTGACAATGGCAACTCCAGGCACGCTGACATGGCTCGAAACGTACGGACAAGCGGGCGCCGCACTTTCGTTCGTGATCGAAGGGTTCGGAACCGTGTACTCAACCGATCCCATGCCCGGGACATTCTCCGCCGCCGGGGTTCCATATAACGCATGGGCGGACCCGAGTCCGGGTCTCATGGTGACGGGCACACTCGATCAAGCGATCCAGCTATACGCGCAAGACATCCAAGCGAACACCTTCGAGTTCACCGTCAGCGACAAGCAAGGGACGCTCGCGGCCGCGCTCTTCCGTGAAGCGTACGCGCTCGGTCACCGGACCTATCTGACATCGAACGTGCTCGCGGGCGCCACGACCCCGATCAACGTGAAGAGCACGGCAGGGTTCGCCGCGTCGGGAACGATCTACATCGGTGACGAAGCGATCACGTATACGAGCACGACCGCGACCACGTTCGGCGGGACGGTCACTCGAGGCAAGTTCGCGCTAAACCAAACGAGCAGCGGCGGCGCGTTTAGTTCCTCGCACCTGATCGGCAACAACGTCACCAAGTCGGCAACCACCGCACCGGCGGTGACCGACTATCCTAAGACTTGGTACGGGCGCTTTGTCCATTTGCTCATCCACGTACGCGACCCGCTGACGGGTCTCTACAATCTTCCGAGCGCTGCCTACCGCGCTATCACGGGACGGATCGTCACGTACCGGGACGAAGGTGACGGCAAGATCACGATCGTGGCGAAGAGCGCGATCGAGCTGCTCAACCGCGCGGTCGGGTCGGAGCAATGGCAAGCGAACTTGCAGGAAGGCGTGATCCTGACGAACCGTCAGGACACCCTCTATCTCGTCAACACGCAAGGTGTCGTCTATAACCTGACCGCGTCGCTCGGGTTCACGACCGCTCGCATGACGCATGATCGCGTGGCGGCTGCCGTCAAAGCGCAGTTCGAAGTATGGCGCGCTGCCGGAGCTCCGTACCATGCTGGCGATCTTTGGGAACTCGTCTTGATCGATACCGGCGATGACGGACCGCCGCGCTATCGCGTCCGGCTATGGGCGAACACTACGGCGATCACCGGTTCGAACTATCCGGCGATCGGCATGCACAAAGAAGCGTGGAATCTGCTGGGATGGGAGAAGAGCGCGGGCAACGAACTCACGTCCACGGTCACGGGCGAACTCATCGTGCATCGCAAGATGAAGCGCGTTTCGGATAACATCTGGGAACTCGTCGCGGATCAAGCGCCGATCGTCTATTACAAGCAAGACATCCTCGGCGGGACTCGCCTCGAAGTTAGTAGCCAGATCGGCACGTTCATCACTCAGACTGTTTCTGACATGGGACAGTCCTATGCGCCGCTCGTCAACGGACTCGTGCAAGTTAAGGGCGGGGACTTTGACGGGGCGATCTATTCGGTCACGTACACCGCTGGATCTCCGACTGCCACGATCGTTGTGCGCGGTCAGTTGAATACTTCTAACGGACTGTTTCGCATGGCGGGCAATAAGGAAGACGTCCAGTTCGGTTACGTCCGCCTAGGCGATGCGGTCGCGCCACCGACGATCAAGCAAGTATGGTTCGAGCATGGATCGGCGGGTGAGATCATGTTGCGGACGATGCTCAGCACCGGTGGCGCCAGCGGTTACAACGATGCGACTTATGACACGTACACGTCCGCGGGATTCGGGATCGGTGTACCCGCGTCGCTCGTCGATATCGCAAGCTTTGAGGGACTCCGGGACATCGCGCTGATGTATCTCGTGAACGAACCGCGCCCGTTTTACAAATATCTCGAACCGATACTCCAGGCGAGCAACCATTATATCGTCTGGAAAGCTAGCAGTGCCGCGACTCAGCCGAAGCTTACGATCGTCCGGCCGACCGCTGACAATACCGTGGCCACGACGTGGGCGCTCACTGAAAGCAATAAGTGCATGGGCAGCCGCGGACCGGACCGCGTCAAGGTCGAGCGGGCAGCCGAGGGTGTGATTAATCGCGTCGTGGTCAAGTTCGGCTATGGAATGGACGGGGACAGCAACCCGGCGCAGACATGGATCGTTGAGGACATCGCGAGTCAGAGCGACTACGGCAAGCGCCGGACGGTGACGATCGATGCGCCGGGCATCATCAATGTTCCGCAGATCGCGCCCGCTGCTATCGCGCCCGCGCTCGCATATTTCTCGCGCCCGCTCGCGGTAGCCGAGCGATCCTATAACGCGTCGCTGATGCGCATGGCGCCGGGTGACTCGGTGTCGGTCACCGACAATTACATGATCGATCCGCAGACGGGCACGCGGGGAGCGGTCGTTTACGGATGGGTGCTTAATTGTCAGTTCGATCTACAGACGGGTCAGGGCAAGTGCCGGATCGTCTTCCTGCCGGAGAAGGTGCCGCGCGTGATGTTTTGGTCACCGTCGGCGCGCGTTGTTTCGTACGACGCGGGCACGAAGACGCTGACCGTGTTGCCGCACGAGTATAGCCACGCGCTTTGGCCGGTCACTGACGCACTCTATTTCGTTAATCAGGACCGCGTGCATATCTACTCGGTTGACCAACCGGTGCCGCTCGAGTGGTTTGACATCGTCAACGGTGGACCCGGCGGAACGACGATTACGCTGACGACGGGCCTAGCCGGGTTCGATCCGGCGCGCACCTATGTCATCGAGTATGACGACATCGCCAGCGTGCAGAGCACTCAGAAGAACACGCACGCCTTCATTGCGGATGACGCCGATCTATCCACGGGCGGGACTCCGTCGACTCCGTACGATTACGGCATCGGGCCGACTTACTACATCGGGACGATCCCGGACTATACGAAAGGCGCCTTCGAGCCGAACACGACCTATGACGACAAGGGTGAACCCGCGTCGATTCATAAGATCGTGGACGTAGCGCGAGCTGCAAACAACCTGCATTCGTATAAGACGCGTAACGTCTATATCAACTCCTACTTGCAGACAGCGCCGATTAACACGGGGACTACTGCACGGCTTGTGTTCCTCGCGTACACCCCGATCTACGGGCACATCTCGTATCAAGGCGCGCGCGGGTTCGTAGTCCGTGTGCGCGGCTTCGTGAGCAGCGGTTCGGGTACGTTCACGATCCGCAGTGCGCCTCAGCGTCCGGCGGGCACTGCGTTCACCGCGGTCACGTTCCCGAGCGGCAGCACGTCAGTGACGTTCACGACTAGCTCAACCACTTCAGTATGGTCCACGGAGTTGTCACTGCCGTGCGCGGTGTCGCCCGCACCGAGTGATAGCGCGATGCATGGTTGTTGGGTTTCCGTCGAGACGGTGGGCAGCGCGGGCGGTGTCCAGGTGACTCTGAGCGGCGTCTTCGTCGGTGAGGCGGTTCTATGATCGTCGATACGAGTTATCAAGTCGGCTTCGGCCTAGGGATCGAACGCATCGGCGGGAACGGCTTGCTGACCGATAGCGGCAACATGGCGAAGCTTGCGAGCTATATCAACATGCTCGCCGGTCAGCGCATGCACATGCTCGCGCAAGGCGGGCGCGCGCTCGACATCAGCCTGACCGCGCGGCCCGTGCTGGCGCGGTTCCATACGAGTCCGAACTGCGGTGGCGTGGAAGTGCTGATCCTTGCCGCTCCGGGTCTCAGCTCGACGCTGCCGGGCACGTACACGTTCACCGTCGGCGGGGTGACGCAAGCGACGCGATACGTCGGCGGTTCGTCGGTGGTTGCGTTCGATGCGCCGGAAGATCTCGTGATCGACCGTCAGCGCTTCGTGGACGGGGGCGGAGCTCCGCTCGCCGGTGACGCTACATACGAGCTTACGTCCACGCTTTCGAACCTGACGATCGTTGCTTACGCGATCTACGAAATTCCCCGGACGAAACTCGACACGGATAACGATAACGTCGTGCTGCCGACGGATGTCTATGCGATCGGTGCGCCGATTCTCGACCGCGACATAGCGGCTATGACGAACGCTGTATGGCTGATGTATCGGCGTCAGGGCCCGACTCAGTTCGCGTGGACCGCGGACTACGCGATCACGCCGCCGCGGACCGCGTCGCTCACTTACGCGAACGTTCTCGACGGTACGACCACGGGTTGGTCAGCGAGCGCTGCCGGATTTTGGACGATCCCGTATCGACGCAACCGGCTAACCGGTAACACGGTCAGCGTCGTGCTTTGGACTTACGGGCGGATGGTTGCGAATACTGGCGGAACGTCGCGCTTCGTCAACAGTGCGGGCGTGCTCGGGACGATCTCCGGGTTCACAACCACGCCGCAATTTCGGACTACTACCGCGGTGCTCGACACGACGCTGACGAGTGACCTTGTCATCGTGACGCACAACGGGAACGGCGTGGATCAGATCGAGACGCTGGCGGCGGGTATGTATGAGTTCGCTTAGCGCTGCATGGCGAACGTCTTCGTACAGTACCCGTTGATCGGTTCGGACCATATCGACATGGTGACGTGCAGCGTATCGCCGTCGACGCTGCCGCTTGAGTCTTCACCGATCAGGTGATAGACGGTCCCGACTTCATCCGGGCGGGTAGCAGCATCGATGAACGTGAACCCGCCATCGTGCATGGCGATCGTCGCATCCATGGTCAACCCGAAGTCGATCTGAAACGTCGCGGTCGTGTCATCGATCGTGGCGGTCAGCACGTCCGGCATGCACGGGCCGGTGTCCTCGGTTGACCCGGCGATCGTAGTCCAGTCCCCGGTTACCGAGTCCGAAGCGCACCCGACGAGTAGCGCCGCACCGATCAAGAGAGTCCCCACGGTCACGAGTGTTTTCATAACCGGCAAGTCTACTGGCCAGTCACGGCTGAGGTCAAGCGGGCGGGCGGAACGCTAGGTATGTGCGAGATGAGCGGGCGGTGCGGAACTAGGTTCCGTCCACCGTCGTGTGATAACAATCGATCGTGCATCGGTCGTATGACGTGAATGCCGCTTCGTCGCACCATGCGTGCATCCACGAATCACGGTCACCGTATACGCCGCTATGGCATAGGTGCCGATCGTCGCTATAGCGACCGTTACACCCGCCCATGCACGCGTTACGACCCAAGTCAGCGGGTTCATCGGGCGCGGGGGATTGCACCGTCTCACCCTCGATCGCTTCGTCGATCGAATCGACGGACTCATCGTCGAGCGGAAGATCCTGATCCATGCAGCCAACCATACCGAGCAACACCGCCAGCACTAGAACTCTTCGCATCATCATCTCGTCTCTCCTGTGAATACGTACGGGCCACGCGTATCGGTACAACTCACGTCTGCTACGCAACAGAACGGATCTAGATCCACTTGCGCGCAACACGCGCGCTGACACTCGACGAGTTCGTCACCCGCGCACGTGGACGAACACCAATCCGCATAGAGATGCGTTCGCCAGGCGCCCGCCGGCAAGTCGAGTAAGCAAAGCCCGTAACACTCAGCGACGGGTTGCTTGCCGGCGCATTTCGCGATGCACGCCTGATCGAACGGGTGTTTCCCCTCCGGTTTAGGATCGTGCTCGAGCGATGTCGGTTGTGCAGCGCACGCGGCTAGCGCGAACGCTAGCGCGGACAGACGCACGTAAGACCCGCTCCGCCGCACCCGGCGATGCATGCATGGTGCAACTCACCGCACGCGCCTTGCCGGTTCCATTCGCACCGTGACCGCTCGATGTTGCAGCCGGTTTCGCATTGCGTGCATGTCGCGGGCGTCGGCGTGCATGCGCATCCCGTGCAGTATTCCGTCCCGGGTGCGTGGCCGCCGCCGCCGCCGCCAGTCTCACCGGTCCCCGTTCCGGTGCCCGGGCAGATCAACGGGTTGTTGCAGCCGCCCGGCAAGTGATCGTCATCTTTGACGACGTCCGTACCCGGTTCATCCGGCTCGCCGAACTCAGTCGCTGATTGCGTCGAGTCGATAGCGTCGACTTCGGGCGCCATGCATCCCGCGACGAGTCCGAACACCATTCCTACCGCCAGCATCATCCGTCTCATTCGTCCCCCTAATCGTCCGCAAAAAACTTCCCAGTCAAAAGAGCGGCGGGACAGTCCCGTGAGCGCTCGTGAGAGTCAACCTGCATAGCCATGCAACCGGGTGCGTGAAACCCATGACGATCGACATTCCGGATTCGCTACCCGATGACGCGGTCGCGCGGCTGCCGGATGCGCTCACCGCGTGGCAGCGCTTGCAGCGGCGATGGTTTGCACTGACGGCGGTTCGGCCCGCGGCGAGTCTCACGAGCGGCAAGGTAGCGCTGCCGCTCGACGTAAGGGAACGCATCCAAATGTTGCGCCGCGTGCAGCTCACGCCGCACCGCCCGCTGACGCGCATCGTCCGCGTCGAAGGTTACGACCGCATCCATCCCGTCGGGCGCGTATGGTGCGCGCTCGCGGGACTCGCACCGGACGAAGGCGCGGGCGCGCGGCTAGTCCAGTCTGAAGTCGGTGAGCTGCTCGCGCGCGGCCACGTTGCCTACGGCGTGGCGGTAGCGCTCGCGACGATGAACGAAGCCTATCGGCGCGCGGGTTCGTTCGAGACGGGGGCGGTGTTCCGCGTCGTGACCGCGGACACCCGCACGCCGCACACGGGATTCTTTGGGCGTCAGAGCGGGCGGTGGGCATCTTCGATCGCGGACCCATCAGAGCGCGCGCTTGAAACGTTCCGCCTGGCGTCCACGCTTCACGGTGACGGGTTGGACTTCACGAGCGGCGCGCGCCGGTGGGATGACGGCTATACGCAAGATCGACTTTGGAAAGCCGGACGCGTGCGGCACGATGCGGGCGGCATCGTTCGCAAGTGGGCGGCTGAGGGATGGGAATGGGTCGGACCGATCTTCGACTCCGACGGTGCGACGCCTCTAATCGACCCCTATCGGCTGATGCTCTTCCGGTTCGTGGGTCGCAAGGCGGATACGTGGCGCGGAGATCAGGCAGTGCTCGACGGGCGGGCAAGATGGGGAGTCAAGTAACTTGCCGCTAGTCAGCGCGGGATTGCGGATCTACAGTCCCCGGCATGACAACGAATCCCAAAGTGATCGAAGGGTTCCTTAAGGCAATCGGGCACGAACTTGCGACGCTCGTGCGCACGGTCGAGACGGACGCGCGAGCAGCGGAGCGCGCTGAGATCATGTCGCGACTTGGGTTCGTGGCGGGCAGCACCGCCGGAGCTCCGCGCAAAAAGGCGGTGCGTCCGCCCAAGTCGGCAGCACCCGCGCCGCACGCGAACGGCGTGAAGCCGCCGAAGAACGGAGCGACGAAGCCGGCAGCGCTCACGAAGACGCCGGGGCGGTTCGCTAAGAAGCCGAAGGGGGAGCGTCGCACATCCGAGGATCTCACCGCGCAAGCGGCCGCGCTCTTCGGCTATATCAACGCGCACCCGGGCGAGAACGCGGAGAAGATCGCGCGCGGCATGGAGATCAAAACGGCCGTGCTGCCCGCGCCGATCAAGTTGCTTCTCCGCGAGAAAAAGATCCGCGCCGAAGGCAAGGCACGCGGGACCCGCTACCACGCCACCTAAGTGCGCTGCTCGCGTTTCTCGCGCTCCGCGAACACTGCTAGCGCTCGCTTCGCTTCCCTCAGTTCTAGATCCAGTTCATCGCGCCGCTGCCGCACGTACTCAAGCGCTTGCGCTTTAGAGTCGCGGTCCGCTGCCACGCATCCCAAGTTCACCGCGACGCTCGCGATCTTGATTCGCGTGGACTTGCCACGGTTCGGACGCCTTGCCACTCGAGGACAGCACGCGCATCGGGTCTGCAAGTATCCTGTCGATCTCGCGGCAAGCCGTTTCGATCCCCGCCGCTTGACCCCGCCACCATGCCGGATGCGCACCGTCAGTCCCGTCCCAATGCGGATCGGCCGGGTCGCTCGTCGGGCCCGTGCAGTTCTTCTCCGGCGGGCAGATGTCGCAACCGTTGACGCCGTTCATCGTTCACCCCCTCCGTTCTCGCAAGCGATACTCGATCGGGTTCTCGTGCGGTCCGTACGCTTGATCCATCTTAAAGCGCGAACCGCGCCCGTCCCAACCCATCGCCATTACGATCGCTAGCCACTCCGCTTGGATCTCTTGCGGCGTGCGCTCGACGTACGGCAGTAGCATCCGCATGCAATGTTCCGTTGCCGCCCGGGCAACGTCGAGTGAGTACGTTCAAAACTCGGGCGCGGTGACGTCGAACCCGTACCCGTGGCCGAAGTCGATCGCGACTTGCAGACGGTGCTGACCCATGAGGTAGCGACGGCATGCGAAGAGCACGCGACCCGCGCGATACGACCATGCGGCGGGGAACTCGGGATAAGGGTCGTGCTCACGCCAGGCGCTTGTCATCACGGAACCCTATCGCAAAATACTTGCGGCCGCGACAGGCACGGCTGTACACCGATCGCGTGCGACGGACAAAGCAAACGGGCGATTGCGGATGCGGTGACCCCGAAGATTGCGCGCACGACGAGCTAGCCGCCCGCATGCGGGCGCGCGCGCTTCGTGCGGGACGCAAGCCGTGGAAGTGGACCGCATGCCCGCCGCTGACCCTTGGCGCGTTCCTGGACCGCCCGTGGCTTGTGTTCGCCGGACGGTACGAAGAAGAGGCGGGGACGTGGCAGCGGCGGATACAGCCGCACGTGGCGGCGCGGTTCGCGGCGGAGGGTATCGCGGACGGGAGCGGGGAATGGTGAGGCGGGCGGGCGGATAGCCGGATGATGTTTTGGACGAAAGGCAACACGCGTCAGCGTCGGTCGCGTCGCTGGCGGCGCGCGCGTCGGGAGTGGTGGAAGATCCTTCGGTGGATGCTCGAACTGACAGAGCACGAGCGGCGGAAGCGTGCGGGCGGGAGCGGCTAGCTACCGGCGTAGCTTGTCGAGTTCGTGCAGTAGTGACTTCACTTGCGCCTCAATCGCATCGATGCGGGCGCGCGCATCGTCCGGCGTAGCTACTACATCACTACAGTCTGTGACGGTCCCTGACGGTTCCTGACGCTCCGCCGGTGGCGTCACGACACGCAAGTGCTTAGAATCGCTACCACGTGAGTGCGAGTGACGGTCAGTCGGTGCTAACACCGTCTTAACAACGGACCCGGAAAACATATCAGATTCCGACCCGTTAGCCGCGACCGTAGTAGCAACGTAGTTGATTGCGAAAAGGGTGCGGACCTTGATCGCGCCTATCACCGCGCACTTGCTCGCGTACGTCACGCGCTTGTATGCGTCGAACGCGCTCCGCACGACCGCATTCGCGTGCGTCATAGACTTCACGACGTGCTCCGGGATGCCTTCGGCGGCTGCCGCGTCCAGGGCAACCGTGATGAACGTGGCGCGGAAGTCGTGACCGTCCCGGACGCGCAACCCGAGCGTCGTCAGATCCGCCGCAAGCTTCGGGTTCGAGTCGCTCGGAGTCGGGCGGCGCGGACGTCGCTCACCGATCGCGGGGATGATGAACGCGTCGTCAGCGGGTTCCGCCCCGGTGCGCTCCGTCTCGACGGTCCGCCACGCGAGCAGCATCGCTCCGAGCACGGGATGAATCGGGACGATCTTTGTCGCGCGCGTCTTCGTGCGGCGGTCGTGATACTGCATGGCGATCGTCACCTTCGGCAGCGGTTCGGCGGTCCAATCGATCGCACTCCAGCGCAACCCGACGGCTTCGCCATGGCGTGCGCCCGTCAAGGCTTTGAGCGCGTACAGCACGCGGCGGTGTAGCGGGATGCGCTCGTCGCTGATCAGCCGCTCGACTTCGGCGATCGTGTACACGGCACGGTCACGCCACAACGGATCCGAGTCGACGCACAACGGCAGGGTGTCAGGCGGCAGCATCGGGATCTCCGGGATGTGTCCGGCGATCTTCGCGTCACGCATCGCGGTGCGGAGATTTGACCAACGGTGCCAGATCGATTTCGGAGCTCCGGTCATGCCGCGGATCCACGTGGCGAGAACGTGCGGGGTGAGGTCAGTCAATCGCAAGCGGAGAAGCGGACCGCCGTGCAACTCGATCGCCGCGAGTTCCTTGCGACCCTCGGGACGGGTCCTGACCCGTGACGTAAACCAATCGTGAACCGTGACCGGTCCGCGCGTGCTCACGTCCACGCCCGCGGCAAGCTGCCGGAGCATGTCGTCAAGCACGATGCGTCCCTGCCGCTTCGCTTCCGCCTTGCCTAGCGCGTCCACGCGGATCTCCGGGAGCGCGTGTTGCTGCCGACCTTTGACCGGGTGATCGTACGCGACCCATATCACCTGACCGCGCGCGTACACGGAACCCGAACCCGACTTGCTCTTACGTCCCATCACTTGCCCCCTTTTTGAACCGTTATCGTTTCGAACGACCGAGCGAACTCGTGCGAGCGCTCGCATGCCGCGCGCTCGTCATCGGTCCCCGCCGCGAAGACTTCGCAGACCCCGTCACCGACTCCGCCGCATTCGGACTTCACCGCGCCGCGCACGATCGTCACGGTGACGTACTCACCGCAACCCGGGCAGCGGATGCCGGTGTCCCATGACGTCACTTGGCGGACCCCTTGCGTTCTTCCGCGTCTTCCGACGCGGTGAGTTTCGCTTCCGCGAGCGTATCGAAGAGACCGAGTCGTATCGCTTCGCCGTAGAAAAGTACGTATGCCGTGGACCGCGTCGGCAGCGTGAAGTTACGACGTTCGATCCGGTAATCGCCGCTCGTGTAGATCGGTTCATCTTCGAGCGGAAGCTTGCTCTTGCCGACGGTGCGAAGCGTGCGCGTCCACTTCATCAGAGCGACTCCGTGCCGGGTTCGGTCAGCGCGCGCGTCAGGTTGATCGTGACGCGTAGCGCGCCGATGTAATCCTCAGCGTCCGCGATGATCTCCGCCTTGCATTCCTCGAACGACTTCGAGTCATCGCCTTCGGCTTCGGCCGGGACGATCAGCGGATTCTGCCGATCGGTTTTGTCCACGCGATAGAGCGTCATCGCACGAACTCCGCGATCGCCTTGCGTCCGGCATCGGTCAGCGTCAGGGTCTTGCCGCCGTCGGTGACCTCGACAAGTCCCGCGGCAAGGCAGCGGCGGATGTGCGGCGCGCTGACGGAATCGACCCGGTTCGCAACGGAGTTCGCACCGTCGAACATGCTGACCATGGCGAAGATGTTCGTGCGGGTCGGAGTCCCTTTGGGCGGGCGCGGCGCGCGCGGCTTCTTTTCGAACCATGCGCTCATGGTTACTGCACGCCCGCGATCGCCGCGCGACCCGCATCGGTCAGGGTCAGGGTCTTGCCACCGTCGGTCACCGTCACGAGTCCCGCCTTAAGGCAGCGGCGCATGCTGGCCACGCTGACCGAGTCGATCCGGTTCGCGGCCACGTCCGCGCCCGCGAAGAACTTCTTAAGGACCCAAAGGTTAAGATTGGTAGGAGTGCCCTTAGCAGCGCGGGGCACCGTGTTCGTGTTCGTCTTCATGCTTGCTTGTATATGCTCGAACCGTGCCACGTTCCTTGCCACGTTCTTTCGCGGACTTGGCAAGCCGCACGCTAGTCCACTTCGGATCAGTGATCCGTTTTGGATGATCCAAGTTGGACAAGGCGCGGATGTAGGACACCCGTAAGTACGCGTTTCCTAGCCTTGCGCGATGTCGCGACACTCAGGCATTCCGCGTGCATATACATCCGGGCATGAAGACGCTCTTTTTCGTAGTCCGCGTGAATCTCTCAAACACCGACACGTTCGCGTGCAAGTCGCTGGCGAGCGCGCTCGACATGGCGCAAGCCGACCCCGGGGACGTCGTGGAATGGGGCAAGGTGACCGCCAGCGACGCGGGCGCCGCGCGTCTCATGGTCCCGGCCACGTGGACGCGGTGCAAGCCGTGCGACGATTGCGCGGAGTCGGGTGACCGCTGCCCGGAAGAGTTCGCGCTCGTGTAAGTTCGGGCGGCGGGTCGTACCCCGCGACGAGTCCCTGTCAACGCGCCGACATCCGTCGACGGTTTGACACCGATTCGTCGGAGGGTATGAGCATGAATCCAAAGCGTCCGCCCGTGCGCGTCATGGGTCAGGGGTCCGTGCTCGGATGGGTCGAACCGCTGCCGGACAAGGCACCGCCGCAACCCGAACCCGATGACCCCGTGCAGCTCCCCGCGGTCCGCTGCACGCGTGCAGAGCGCGAACGGTGGCAAGCGGTGGCGCGGGCGCGCGGCGTGTCTCTAAGCGCGCTGCTCAAGTCCTACTTGCGTTCGCTCGAATCCTCCGAGTGAAGCCGCTTCCATAGAACCCGCCACGCTTGCGCCGCTTGCTGAGGCACGACCGCGTTACCTAGCGCGTGCAATCGGTCCGGCCAATCGCGGTCCAACCGATTGGGAACCCCATCATCCACTCTACAAAAAGTGGACTCAGGCGCCGGCGTGTCCCGCCAGTAGTCACCCCCACTTCTCCCGCTAGGTTGCCACTCTTGCCGGGTGCGCTCGGTCCTTTCCAATCGCGCGCGGTCGGAGTCGGTAGCTGACGGATGCGATCCGTCAGCGTCGTTCTCGTCTGCCGCCCGCTCAAGAGTGCCCAATCCTCGATCGAACTTGCCTTCGAATCCAGAGTGCTCGGAGTCGGCAGCAAGCGGCGCACCGCATCCGTCAGCGTCGTTCCCGCGTGACGTCCGCTTGCCGTTGAGTATGCCGCCGCTCCGCTTGATTTCACGTCCATTGCCGTCGGAGTCGGAAGCAACCCCGTGCGCGCCATCGTCCCCGAGCAGCGGTCGTATTGATGCGCCTGGCGTCGGTGATCGGTTGCTCGCTTGATCGTGCATGTCCATAGCCGTCGGAGTCGGCAGCAAGGATGAAGACGCGGTCACGGTTGTGCGGCGCACCGACGCTTGCCGCGGATATGCAATCCCACTCCGCACGGAACCCGCTCGCGGCCAAGTCACTGAGCACGGCTGAAAACCCGGCAGTGGTAAAGAGTCCTGTAACGTTTTCCAAGAATAGATAGCCGGGTCGAATCTCGCGAACGATCCGCCAGATGTCGGGCCATAGCCACCGCTCGTCATCGGTGCCGGTGCGGGTTCCCGCGACGCTATGCGGCTGACACGGGAATCCGGCAGTGATGAGATCCACGCGTCCACGCCACGGCTTGCCGTCAAAAGATTCAAGTGAATCCCAGATAGGGCACGGATCCATTCGCGCGTCTTCCATCCGCGCCATGAGCACGGCCGCGCAATAGGCTTGCCGTTCGACAATGCCCACAACTTTATGGTCCGGCCGGACAAGGCGAACTCCGAGATCGAGTCCGCCGATGCCGGCACACAATGCGAGGGAATGAAAAGCCATGTCACTTACGGTTCTTCGCTTCCGCGCGTTCGAGCATGCGCCGCGCGTACTCAGCGACGTTCACGATCGCGCCGCGCTTGACCGGGTTCGCCACGACCCACGCCTCAAGATCGCCGCGCGCGATGCGGACCAATCGACCATGCCTCACCGCGGGCAACCGTCCGGTTTTGATCTCGCGTTCGATCGTGCGCTTGCTGCAACCCACGACCGCGGCCGCGTCACGGATCGACAGGTAGCTAGCATCCGGCTTGCGGTCACGGTCGCGTTCCTCGAGTACGACGCGAACGCAATCCGAGATGAGCGCGCGCAACTTGAATTCATCGATCATGGTCCCCCCATTGCCGCCGACGGCAGCCGGTGAGTCGCGTCCCGGCGATTCAACCGAAGGTCAACCTGAGCATGCCAACCGATCTCACCCCACGCCGCACACCAATCGCGCCACCATACCGACGGCAGCATGCGATACACGAGCGACGTCCACGCGGGCACGGGGTCGGGTGACTCCGGGATGATCACGGTTCCGACTCCCCGCGCGGCCACGCCCGAGCAGCCGTGACGCGCCCGCTACGTGGGTCCGTCGTGACATCAGCGAAACAGAGCACCGCGTGCAGAAAGCACGACTCAT